>Ga0209483_1000879_pt1 | contig 24390 bp, 26 predicted proteins | sample NGEPerA_FD_184508 | JGI IMG/M metagenome (GOLD analysis project Ga0209483, IMG submission 184508) | Arctic peat soil microbial communities from the Barrow Environmental Observatory site, Barrow, Alaska, USA - NGEE PermafrostL2-A... | ecosystem: Environmental > Terrestrial > Soil > Wetlands >... | reverse complement strand
CCGGGGCGTCAGTGGCGGGGCCGTCGGCGATCAGCACGGAGTGGAGGGGCCGGTGGCCGCCGGGGGCGAGCTCGGCGTTGCCCAGGAAGGCTTCGGCCCGCACCTCGATTCCATCGTCCCCCGGTCCCAGGCGGAAGGTGCCGTCGTGGTGAGAGCCACCGTCGAAGCCGAGCAGGACCGCCGCGTCGCCGGGTCCCCACCCGTCGGCCAGCACGGTGACCCACTCGGAACGGAGCTCGCCCGGACGGGCCCGACGCTGATCGGCGTGATGGACCGCCTGGAGGAAGGGGAAATCGGCCCGCACCGACGGGTCGACGTCGATGCCGAGGACGCCCACCGTCGACGGCGACCAGGACTGGTAGCCGTTGCGGAACATTCGGACAGGTCCTTTGGCTCCGGCCACGGCGTAGACGATGGCAATCGAGCGGATCCGTACGGTGCGATCGCCCCGGTTGGCCACCGACCAGTCGACGCCGGTGTCGTGGAGCTCGAGGGTGACTTCGACCGGCCCCAGACCGAAGGTCCGACCGGTCCCCTCCAGGTCGCTCACCTCCTCCCGGGTCCCACCGGAGTCGCCCACCTCGGCCTCGAGTCGGAGCGGGAGTAGGTGCATGTCGTCAACCGTAGAGGGGTCGGTGGGCCGACGCCCGGCCGATCCGACCAGGCGACGACCGGATCAGCGTCTCGGCGGGTGATGGACGACGTAGACCTCGTGGGTGGTGGTCGACGCGTGCCGGTGTTCGGCCAGCTCGCGGTACTCGGGAGAGTCCCACCAACCCATCAGGTCCTCCTCTGAGTCGAACTCGAGGAGCACGGTGCGTCCGGGCTCGTGGTCACCTTCGAGGACGGTGGGAGCGTCGTCGAAGGTGAGGAACCGACCCCCGTGGGACGTCAGGATCGGGAAGAACCCCTTCTCGTAGATGCGGTAGCGCTCGGGGTCGTCGACCGTGAAGTGGGCGACGAATCGGACAGTGCCGGGATCAGCCATGGTGCGGGGACCTCTCTGGAGTTCGGTGGCAGGGGTGGTGCGCGGAGCATCGGGCGTGGATCAGGAGGGGACCCCCGGAGGAGCCAGGTCGCGGGTGGCATGGCCGGGGCTGGGATGGGTCACGGCCGAGTTCCGGCCTTCGTCGACCAGCCGGCGGTGGGCCTCCTCCCACGAGGGAAGGTCCGCCGCCTGCTGTTCCCAGTGGGCGACGTGGGCTTCGTCGCACCAGGTGCGGAGCTCGGGCATGACGTCGCCGTGGGCGCCGACGGTCATGTAGGCCCGCATCGCGGCACGGTCGACCCAGACAGATTTGGTCCAGAATGTGTGGTGGGCATCGGCCAGTAGGTCCACGGCCAGGCATCCCGGGGCCTCGGACGCCTGGGCGTAGACGATGGGCACCTGGGCGTTGAACTCCTCGACGAATGCGTCGCTGCGGATCCGCAATCGCGTGATGGAGACGTAGGGCATGCAGCATCCTCGCGCCGACGGGCGGCTCGCGCCCGGCCGCTCCCCTTAGGAGGCGAGGACGACGACCACCGTCTGCAGGGCGATCTTGCCGTCACGCACGATGAGGGTGTCGGAGCCAAGGTCGATCCCGTCGGCCGTCCAGGTCACGAAGTAGGCGTCGCCCTCGGCGTAGGCGGCGGTCTCGGTGAAGCCGGGCATGCTGCCGGAGGCCTCGAAGAACGGGCGGATGGACTCTTTGCCCTTGAAGACGCCACCGAGGTTGATGATGAAGACCGAGTCGTCCGTGTAGTCCTCCATCACCAGGTCGATGTCACCGGACTGCAGCGCGACCATGTGGCGTTCGACCACGGTGCGGGTCTCTTCTGTGGACATTGGGTCCCCCTTCGTCGTCGGAGGTGTGTGGACGACCCCCTGCTCAGGCGGCCCATTGTGCCCCAACTGGCCGGCAGACCCGATCGTCACTCCTCGATGGCCGGTCAGGCGCATCCCACATCCCCCGACCGGGCCGTCAGCCTCCCGGCATAGACGAACGGGGAACGGGGTACTCGGGTGGTTGCGAGGGGCGTCACCCTGTCCGCAGCACTCGGCCCACGGGGGAAACTCGGTCGACGGGGTCGCGTGACCTGGGCGGAGCCATAATGACCCGATGCCAAGCCATGCCGCACCACGCCGACGTCGGTTCAGTCGGATGGCCCGACTCGCCACCACGATCACCGTCTTCGTGCTGGCGGTGGGGGCGGTCGCCCTGTTCGTGACCGTTGGTCCCGGGGGATCCAAGCGGGCCGCGTCGATGACGAAGGTCACGGCTCCGCCCACCACGACGACCACGACCTCTCCGTTCCACCACATTCCGGCCGGCCCGCCGACCGATCAACGCACGATGTCGCGCCTGACGACCATCGGTGGGCCGATCTCTCCGAAGTCGGTGGATGCCTCGGACAACGGTCTCGTGTTCGCACAGAACATGATGTACCGCCACTCGATGACCGTCTACGACTCGGCTGGCAATCTGGTCAAGAGCATCCCGGACAAGGTGAACCTCAGTCAGCTGGGCGTCCCCGGCGGACCCACCGTTCAGGGCGCCCCGGTCGAGGCGGCATTCACGCCCGATTCCCGCTACGTCTACGTCTCGAACTATTCGATGTACGGCCCGGGCCAGGGTCCCGAGGGGAGCGACACGTGCACCCCGTCGTCGGCCCGGTCCGCCGGGGACACGCCGAGCTACGTCTACCGGGTGAACACCGCAACCCTGGCCGTCGACCAGGCAATCCAGGTCGGACTGGTTCCGAAGTACGTGGCCGTCACTCCCGACGGTAAGTACGTCCTCGTCACCGACTGGTGTTCCAGGGACCTGCGGATCATCGATGCCGCCCAGGCCAAGGTCGTGGCCACGCTGCCCATGAACGGCTCGTACCCCCGGGGCATCGCCGTGTCCACGGATTCGAAGATCGCCTACGTGGCCATCATGGGCGGGGACAGCGTGGAGAAGGTCGACCTCACCACGTTGACCGTCACCGGGTCCTTCACCGTGGGCTCCAACCCGAGGCACGTGGTCATGGACCCGTCCGGCGCCTATCTGTACGTTTCGCTCAACTCACCGGGCGACGTGGTCAAGGTCGACCTCTCCAACGACACCGTCGTGGCCACCTCCCACACCGGCGAGGAGTGCCGCTCCCTGGCCATCTCCACGGACGGACGGTCGCTGTACGTCGTGAACTACCAGTCGGACACGATCTCGAAGTTGCGCGCCTCGGACATGGCGCTGCTGCAGACCATCCCTACGGGGGTGCACCCGATCGGCATCACGTACGACGCCGCCACCGGGAACGTCTGGGTCGCCGTCTACACGGGCCAGATCCTCGTCTTCGCGGACAAGTAGCGGACCCACGAAGCAGGTGTCCGAATCACGCGACGGACCGGGACGGGTGCCGGTCCCCGGGACGCACCCACCTTCGCGGAGCGCAGCAAGGAAGGCCGTCTACCGACGCCGGCGGATAGCGGTGGCCGGAGTCACTCTCGGTGCCGTCGTGTTGGTCATTGTGGCGGTGGCCGTCTTCGGCGGTTCATCGGCCACAACGTCGATAAGGGCGGCCCCGTCGTCCCCGGCCACCGGGCTGTCCACCACCACGACCGTGCCACCAACAATGACCGTGCCGCCGACCGTTGCCACCACGGATCCCGGCCTCCTCGAACAGACGGCGACCGAGCCTCCGACCGACGCGACCTCGCTCACCAGCCGGCTCAGTCCACTGTGGACGGCCATCCAGACCGGCAACCTTCCAACCGGCATGACGGTCTTCTTCCCCGAGTCGGCCTACCTGAAGATGAAGACCGGCGTCCTTCCGAATCCCCCGGGCGACTACCAGAGCCGCCTCATTGCGCTCTACAACATGGACCTCGGTAGCTATCAGGCGGCCCTCGGCACCCCGGCAGCCTCGGCACGCCTCGTCACGATCATTGCCGACCCGTCGATAGCGCACTGGGTGCCGCCCGGTGCCTGCGCCAACACCATCGGCTACTGGCACCTCCCCAACATCCGCATCAACTACACCTCGGGCGGCACGGAGTCCTCGTTCGGGGTGTTCTCGCTGATCTCGTGGAGAGGTGTCTGGTATGTGGTCCACCTCGGGCCGGTGCCCCGGACATCGGGGACGGGACTGCTCGATCTTCCGGCGGCCGGCCCGGGCACGCCGGGACCCGGTGGTGGCTGCTGACCCTGCCCGCCTCATGGCGTCACCGGCGCGGCACCACCGGCGGGGACCGCCGGATATCGGTTGAGTTCCCAATCGTGCGGGATTACCGTTGTCCGCGGGGCTCCGAGCGGGAGGTGCCGATGGCGTTCATCCAGGTCATCGAGTTGGTGACGAGGCGACCCGACGAGGTCGAGGCGCTGATCGACGAGTGGCGGAGCGCCACCGACGGGCGTCGGACCGCCCAGCGGGGCACCTTCACCAAGGATCGGGAGCGCCCAGATACGTTCGTCCAGGTCGTGGAGTTCCCCTCCTACGAGGACGCCATGGCGAACTCGGAGCTTGCGGAGACCGCGGCCTTCGCAACCCGTCTGACCGAGCTGTGCGACGGGCCGATGGCGTTCCGCAATCTCGACGTGTTGCGGGTCGAGGAGATGTGATCACCGGAGAACCAATTGAAAAGGGGGCCCCAATGGGTCGGAAAGTAGCGGACTGCCGGGATTTCCCGAGCGACAACAATTGCACACTCGCCATCTCGGGCGAAGAGGACGAGGTCGTGGCCGCGGCAACGCAGCATGCGGTCTCGGCCCACGGTCACGAGGACACCGCTGAGGTGGGGGACTGGCTGCGTCAGAACCTCAAGGACGAGGTGCTGGCCTAGCCAGGCCCTGGTGGCACCATCGGGACCACCGGACGGACGCGACGCGGAAGTCGGCTCGTCTCACCCACCGGGGTCGATCAGGTAGGACGGATTGGCCACCGAGAGTTGGTCGCGGGTGGATGCCGCCAAGGCGCGTCCGACCGCGACGAAGTCGTCGTCGAGGGCACCGGACCGGATGGCCGACGCCAATGTTCCGTCTCCCGTGAATCCGAGGGCGGTGAGCCGCTCGGCGTGAGACCGGGCGATCGAGGGACCGAGCTGCAACTCGCGCTCGACCATGCGAAGGACGTTGCCGGCGATCCGGGCATCGAACTGTGCCCGGCCACCGTCGGACCGCTCGACCGTCGCGTCGAGGTGCTCCCGAACGGACTCCACCAGCTCGGCCGCGGTCGGGCGTCCGAACGGCTCGACCACCGGTACCGGGTTGGGGTCCGGGGTGGCCTCGCCCATCGTGTCGTCCGTGTCGTCCGTGTCGTCCGGAGTGAGCCCGAGGAGGACGAGGAGGTCCCACTCGCTCTCGCAGACCCGCCGGCCGATCGCGGCCAACTCCACTGAGCGGGTGGAGCCCCCCAGGTGCGTTGCAGACTGCAGCGCACAGATCACCGCCCACTTGACCGCGGCGTAGGCCTCCCACCACCGAACCCGGTCAGCATCGATCGCCTCGCCACCTGCCGCGGCGTACGAGGCGAGGAGCTCGGTCAGCGCCCCGAATCCGCCGACCCGTCCGGCACCGCCGAAGCGCCAGGACCGGGCGCAGAGCCATCCGATGTCCTCGGCGGGGTCGCCGGCGTGGGCCAACTCCCAGTCCAGCACCGCGTGCAGCCCGTCGGGCCCGACGAGGAGGTTCCCTAGGCGGAAATCGCCGTGGACGGTCACCCGCCGGCCCGTCGGTGGCTGGTTGGTCTCCAACCATCGGACACCGAGCTCGAGGCAGGGTCGGACCGCCCCGAGTCCGTCGAGGAACGGCAACGGGTGGCGGAGGGGATCCCGGCGGGGGAGGCCGTCGATCATGCCCGGGTCGATGCCGTGGATGGCGGCCAGTGCCGTGCCGCACTGGGCGGTGAGCCGGCTTCGGGCGTACTCCCATTCGGGGTCCCGGAGGAGCTTTCGGGGGATGGTCTCGCCCTCGAGGCGCTCGACGACCAGCCATCCGGGATCGAGCCCGTCCGCTGCACCCGCCACCACCCCCGGCACCGGGACACCGGCGTCCTTCGCCGCGACCAGCAAGGACGTCTCGATCGGCACCCGGCCACCGGGGACCAATCCGTCGCCACGATCTTGCTGCAGGATCAGGGGCCGACGGGTGCCGTCGCGAGCCTCGAGGTCGAACGCGCTCGTGATGCGGGAGGCACCACCGGACAGCCGACGCAGGTTCCGCACCGATCCGTCGAGGGCGGTGCCCAGTTTGTCGGCGATCGAGTCAGCGGGAGAGCCCATCAGTCGACGGGGACGACAGGCCTCCCGCTGTCGTCGAGCTGGTGGAGGTACTCGGCGATGCCGGAGCCCGTGCGGTCGCTGCCGTCTTCGTCCCGGTACGTCCATCGGGTAAGGCCTTCGTTGATGAGGGTTCCCGTGCTCCGCCCGATGTCGGCCACCCGCAGGACGTGGCCGGTCAGTGGGTACTCCCGACCCTGCTTGTCGACGACGGTGAGATGCACGACCTCCTGGGTGAGGCCATCGTCGGCCACGTCGGTCCGCAGTCGCCACTCGGCGATGCTGGCGGTCCGTCCGGCGTCGAAGACCCAGCCCCGGTGCAGGTCGCCGTGGTCGGTGCCGAGCCGGATGCCCCCGAAGTGGAGGGATTCGTCCACATTGATGCTGAACCAGCGCCACATACCCGGACCGCCCCAGTGCCGTGGTCCCCACGAGCGGTCCCGGTTGCCGAGGGCGCCGTTCCAGATGAGCCGGCTGCCGTCGACTTCCAGCCAGCCCGTCCAGGTGCCGGCCTGCTCGAAATGGCCCTTGCCGGTAGTGCCGGCAGCAGCCGCCGATTCGTCGGACCCTCGGCGCGCCGTGACCTGACCGTCCGTCCCGATCGCCGGGGTCAGCGAGTCGAACCGGAGGTCCAGTCGTACGTGAGTGTCATGGTCGCGGACCGAACCCCGGGTGCACGGCCGCACCGGCACGTCCGCCTCCATGGTGAGGCGCCACGAGCGGTTCGGCTCCAGCAACTCAAAGCGGACGTCCCCGACCTCCAGGACGGTGTCGACCATCTCGTGCTGCTCCGTCACCGCCCGGTATTCGCCGAGGTCACCTCCCGGGAGCCACACGGAAAGGCTGACGTCCATCGTTCCCTCATTGGGTCGTATGCCGATTCGGGTGAACAGGCCCGAGTCGGTGCCGGGGTCGAAGGCATTGAAGTAGTACGACTCGCTCCATGCCGCGTCGCCTTCGACGGGGTGGCCGAGGTCGTGGCGCGTATCGAGGATCGGCATTGCCCCATCATCGTCGCTCGAGGCGAGCCGGACAACGGTCCCGGGCATGCCGACCGATGCGCAGGCGGACCTCCTCCGTCGAGATGACGGCGATGGTGTTTCCGTGCGGGACCCGGAACCTGGTCAAACGGCCGAAGCTGGGCGTGGTGGCCACGGGGGCCACGGCCGACTCCCGATCCCGGGCCTCCCCGGTCTGGGGCCGTCCAACCAGGTCATCGACCGCCCGTCGGGATACTCTCGGATCCCCGGCAGACGTGACCTTCGGCCCTGCCGTGGACAGGAGGGCCGAGAGAGGATTCCCAGGTGGACGAGCGCCGACACACTCGATCACGCCCCGGGACGGATCGTGACCAGGAGGAGCGATCCGGTCGGCCACCACCTGACGGCGTGGCCGACCGGCCGTGTCCAGGCGGCGACCCCAGTGGGGCCACACTTCCATCCACCCCTGGAGTCGACCCATCGAGGGCCCGGCCCAGATGACCTTCGCCGGATTGGTCGTCCACAACATCTGGCGGCGCAAAGCACGCTCCGCCGCCCTGGCTGCGGCGGTGGCCATCGCCGTCATGGCCGTGGTGACCCTCGCCGTGACGAGCAGCGGTCTCGAGCAGTCGGCCGCCGCCATCATCTCGGTCGGCAAGGCCGACATCACGGTGGTCCAGAAGGGAACTTCCGACACGCTTTCCAGCACCATCGACCGATCGGAATTGTCCCGGATCAAGCAGACAGATGGCGTTGCGGGTGTCGTGGGGGTTCTGGTCGAGACGGAACGGATCAATGCGGACAATCCCGTCTTCATCGAGATCGGCATCAATCCGGAAGACCTGACCGGCTTCGGGGTCCGTGTGGTCTCCGGGCGCCCGTACACGCAAGGAGCGGCCCACGAAGTCATGTTGGGGTGGCGTGCCGCCGCCAATCTCGGCCTCAAGGTCGGCGATCAATTTCGTGCCAACGGAACGACGAACACCGTGGTCGGGGTGTATTCGACCGGAAACTCGTTCGGGGATGCGGGCGCTATGTTCCCGCTTCCCGCCATCCAGGGGTACAACCGGGTCGACGGCATCATCACGTTGGCATTCGTCAAGGTGACACCGGGCGCCACTGCTGGTGCGGTGGCCAAGCGCATCGAGTACGAGCAACCCCAACTGACCACGATCCGCACCGCATCAGAGTTCGGGCGCGCGGACCGCAACCTCGTCTACCTCCAGGCGGCGGTCAATGGGAGCACGGTGCTCGCCATCCTGATCGGGGCGGTCATCGTCGGTAACACCATGCTGTTGTCCCTGTTCGAGCGGACGCGTGAATTCGGCCTCCTCCGAGCGATCGGTTGGACGAGGACGCGCACGGTCTCGCTCTTGCTCGGCGAGAGTCTGCTGATCGCCCTACTGGGGGCAGTCCTCGGCGTGGCCCTGTCCTTTGCAGTGGCGGCCGGGCTGGCCCATCTCCCGGCGCTCAGGGGCATCCTGCATCCGAACTTCACCGAGGGCGCCATCTGGAGGGCGTTGGTCGTCGCCCTGGCCATGACCCTCATCGGGGCCGTCTACCCGACCACGCGCGCCGCGCGGTTGTCACCGCTGAAGGCCCTCAGTTATGAGTGACCGGACGGACGGCCAACCATTGGTGGTGATCACCGGAGTTACCCGGATCTTCTCCGGCAACGTGCATGCTCTAGACGGGGTGGATCTCACCGTGGAGCACGGCGAGACGGTGGCGATCACCGGGCCCTCTGGCTGCGGGAAGTCGACTCTCCTCCACCTGCTTGCCGCGATTGACTCGCCCACCACCGGTTCACTCGCGGTGGCCGGACACGACCTCGCCCACCTCCGCGATCCGAGCGCCTACCGGAGGGACGAGATCGGCCTGGTCTTCCAGTTCCACAACCTGCTCCCTCAGCTTTCGGCACAGGCCAACATCGAACTCCCCATGTTCGGTACCGCTCGCTCGGCACGGCAACGCCGAGCCCGGGCCCGTGAACTCCTGGGTGAGCTCGAGCTCGACGAATACGGACATCGCTTCCCAAATGAGCTGTCCGGTGGAGAACGTCAACGAGTGGCGATCGCTCGAGCACTGGCGAATGAGCCGAAGGTCCTGCTCGCCGACGAGCCGACCGGGAGTCTCGATTCCCGGTCGACCACCCGATTCCTGGCGATCCTCGACGACCTGGGGGCTAAGGGGATCACGATCGTGATGGTGACCCATTCCTCGGAGGTTGCCGCCCATGCCGACCGGATCATCGAGATGAATGATGGCCGCATCGTCCAGAGGGTCACGCAGTGAGATGGACCGTTCCGGCGCCTGGTGAGTGGCGCACCGATCGAGGGGCCCGTCGGGTGCCTGCGGGCGCAGACCGAATCCACTGACCAGGCACGGTCGAGCGACCGGAGTTCGGACGCCGGCGAGAGGGGCCGGGTTGCAGACGGGGGACAGAAGCCCGAGCTTGCCCCGTGCGGGCCCATCGTCAGTTGTCGGCCCGATTGGGACCTCTGGCTCTACTGGCCACGGTCACGATGCCGCACTCTTGGAACTGCAGGGCAGTGGCGCAGTTGGCCGGAGGCTGTTGGGTAGTCCGGGACGAGTCACCTGCCGATGCATTCGCGTTCGACACGGAGGCTTCCATGACCATTACCGACGATCCCAAAATCGCTCCGACGGCGTCCTCGAGTGAGGCGTATGTCGCCCCCGGCCTGCCCGGCAGCATCGTCGAGGTCAAGCCTCGATATGAGAACTTCATCGGCGGGACCTGGGTCGCACCGGTGAAGGGCCAGTACATGACCAACGTCAGTCCGGTGACCGGAAAGGCGTTCTGCGAGGTGGCCCGATCGACTGCCGAGGACGTCGAATTGGCGCTGGACGCAGCACATGCAGCCAAAGATTCCTGGGGCGAGTCGTCGCTCACCGAGCGGGCCGCCGTGCTCAACGCCATCGCCGACGCCATCGACGCCAACCGTGAGATGCTCGCCGTGGCCGAGACCTGGGAGAACGGGAAGCCGGTGCGGGAGACCCTGGCCGCCGACCTCCCCCTGGCCGCGGACCACTTCCGGTACTTCGCCGGCGCCACCCGGTCGCTCGAGGGACGTACGACCGAGATCGACAAGGACACGGTCGCCTACCACTACCACGAGCCGCTCGGTGTGGTCGGGCAGATCATCCCGTTCAATTTCCCCCTCCTCATGGCGGCATGGAAGATCGCCCCGGCCCTGGCCGCCGGCAACTGCACGGTCGTCAAGCCTGCCTCGCCGACGCCCTGGTCGATCCTCAAGCTGGCCGAGGTCATTGGCGACCTGGTGCCACCGGGGGTCCTCAACATCGTGACCGGCCCCGGCGGGGAGATCGGCAAGGCACTGGCCACGAGCCCCCGCATCGCCAAGATCGGTTTCACGGGCGAGACGACCACCGGGCGCCTCATCATGCAGTACGCGGCGGAGAACCTGATCCCCTCGACCGTTGAACTCGGGGGGAAGTCACCCAACATCTTCTTCGCCGATGTCATGGACGAGGACGACCAATTCCTGGACAAGGCCATCGAGGGCCTGGTGCTGTACGCCTTCAACAAGGGTGAAGTCTGCACCTGCCCGTCGAGGGCCCTCATCCACGAGTCGATCTATGACCGATTCATGGAGAAGTGCCTCGACCGGATCGCTCGGATCCGCCAGGGTGATCCCCTGGATCCGGCGACCATGATCGGGCCCCAGGTGTCCACGCAGCAGATCGAGAAGATCGAGTCGTACGTGGACATCGGGCGCCAGGAGGGGGCCGAATGCCTGATCGGCGGGTCCCGGGCCCACCTGGGCGGCGAACTCGAGGGTGGCTATTACTTCGAGCCAACCGTGTTCAAGGGGCACAACGGGATGCGTGTTTTCCAGGAGGAGATCTTCGGTCCGGTGCTCGCCGTGACCACCTTCACCGACGAAGCCGATGCCATCCGCATTGCCAACGACACCCTCTACGGCCTCGGAGCCGGGGTGTGGACCCGGAACGGCAACCTCGCCTACCGGATGGGGCGGGCGATCAAGGCGGGTCGCGTCTGGACGAACTGCTACCACCTGTATCCCGCCGGCGCGGCCTTCGGCGGCTACAAGATCTCGGGCGTCGGGCGCGAGAACCATCAGATGATGCTGGAGCACTACTCGCAGACCAAGAATCTGCTGGTGAGCTACAGCACCGCGCCCCTCGGTTTCTTCTGACAGCAATGAGCGCGGGCACCGACGACCATGTGGTGGAACCGGCGGTGATCGCTACTCCGGTGGCCCTCGCCGCCATCGCCGAGCTCGTCGGCGAACGCGGCCCGATCCTCTTCTTCCAGTCGGGAGGATGCTGTGACGGCAGTCTCCCGATTTGCTTCGAGGACGGGGAGTTCGTGATCGGCGACCACGATGTGCTCCTGGGGCGGGTGGGCGGCTGCCCGTTCTACATCGACCACCGCCAGTACGCGGTCTGGAAGCACACCCAACTCATCCTGGGCGTCGGCGAGGGGGAGCCGGAGGGATTCTCGATCCCCGCCGGTGCCGGTCGCCACTTCGTCATCAGTTCACGGGTACTCGAGCCCGTCCGGCCCGCATCGGACCACGCACCTCCGGAGGCGACCGCGCCCGCCGGACCGACCACAAGGAGACCACGATGAAGGCTGCCATTGTCCATGCATTCGACCAACCGCTGCGGATCGAGGATCGTCCGGTGCCCGAACCCGGGCCCGGGCAGGTTGTGGTGCGGATGGAGACGTGCGGACTCTGCCACACCGACATCCACGCGGCCCATGGCGACTGGCCGATCAAGCCGACGCCTCCGTTCGTCCCCGGGCACGAGGGTGTGGGGATCGTCGAACGCCTGGGCTCGGGCGTCGCCCATCTGGCCGAGGGAGACCGGGTGGCGATCCCGTGGCTCGGGTACGCCTGCGGCCACTGCGAGTTCTGTGCATCCGGGCGCGAGACGCTGTGCCTCGACCAGCACGACTCCGGGTACACGGTGGATGGCGCGTACGCCGAGTACGCATGCGCCGAGGCCGACTTCGTCGGCCGGGTCCCCGAGGGGCTCGACCCGCTGGACGCCGCCCCGCTGACCTGTGCCGGCGTCACCACCTATAAGGCAGTCAAGGTATCCGGGGCTCGGTCGTCAGACCTGGTCGCGGTGTTCGGAATCGGCGGGCTCGGCCACATGGCCCTGCAGTACGCGCGGATCGCCGGTGGCACCGTAGCGGCGGTCGATATCTACGACACCAAGCTCCAGTTGGCCCGTGACCTCGGAGCCGAGCACACCGTGAACGCCACCACGGAGGACCCGGCCGAGTACATCCAGGCGCTCGGCGGTGCCGACCAGGCCATTGTGCTGGCCGTCTCCGCGACCGCGTGTGAACAGGCCTACCGCAGTCTCAAGCGCGGAGGGACGCTGGTCCTGGTGGGACTGCCGGCGGACAACTCGTTCCAGCTGCCCATCTTCGAAACGGTCCTCCAGGGCATCACGGTCACCGGATCGATCGTGGGGACGCGCGTCGACCTGGCCGAGACGTTCCAGCTCCACCAGGAGGGTCGCACTCGGGTGGTGCGCGAAACCCGCAAGCTCGAGGATGTCAACGACGCGTTCGAGGAGATCGTGAAGGGAGACGTCGACGGCCGTCTGGTGTTCGACTTCCGCTGACCGGAATCACCCCTTCCGACGGGGCCATGCTGATGCAGCATGCGGCGCGTTCCGGTCGGGGCGGCATGTGGCCAGCTCCGGTCGGCCGAGGCACTTGGCGGGTCGCCGCCACGAAGAGCGGTGACCGGAAAGTCCGAATGGCTTCGCCTGTCCGCGATCTCGCGAGACATCACAAGGGTGGAGGTTATGGGACTATGTTCGAATTCCGGGACGTCGGAAGAGCTTGCTGACCTGCGCAAATGGATCGCGAAGTCGCCGGTGCGAAGGGATGCCCGACGGGTTCGACGTCAGAAAATCCGCCGGAAACTCAGCGGCGAGGAGATCTCGGAGCTTGTTCAGGGCTACCGAGTTGGTCTCACCGTCTATGAGTTGGCCACCCAGTTTGGAATTCACCGTGAAACGGTGGCGGGCATACTCGAGAGAGAAGGGGTACCAAGGCGGCGAAGGCCACTCTCACCATCTCAGATCGAGAGAGCCTCCATCCTCTACGGGAGCGGCTGGTCATTGGCTCAGGTGGGTGCGGAGTTGGGTTGTGATCCGAGCACGGTGTGGCGAACGCTGGCGAAGATCGGCAGTGCGGCACTTCGGAAATGAGCGAAGTGCGGTCGGGAAGACCGGCCCCGCGCTCGCGGTCATTTCCTCACCCGTGTATCAACACGTGTGGGATGGAGACAAGGCACCGACCGACATCAAGGAGCACGGCACGGAGGGCATCGCATCTCCTCCGGTCGCTTTCATTCTTGCTCCTCTTCCCGGAATCCAACCCATCGTTCGCCCAATTCTTCCCGGCAGGCGCTGACCGCGGCACGCAGTGTCGGGAAGAATCGATCATCGGGGAACAACTTGCCAAGACCGTACTGAAGCATCTTGTGCCGGCTGTGAGTCTTCATCTCGGCGAACACCAACTTGGTGCCCTGTTTGTCGAGCACGGTGACAAGATCCTCGAGCATGTGACATGCGGTCGTGTCAATATCCGTAATTGGCTCTGCCTCGACGATGATCCACCGTGGCCTTGGCTCGGAGTTGGCGCATTTGCGGACTTGGTCGCGGAATGTGCGCGCATTGGCGAAGATCAGAGGTGCATCAAACCGATACATCACGCATCCGGCAAGTTGTTCCGCATTTAGGTGGCGCCTGATGTCGTGGAAGCCGCGCAGGCCCGAGACTCGGCCCAGGGTTGCCTGATGCGGCCACCAGGTCCTTCGGAAGACGTTTGCGACCGAGATACCCACCGCCACCGCGATTCCGGTAAGTACACCTAGTAGAACGACCCCGAGGAATGCGGCGATTGAGATCAAGAAGTCTGCGCGTGACTGGGACCAGAGGCGACGAGTAGCCGGAATGTCGGCCAAGGAGATCGACGCTGCGATGACAATCGCGGCTAGGGCCGGCTGGGGAAGGTTGCGGAGGAGACCAGGAAGAGCGACGAGCATCAGGACGATCATGACTGCGCCGACGACACCGGTTAGTTGTGTCTTGGCCCCAGACTGTTCCGCAACCGCCGTTCTCGATCCACTGGTGCTCACCGGAAAGCCTTGGAATAGTCCTGCAGCGAGATTCGCCACGCCAATCCCGAACATCTCCTGGCTGGTGTCGACTTCCTCGTCTCGACGTTCGGCGAAGGATGCCGAGGTCGAAATGGTGTCGGTGAGAGTGACCAGGACGATGCCTAGAGCACCGGCGAAGACAGGCAACACGTCAGCCCACGCCACGCTGGGGATGGTCAGCGACGGTAGACCCTGGGGGAGCGGACCGACCAGGTGGACACCTCTGGCACCGAGGCCGAAGACGGTCGCCACGACTGTCGCTGCGACAACCACAACGAGAAGTGCTGGCAACTTCCGAACGTACCGCTTCAGGATCAGTATGAGAGCCAGCGATCCCATTCCGACAGCGGCTGCGGCTGCCACCACCTCGCCATCGATCACACCGGCGACGACCTCGCGCGCTTGGCCTATGAATCCATGTACATCGATCGAGAAACCGAGCAACTTCGGCAACTGACCGACCAGGATCGTCAGAGCGAGGCCGTTCATGTACCCGAGGATGGACGGCTTGGATAGAAGATCGGCGATGAACCCCAACTTCGCGATACCCCCAATGGCGATGATCGCTCCGGCGAAGATGGCAAGTAGGGAAGCAAGGGCAATCGCTCGCGCAGGATTCCCGTTCGCCCCGACGAGGGGAAGGATCGTCGCAGCGATCATTGGACCCAGCGCCGAATCTGGCCCCAGCACCAAGATTCTTGACGGCCCGAACACTGCGTATCCCAAAAGACACAACATTGAGGTGTAGAGGCCAGTGACCGGTGGAAGCCCCGCGAGTTCCGCATAGGCCATGCCCTGGGGAACGAGCAACGCGGACAAGACGAGTCCCGCAACGAGATCCTCGGTAAGCCACTTCCTCTGATACGACTTGACTTGCAAGAAGCCCGGCAACCAACGCCCAACAGCCGTATTCGCGGCGCCCTCCATGATTGCTGGGACTCCTAGTGCACGGCTCGGACGAACCGCAGCTCGAGGTCTGTTTCACGGTAGTCGCATCCGCTCGATCCGCCTCGTAGGCCAAACGACACGACCAGGAGGGCAATGGGCAGGGAGTAGAGAGTGTCAACAGCCTCCCGTGTGCCGTGGGAAATGAGGTGAGCCACGGTCACGGTCGTAAACAGCCCGCATCCGGTGATCAGTGCCGCACGCTTATGTGATCGATACCAGGGAAATGGACCCCCCTTCACCGGCCGGTCGATCCCCATCCGCTCGCCTCCCTCAGCAAGCCTCACAGATTCTCCGCTGCTGGCACTAGGGGAATAGGTCCCATGGCCCGATCGAACTCGGAACCATGATGCTTGCGACCCGTTGGCCTTGCCAGAGACTCCGGTCCGGGTGGTGAGGTACCTACCGATTCGCCACCCGAGCCGACGCCAAGGCCGCCATCACCTCGTGGGTCAAGAGCTACAACAACGTCCGGCTCCACTCGACTCTTGGCTACATGCCGCCGATCGAGTGCGAGCTCCACTACCGTCTCACCCAGCAGCAAGCCGCATAGCCATGTGTCCGGCTGGCAGGGGGAAGCTCACAGGTGCTAGCGCCCGCAAGCGCTCGACCTTGTTCAATTTCGAAGTTCGAGTAGGACCCTAAGGGTCTCGCGGCGACCGGACACGCGAATGGGCGGTTGAGTAGGGAAGATGTTGTGAGATGTACAACGAGTGGAGGCGATGGGACTCGAACCCACGACTTCGACCTTGCAAAGGTCGCACTCTAGCCAACTGAGTTACGCCCCCGTAGACGACAGACGGCGCCTGACGAGCGTACCCACCGTACCAGCAGACCCCGGATGCGGCGGCGCCGTCGACGCGGTGTCTGCCGTGTTGCGGTCCTCTGACCAGGAGGTCTCGCGGAGTCCGGTCGGCCCCGTCACACGCATCCCCTACGGTCTCGCCCCAGGACGTCGCCGGCCTGTAGCACGACCGGCCAGATGTCGACCTCGCTCCGACCGGAGCCCCCCGCAACCGGGGCGCGCCGTCCGCCGGGTGCCCCTGGATCACCAGGAGCCTTCATGGGCACGTCCGACCGCGACCACCTGCTCGACACCCTCACCGAGGGCATCCAGGCCTTGACCACCTCCGACGCATGGCAGGACCACCTCGAGGCTCAGGGCCGCTTTCACCGCTACAGCTTCTCCAATACCCTGCTGATCTGCTCACAGGCCCCCGACGCCACGCGCGTCGCCGGATTCGCCACTTGGAAGAAGCTCGGCCGCTCGGTGCTGAAGGGCGAGCGGGCCATCTGGATTCTTGCCCCCATGACGGGCAAGCGGACCCGGACGGCTGACGATGAGGAGCGCCGACCAATCGTCGGGTTCCGTCCGGTACCGGTCTTCGACCTGGCCCAGACCGCGGGGGAACCCCTTCCCGAGGTCTGTCGGACACTGCAGGGCGGCGATCCGACCTCGTGCTACGAACGATTGGTGACCCGGGCGCGGGCGATGGGATACACGGTGGTGTCGACGGAATTGCCCGGATCCACCAATGGCGACTGCGTCTTCGCCCTCCGGCGCATCCGGGTCGAGTCTCGGAATGATCCGGCCCAGCAGGTCAAGACCCTGGCCCACGAGCTGGCCCACGCCCTGCTCCACGAGGACACCGACGACCGCCCGTTGGCCGAGCTCGAGGCGGAGTCCACGGCCTACATGGTGTGCCACACGCTCGGCCTCGACACGTCCGAATACACCTTCGGGTACGTCGCCTGCTGGGCTGGCGGTGGGCCGGAGGCCGTGACCCGCATCAAGGCTTCCGGCGTCAGGATCCAGCGGGCCGCCTCCGTCATCCTCGACGCACTCGCGGAGGTGGAGGACGCGGTGGCACCGGGCGTGGCCGCCTGAGTCGGCAGGATCTCAGCCCTGCGTCTTCGCCCGTTCGATGGAGCGGGCGATCTCCTCCCAAGCTGCCTCCACGCCGTCGAATCCCCGTACCTCGGTTCGCTTGTGAGGCTCGAGGTCCTTGTACACCTCGAAGAAGTGGGCGATCTCGAAGGTGAGGTGGGGCGGCAGCTCGTCCAGGTTCCGGATGCTCTCCCACATGGGGTCGCCGCAGGCGACGCAGATGATCTTGGCGTCGGGGCCCTTCTCGTCGGTCATCCAGAACACGCCGACCGGCCGGCTCTCGACCATGCACCCCGGGAACGTCGGCTCGTCCAGGAGCACCAGGGCGTCGAGCGGGTCACCGTCCTCGGCAAGCGTGTCGGGGACGAATCCGTAGTCCGCCGGATAGAACGTCGCCGAGAAGAGTCGCCGGTCCAGGCGGAACACGTGGTGCTCGTGGTCGTACTCGTACTTGTTCCGACTCCCCCGGGGGATCTCCACCATGACGTCGATCGTTCGGTCCGTGTCCATGAACCCAGCCCTTTCCTCGGTGAAGCGGCCCCCCATTGTGACTCAACCGGGCGGGCGCCCCGGCGGGTGCCCACCGGCCCCATCAGCCCAGAGGAACAGCGAGGTGGCCTTGCTAACGTTGGGGCGTGAGCCACGAATCCCTCCACCCAGCCGCCACCGGCACGGAAGAGGGGCCGGAATCGCAGTACTTCGCCCGCCAGCTCTCCGACCTCGACTTCAACGACCGGCTGCTCGACCTGGTGGCCGAGGTCGACCTCCCACTCCTCGAGCGCGTGAAGTTCCTCATCCTCTTCTCCGAGCGGATCGACGAGTTCTTCCAGGTCCAAGTGGCCGGCCTGCGTCGCCAGGTGGTGGCCGGCATCACCAGCCGGGCGCTGAACGGCAGCACCCCCGAGCAGCTCCTGACCGACGTGCGGGCCTCACTCGAACGCATGGTGCGCCGTCAGGAGACGCTCCTCCTCACCACCTTGATGCCGTCGTTGGCCACTGAAGGCATCGAGGTCTGCAACTGGGAGGAGCTCGGCGATGCCGACCGCGACTACCTCCACGACCTGTTCGACCGCCTCATCCTGCCGGTGGTCACTCCGCTGACCGTCGACCCGAGCCATCCCTTCCCCTACATCTCCAACCTGTCGCTCAACATCGGCGTCGAGGTCCGCAGCCGGCACGACGACGCGGCCCGGTTCGCCCGGGTGAAGATCCCGCCGAACGTCGACCGGCTGCTGCCGCTGCCCGGTGGCCAGCGATTCGTACCCCTCGAGCAGGTCATGGTGGCCTTCCTCGACGAGCTGTTCCCGGGCATGGACGTGGGCGAGGCCTGCGTCTTCCGGGTCACGCGGGACGCCGACCTGGCCCTCGACGACGACGCCGCCGACGACCTCCTTCTCGCCCTCCAGGAAGAGCTGCGGCGCCGACGATTCTTGCCTGTGGTCCGATTGGAGATCGACTCGCGGACCTCGGAGGCGTCCATCGACCGCTTGACGGAGGAACTGGGCCTGTACGCCGAAGACGTCTACCGGTTCGCCGGGCCGCTCGGGCTCGGTTGCCTTTGGGCCATCTACGGGCTCGATCGCCCCGATCTGCACGATCGGCCATGGACGCCGCTCGTTCCGCCCGCCTTCACCTCGGTGGAACTCGACGAGGGGGCCAGCATCTTTACGGTCCTCGACCGCCAGGACGTCCTCGTCCACCACCCCTACGACTCGTTCTCGGCATCGGTGGAGGAGTTGATGAACGAGGCGGCCGACGACCCGCACGTCCTCGCCATCAAGCAGTGCCTCTATCGCACGTCAGGTGACAGCCCCGTGGTGGCCGCCCTGGTGCGGGCCGCGGAGCGGGGCAAGCAGGTGGCCGTGCTGGTCGAGGTCACCGCCCGCTTCGACGAGGAAGCCAACATCGGGTGGGCCCGTGCCCTCGAAGAGGCGGGTGCCCACGTGATCTACGGGCTCATGGGCCTGAAGACCCACGCCAAGACCACCCTGGTGGTGCGCCAGGAGGGCGACGCCGTGCGCCTCTACTGCCACGTGGGCACGGGGAACTACAACCCCAAAACGGCCCGGATGTACGAGGACCTCGGGGTCCTGTCGTCCCGAGCCGAACTCGGGGCCGACGTCACCCGGTTCTTCAACTACATCACCGGGTTCAGCCAGCCCCCGCGCTACCAGGAGCTGGTCACGTCACCTGGGGGCATCCGCAATCGGGTGGTCGAGCTGATCGACCGCGAGACCGATGCCGGCCCCGACGGGCGCATCGCCATCAAGGTGAACGGCCTCGACGACGTGGCCGTCATCGACGCCCTCTACCGGGCGTCGCAGGCCGGGGTGCCGATCGAGCTGATCATCCGCGGTATCTGCTGTCTGCGCCCTGGTGTGCCCGGCTTATCCGAGACGGTCCATGTGCGGTCGATCGTCGGCCGGTTCCTCGAGCACTCACGGATCCTGCGGTTCGGCGGGTCCGGCGGCCGCCCGGCCACGTACTACATCGGCTCCGCCGACCTCCGACGCCGCAACCTGGACCGGCGGGTCGAGGCCATGATCCCGGTGGCCGACCCCGATGCGGTGGAGCGGCTCGAGGAGATCTTGACCTTCAACCTGGCCGATGACGTCCAGTCGTGGTCGTTGTCGGGCGACGGTTCGTGGAACCGGATCCCCACCGTGCTGGGCAACGCCACCCAGGCGTCCCTCGAGGAGGCGGCGCTCAAACGGGGCGACCTGCTCGACCGTCCCCGGGCATCGCTGGCCTGACGCCATGGACCCGGCCTGACGTCGTGGACGAGGTCGGGCGCTCCACCCACGAGGCCAGCGGCCACGAGCCGCTCCTCGTCGGCATCCGCCGCCGGTCCCGCCGGGCGGCCCTGGCCTACACGGTGATGGGGCTGGCCCTCATCCCCTGGACCGTCTACCTGGCCGTCACCCTCCCCAAGCGCGAGGTCGACACCCACTACCGGGGCGCATGGGTGGGCTTCGACCTCCTGTTGGTGGTGGCCATCGTCCTGACCGCCTACTACGCCTTCCGGATGGACGACCGGGTCCAGCTCCCGGCCATGGCGACGGCCACACTCCTCCTGGTGGACGCATGGTTCGACGTCATGACGGCGGGGGGCCGTACCGCCACGTTCGAAGCACTGCTCATGGCCCTGTTGGTGGAGATTCCCGCAGCCCTGTTCTCCCTCTTCCTGGCGAGACAGGTCAACCGGCACGTCGATGAACTCGCCGCCCACGACCGCTCCCACCACCGGGGGGGCTGATGCAGGGCGACCCGGTGACGACCGTCAGGCGACGACGGCGGCGATGCGCTCCATGACGTCGTCGGTGAGTTTGGGAACGACCTCGAGTGCGGCAAGGTTCTCGTGCACCTGCTCGACCCGACTGGCCCCCGTGATGACGGTTGACACGTGCGGGTTCTTCACGCACCAGGCCAGGGCCATCTGGGCGAGGGTGCAGTCGAGCCCCAGGGCGATCTCCTGGAGCCCGGCGACCTTCTGGTTCCGATCGGGATCGGTCAGGAGATCGCGCAGCCACTCGTAGCCGGGAAGCGTGGCCCGCGAGCCCTCGGGCACACCGTCCAGGTACTTGCCGGTGAGCAAGCCCGAGCTGAGCGGGCTCCACGTGGTCAGGCCGAGGCCGATGCTGTCGTATAGGGGGGCGTACTCCTGCTCGACCCGGTCGCGCCACAATAGGTTGTACTGCGGTTGCTCGACGACCGGCTTGTGCAGGTGGTGGCGGTCGGCGACGTCCCATGCCTCGCGCAGCGCCTCGGCCGACCACTCCGAGGTACCCCAGTAGTGGGCCTTGCCGGCCGTGATCATGTCCGACATGGCCCACACCGTCTCCTCCACGGGGGTCTCGGCGTCCGGTCGGTGGCAATACACGATGTCGACGAAGTCGAGGCCGAGGCGCTCGAGCGAGCCGTCGATGGCCTGCATCAGGTACTTGCGATTGAGGGTGTTGCGCATGTTGACACTCGAGTGCAGACCCCAGAAGAGCTTGGTGGAGAGCACATAGCTGTGCCGGGGCCAGCCGAGGGCGCGGATGGCTTCGCCCATGATCCGCTCCGATTCGCCACCGGCGTACGCCTCGGCGTTGTCGAAGAAGTTCACGCCGGCGTCGTACGCGGCTGCCAGGCAGTCCTCGGCCAGATTGCCGGCCAGCTGCGGCCCGAACGTGACCCAGGACCCAAAGGACAGGACGCTGACCTTCAGGCCGGTTCCGCCCAGACGTCGGTACTCCATCTCCATGGTGACTCCCTTGGTGCTCGGTGGTGTGTTCGGCGCTGATCGTGCGAACCGACCGAATCCTACGGGGGAACCCGGCGTCGCCGTCCCGAGGCCGGATCGGGCGCCACCGGGCGTGCGATGCTGGCCCGGTGAACGACCTGCCCGGGACCCACGGACCGCTGTATCCGCTCCCGTCCCAGGAACCCGGGGTCCGGTGGCCGGCGGAGGAGTGGCCCACCGGATCCGTGCCGGCCGATGTCGACCTCGAGCCCCTTATGGATGCCGCATTCGACCCGGACGGCCCGCTGCAGGACACCTACGCAGTGGCGTGCGTCCTCGGTGGTCGCCTGGTCTACGAGCGCTACGGCGGGACGTTGCCCCGCTTCGACAGTCCCGGCCGGCCGGTGACGGTCACGACCCCACTGCTGTCGTGGTCGGTGGCCAAGTCGATGCTCAACGTCGTCGTCGGGATGGCGGTGGGGGACGGTCTGCTCGACCCCGGGGCCCGGGTCGCCGTCCCGGTGTGGAGTGGACCCGACGACCCGCGTCGGGAGATCACCATTGCCGACCTCCTGGCCATGCGCGACGGTCTCGCCTTCACCGAGGAGTACGACGACGCCGAGACCTCCGATGTGATCCAGATGCTGTTCGGACGGGGCCGGGCCGACATGGCGGCATTCGCCGCCGACCGCATCCTGGTGGCCCCGCCCGGCACCCGGTTCAACTATTCGACCGGTACCAGCATGGTGCTCTCGGGCATCGTGGCCCGGGTGCTCGGGCCCGGCGGGCCGTACCGCTCGTACCTCGACGAGCGCCTCTTCGGCCCGTTGGGCATGGCGTCGGCCACCGCCACCTTCGACGACGCCGGGGCGTGGGTGGCCGGTTCGTACGTCCACGCCACCGCCCGGGACTTCGCCCGGTTCGGCCTCTTCGCCCTACGTGACGGCGTCTGGGACGGACGTCGGCTCCTGCCCGAGGGGTGGATGGACTCTGGCCGCACCCCGCGGTCGGTCGATCCCGATGACGGTCACCTCTACGGTCACCACTGGTGGACCCGTCCCGATCCCCTCGGCACGTTCTGGGCCGCAGGCCATGACGGACAATTCGTCGACGTGGTCCCGGGACTCGACCTGGTGCTGGTCCGCCTGGGCCGGACCGGATCGGACGGGACGGCGGCGGTGCGGGCCTGGAGGGACGACGTGATCGACGCGTTCGCCAAGTTCCGCGGCCAACGGTGCGGTACGCCCTGACCCCTGGTGCATTGCCATTCGGCCGGCCCCCGCCCTACGGTGGGTGCACTGTGAGCAGGTCCCTCCCCGTCCACGACCACCTCCACGAGGTGCACACCGTCGAGGACGTCCTGGCCCTGGTCCGCGAGCACGGCGGGCGGGTCACGAGTTCGCGACGGCTCCTGATCGAAGCACTGTTCGAAGGGCCGGGCCATCGCACCGCTGAGGAGCTGGCCGGTTCGGTCCAGTCCCACGCCCCGGATGTGGCCCTCTCCACGGTCTACCGGAACCTCGACGAGCTGGAGAAGCTGGGCGTCGTCGTCCACTCGCACCTCGGCCACGGGCCCGCCACTTACCACCTGACCGCCGGGGCCCACTGCCACTTCGTGTGCCAGGACTGCGGCGTGGCCGTGGAGGCGCCGGACGAACTGTTCACCGGGTTGGCCGACGCGGCCATGAGCCGATTCGGGTTCGAGATCGACACCCGGCACTTCGCCATCCTCGGTCGCTGCGCCGACTGCCGGAAGGGGCAGACGACATGACCGACCACGGGAGCGACGTCGACCGCACCGACGAGTGGGACGACCTCCGGGCGCGATTCCTGCGCCCAATGGGGGAGCGCCCACCGTCGTCGGCCCGCGGCCTCCACCACTTCGCCGTGGTCTCCAGCGACGTCGAGCGGACGATCGCCTTCTTCCAGGACCTGCTGGAGTTCCCGTTGGCCGAGTTGTTCGAGAACCGTGACTATCGAGGGTCGACCCACTTCTTCTTCGACATCGGCCACGGCAACTACCTCGCCTACTTCGACTTCCCCGGCCTCGATCTCGGCCCGTACCGCGAGGTCCTGGGTGGCCTCCACCACATCGCCATCAGCGTGACCCCCGAGCAGTTCGAGCGCCTGGTGGCCAAGGTGCGCGCCGCCGGCATCGAGGTTCATGTGGTCAACGGGGACTCGGCCTACTTCCCGGGGCCGGACGGCGAGCGGATCGAGCTCCTGAGCTATCCGTTGCACGATATGTACGGCAACGTCGTCGGGAGCTAGGCGAAGTACCCGGCCCGACGTCCCTCGCCGTCAGAGGCGAATGTCGGCGACGAGGACGGCCAGGCAGCGCTCCCACCCCTCCAGGTGGGAGGGCTCCCGGTCCGGTGGGAGGTCCCGGTGAGTGAGGTTCACGATGGTGTCGGCGCCGTCGGCGACGAGTTCCACCTCCACTTTGCTCCTTCCGGGCGGCATCCCGGCGTCTTCGGGGATCCCCCAGGTGAAGACCACCCGGTGGGGCGGTTCCACCGTGACGTAGCTGCCGCGGGCGGGACCCCGCCGAAGTCGAGGGCGAACGTTCCGCCCGGCCGGGCGTCGAGCTCGACATCCTTTGTCATCGCCCTGCTGTGGAGCCAGACCAGTCCGCGGACGCGTGCCGCCTATACGAAAGTGGACTGAAATCGACTGAGATCGGTCAACTCTTCGAAGTGTCGGAGGACACCGTTCTGCGAACATTGCGACGCGCTGGGATCAAGATTCGGAATCGGGAATGAGAATCGAGTCAGGTTCCTGGCTCTTCCGATTTCAGCAGAACAGAGCCCGATTGGGCTCGCCGTGGCGAGCGAAGATTGTTTCGACGCGGTTGACCGTCGCTGCTGACTACTCGTGGGCCTCTTGATATCGAGCCGGGTCGGCGATCAAGCTGC
>Ga0209483_1000876_pt1 | contig 24413 bp, 16 predicted proteins | sample NGEPerA_FD_184508 | JGI IMG/M metagenome (GOLD analysis project Ga0209483, IMG submission 184508) | Arctic peat soil microbial communities from the Barrow Environmental Observatory site, Barrow, Alaska, USA - NGEE PermafrostL2-A... | ecosystem: Environmental > Terrestrial > Soil > Wetlands >... | reverse complement strand
CGTCGAAATTGGAGGCTCGGCTTATGCACCTCTGGATAACAACGCTCAAATAGAAGAGGAATTTGACGTATTGCTTGCAAAGTTGGCAGAGATAGAAAACCCGTTTGAAAAAGCATTTTGCTTGACCGTATTTTTGCCCTATTTGCAGCCATTCGAAGATGTAAATAAGCGGACGTCGCGCGTCAGCGCCAATATTCCGCTGTTGAAATATGACTTATGTCCACTTTCATTCATAACGGTCGACGGACATGATTATCTCGATGGAATTCTTGGTGTCTATGAATTAAAAGACCCCTCCTTACTCAAGCAAGCATTCGTTGAGGGTTACGTACGCTCGGCGGACAACTATCGCAACATCCGCGCAGAAGTTGCGAACGTGTCAATTGCTGCTCTTGAGTACCGAGCAGACGTCAAGGAGGCAGTTCGCAAGGTGGTTTGTGATTGGAAGCGCTTCGATGAACATGCCCTTCAGGAATTCCTCGCGGTCACAGTTAAACCGGAGCATCTAAAGGAGATACTCGCTGTAGTCAAAAAGGAAGTGCAGGGCCTGCACGACGGAAATCTCATCCGATTTCGTCTCTCACACGATGCCTTCAGGCATTTCCAAGAAGCAGACAACTGATGTCTGATATGGCTACTGCGGCCTTACCCCATTTTGCTTGCTTACTGTAAGTTGGCATATCTCATTTCATGAGTTGCGTATCCGCGCGCCCCTGCGTGTGGCCCGCGCCTCCCCGATGATCGACACCGCCGCCCGTCCCGACACCGTGCAACCGCCGCGCACACTTGGCGCTGCGCGCGATCGTGCGCTGTTCGCAAATTTCTTCCAGCGCGAGATACAAACACGCTATCTCGGCAGCGTCACCGGCCTTGCATGGGCGCTGGTCACGCCGATCGCACTGCTCGCTGTCTACCAGTTCGTCTTCACCGAGATCTTTCCCGCACGCGGCTTCGGCCAATCGAGCTTTCTCGCGTTTCTCGCCGTGGCGCTGTGGCCGTGGTTCGCCACGCAGGAGGCCATCCAGCGTGGCACGACGGCGTTGCCGGGCTACGCGGGTCTGATCCGCAAGGTCGCGTTCCCGCACGAGCTCGTCATCTATGCGTCGGTGTCGGCGACGTTCGCGCTGCAGTTCGCGGGCTATATCGCGATCCTCGCGATACTGCGTGCGTTCGGCGAGCCGCTGCATCTCGCAGGGCTCATCGTCGTCGTGCCGCTGTGGGCGATCCTCGTGCTCGGCGTGGTCGGCATCGTGCTCGCGCTTTCGGCACTGCAGGTGTTCGTCCGCGACATCGAGCACATGCTGAATCCGATATTGATGATCTTCATGTACCTGACGCCGATTCTTTACCCGATCACCGCGGTGCCCGCGTCGATGCGGCGTTGGCTGGCCGCCAATCCATTCGGGTGGCTGGTGACGCGGATGCGCGAAGCGTTGCTCGACGGCCGACTCGCGTTCTCCCCCGGCGATCTCGCCGCGCTCGCCGTGGCGCTCGTATTGTTCTTCGCAGGACGCTGGGTGTTTCGCCGGCTGTCGCCGCATTTCGAGGACTTTGTCTGATGCACGCGCGTGCGGAATCTCCGGACGTTGCGCAAGCCGACAGGGTCGCAGCGGGCGGCGCAGCGGTCCAGCCGCTTGCAGCGGCGTCGGCCCCGACGTGGCTGTCGCTCGCGCATGTGGGAAAGGACTACGCGAAGATTGCGAGCCGCGCCGGACGTGTGCGCCTCGTCTGGGACTTGCTGCGCGGGCGCGGAGCATCCAGCGTTTTTTGTGCGCTCGACGACGTGTCGTTCGAGCTGCGTCCCGGCGCATCGCTCGGCATCATCGGCGAGAACGGCGCCGGCAAGTCGACGCTGCTGAAGATCATCGCAGGCGTGATCAAGCCGACGCGCGGATCGGTAGTGGTGAACGGTCGCATCGGTGCGCTGCTCGAGCTCGGCTCGGGCTTTCATCCCGAATACACGGGGCTTGCCAACATCGACCTGGCCGCGGCGCTGCTCGGATTGTCGCCGTCGGAAATCGCCAGGAAGCGCGACGCGATCATCGATTTCGCGGACGTCGGCGAGCACATCGACGACCCGATCAAGAATTATTCGTCGGGGATGGTGGTGCGCCTGGGTTTCGCCGTCGCCACCGCACTTGCACCCGACGTGCTCATCACCGACGAGGTGCTGGCGGTGGGCGACGAATCGTTCCAGAAGAAGTGCATCGCGTGGATCGAAGACTTCCTGCAGCGCGGCGGCACGCTGCTGCTGTGCTCGCACAGCATGTACCACGTGCAGAAGCTGTGTCGCGATGCGCTGTGGCTCAAGGATGGGCGGGTCGTTCGCTACGGAAACGCGCCCGAGGTCACGCAGGCCTACCTCGCCTGGCACGAGGAGAAATCAGCGCAGACGAAGCAGCCGATCGCACGCAAGGCGGCCACGGCCGCCGGCGTCTACGCCGTGCAGTCGCTGGTGCTCGAGCCGGCAGACGCGCTCGCGCAGGGCGACACGCTGGTGGTGCGCGGCGACGTCTATTCGCCGGACGGCCGGCCGCCGGTGGTGCTCGTGGGCATCGTGCGCGCCGACGGCACGCCGGTGTACGGCATCTCCACCGACATGGACCGCGTGACGCCGATGCAACGCGACGCACACACGTATCACTTCGCGCTCGAGTTTCCGCACCTCGCACTGCTGCCGGGCAAGTACGTGCTGCGCGCGCACGCGCTCGATCCCGAAGGTGTACGCCTGTTCGATCACGTCGAGCGTCCGCTGCTCGTCACCGGAGATGCGCGCGAATTCGGCATGGTGCGGCTGCCGCATGTGTGGCGGGGACGCGATTGAATGGGCGGTGCGCGTCACCTGCCGTCATTGATGCGTCGCTCCAGCTCCGACACGCTCGCCAGGACGTCGTCGAGCGACGGGACGTCTCCGAAGACCATCCCGATCATCGCAACATAGTCACGCGCGAGGGCGTCGCGCATCGCGAAGTCTGGAGTCAGCGTAAGGATTTGATTCCCGCCTGCGCGGGAATGACGTCAACGGATATGGTTGGCTCATCATCACGCCTTCATTGCCGTCATTCCCGCGAAAGCGGGAATCCAGCGGCGTTCGCAGTGACAATGATTCTGGTGGAAGCGTTCCGGATTTTCGATCTACGTCGACTGTGCATATATCGCGAAAGACGCCCAACAGCACCTCGTCGGACATGTCAGCGAAGCCGAGCAGGTCACACTCGTATCGAGTGTCCTTCGAGACGATGGGCTTCGATGCCAGCGCTGAATGCTGTCCCACTGGGGCGCACGATCCGTAACGGCGGGTAACGTAAAGCGGGCCGCCGCGCGCGTCCCTCGATCGCCATCCAGACTTGATGAGGAAGCTGGGTGCCTATGCCATGGAAGGACAACGCTGACACCAGACAAATGACGCCGCGCGGAACAGCAGCACCTGCCATCGCGAGTCCATGATGCTCAGTCACCGGCCCATCGGGTACGCGGTATTGGCCACGGCTCACCCGTTCGAGTCCGCCTGACTCGACGAGGCGGCTCAGGATCTGGGTATGAATGCCAGCGGCGATGACTTCTCGCGATGCCACGCCCCCGCGTCGCCGAGCGAGGCGAAGGGCCCTGCTTCGATCGTTGTCTGGCATGTGGCGAATTGTAGATACTTATCCACAACTGTCAACGTTTTACCACAACCAAATGTCAGCGACATGGTGAAGCGGCCGCTCGCGAATTGTACATTCGTGACGTTCGCGTGATCTACCGAGTTCTCCCGACGAACTGATTTTCCAGGTCATGTCCATAACCGCGCATGACTACCGGAGACCCTGAAATGAACCCGTTTCGCCCTGCCAAAAAGCGTGTCGAAGTTTCCATCGGTGAGTCAGTTCGAATCCTTCGCCAGCTTCAGGGCCTGAGCCCAAGGAGATCTTGCTAAAATGAGCGGCTAAGCGCGCTTTGGCGCAATAGCCCATGCCACCCCAGATTGAATTCACCGGCGAGCGCTTCATCCCCGGCGTTGCCGGTGAGATCGAGTTCGAGCACGTTCATCGCTACGCGTTCGCATGTCGCCACGCCGCGGGCAAGCGCGTGCTCGACGCCGCCTGCGGCGAAGGCTACGGCAGCGCATTGCTTGCCCGGATCGCGGCGACGGTCGCCGGCGTGGACATCGACGCTGCAACGCTGGCGCACGCCGGCGCGCGCTACGTGTCGTTGCCGAACGTCGCGTTCCACCAGGCGTCGGTGGCGACGCTGCCGTTCGCCGATGCGAGCTTCGACCTGATCGTCTCGTTCGAAACCATCGAGCATCTCGACGCCGCCGACCAGCCGCGAATGCTCGCCGAGTTCTCGCGCGTGCTCGCACCGCGGGGCCTGCTGATCCTGTCGGCGCCCAATCGCGTCGAGTACTCCGACAAGCGCGGATACGCCAATCCGTTCCATCGCCACGAGCACGATCGCGCCGAGCTCGACGGATTGCTGGTCACGCATTTTGCCGCGCGCCGTTACTACCACCAGCGTGTGTGGCTTGGCTCGACGCTGTGGCGTGAGCGAGGCGCCGACGCGTATGCAGCGGGGGAAGGCGACAGCGCCGCCGTCGCCGAGGTGGGGCTGCCGCCGGCGATGTATTACGTCGTCGTTGCTGCACGTGCCGACGCCGACCTGCCCACCGATCCTCTCGGCCTGTCGCTTTTCTCCGATCGCGAGCAGGAACTGCATCGGCTGCAGGCGCAAGGCAGCGAGATCATCCGCCTCGACGCGTTGCTCGGCGAGCGCACGGCGATGCTCGACAAACAGACGGCGCACGTGACGCACCTCGAGAACCTGGTCGCATTTCGCGACAAGCTCATCGTCGAGCGCGACGCGCAGCTCGAATCGCATGGGCTGCGGATGTTGCAGTTCGAGCGCCAGGAAGAGGTTCATGCGGTGCGCACGGCTGCAGCCGAGCAGGAATCGTCGGTGGTGCGTGCCGAGCTCGCACGGCTGCGCGACGACCACGCGGTCATCGACGAAGCTCATTCTGCTGTCAACGGCGAGCGCGCGACGCTGCGCGCCGAACTCGACGCCGCACGCGCGGCGATCGCGGCGCAGGAACGCATCATCGACTATCGTCAGAGCCTGCGCGGATGGGCGATGCTGCCGTGGCAGCGCCTGCGCGCCATCCGCCAGCGCAATCGCACCGGATGACGCGGGTGCTCGACATCGTCATCCCGGTGTACAACGCACCGGACGACGTCGCCACCTGCGTGGAAAGCGTGCTGCGCCACACCGATGCATCGCACCGAATCGTGCTGATCGATGACGCTTCACCCGACCCGCGAATTGCCGAGTTGTTCGCCGCTTACGCCGCGCGGGGCATGTCCCGCTTGTCGCTGCTGCACAATCCTTCCAACCTCGGCTTCACCGGCACGGCCAATCGGGGATTCACGCTGTCGCGCAACGACGTCGTGCTGCTCAACTCGGACACGATCGTGCCCGCCGGCTGGACGGACGCATTGATCCGCTGTGCTGACGCCGACGCGGCGATCGGCACGATCACGCCGTTTTCCAACAATGCGGAGATCCTGTCGTGGCCACGGTTTTGCGTGAACAATCCGTGGCCCGCCGACACCGACCCGACGCCGGTGTCCGCCGCGTTCGCACGCGCCGCGGTGCCGAGCTATCCCGACCTGCCCACCGGCGTCGGCTTCTGCATCTACGTACGCCGCGCGCTGCTCGACGACATCGGCCTGTTCGATCCTGCGTATGGCCTCGGGTACGGCGAGGAAAACGATTTTTGCCTGCGTGCGTCCGCGCACGGCTGGCGCAACGTGCTCGCCGACGACGTGTTCGTCGTCCACACCGGCGGCCGTTCATTCAAGGAACAAAAGGCGGCGCTCGTGCCGCGCAACGCCGAACGCCTGCTCGCGCGTCATCCGGGCTACGATGCCATCGTCCAGCAGTACATCGCGGCCGATCCGTTGCGCGCGATCCGCGAAGCTGCGCGCACGGCGCAAGGCGTCATCGAGCAGCCGGGCCTGGGAGTGATGCATGTCGTTCACCACCACGGCGGCGGCACCGAGTCGCACGTGCGGATGCTGATACAGGCGTCGCGCCACGCGCGCCGGCACTTCCTCGCGGTTGCACTGGGAGATACGTGGCAGGTGGAGGAGCATCGCGCCGACGGCAGCGTGGCGGCGTTCGCGTTTTCGCGCGCAGCCGGCGAATCGTGGACGCAATTCGTCGGCGGCCTGTGCGCGAGCTTCGACATCCGCATCGTTCACCTGCACAACATCTCGGCATGTCGCGACGGATTGCTGGAAGCGATGACCGGCCTCGACATCCCCTTCGGCTATACGGCGCACGACCTGAACTTCGCGTGCCCGACGATCACGTTGCTGGATGCGACAGGACGCTATTGCGGAGCGGTCACCGATGCGTCGCAATGCGCGCGCTGCCTGGCCGCGCAACCCGCGTTCGCCGGCGTCGACATCGTCGCGTGGCGCGAGCGTCATCGCGACCTCGTTGCGCGCGCAGCCTTCCTGATCGCGCCCTCGGCGTGGGCCGCCGACATGTTCAACCGCTACTTCGACCGCAGGCCTGTGGTGATCGCGCATGGCTCGCCGGTCGGAGAATCCGGTGTTGGCGCGGGTGCCGCGCCTTTGCCGCTACCCGACGACGGCGCGCGAGTCGTCGCCGTGCTGGGCGCGGTGGGACCGGACAAGGGCGCGCGGCGGCTGGAACACCTGGTGGAGCTCGCGCGCACGCGCGGATCGAAGTTGCGCTTTGTGCTGATCGGTTATCTCGATCGGCGTCATGGCCCGTGGCAAAGCGACGACGCGATGTTCAGCGTGCATGGCCGTTATGTGGCGTCCGAATTGCCGCGGCTGCTGCGCGGATACGGCGTCGACCTCGTGCTCTTTCCATCGGAGGGTCCCGAGACGTTCAGCTACACATTGTCCGAGGCGTGGTCGGCGGGCATGGCGGTACTCGTGCCGCCGATCGGCGCCCTCGCCGAACGCGTGAGCGCCAGCGGTTCGGGCATCGTGATGACGCCGGCCGAATGGCAGGATGACGAGGCGATGGTGGAACGGATCGAATCGCTGCTCGTCGGCGATGCGCTGCCGCAGCGACTGCAGTCCGCGGCGCGCGCATCCAGCGTGCCGCAGCGCACGCCGCAGGCAATGGCGGACGAGACGATTGCAGTGTATGTCGCGACCTGTACAGCGCCACTTTCGCCGGGCGTGCCGGCTTTCGATCGCGCGCGCATCCGCGACGCGCTCGGCTACGTGCCGTGGCGACCGCCCGCGCCGTCGGCGGCCGTCGTCGCGGCGCGCCGCTCGCTGCGCTCGCAGGTCGCGCGAATGGCGATGCGCCTGCGTCGCACGGGTGTGGGCGCGCGCGTCTATCGACGCTTGCCGCCGCGACTGCTCGACGTGCTCAAGTCGCGCCTGCGCTGATGGCCGTTTCGTATGACGACTGGTTGGCGCGCGCACGCGAGCATCTCGCCGCGAGCCTGGCGCTCGACGCGCTGTCGTGCTTCCGCAAGGCGGCGCGTGCAAAACCCGGCGCACGCGCGCCGATCGTCGGCATCGCCGAAGCGCTGTGGCGACTGGGCAAGCCGCACGAGGCGGTGGCGGCGTGGCGCGAAGCGGCGCAGCGCACGCCCAACGAGCCGCGCGGCTGGCAATCGCTTGCCGACGCTGCAGCGGCCGTCGGCGACGACGTGCTCGCGAACGAAGCGGCGTTGCGCGTGCTGGCAGGCGCACCGCACGGGCGGCGCGCACGATTCATCGCGGACACCGCGCGGCTGGTTGATCCGTCCACCCGGGAAGAAGCCGCCGCCGCGTTGATCAGCCTGCTGCAACAGGCGCCGCACCTCGCGAGATCGCCGCATCTCGGGCACGCGCTCGCACGCGCGCTGGCGAAGGTCGGCGTCGACGATTGCGTTGCGCTGCGCAAGCTGCTGGCCGCCGACCCCATCGATCTGCAGACGAGCCTTGTCGGCCAGGTAGCGGCGTTCGTGCCGCTGGCGGTATTGCGCACGATCGTCGACCGCGACGTTGCGATCGACGATATCGACGATATGCGGGTGCTCGCACTCGCAATTGCGCGCGGGATGTCGGGGCGCGACGCGGACGTCGACGGGCGCCGGATGCTGGCGCAGCGCGCGGCGGCGCGCTATTGCGCGCAGTGCGCTGCGTTTTTCGCCGCCGACGTGCCGCCGTTGTGGCCGCAACGCACCGCCGGTGATCGCGCGCGCATCATTGTCGTCGTCGACGGTGCGCGGCTCGATGCCGATGGCATCGCGTGGTCTTCGCTCGAAAGCGCGCTCTTTGCAATGGCCCCCCGCTGCGAGATTGCGATTGCAGCGTTCGGCGACGCGGCGATCGTGGTTCCCCGGCTGCAGGCGTCGGGCCTGGTCGCGCGCCTGTCGCAGATGCCCGAGCATCCGGACATCGAATCTGCGCGCAGCCTGGCGAGCAGCGATCCGGATCTGCTCATCGATGGCGTCGGCCTTGCAAAGGCGCTCGGACCGATGCTCGCCGCGCGTCCTGCGCGGCGCATCGTCGGGTTTGCGCAATCGCCATCGCTGGTCGCACCGCTGGTCGACGGGGAGCTGCCAGGCACCGCCGCTGAATTGCAGCAGGCGCTGGCACGACTGATCGACTTGGCGCTTGCCATGCCGGCGTCACCATCGGCGGCGGACGTGCTCGGCGCGCGCCTCGCCGCGGCCGTCGATGCGCATCGATCGCGGCGGTACGACGATGCGCGCCCGCTGTACGACGCAATGCTCGCCGAGCAACCCGGGCATGCGCCGGTACTGTACCTGCGCGGAGTACTGCGTCGCGAAGCGGGTGACCGCGATGGCAGCGCCAGCGACTTCGCCGCAGCGCTTGTCGGCGCACCGCACGACGCAAAACCGCGGGCCGCGCTGGCGCAGGCAATGCTCGCGGCGCATGACGCACGCGGTGCGCGGCGCGTGCTCGCGGAAAGGCCCGACGCTGCCGCGGCCGACGCGACGCTGTTGCGCACGCTGGGCCACGCCGCCCTGGCGGAGCGCGACGGCGCTGCGGCAGTCAACGCGTTCGCCGCGGCGATCAGCATGGATCCCTTCGACGCCGAGACGCATTTCAATCACGGCGTTGCGTTGCAGATGATGCGCTATCTCAGCGATGCGGCGCGCGCCTACCAGCGCGCGCTCGACCAGAACCCGGCGATGCTCGACGTCCATTTCAACCTGGGCGTCGTATTCGACGAGTTGGGGGAGACCGACTCGGCTATCGCCGCGCTGGAGCACGTGATCGCGCGAGCGCCGCTGCGCGCAGAGGTTCATCGCGCGCTGCTCAACGTGCTGGCGCGCCACGAGCGCGGCGCGCAGTGGATGGCGGCTTTCGAGCGCTTCGAGCAGAACTGCCCCGATGCGCTGGGGCTCGTGGCCAACGCGCTCGAGTATTACCAATACCGCGGCGATTACGCGAAGGTGCATCGCTACGTCGACCGGCTTGCGCGCGGCGAATTCAAGCCGGCCAACGAGCTCGATCTGGTCGACTCGTTGGAGCAGATCCTCTACCTGATGTTGTTCTTCGACATCGAGACCGACACACAGGCTTCGCTGTACGCGACCTACGACAAGGCGGCGCAGCGCGTTTATGGCGTACCGATGGCATTGCCCGCCGTGCGCCGGCCCGGACCGCTGCGCATTGGGTACCTGTCGGCCGACTTTCGCGACCATGTGATGGGCAAGATGATGCTGGAGCCCATCCGCCACCACGACCGGAACCGCTACCAGTTGCATATCTACTCGACATCGACGGTGGAAGACGAGGTCACCGCAGCGTATCGCGCCAACGGCGATGCGTTCTCCGTGCTCGCCGACCTTGCGGACGAAGCTGCGGCAGCCAGCATCGCGCAGGCGGACCTCGATATCCTGGTTGACCTTTCGAGTCATACGCGCGGTGCGCGACCAGGCATTCTCGCGCGCAAGCCCGCGCGCATCGCGATCACGCACGTCGCCAGTGCGGGCGCGCTCGGACTGTCCGCGGTGGACTTCAAGCTGACCGACGCACTCGCCGACCTGCCGGCCAGCGACCACTACTACGTCGAGACGCTGCTGCCGATGCAAGGCTGCGTCTATCCGCTGCGACGCATGACGCCGGCGACCGGGCATGCGTACCAGCGCGCGTCGCTGGGCATCGCCGAGGACGCGGTGGTCATCGGCGCGTTCGTGACGCCGCTCAAGCTGTCGCGGCGCACGATGGCGCTGTGGCGCGAAATCCTCGACCGCGTACCGCGCGCGCTGCTCGCGTTCTCGCCGAATATCGCCTGGATTGGCGACACCTATCCGGCGATCCTCGCGGCGGCGGGCATCGACGCGGCGAGGACGATCGTGCTGCCGCAAGGAAAAGACGAATCACACAACCTCGCACGCTACGCGGTGGTGGACTTCGTGCTCGACCCGATGCCGTTCGGCAACGTCAATGGTACCCTCGAGCCGCTCAACATGGGAGTTCCCGTGGTGACGCTCGTCGGTCAGAACCACGGCGAGCGCACCGGATACAGCATCCTCTCCCATCTTGGCGAAACGCGCACCATCGCGACCAGCGGCAAGGAATACGTCGACATCGCCGTGCGCCTTGCGACCGACACCGCGTTCATGCACGACATCCGCGCATCGCTGGCCGCGCGCATGGTCGATTCGCCGGCCGTCGACCCGGCCGCGTACGCGCGCAATCTCGAAGCGGCGTACGAAGCCGCGCTAACCTGGCGTAAGGCCGATGGCGTCGAGCGCTGAGCGGCTCGCCGCCGCAGCCGCATCGATGCAGGCGGGCGACGCCGCAACGGCGCGTGCGGGCCTGTCGAACATGCTGGGCGATGTGGCGCTCGGTGCGCCGCAGCGTATCGCGGCGTTGCGCCTGCGCGCGCGCGCCACCGAAGTGCTGCGCGACTTCGCGGCGGCGTTCGCCGATCTGCAAGCCGTTGCGACGCTGGCACCGAACGATCCCAAGGCGTGGTCGGAACTCGGGATGCTGCACGCCGTCGCCGGCGACAGCGAGCAGGCAATCGTCGCATTGCGCCGCTCGCTCGCGCTCGACGCCGGGCAGTCGCGCGCGTGGAACAACCTGGGCAGCGCATTGTGGACGGCAGGGTCGGCGGACGAAGCGATCGACGCATTCGATCACGCGATTGCTCTCGACCCGACGTATGCGCACGCGCTCGCCAACCTCGGCACCGTGCTGCGCGACGTGGACCGCGAAACGGAAGCGATCGACGTGCTCGAACGCGCGATCACACAGAATCCCCGGCAAGTCAACGCGCTGACCGCACTGGCGTCGCTGAAGCAACGGCGCGAGCAGTTGCCCGAGGCGATCAAGCTGTTCGCGCTGGCCGCGCGCGAAGCACCCGGCGATGCCGAAGTCTGCATGCAGCTCGGCCGCGCGATGGCGGAGGCGGACGATCTTGCCGGCGCACGCCGCGTGTTCGCCGAGGCGGCACGACGCGCACCGACGCTGTTGCGCGCGCATATAGGCCGCCACCTGTTGCTGCCCAACGTCTACGTCGACGAGGCCGACGTGGCGCGCGCGCGCGCAGCGTACGTCGATGGCCTGGGCGCGCTCGAACGCGAATTGCCGGCGGTGGCGGCCACGCTCGACGCTGGCGCGCGCATCGACGGCGTGCGCTGGAGCAATTTCCTGCTGGCTTACCAAGGCGAGGATGACCTCCCGCTGCAACGGCGTTACGCCGCATTGCTGCGCAGGCTGGTGGACGACGCGCCGGGCGCGGCAGGGCTCAACCGCGTCGCGTCGCCTCGACATGGCAAGCCGCGCATCGGCTTCGTATCGTCGTTCTTTCGCGACGGCACCGTCGGCCGCTATTTCGAGAGCTGGATCACCGGTGTCGATCGCTCGCGCTACGATGTTATCGTGTACCACCTGCATGCCGCCAACGACGCGCTGGTCGAGCGGTTGCGCGCGGCGTCGGACACGTTCCGCGCGATGCCTAGGCGCACGCCTTCCGCCATTGCGCGCACGATCCTCGACGACGCGCCGGACGTGCTGATCTATCCCGAGCTCGGGATGGATGCGACGACGTACGCGCTGGCGACGCTCCGGCTTGCGCCGCTGCAATGTGCCGCGTGGGGACATCCGGTGACCACCGGGCACGCGGCCATCGACCTGTATTTTTCCAGCGATGCGATGGAGCCCGCCGACGGCGAGACCCACTACTCGGAACACCTGGTGCGCCTGCCGGGCATCGGCACACGCTACCGGATGCCGCAGGCGCCCGACGACGCGACGCGCGTATCGCTCGGCCTTCCCCAGGACCGCGTGCTGTTCATGTGCCCGCAGTCGGTGTTCAAGATCCACCCGCGCGACGACGCGTTGTTCGCCGAGGTGCTGCGGCGCAACCCGCGCGCGACGCTGTTGCTGTTCAACGGTCTCAATCCGTTCATCACCGCACGCTATCGGACGCGCATTTCGCGGGCGCTGCAGGCGGTGGACATCGATCCCGCGCAACGCATCATCTGGATGCCCGGGCTGCGCCACGACCAGTACCTGCGCGTCAATTCAGCGTGCGACGCCATGCTCGATACGACGCGCTGGTCGGGTGGCAACACGTCGCTGGATGCCATCGCATCGGCGTTGCCGATCGTCACCTGGCCCGGGCGGCTGATGCGCGCACGCCAGAGTGCCGGCATGCTGCGGCTGATGGGCGCCGACGAGCTCGTCGCAGGCAGCGAGGAGGAATACCTGGCGATCGCCTCGCGCATTGCCGATGACCGCGGATGGCGCGACACGCAATCCGCGCTCATCCGCGAAAATCGCGCGCGACTGTTCGACGATCCGCAACCGGTGGCCGCGTTGTACACGGCGATCGATCGCCACCTCGGCGCGTAGCTGCGATGTCGGCGGCAGGCGGCGACCAAGCTCCTTCTCCCACTTGCGGGAGAAGGTTGGGATGAGGGCGGCGTGCGCGCCCGGCGTGCAATCGGCGCGCTTGCGACGATCAGCCCTCGCGTCCGGCACGCGCTTCGGCCAGTGCACGCCAGCCTTCGAAGATGACACGCGTGAATTCCTCTGCATAGCGTTGCATGTCGAACAACGGCTGTCGCGCCGCCGGCGAACGCACGCGCTCGGTGATACTTGCAAGACGCTCGCGATCGGCGAGCAGGTCGATGGCGATGCGCGCGTAGTCGTCGAGATCGCTCGCGATCAGTTCATCGAGGCCCATCGCCGCGAGCTGGCTCGCCGACGCCCGCGCGGCGAATGTCCTGCCTGCGATCGTCAGCACCGGCGCACCCGCGAACAGCGCGTCGTTGACGGTCGTATGCGACCCGTACGGAAAGGTGTCGAGCACAAGATCCGCAAGGCGAAAACGCGACAGGTATCCGGTGGTGGGCTCCTCGGGCGCGAATACGAGCCGGTCCGCGGCGACGCCGGATTCGCCGGCATAGCGGCGCAGGTTGGCGCCGACCTGCGCGTTGGCGGGACGCAGCCAGAGCACCGCCCGCGGATGCGCGCGCAAAACGGACATCCACGCGGCGAACATCGCCTGGCGGATCTTGAACGGCGCGCCGAAGGCCGCCAGTACGAGCGCGTCGTCGGCGAGGCCGTAGCGCGCGCGCAGCGGCAGCGGATCGGCGAGCACGCGTGCGGGATCGGACGGCAGGTAGCAGGGGTCGATCCGCAGCACCCGTTCGTTGTATTCGCCTTCCATGTCGCGGGGAATGCAATAGCTGTCGGCGATCAGGTAGTCGTGGGAGTCACCGCCCATCGTTCCCGTGTAGCCCAGGAAATTGACCTGCATCGGGGCCGTGCGGGCGGCGAACAGTTCCGGCACGCAAATGCCGCTGATGCCGTTGAGGTCGAACAGCACGTCCACACCGAGCTCGCGGACACGGGCGGTACTGGCCGCCTCCATTGCCTGGGCGCCGATCTCCACGTAGTGATCGCACGCGCGCTTCGAGCGCGACAGCATTTCATCGTGAAAAAATTGCGGTGCGGACGCGATTGCCGTGACTTCGAAACGTGTGCGATCGAGGGCTTCTAACAAACCCATGATGAGCCGCGGTACCGGATGATTGCAGAAATCCGACGACACGAATCCAAGGTGCAGCCGCTCCTTGTTCGCGTTGGCGTACGATGCTGCCGCGACGCGCGAGCGCAGCCAACCTTTGCCGGCGACGCGTTGCAGCACCGGGTCGTCGACTTGTGCGAGGGTGTCGATCGTCGATACCTGCGCAAACTCCGGTGTCGGTCCGCGCATCCGCGCGAGCGCTGCTTCGATCGCCGCGCCGCCGTCGTCCCAGTTGGCGATATTGCCATACGCGTGCGCGAGCGCACTCGCGGCGAACAGGTCTTGCGGGTCGTTGGCCAGCACCTTCTCGAGCATCGCCACTGCGCCCACCCAGTCGCGCTTACGGGCAAGCAGCACGCCGCGGTTACGCATGATCCACTGATGTTCCGGCTCGATTTCCATCGCGCGCGCCATCGCCGCTTCGGCGGCGGCGATTCGATTGACGAGCATCAGGCACATCGCGTGATTGGCGTGAATGGATGCCTGCCCGATCTTCGGATGCCGAGCCACCAACCTCTCGAAGTATTCCAGCGCGTCACCGTAGCGCTTCTGCTGGAACAGATTCTGCGCGAGGTTGGCGAGCGGCTGCAGGCCGTCCGGCACATAGGCGAGCGCGTCGCGAAAGCGCGCTTCGGCATCTTCCAGCCGGCCGAGACTCTCCAGCACGAGACCGAGGTTGTTGATGAGTCCGCTGTGGCCGGGTGTGCTGGCGAGCGCCGACTCGTAGTGCGCCGCGGCTTCGGCAAAATTGCTGCGGCTGCGCGCCGCATTGCCGAGGTTGAACCCGGCTTCCGAGTCGTCGGGCGACTCGGCAACCAGCGCGCGCCACAACGCGAGTTGTTCATCTGCAGTGGCCGCTCGCGCAGCCTTGCGCAGCGCAGCGAGCGACGCGGACTCCGCAAGTTCGGCGTTTGCCGATGCCTCCCCCTCTGGCGATACGAGCGGTGACGCGTCCTGCGCACCATGACAATGCTTGTAGCGCTTGCCGCTGCCGCATGGACAGATATCGTTGCGCGCCGTCATGGCTGGCCGCGGGACTTCGCCAGCAACGCGTCGTGCATGGCTTCGATCGGTTGCTGCCAGTCGCCCGCCGCCGACTGGCGAAAGAGCGTGGCGCTGGCATACCACGGAGTCGTCGTCGCCGCGGCGCCCCAGCGCCAATCGGCCGCGTACGGAAGCAGCACCCACAACGGCACGCCGAGTGCGCCGGCGAGATGCGCATTGCTGGTGTCGATGCTGATGACCAGATCGAGCGAGCGCATCAGTGCCGCCTTGTCGTCGAACGTGTGGCGCGCATCGACCAGGCGCAGCGAACGCGCCGCAGGCACGCCGTCGACCTGATCCTCACCGTCGACGTGTTGCAGCGAATACCAATCGATGCCCCCGAGCGCGAGCAACGGCGCGAGCCGTGCAAGCGGGCACGAGCGGCGACGGTCGTTGACATGTCGCGGACTGCCTGCCCACGACAGGCCCACTGCGAGACGCGAGCGTTGCGCGTCGACGACCGAGCGCCACTTCGCGGTGAGGTCGGGATCCGCATGCAGATAGGGCAGCGGCCTTGCGACCGAGCGTGCATCGAGCGCCAGCACCGAGCCCACGGACAATAGCGGCAACTGATAGTCGAACGTGGGGGTGGGGGCATCGGGTGCGATGACCGTCGCGATTCCGGGCGCACTTGCGCACAGCTCCACCAGTGGAGCGCGCACGCGCGCGATCACGCGCGCGCCGCGCGCGGCGAAGTCCTGTGCGAAGCGAATGAACTGCAGCGTGTCGCCGAGTCCCTGCTCGGCGGTCAGCAATAGCGTGCGCCCGTCGAGCGGCTGGCCGGCGTACCGCGGCCCGCTCGTTTGCTGCTCTTTCCCCGACAACGCCGGTAACGCGAGGCGCGCTTCGTACGCCGCCCAGCCTTCGGCAAAGTTGCCGATGGCGAGCAGTGCCAGCGCGAGATTCCAGCGTGCTTCCGCGAATTCCGGATTGATGTCCAGCGCGTGCCGGTACGAAGCGATCGCGCCGGTGAGGTCGTTGCACTGCGTCTGCACCATTCCGAGGTTGTTCCAGGCGGCCGCGTGTGCGGGCTGCAGCGCGAGCGTTTTGGCATAGGCGGCCATCGCGGCGTCGACACGATCCATTGCCGCGTAGAGCAGCCCGGCATTGTTATGGAATTCCGCCTCGTGGGGAACCTGGACCAGCGAGCGTTCGATCAGCACCTGCGCTTCCGCCAATTCGCCGCGCTGCATGTGAATGACGCCGAGATAATGCGCGGCATACGGCGCGCCGTCGTCGATGGCGAGTGCGGCGCGATATTCGAGTGCTGCAGCGGCAACGTCGCCGCGCTGGTGCGCATCCATTCCGCGGCGCGTGAGCTCGGCCACGCCGGCGGTGACGGCGCCGTGGCAATCCTTGTAGCGCTTGCCGTTGCCGCAGGGACAGCGCGCGTTGCGCGCGACGCCGGCATGCGTTTCGGATGGCTTCATGAGGCCGCAGCGGCCGACGCGGGCCGCACTGCGGACGGCGGGGAAACCGATTCGAGGCGCCGGCTCCAGGCGCGAAACACCAGCATCGCCCACACCAGCAGCAACGGTGCCAGGTGCAGCACCGCGCGGTTGACCGTCGTCTGCGATTCCACCCATGCCCGCGCGTTGGTGAACGCGAAAACGAAGAACAGGAACAGCGCGCCGGCGCCGACCAGCATCGTCATCGGCGCGACCCCCGTCGACAGCCACTGTCGCGCACCGATGATCGCTGCGGCGACCACGCCATACCACAGGATGTTCCACGTGCCGAGCATGAACAGGCTGTCGTACAGCGCACTCCACGGCGGCGCGAAGTCGAGGTGCAGCCGGTAGCCCAGCACCATCGCCGATGTCTGCGCCAGCACTAGCAACGCCACCAGCGCGATGGCAAAGCCTGCGACGACCACACGCGGGCCGCGCTGCGGCGCGACGATGACGACGATCGGCGCCGCCAGCGTCAACAGCCACACGATGCCGGGTGTCTTGATCGTCGGAAGTGCCGCGGCGAACACGATGGCGGCGAGCGCGTCGCCTCGCTGGCCGGTGTCGAATGCGCGCAGCATCGCCAGTGCTGCCACCGTGAAGTACGCGGCCATCGGCAGGTCGGCGTAACCGGCCAACGCGATGTGCACATCGATCAGCGGTAGTGTGGCAATCAGCGCCGCGCCGACTAGCGCCGACAGCGCGTCGAATTGCATCCGCCGCAGCGCGCCGTAGAGAGCGATGGGAAACGCGAGCCCGAGCATCCACCAGGGAATGTTCATCAGCACGTCGTTCCATTCGCCGAGAACGAAGCAGGAGAACACCTGCCACAGCGCAACAGTGGCCGGATAACCGGGCGACGCGTCGGTGTAGAACGCGCCGCCCGCCGCCACCCACTGGTTGACCCCGACGAAAGGAACCATGTGCTTCAGCGAATACCAGACGTGCGCCTTGGTGGCCCACTGGATCCATGCGTCCCACGGGTACAGCGGTTGCAGCGTGACGTCGATGAACAGCAACAGGTAGCGCACGACGAGCCACGCGATGATCGCGAACCACACGCCACGCCGCCAGCCTGCAAGATCGCGCGCGCGCACCGATTCGACCAGCGCAATGCGCATCGCGGTCCAGTGCAGCAGCCCGCGGCGTCGCGCGACCGCCGTCGCGGCAACGCCCAGCAACACCAGTGGCAGCGCGATAGAGAGCAGGCCGAAGGGAACGTGCAGCGCCGACAGCGCGCGCATCCACAGCGTCAGCACGAACGCGCCGGTGAGGAAACCGGCGCCCTTGATCCAGGCAGCGCCGCCGGGCGAGGCCCACGCCGAAGCTGCGCTGACGGCGAGCAGCAGCGATGCGCCCATCCACCAGACGACGCACCACGCAATGACGACGAGTACGATGTCCATGGCGGTCACTGGATCAGGAACAGCGCGGCGCCGTGCGCTTCGAGCAGCTTCAACTCGGCGCTGACCGGCGGCCCGTCATCCCAGCGCAGCAGCTTGCGTTCGGCGTCGTACTGGACGCCGCGGCGGTGATACACGAGCATCCAGTCGCCGGGCTTCATCCACGACGCGGGGGCGATCGTGTCGCGGAACGCCTCGAACTGCACGTTGTGCGGATAGAGATGGTAGGCGGCGCGACCGCGGAAGTAGTGCTCGCCGGCCGCGACGAACACGCGCACCGGCGTCTTGGGCATCAGCGCGAGCGACTTTTCGACGAACGCGTAGAGCTCGCTGTCCTCGGACGCCAGATGCTTCTGCTCGAGCGACTTGCCCGCATATCGCGCAACCGTGGCGCGCGTCTGCCGCGCCAGGTTCAGCGCCCAGCGGGCATCGACGACGAACCACGTGGCGACGAAGATGCCCGCGATCGTGCACGCCGCGCGCATTGCGTAGAGCGTCGGGGCGAAACGGCCGAGCGCCAGCAGCAGCAGCATCGCCAGCGCGGCCCCCGCTGCGGCGAAAGCCGGCAACGGCAGGTCCTGCGTGTTGGCGCCGCCGGTGATCGTGTTGATCGACGCGCCGTTGAATGCCTCGAACGTCGTCCATTCGCGCAGCCGGTCGCGCGCGATGTCCATCACGCCGAGCGGCCTTGCAACGACACGCTCGATGCGTAGCGGAGACGTGAGCGGCGCGCGGATCGCCAACGCGAGGCCGGTGATGTGCCCGATCCACGCCGGGTCGCGCGCCAGCACGAACGTGCGCAACGTACCCGCCTCAACGGTGCCTGTCGCGAGGTTGGTGTGGCCCCGGGCGACATCCGAGCGCCACAGCAGTCGCACATCTGCGGTGTCGGGCAATCCGCTGACCACCCATTCGATGCCGGGATAGTCGGCGCTGCTGATCTCGGTGTTGAGCGTGACGAGTGCGGTGTCGTTGGCGCCCATCGCCGTGATCACCAGCGCGCCATCGACGACACTCCCTGCGCCGCCGACCAGCGCCAGCTCGGACGCCTTCCAGCTACGGTCGGGTGCGCTGGCGATCCACGCGCCCGGCACGGCGAACGCGAGATACAGTGCGAACAGCGCGCCGAATGCCGCCACGGTGACGGCGGCCGCGACGCCGGCGTCGTGCGCAAAGCGCGAGCGCGCCGGCGGCGCCTCGGCGGGAAGGGGTGCGGGCGCTGTGGACGGGTCGCCGGTCAATGGGCGTTGCGGCTCGTCAGGATGTGCCAAAGGGTGAGCGCGAGGATCCGCAGGTCGAACCAGAGCGACCAGTGATCGATGTAGTAAAGGTCGTATTGTATTCGCCGCGCAAGGTCGCTGTCGCCGCGCAGGTCGTTGACCTGCGCCCACCCGGTGATGCCGGCCTTGACCAGGTGTTTTTGCATGTAGCCGGGTATCTCGCGGCGGAATTGCTCGACGAATTCGGGGCGCTCGGGGCGCGGTCCCACCAGTGACATGTCACCCTTCAGCACGTTGAACAGTTGCGGCAGTTCGTCGAGACTGAGCCTGCGCAGCAGCAAGCCGAAGCCGGTCGCGCGCGATTCGCCGTGGCGCGACCAGACGGCGCCCGACGACGCTTCGGATGCGACGGGCATCGTGCGGAACTTGAGCATCGGAAAGTTCACGCCGTTCCACGTGACGCGCGATTGCCGGTAGAACACCGGTCCCGGCGACGACAGCTTGACGCCGAGCGCGATCAGCGCCATCAGCGGCGTCGCCGCGATGCACAGCAGCGTCCCCAGCACGGCATCCTCGACCGCCTTGGCCATGCGCGCGAAGCCCGTCATCGGCGTCGCGGTGAGCGACAACACCGGCAGCCCCGCCACTTCGCTGATCGAATGATTGAGCAGGTGGAAGCCGAAGATGTCGGGAACGAAGCGCACTTCGACGGCGCTGTCGCGCAGCATGTCGAGGATCGCGCGCACGCGCAGTTCGGCGCGCAGTGGCAGCGCGATCCAGACCTGGTCGATGCCGCGCGCGCCGACGTCCTCGACGAGCCGCTCGGCGGCGCCCAGCACGCGCTTGCCGGCCACCACGCTATCGTGCTTTAGCGCATCGTCGTCGTAGAATCCGATGACGTCGAGTCCGGTCCACGCTGCGATGGCGAGCTCGTGCGCCACGCGCGCACCCAGCGCGCCGGCGCCGACGATCGCGACATAGCGCAGGTTGCGCCGGTTGCGGCGCAGGTGCCGCAACACCGCGCGCGCGCAAACGCGCACACTCGCCGCCAGCGCGAATCCCAGCGCCAGCCACAGCGCCACCCAGCCACGTGAAAACGATTCGCCGGTCTTGGTGATGAACAGGATCGCCGCCGCCATCGCGGCCAGCAGCATCCACGCCAGCGCCAGGTCGCGCAGTTCAGCGGCGAGGCTCGCGCCGCGATAGGTGTCGTACAGGCGGAACGCGGGAAACATGACGACGATGCCGAGCGCGCCCGCGAACAGCAGCATCGCATAATGATCGGTTGATGCGGCCGCTGGGCTGTATAGCGCGAATGCGGCGACGCCGCCGGCCACCGAACACGCCGGATCGAGGATGCGCAGCAGCGTCGCGAACATCGCGGCGTGGGGCTTGAGCAGGGTGCGGGACATCGCGGCGATTATGGCGCAGTGCGGACGTGCGGGGCGCCGCCGCCATGGCCGTCAACGAATTCGGAGAATTCACGGCGGAACCGCGGCGCACCGTAGCGCTGCGCGTTGGCGACACAGCGCGCAGCGTCGATCGGTGCCGCGCGTGCCTCGAGCGCACGCACCGCGTCGGCGATTGCCTCTGGCGACTGTGTCGCAAAAAAGGCGGCCACAGGCGAGTCGCCGTCGTCGGCCAGCGTTTCCAGCGCGCCGCCACGCGCATAGGCGATGACGGGCGTGCCGCAGGCTTGCGCTTCCAGCGGCAGGATGCCGAAGTCCTCTTCGGCGGCGAACACGAACGCGCGCGCGTTGCGCAGCAGCTCGCGCAGCCGCTCGCGTGAGACCTCGCCGACGAATTCGACGTTTGCTCGCGCGGCTGTGCGAATTCGCGCGGTGTCGGGTCCGTCGCCCGCGACAATCAGCCGCCGCGCCGGCATTTGCGCGAACGCGGCGACGATTGCGTCGATCCGCTTGTAGGGAACCCAGCGCGATGCCGCCAGGTAGTAGTCGCGCGACGGGACATCGCCGCCGGGGTGGAAATAGTCGGTGTCGACCGGTGGGTAGATCACGCGCGACGAGCGGCCGTAGTGCCGGGCGATCCGCTCAGCGATGAACTGTGAAATCGCCGCGAATTCGGTGACGCCGTCGTTGGCGCCGCGATCCCAGTCGCGCAGCTTGTCGAGCACACGGTCTGCAACGGGCCGCAGCATCGCACGGCCGCTTCCCACCGGGAAATAGTCGTCGCGCAGGTCCCACGCATAGCGCATCGGCGTCAGGCAGTAGCACGCGTGGCGCTGGCCCGCGCGAACGCGCACGCCTTTCGCGACGGCGTGCGAAATCGAGACGATCGTATCGAACGCCGACAGGTCGAGCGACGCGATCGCGCGCGGAAACATCGGCAGCAGCGCGCGGAAGTGCCGCCGCGCCCCCGGGACGTGCTGCAGGAACGATGTCCTCGCGCGGCGTCCACCGATCCGCGGACGCAGCGCGTCGGGAAGGAAATCCACCAGCGCGTAGAGGGTCGCATCCGGGTATAGCTGCAGGACTTCGGCGAGCACGTTTTCGCCGCCGCGCCACGTGTCGAGCCAGTCATGGACGATGGCGACGCGAGGGGTGCTGCCGGCGGGCATAGGGTTCGAGTCCAGACGAGAAAGGCGACGCGTGCTGTGTATGACAATGCGATAATACTGGCTCTGGCGGTCGATGGCTGGATCACGCTGAAGGGGAGCCGGCGGCAATGGGCAAACGCGCTTTTGTGACAGGCGTCACGGGGCAGGACGGTGCATACCTTGCAAGGCATTTGCTGCACAAGGGCTACGCCGTGGCGGGCCTCGTCGCGCGCCGTGCGACGCCGACCGACTGGCGCCTGCGCGAGCTTGCGATCGTCGACGACGTCGAGATCATCGGCGGCGACATGACCGATCTGCAGTCGCTGTGCGGCGCGCTAGCGCACGCCAAGCCCGATGAGGTGTACAACCTCGCGGCGCAAAGCTTCGTGGGCGCGTCCTGGGCGCAACCGCAGCACACGGCGCAGGTGAACGCCATCGGTGCGCTCAACCTGCTCGACGCATTGCGGATGAACTGCCCGCATGCACGTTTCTACCAGGCGTCCACCAGCGAGATGTTCGGGTTGGTGCAGGCATCGAGCCAGGACGAGTCGACGCCGTTCTATCCGCGCAGCCCCTACGGCATCGCCAAGCTGGCCGCCCACTGGTTCACGGTCAACTATCGCGAGAGCCATGGGCTGCATGCGTCGTCGGGCATCCTGTTCAACCACGAGTCGCCGCTGCGCGGCATCGAGTTCGTCACGCGCAAGGTCACCGATGCCGTCGCGCGCATCAAGCTCGGCAAGCAGAAGGAACTGCGGCTCGGCAACATCGACGCGCGCCGCGACTGGGGTTTCGCCGGCGACTATGTCGACGCCATGTGGCGGATGCTGCAGCAGCCCGCGCCCGGCGACTACGTGGTCGCCACCGGAGTCACGACGACGGTGCGCGACATGTGCAAGATCGCGTTCGACCTGGTGGGCCTCGACTACAAGGCTCACGTCGTCATCGATCCGGCGTTCCTGCGGCCCGCCGAAGTCGAAGTACTGTTGGGCAATCCCGCCAAGGCCGCGCGCGAGCTGGGATGGACGCCGTCCACGCCGGTCGACAAGCTCATCGCGATGATGGTGGACGCCGACCTGCGGCGTGTCGCCCGTGAATGAAGGCGCCGCGGCGCGGCTCGGCTACTACCGCGACCTGGTGGTCACGCTCACCATCAAGGAAATCAAGGTGCGCTACAAGCGCACGATCCTCGGATACGCGTGGTCGCTGCTCAATCCGATCGTCTATGCGGTGACCTACTGGATCGCATTCAAGGCGATCCTAAACGTCAAGATCGAAGGCTATTTCGTGTTCCTGCTGTCGGGGCTGTTTCCATGGCAGTGGCTTTCGAGCACGCTGATGTCGTCGCCGAGCGCGTTCGTCACCAACGCTCCGCTGATCAAGAAAATCCGCTTTCCGCGCTACCTGATCGTGCTTTCCGCAGTGCTCACCGAAGGATTGCATTTCACGTTGTGCATTCCCGTGCTGGCGGCAATCATGCTGCTGTGGGGGCGCAGCGGACCGCAATGGTCGTGGCTGGTGGGCATTCCGTTGCTGCTGGTGCTGCAGGCACTGATCATATTCGGCATCGCATTGGCGATCGCGTCGTGCAACGTCTTCTTCCGCGACATCGAGCGCCTGCTGGCGATGGTGATGACGGTGCTGTTCTACCTGACGCCTGTGATCTACGAGCCGCGGATGGTGCCGGCGGTGTTCAGGCCGATCATGGCGGCCAATCCGTTCGCGCCGCTGATCGTCGCGTGGCGCGTCCTGTTCCTCGATGGCCGTGTCGACTGGCCGTCGCTGCAACGAGCGACCGTTGCAGCAGCGATCTCGGTGATCGTCGGCGCAATCGCATTTCATCGTCTGCAATGGAAGTTCGCGGAGGCGCTGTGACGGCAGCCGCCGCGATCAGTTTCGACAAGGTCTGCAAGACCTACTCGCTGGCCTTTCACCTGGCCGGCGGAATCAAGGGGATGGTATTGCGACCGCGCGAAGCGATGCGCAGGATGCGCCTGGTCGAGCGCGAGGTGCTGCACGACATCAGCTTCGACGTCGCGCGCGGCGAATCGGTCGGCATCATCGGCCGCAACGGCGTGGGCAAGAGCACGATACTCGCGCTGATCGCCGGCGTGCTGCGACCCACGTCGGGAAGCGTCACCGTCAACGGGCGCGTGTCGCCGCTGCTCGAGCTCGGCGCGGGATTCCATCCCGAGCTGACCGGCCGCGACAACATCGTGCTGAACGGCGTGCTGCTCGGCATGCGCCGCGACGAAGTCGTGCGAAAGATGGCGGACATCATCGCGTTCGCGGAGATCGAGCCGTCGATCGACGAGCCGATCCGCGTGTACTCGAGCGGAATGCTGTCGCGGCTCGGCTTCGCCGTAGCAGTTCATCTCGAGCCTGAAATCCTGCTGATCGACGAGTCGCTCGCCGTAGGCGACGCGTTATTCCAGGAAAAGTGCATCGGCAAGATCGCGGAACTGCATCGCCGGGGCGTGACGACGCTCCTCGTTTCGCATGACTTGAAGAGCATCGAGCGGCTGTGTACGCGCGCGCTGGTGCTGGAGCCGCGGCATGTCGCGTTCGCTGGACCGTCGCCGGCGGCCGTCGCATTCTACCGGGGACTGCCCGCGTGAACGCGCGCAAGATGGTGAGCGGTCGTGCGCCGATGATTTCATGGGCGCAGAACCTCGAGGACGTCATGCTGGCGCGCGCGTAC
>Ga0209483_1000875_pt1 | contig 24424 bp, 16 predicted proteins | sample NGEPerA_FD_184508 | JGI IMG/M metagenome (GOLD analysis project Ga0209483, IMG submission 184508) | Arctic peat soil microbial communities from the Barrow Environmental Observatory site, Barrow, Alaska, USA - NGEE PermafrostL2-A... | ecosystem: Environmental > Terrestrial > Soil > Wetlands >... | reverse complement strand
CAGGAGTCCCGCCCCATGAAGTCCTTTGCCACCTGGTGCGTCCGGCACCGCGGCGTCGTCGTGCTGCTCTGGATCGCCGCCCTGGTCGGCATGACCCTGCTGTCCCTGGGCATCGGTACCGCCTACTCGAACAGCTTCTCGCTCCCCCACACCGAGTCGACCCAGGCGCTCGACCTGCTGCAGGCTGCCGCGCCGCGTCAGGCAGGCGACCAAGAGCACATCGTGATCCACACCACCGACGGGATATCCGTCACCGACCCGGCGGTCCGGGCACCGGTCGAGGCGATGATGGCCAAGGTCGAGCAGCTCCCCCACGTCAGCGTCGTCGAGGGTCCCTTCACTCCGGTCGGCGCCCACCAGATCAGCGCCGACCGGCAGACGGCCTTCATCAACGTCACCTTCGACGTGCAGGGCCAGAACGTGACGACCGCACAGGCCAAGACGTTCGTCAACACCGCACTCACCGCCCAGGGACCGCATCTGCAGGTGGCGGTATCCGGCCAGGTGGCCGAAGAGGCCGACCGCCAGTCGTTCGGCGGCACGGGGCTCGGCATCTTGCTCGCCGCCGTCGTCCTGCTCCTCGTCTTCGGGTCGCTGTTCGCCATGGCTCTACCGATCCTGTCGGCACTGGCATCACTCGGCACCGCCATCGGCCTGATCGGCATCTTGAGCAACACGCTCAAGATGCCCCAGTTCTCGACGACGCTGGTCCTGCTCATCGGCCTCGGCGTCGGCGTCGACTACGCGCTGTTCATCGTCACCCGGCACCGGCAGGGCCTGATCGCCGGCAACGACGTCGAATCGTCGATCGTGAACGCGGTCAACACTTCGGGTCGGGCCGTCCTATTCGCTGGCATCATCGTGTGCATCGCCCTGCTCGGGATGTTCGCGCTGGGCGTCTCGTTCCTCTACGGGCTCGCCGTGGCGGCGTCGATCGGTGTGGCCTTCACCATGATCGCCGCGCTCACCCTGCTGCCGGCCCTGCTGAGCTTCATCGGGCCGCGGGTGCTCAGCCGCAAGCAGAAGAAGAACTTGGCCGTCAGCGGACCCCGCGTGGTGGGTGCCGGCTCAAAGGGCTTCTGGCCAAAGTGGGCCGCCTTCATCCAGTCCCGCCCCATCGTGCCGGCGGTCATCGGCCTGATCATCATCGGCATCGTGGCCATGCCGTTCTTTTCGCTCCGACTCGGCAACTCCGACCAGGGGAACGATCCGGCGGGCACGACCACCCGCCAGGCCTACGACCTGCTCTCCGCCGGATTCGGCCCCGGCTTCAACGGCCCGCTGCAGCTGGTGGCCGCCCAGAAGGGCACGATCGACACGGCCACGCTCGACAAACTGGCCGCCGAGGCGCGGACCCAGCCCAACGTTGCCGCCGTGGTCCCTCCGGTGATCCTGCCCCCTCGTGACGGCCAACAGGTGGCACTCATCAACGTGTACCCCGACTCGTCACCCCAGTCGTCGGCCACCACCGACCTGATCAACCATCTGCGAGCCACGACGATCCCGGCCGCGGTGACGGGGACCGGGGTCACCGTCTACGTCGGCGGCACTACGGCGATCTTCGCCGACTTCGCGAAGGTGCTGTCGTCCAAGCTGCCGCTCTTCATCGGGCTGGTCGTGTGCCTGTCGTTCATCCTGTTGGCGATCGTCTTCCGGAGCCTGGTGATCCCGCTGACCGCGGCGGTAATGAACCTGTTGTCGATCGCCGCCGCCTTCGGCATCCTGGTCGCCGTCTTCCAGTGGGGCTGGGCCGGCACTCTGTTCCAGGTCAACCAAACCGGGCCGATCGAGGCCTTCCTTCCGGTGATGATGTTCGCCATCCTGTTCGGGCTTTCCATGGACTATGAGGTCTTCCTCATCACCCGGATCCAGGAGGAGTACGCCCAGACCGGCGACAACCGCACCGCGGTGCGCAACGGCCTGGCCGCCACCGGCAAGACGATCACGGCGGCCGCACTGATCATGATCCTGGTCTTCGGTGCCTTCATCCTCGGCGGCATCCGGGTCATCAAGGAGTTCGGACTCGGACTGGCCGGCGGCATCGCAATGGACGCCGTGTTCATCCGGATGGCCGTCGTCCCGGCGGTGATGATCCTGCTCGGCAAGACCAACTGGTGGTTCCCGAAGTGGCTCGAGTGGCTGCCCCACGTGATGGTCGATCCAGACGCACCCACCGGGGGCACCCCACCGGCACCGCCCACCGTGCCGAAAGAGGAGCCGGTCCCGGTCTGACCTGTCGGCCGCCCCTACCCGGCACCCCAGTGCGCTCCACCCGGGTTGCGCCACGGGTGGGCGGGGAGCCCTAGGTAATCACCGCACCCCCGGTGTAGGTTCGCGAGCGGAACGCACCAGACACCCAGGGGGATCCGCCATGTCCGACTTCGTCATGACCATCGGGGGCGACTCGGCACCCGCCGCCGACTTCTTCGGGGTCATCAACCCGGCCAACGGCGAGGTCTTCGCCCACGCCCCGGAGTGCACCGGCGACCAGCTGGACGCCGCCTTCGAGTCGGCGGCCAAGGCCCAGCGGGACTGGAAACTCGACGAGGCCGCTCGACGCAAGACACTGCTCGACATGGCCGACGTGCTCATGGGTGCGACGGGCGAGCTCGCCCCCATCCTTACCGCTGAGCAGGGCAAGCCCCTGGCTGAAGCCGGCGTCGAAGTGTTCGCCTCGGCCATCTGGTGCCAGTACTTCGCCAACCTCGAGACGCCACCCCAAGTGATCCAGGACGACACCGAGGCCTATGTGGAGGTCGTCCGGCGCCCGATCGGCGTGGTGGCCGGCATCACCCCGTGGAACTTCCCCCTGACCCTGGCCTTCTGGAAGATCGCCCCGGCCCTGCTGGCCGGCAACACGATGGTCCTGAAGCCTTCGCCGTTCACCCCGCTCACCACATTGAAGGTGGTTGAGCTGCTCCGTGACGTGATGCCGGCCGGCGTCCTTAACGTGGTCAGCGGGGGCGACCAACTCGGTGCCTGGATGACCGGCCACCCGGTTCCCCGCAAGGTCAGCTTCACCGGGTCGATCGAGACCGGCAAGCTGGTCGCCCAGTCGGCCGCTCCGGACCTCAAGCGGGTCACGCTCGAACTCGGCGGGAACGACCCGGCCATCGTGCTCGACGACGCCGACCCGGCCATTGTGAGCCGGGCAATCTTCAGTGCCGCCTTCCAGAACAACGGGCAGGTGTGCTCGGCCGTCAAGCGGGTCTACGTCCCCGAGTCGATCTATGCCGAGGTGCTCGACGGCCTGACCGCCCAGGCCGCTGCGGTCAAGGTGGGCGACGGAACCGAGGACGACTCCAAGCTCGGCCCGATCAACAACGCGCCGCAGTTCGAACGGGTCAAGGAGCTGGTCGCCGACGCGCTGGCCCACGGCGCCCGGGCCACCACCGGCGGCAAGGCTATGGACCGGCCCGGCTACTTCTTCGAGCCGACCATCCTCACCGACATCAGCGACGGCACCCGCATCGTCGACGAGGAGCAGTTCGGGCCCGCCTTGCCGGTCATCCCCTACCAGAGCGTGGACGAGGTGGTCGAGCGGGCCAACGGGACCCACTTCGGCCTGTCCGGTTCGGTGTGGGGCGCCGATGCCGACCGTGCGGCCGAGGTGGCCGGCCGGCTCGAGTGCGGCACGGCCTGGGTGAACACCCATCTGGCGCTCGCTCCCCAGCAGCCGTTCGGCGGCTTCAAATGGAGCGGCATCGGGATCGAGAACGGCCCGTGGGGCCTGGCCGAGTTCACCGAGGTCCAGGCCGTCCACCGGTCGAAGGCGGCCGACGGGCTCAACATCACCACGGCCGGGCTCGTCTCGTAGGCCGGGTAGTTCGCACTCCCGAGGTCCGCGCCCCACGCGGGACACGGTGAGGCGGACCGCCCTAACGGTCCTGGTCGCCCTGGCTACGGCGGCGACGGCCTCCGGGTGTTCGTCGACGAGCTCGTCGGCCAGCTCCGCCACGACCGCTGCCTCCCCGGCAACCCGCGCCACCGCCCTCGGGAGCGGCTGCGGACGGGCCCCGGATCCCGGGCCGACCGCGGCCGCCCAATTCGGAGACGTCGTCCAGACGATGACCGTGGCGGGCACCCCCCGCTCGTACCGGCTGGCCGTTCCCGCCAGCTACCGGCGGGGCCGGCCCACGCCGCTGATCTTCGACTTCCACGGCAGCGGGTCGAATGCCGTACAGCAGTCGGCGTACTCGCAACTGCCGAGCCGCGCGGCGGCCGTCGGCTACCTGGTGGTCACCCCGGACGCCCTCGACGCCAACTGGGACCTGGCCGCACCGGGCACGCCGACCCACGACCAGCAGCTCGTGACGGCCCTCGAGTCCGACCTCGGCGCCCGCTACTGCGTCGACCGCACCCGGATCTACGCAGCCGGGATCTCCTTGGGAAGCGAGTTCGCCACCATCGTCGCCTGCGATCCCGCGAACCGCATTGCCGCCGTCGGGCTGGTGGCAGCCGAGTACCTGCTGCGCCCGTGCCACGGTCCGGTGCCGGTCCTCGCCTTCCACGGCACCGCCGATCCCGTCGTCCCCTATGCCTCCGGTGCCACCGGCCGCTCGGTGCCCGGCATCCCGGTGGTGGGAACCGTCCAGAACCTGGAGGCCTGGGCCCGGCTCGACGGCTGCCGTCCCCGACCGGTGGTCACCGGGCCGGCCACCACGATCACGAGGCGATCCTGGTCCGGATGCGCCGCGGAGAGTTCGGTGGTCCTCTACTCGGTCACCGGCGGCGGCCACACCTGGCCGGGATCACCGGTCGTCCTGTCGGCGGCGGCATTGGGCACCACCACGGAGGCCATCGACGCCACCCATCTGATGCTCGACTTCTTCAGCGCCCATCGGGCGCGGCACCCGTGAGGCGGGTCAGCCCCCTTGAGCCGTGTTGGCGAGGCCGGAGGCCGCTTGGGTGAACTCCTGGTAGGAGGCCACCTGATCGGCGGGCGGCGGGGTTACCGAGACCGGGACCCCGAAGTTCGAGGTGTCCTCGGTCACCGTTGCCGTGACCGGCTGCCCGGCGATCGTCATGTGCAGGTCCATCACCATCCGGGCCAGCATGTGGTTGGTGTCGGAGACGAAGACGTCCATCAACAGTCCGCCGTTGCTGAACATCCCCTTGGCCCCCTGCACGGCCTGTCGGATCCCGTCCGGGAGGTTGGCCTCGCTCAGGCGCTTGTCGATGGCCGCCTGGGTCACCACCACGTGATAGCCCTCCACGGCTGTCCCATTGACGATGCTCCCGCCCAGAGGCGTCACGATGTCCCCGTTCGCTTGGAGCACCTGGAACATCGAGGCCGGGTTGGAGCTGCCCGGGGCGAGCGACGACCCCCCGACCGGCACCTCGATCCACGACTTGCCGGGCACGACCGTCGAGATCTGCGGCATCGACATGTAGATGGTCCCACCGACGTAGCGCTCGGTGATCTGCAGGTTCCCCAGACCCTGCTGTCCGCCGTAGCCGAGGGTCAGCTGCGCGGCGTCGGTGCCGAAGTCCATCGACCCGTCACCGGTCGCCGTGATCTGTCCCTTGCCCGGGACCGTCATGAGCATGGTGAGGTGCAGGTCGGCCGTCTTGGCCCCGAGCGTCGAGTCGATGGCCGTCAGGACCGCCTTACCCGGCGTCCCATTCGAGGCTGAGGGCGCGGCCGAGTGGGAGCCGGCGGTCACGCCCACGATGATGCCGACTGCGGCGACCAGGACCAGGACCACGACCACCGCGCCGACCACCAGGCCGGCGCCCCGTTTCCTGGTCGCGGCGGCAGGGGTCGCGGCGGCAGGGGACGCGGCGTTCGGCGTGGAGGTGGCGAAACCGGCCACGGGCCCCTTCGGTCCGGACGGGGGCACCGCACCGGATGCGGGCATCGCTCCCCCGCCATCTGCGGCCATGCTTCCGTCCTCCGCTTTCGGGTACTGCACCTCGTCGTCCACGACGCACCTCCTCGGTCCTTCCAAGCTACTTCCGGCGGGTGCACAACGGCCACGATCGGTGGCCCGTACCGGCAACAGGTGGTGCTCAGCCCTTGAGCTCGACGATGACCTCGACGTAGGGCTCGGCACCGACGTTGCGGGCCGCCTCGACCCCGCCGCGGGAGACCTCGACCACCGCGCCCGGGATCACGTCGGCCTCGAAGTACGTCCGGAAGGGACCCTCGGTGTCGGGTTCGAGGACCACGGCGATCCGGTCTCCCGCCACCTGGATGAGGAGGTGGTCGGCTTCGTGGCGGTGGACCGCGCCCTCCTCCCCCGGTGCCAGGCGAACCTCCCACACCCGGACCCGGTCGTTCTCAAGGAGGAGCTTCGTCCCGATGTCCCCGAGCTTCCGGTCGTCGCTCATCGGGACGACCTGGCGACATCCAGTCCGGCGCCCAGCATGCAGAACCGGACGGTGTGCCCGATGGTCTCGGCCGTTGGTCGGGTGCGCTGGATCAGGTGGGCGTGGAGCAGGCCGAACACGAGCCGGTAGATGGCCTCGGCGTCCCGCCGGGGCGCGTCAGGGGGCGCGTCGGGAGGCCCGTCGACCGGAGTCGCATCGGTGAGCGGCTGGACGAGGAGGTCGACGAGCAGGTCGACCGACTCGCGCTGCTCCATTGGGAAGAGTTCCGACAGCCGGTTCTCGTTGGCCAGGAACGGCTGGGTGCGCTCGGCGGCCGAGGGCGTCACGGTGGTGGTCGGCGACGGACTGGACTGAGCGGGAGTCGGGTGGTCCCGCCCGTCCGGGATCATGCACGGGTCGGCCAACTCCTTCGATAGTCTAACTATGTGAATCCCGAAGGAACCCCCTCCCCGACCGCGGTCGACGACGACCGCCGCACGCTCGGCCGCACGGCCGCCTGGCTGGCCAAGCAGGTGGAGATCGGGCTCGGCACCGTCGACTTGTCCCTCCCCCAGTACCGGATCCTCGGCATGCTCGACGAGAGTTCGGCCGTCTCCTCCCACCTGGCCGAGCGCCTGGCCGTCCGCCCACCCACCATCACCGCGGTGGTGGACGGCCTGGTGGCCAAGGGCCTGGTGGAGCGTCGGACCGTCGAGGGCGACCGGCGCCGGGTGGATCACGTTCTCACCGACGCGGGCCACCGGATGCTGGACGCGGCCGACGCGGCCATCGACGCCCGCCTCCACGAGATCACCGACGCACTGGATGATCCCGCCGCGGCCGAGGAGGCCTTCTGCGGTCTGGCCGGCTGGCGCAAGGCACTCGTCGCTTACCGGCAGGCCCGGTGGGGCCGATGAGGGCCCCGACCCTGCGGCCCCGTGCGGTAGGTGCGCCCGAGGAGGGCACCGCCTTCGTGCCCATCGCCGAGGAGGCCCGCAACGAGGCGCCTCCGTCGGGGATCGACCCCGACAAGTCCCTGGCGTGGTGGAGACGGGCGCTGCCGATCCTCCGGGCCCACCGCACGATCTTCGCCATCTCCCTCAGCCTGTCCTTCATCGGCCTGGTCCTCCAGGTCGAGATCCCGCAGCTCCTCAATAAGGCCATCACCAATTCGATCCAGCATCACACGGTCCCCCTCAACTTCTACGTGTGGTGGATCGTCGGGCTCGGTTTGGCCGGGGCCGTCATCGGGTACATCGCGCGCCTCTTCTTGTTCGAGACGGCGTACGACATCGAGTACGACCTGCGCACGATCATCTACGAGCACCTCACGAAGATGTCATTCGCGTTCTATGACCGGGTCCAGTCGGGCCAACTCATCTCTCGGGCCAACTCCGACATCCGGTCGGTCCAGATGTACCTGACCTTCGCCCCGCTCATCATCGTCCAGTGCTCGATCGCCGTGGTCGCCTTCATCTACATGCTGACCATCAACGTCCCGCTAGCCCTGGTGGCCATGTCCACCATGCCCCTCGTCTACTGGTCCGGCGTGCGGATGCGGAACTCGATGTTCCCGGTGTCGTGGATCATCCAGGCCCGACTGGCCGAGGTGGCCACCATCGTCGACGAGAACGTCAACGGGGTCCGGGTGGTCAAGTCCTTCGCCGCCGAGGAGCAGCAGCTGCGGGCCCTGGCCGGCGCCGCCGAGCGGGTCCAGTGGGGCTACATCAAAGATGCCGATCTGCGGGCCCGGTTCACCCCGTTGGTCCAGAACCTGCCGCAGGTTGGCCTCGCCCTGGTGCTCCTGTTCGGCGGGTACATGGTGATCCACGGGACGCTCGGCTTCGGTGCCATCGTGGCCTTCAACGCCTGGCTGTTCATGCTGCAGGCACCGTTCATGATGCTCGGGATGCTGATCATGATGGGCCAGCGGGCCGCCGCGTCGGCCGACCGCATCTACGAGATCCTCGACGAGCAGCCCTCCGTGACCGATGCACCCGACGCCGTCGACCTGGTCGACTGCACGGGCGACGTGCGCTTCCGTCACGTCGACTTCGCCTACCGCGATGACGCCGAGCAGCTCGTGCTGGCCGACTTCGACCTGCACGTGGCCCCGGGTGAGACGGTGGCCGTGGTCGGGCGCACCGGAAGCGGGAAATCGACAGTCGCCCGGTTGCTGAGCCGTTTCTACGACGTGCGGCACGGCTCGGTCGAGATCGACGGTCACGACGTGCGTGGCCTGACGATGGCCAGCCTGCGAGCCAACGTCGGCGTGGTCCTCGACGAGCCGTTCCTCTTCAGCGTCTCCATCCACGACAACATCGCCTACGGAAAGCCCTCGGCATCCAGACAGGACGTGGAGGCAGCCGCCCGGTCCGCCGGGGCCCACGATTTCATCGCCCGGCTGGCGGACGGCTACGACACCGTGGTCGGCGAGAGGGGCTATACGTTGTCGGGCGGCCAGCGTCAGCGCATCGCCATCGCACGCACGCTCCTGGTGAACCCCCCGATCATGGTGCTCGACGACGCCACCAGCGCCATCGACGTCCAGGTCGAACAGCTGATCCACGCCGGCCTGCGGGTCCAGATGGAGGGCCGCACCACGCTGATCATCGCCCACCGCCTCTCGACCATCTCGTTGGCCGACCGGGTGGTCCTCCTCGACCAGCACAAGATCGTGGCCGACGGCACCCACGCCGAACTCCTGGCCTCGACCCCGCTCTATGCCGAGGTGCTGGCCCAGGCGGCCGAGTACGAGTCCGCCGCGGCGAGGGACGCAGAAGACAGCGAGGACGTCCCCGATCCGTCGGCCGATGCCGCGACCCTCAGCGCCCTGCTCGACGCGGCCCGCACGGGAGGTGCCCGATGAGTTTCGGCGGAGGCATGGGATTCGGCGGGGCACCCGGGGGATTCGGTCGACCGGCCGCGCCCGGGCTCCCGTTCGCCGGGATCCCGAGCGAGCTCCAGACCCGGGTCGACGGGCTGCTGGCCAGCGAACCGGAGCATCCCGAGTCCGACATCGTGTTCGAGCAGAGCGCCTCGGAGGACGAGCTGAAGCGGCTCTCGCTGCGGCAACTACTCACCAAGTACCCGGGAATGCTGGCCCTGGCCGGCCTGCTGGTTGTGGTCATCGCCGTGGCCGGCCAGGTGGGCCCCAAGCTGACCGAGTACGCCATCAACTACGGGATGACGCCCGCCTCCCCCCAGAACGGCAACGTCAACCACCTCGACTTCGGCGTCGTGGTGGCCATGGCCGCCGCGTACCTGGTGTTCATCGCCATCACCGCCCTGGCCCAGCGGTTTAACGCCCAAGTGACCGGCCGGTTGGCCGCCTGGGTGATGAACGACCTCCGGGTGAAGATCTTCGCCCACCTCCAGCGCCTATCCCTCAGCTTCTTCACCGAGGAGAAGGCCGGCGTGGTCATGTCCCGCATGACGAGCGACATCGAGAACCTCCAGCAGCTCCTCCAGGACGGCCTGTCCCAGCTGGCCGTCCAGGGACTGACCATGATGGTCATCGTCGTCATCCTGTTCGCCACCAACGTCACCTTGGCCTTCATCACCGTGGGCCTGATCGTGCCCGCCCTCCTGGCCGCGTCGATCTGGTTCACCCGGGCCTCCGAGCGGGGATACGACCGGGTCCGCGACCGCATCGCCGACGTGCTGGCCGACCTGTCCGAGAGCCTGCATGGCGTGCGCATCGTGACGGCCCACAACCGCCAGCGTCACAACGTCATCCACCACCGCAACGTGGTCGGCGACTACCGCGAGGCCAACAACTACACGGCCCACGTGAACGCTCTCTACGGACCGGGTACCCAACTGCTCGGGGTCCTCGGCCAGGGCGCCCTGCTGGCCATCGGCGGCACCATGGTGCTCCGCGGCTCGTTGTCCGCGGGCGCCCTGGTGGCCTTCTTCCTCTACCTGGGCCGCTTGTTCCAGCCCATCCAGCTCCTCGTCCAGCAGTACAACACGTACCAGCAGGGCCAGTCGTCGATCACCAAGCTGCGCGCGTTGGTCGACACCGAGCCCGAGGTCGTCGAGGCGGCCGACGCCACCCCGCTCCCCCCCATCGAGGGCCGGATCGCCTTCGAGGACCTGTCGTTCGGCTACGTGCCCGGGCGGTTGGTGATCGAGCACGTCGACCTGGTGGTCGAGCCCGGTCAGACGGTGGCATTCGTGGGCCCGACCGGGGCGGGCAAGTCCACGTTGGCCAAGCTGGTCACCCGCTTCTATGACCCGACCGATGGTCGGGTCACCATCGACGGGCACGATCTCCGCGACGTCACCATGCGCTCGCTGCGCAGTCAGCTGGGCGTGGTCCCCCAGGAGCCGTTCCTCTTCGCCGGGACCATCGGCGACAACATCGCCTTCGCCCGTCCGGATGCCTCCGACGACGAACTGCGCGAGGCGGTGGAGCGGGTGGGACTGACCGACGTCATCGGTCGGATGCCCGAAGGCCTCGACACCGTCGTCCACGAGCGTGGCCAGACCCTGTCCTCCGGCGAGCGCCAGCTCATCGCCCTGGCCCGGGCGTTCCTGGCCCACCCCCGGGTCCTCGTGCTCGACGAAGCCACGTCGAACCTCGACCTCCAGTCGGAAACCAAGATCGAGTCGGCCCTCGACGTCCTGCTCGAGAATCGCACGGCCATCCTGATCGCCCACCGGTTGTCGACGGCCATGCGGGCCGACCGGATCGCCGTGGTGGACGAGGGCCGGATCATTGAGGTCGGCAGCCACGACGAGCTGGTGGCCCGGGGCGGCCGCTACGCCGAGATGTACGAGACCTGGGTGAGCCAGTCCGACGTGGCCGGCCACTCAACCGTCTGATCGCCGGGGCGTCGGATCAGGGGCGACGCCCGGTCAGGTCGAGGAGGCGGGTCATCACCGGGGCGTCCTCGCCCACCGCACCCGAAGGTCCGGGTCCGAAGATCCCGATCTCGCCGATGAACGGTGCCATGGGCAGAATCTGCCCGAGGGCGATGGAGGCCAGGTCGTCGGGAATCCCGTCGTCCACGCCGATGGCCGTGGCCAGGTCCCACGCATGCAGAGTCAGGTCGCCGATGCGGAATTCGAGAAGCCGTGACGCGGGGACGTCGCCGATCACGTGATGGACCACCGCGTCCCAGTCGGAGACGGCGCGGATCCGGTCGAGCTGGTCGGCGACGGTCTCCCGGCACCGGTCGACGACATCGTCGCCGAACGACTGGTCCCGGTAGGTCTTGGCCTCGTCCTGGCTGGCCCCGTCCAGGAGGGCCACCGCCATCTGGCTGCCGACGATGGCGTGGCCGAGCAGGGCCCGGACATCCCACTCCTCGCACGGGGTAGCCACACCGAGCTGGTCGGTCCCCACCTGGTCGAGGACGGCGACGAAGGTCGACGTAGCGGCGGCCATGGCGTCGAGTGGTTCCATCGTCAGAACCTATCCCGCACCCGATGCGGGCACCCTGATCAGGCCACCGACGGCACCGTGGACAGGCCCTCGGCGAACCGGGCGTCGCTGATCACCTCGTCGACCATGGTGCCGCTCAGGTACGAGTCGTAGGCGGCGAGGTCAAAGTGGCCGTGGCCGCACAAGGCGGTCAGGATCACCTTCTCCTCACCGGACTCCCGGCACGCCACTGCTTCGCGCACGGCGGCAGCGATGGCGTGCGTTGGCTCCGGGGCCGGAAGGATCCCCTCGGTGCGCACGAACTGCATGGCTGCCGCGAAGCACTCGGTCTGCGGGATGGCGATGGCCTCCATCATCCCGAGTTCGTAGATGTGGGAGATCAAAGGGGACATGCCGTGATAGCGGAGCCCGCCGGCGTGGATCGGATCGGGGATGAAGTCGTGGCCGAGGGTGTGCATCTTCATCAGCGGGGTCATGCCTGCGGTGTCGCCGAAGTCGTAGGCGTAGATGCCTCGGGTCAATGATGGACAGGAGGCGGGCTCGACGGCCCGGATCACCGGGTTCATCTTGCCAGCCAACTTCTCGCGCAGGAAGGGGAAGGCCAGGCCTCCGAAGTTCGATCCGCCGCCGGTGCACCCCACCAGGATGTCGGGCGCGGCCTCACCGGCCTTGGCCAGCTGCAGCAGGGCCTCCTCGCCGATGATCGTCTGGTGCATCAGGACATGGTTCAGCACGCTGCCGAGGGCATAGCGGGCCTCGGGGTCGGGTGCCGCCACCTCGACCGCCTCGCTGATGGCAATGCCCAGCGATCCCGGGTTTTCCGGGTCGGCGGCGAGCACGGCCCGGCCGGCGGCCGTCAGGTCGCTGGGCGACCGGTGCACCGTGCCGCCGAAGGTCTCCATCATCAGGCGCCGATAGGGCTTCTGGTCGAAGCTCGCCCCGACCTGCCAGATCTCGCACTCGAGACCGAAGAGGGCACAGGCGAAGGCCAGTGCCGTGCCCCACTGCCCGGCTCCCGTCTCGGTGGTGAGGCGCTTGACGCCGGCCTTGGCGTTGTAATACGCCTGCGGGACCGCCGTGTTGGGCTTGTGGGAGCCCGCCGGGGAGCCGCCCTCGTACTTGTAGTAGATCCGGGCCGGGGTGTCGAGCAGCTGCTCGAGGCGACGGGCCCGGAACAGCGGGCTGGGCCTCCACTGGCGGTAGATGTCGAGCACGGCACCAGGGATGTCGATGTACCGGTCCTGGCTCACCTCCTGGAGGATGAGGTCCATCGGGAAGAGGGGCGCGAAGTCGTCGGGCCCGGCCGGCTCGAGGGTGCCGGGGTGGAGGGCCGGCGGGGGCGGCGACGGCAGGTCGGGCACGATGTTGTACCAGGCGGTCGGCATCTCGCTCTCGTCCAACAGGTACTTGTGCTGGTGGACGGTTTCATCGATGGCCATCGTGGACCTCCTGGGTACCGGTGCTGCTCAAGATAGCCACCTACGAGCGCCGTGTCCCCTGGTCCACCCGGACCCCGGGGCGCGTCACCCAATTCGGGGCGACCGCCTCAGTCGAAGGTCGGGTAGCGGTGGGCCCACGGGTCCGCCGCCTCGAGCTGGGATGCCACCCGGATGAGTTGGGCGTCCCGGAAGGCGCCGGCCACGAGCTGCACCCCAACCGGGAGCCCCGATGGGGAGACGTGCAGGGGCAGACTGACGGCCGGCTGCCCCGTGATGTTGAACAATGCCGTGAACGCGGCCATCGACACGATCTCCATGGGCGGGAAGTCGGGCTGGGCGTGGACCTGGGCGAGCAGGCCCACCGGCGGCGGCTCGATGGCCATGGTCGGGGTCACCAACAGGTCGAACTCGTCGTCGAACCGGGCCAGGACCCGGCGCGTCTGGGACTGGAGACTCCGGACGGCGTGCACGAAGGAGACGCTGTCGAGGGCACGACCGGCGGCACAGGAGACCTGGTTGTGCGGCTCCATGTCACCGGGGTCGATGTCCAGGTGCTCGGCGAAGCCGGAGTTCATCAGGCTGAGGAAGTGCCCGAGGTCCGCCGGGTCGAACAGATCGGCGTCGAGTCGGACGACATAGTGACCGAGGGACTCGAGCAACCCGGCGGCGTGGTCGACTGCGGCCCGGGCCTCCGGTGCTGTCTCGATGCCGAGGGCGGAGGTGATGTTGAGGGCGATCCGGAGCCGTCCCGGATCGGCGCCGACCTCCTCCGCGAACGGACGCTCCTTGGCCGGAGGGCACCACCAGGCCAACGGGTCTGGGTTGCTGATCACATCGAGGATGGCCGCCGTGTCGGCCACCGTGCGCGTGACGACTCCCTCGGTCGACAGTCCGGACCACCCAGGGACCGTGTCGGCCACTCGACCGCGGCTGGGCTTGTGCCCGACCAGTCCGCAGCACGACGCCGGGATGCGGATCGATCCGCCGCCATCGCTGGCGTTGGCCGCCGGGAACATTCCCGAGGCGACCGCCGATCCGGCGCCCCCACTCGATCCACCCGACGTGTACCCGGTGTCCCACGGGTTGCGGGTGACACCGAACCGCGCGTTCTCCGTGACCGTGATCGAGCCGAACTCCGGCGTGTTCGTGCGCCCGCACAGGATGAATCCGGCATCCACGAACGCGGTGGCCACCAGCTCCGAGCGCTCGGCCGGGCCGTCGGGTGCACCGTTCGAGCCGAAGGTGACGGGTTGGCCCGCAACGGGGAGCAGGTCCTTGATCGGGAGGGGGACCCCGGCGAACGGCGGAAGCTCGGTGTCACCGGTGGCGATCCGCTCGCCCAGGTCCCGGGCGGCGGCACGGGCCTCGTCGTCGTTGCGCCAGATGACCGCATTGACCTCGGGATTGCGGGCATCGACCCGGGCCAGCGTGGCCTCCAGGACTTCGAGCGGGCTCACCTCCTTGGTCCGGATGGCCGCGGCGATGTCGATGGCGGAAGCGTGCTCGTCCATGGGGGCACTGTAGGTCAGGGTCGGCGGCACGGACCGGGGATCGCACCGGGAGATCGATGGCCGGCGCCCAACGGGTGTGGCACGGTGGGCCATGGTCGCCTACGAGCGCTTCGCCGCCTTCTACGACATGGTGATGGACGATCCGGGGCCGCGGGCGGCCCGGGTCAACGCGGCCATCGACCACTATCACCCGGTCGCCACGTCACTCCTGGAGTTGGGGTGCGGGACGGGATCGATCCTCGCCCGCCTCGACACCGGGGCACAGCTGACCGGCCTGGACCGGTCGCCCGCCATGCTGGCCGTTGCCGCCGGCAAGGTGCCCGGGGCCCAGCTGGTCGAGGGCGACATGGCCGCGTTCGACCTCGGACGCCGGTTTGACGTTGTCGTCTGCGTGTTCGACTCGGTCAACCACCTGCTCGACGTCGACTCCTGGGCCTCGCTGTTCGCCGGCGTCCACGCCCACCTGGCCGGGGACGGACTGTTCGTGCTCGACGTGAACACCGTGGGTGAGCTGCACCGATTGGGTGAGGAGCTGCCGTGGGTCTACGACTTCGAGGGCGGCACCGCCATCATCGACGTGTCGTTCGCCCTCGATCCGGATGGGTTGGGGGTGGCGGACTGGGACATCCGGATCTTCGAGCAGATCACCGACACGCATTACGAGCTCCACCACGAGCGGATCGGCGAGCTGGCCCTTCCGCTCCAACGAATACGGGAATTGTTGGCTGACGGGTTCGAGCTCCTCGAAGAGGTCGACGAGGACGGACTGGCGGCCACCGACAGCTCGGTCAAGGCGTACTACGCCCTCCGACGGCGGGAGTGAGGCTCAGGCGTCCGGCCAGAGCCGGTCCCGGAGTCCCGAGGCCCGGGCCACGGGCCGAGCGATGGCCTCCACGATTGCATCCTCGCCCCCGACCAGGGTCACGCGGTCCTTGCCCCTGGTCACTGCCGTGTACAGCAGCTCGCGGGTCAGGATCCGGGACCCGTGCTCCGGCAACGACACCACGGCGTGGGAGAACTCCGATCCCTGGCTCTTGTGGATGGTCATCGCCCACCAGGTCTCCCAGGTGCCGAGCCGGGACAGCGGGAGGAACCGGGTGCCCTCTGCGGACGGCACCGCCACCCGCAGTCCCTCGGGACGCTGGACGACGACGCCGGTGTCGCCGTTGAACAGCCGGTTGGCACGGTCGTTGCTCGTCACAATGACCGGCGTGCCCAGCCGGACACCTCCGACCCGGGGCGCGTCCGCGAACGCAGCCGCCACCACGCGCTCCACCCGATCGCTCCAGGCGAACCGTCCGAACGCACCGAAGCGGGTGGCGGCCAGCACCTTGATGCGCTCGGCCTCATCGAGGGCGGCCTCCGGATCGACTGCGGCCGCCGCCGCCACCGCCAGCGCCGAGGTAGTGACCTCGGCGCGCAGCATGTCGAGCGCCGCTTCGTCGTCCGGGCGCACCCAGGACACCTCCCCCTCGGGCCGCCGGAGCACGTCGAAGGCAGCGGGGAGATCCCCGCGGCGGACGGCTTCGGCCAGCTCGGCGATCTCGGAGTCCTCGGCGAAGCGGTGCCTCGCCGTCAGCTCGGTCACCCGGCCGTGCAGGGGTGCCCCGGGCGGCCCGGCGTCACGGGTGTCCGGTCCGACCACGTCGCTCATCACGGTGCCGGCCTCGATGCTGGCCAGCTGATCGGGGTCTCCCACCAGCACCAGGCGGGCGTCGGGGCGCAGTGCGTCCAGCAGGCGGGCCATGAGGGGTAGGGCCACCATCGACGTCTCGTCGACGATCACCAGGTCCACCGGAAGGAACGTCGTTCCGTCGTCGCCCCTCCGCCCTCGCCCGGGCCCCATGAGGAGTCGGTGGAGGGTGCCCGGCTCCGTGGCGACCAGGCGGGCAGCCAGGTCGGTGTCCACGAGTCCCTCGGCCAGCATGGCCTCGACCCGGGCCACCACCGCGGTGCGCATCCGCATGGCGGCCTTGCCCGTGGGTGCCGCCAGGGCGATGCGGACTTCTCCCCCGCCCCGGCCGGCCAGGAGCTGCGCAGCCGCCAGGATCCGGGCGACGGTGTGGGTCTTGCCCGTGCCAGGCCCGCCGGCCACGACGGAGATCCGGTGACGGATGGCCCGCTCAGCAGCCCGACGCTGGAGATCCGGCCCACTTGCGTCCGCGTCCCCGTCGGCGAAAAGCGCGCCGAGCACCTCGTCCACGTCGCCCTCGAGGAGGGGCACTCCGCCGAACGGTGCCCCGGAAGACTGGCTCCGCTCCGTCAACTGACGGGTGACCTCGAGTTCGTGGGCCCAGTAGCGCTGGAGGTAGAGCCGTCGGCCGTGGAGTACCAGGGGCCGCAGCCGCTCCGGGGCCGCCGCGTCCTCGAGAGTCACGAGGTCCGAGGTGGCCAGGACCTGCTCCCAGCGGTCACCGGTCGGCCAGTCGAGCCCCTCGGCGGCACCGCGGTCACCCGATTCGCGGTCGACCAGGCCGCCGATCTGGTCCAGGTCGACGCAGACGTGCCCGTTCCGCGTCGCCCGGGAGGCGAGCCCGAGCGCGAGCAGCTCGAGCGCCGTTGCGTCCGGAGCCAGCCTCGAGACGCGGCCGACCAGATGGACGTCGACCTGCTCGAGGACTCCCGCTTCGATGAACGGGTGTAGCGGGTCGGGCGCCGAGGACCAGGCCGAACTGCGCACCACCAGGTCTTCATCCACCGGTGTCCCTCTCCTCGGGACGCCCGGCCAGCAGGTCGCTCAGCTCCAGGACCAGGTCCGGTGGGATAGGCCAGGAGAACACGCCGAGCGAGGCACCGTCGTCCGCCGGCTCGTTGACCGTGGTCATCCCTCGAAGGAACAGGTAGGCCGCCCCGCCGAGGTGATCCTCGGGCCGGTAGCCCGGCAACCGCCAGCGCAGGTAACGGTGGAGGGCGACCGAGTAGAGCAGGGCCTGGACGGGATAATGGTGGGCGGCCATGGCGGTGGCCAGGGCCGCCGGGGAGTAGTCCCCCCTGGACGGATCGACACCCCGGGGCACCAACTGGTTGGTCTTGTAGTCGACCACCACGAAGTGGGCCCCGTCTCCCGACCCGACCCTGGCGATCAGGTCGATCGATCCGGTCAGGAACCCGGCCAGCTCCAGCCCGGGGGCGGACGCGGCGAAGGCGTCGGCCCACGTCCGGAGGGGGTCGTCGGAGGCAAGGTGGGAACGGACCAACCCGGCGATCTCCTTCATCGTCGCCCGCGCTCCCCCGCCGGCCAGACGCAGGTCGAAGTCCGTCTCGTCGAGGCGGTCGCCCGGGCGGAGGTCGACCAGGCTGTCCCCGTCGAAGAGGGGGCCGAGGGGAGCCTGCAGGGCGTCTGCCAGTCCGCTCGCCAGCAGGTCCCGGCCGGTCCCGGGCGACCCGTCGGCACCGTCCCGGGGCGTGAGGTCCACCGGTCCGTCGGCGAGGACGATGCCGGCGACGCGGTCGAGCTCGTCGGTGAGCGGGTCGGCCGTGAAGTCGGCCCTCTCGAGGACGGAGTGGACGAGCGTCCCGAACTCGGTGCCCGCCGGCAGTGTCAACAGGTCCCCCTCTGCAAACGGCATCGAGGTGCCGTTGCCGGTCTCGGGCTCACCGTGGGCGGGTGGCCCGAAGCCCAGCGCGTCGTCGAACCCGGCCTCGTCGCCTGCACCCCGGTCGGCCCCCGAGTCGTCGTAGGGATCCGAGCCGATCTCGTCGATGTGGCGGGTCAGCGACGAGAACGACCACCGGTGGACCGACCGGTCCAGCACCCGGTCGAATGACGCGACGTGGAACTCGTCGGGCTCGGTCGGCGATGGCACCGATCGCTCAGGCAGCACCGGTGGGACCGGAGGGTCCTCCAGGATGGTGACGGCGATGGTGCCGGTGGCTGCATCGACCACGGGCTGCAACGCGTCGGCGAGGTCGACGGCCGGCGGGACCGTCACGGAAGGTGCTCCGAACGCCGTGGCGTCGAGGTCGGCGCCGTCACGGGCGAAGAGCAGGTGGGCGAGTGCCGTATCCTTGCTGGACTGACGGTTCGCCCACCACACGGCGGTCAGATGATGCGCACGGGTTAGCGCCACATAGAGGAGTCGGAGCTGCTCGCCCGCTACCTCGGCGTCCCCCCGGGCCCGTCGTGCCGCCGCCCCGGTGCGGTCCGGCCAGTCCTTCCCGTTGGCCAGGTCGAGTACCCACTGCACCCCGCCCGTCGGGGTCCGGTCAGCGAACACGGTCAGGCCCTGCGGCGGTGGCCACCACAAGGTGGGCACGCAGACGATGGGGAACTCCAGGCCCTTCGCCTTCCAGATCGTCATGATCTGGACTGCGTCGCTGTCGGACTCGATCCGGCGGGCCGTCACGTTGCCGTCGACCTCGGTGTCGGCCTGGACGTCCGGGGGGGTCTCCAGCACGGCCAACAGACCAGGCACCGCCGACCGGCCGCGGGGCGCGGCGTCGTGCAGGAGTTCGACCAGGTGCTCCAGGTCCGTGACATGGCGGTCCCCGTCACGCGTCCCGATGACCCGGGGGATGACCAGCGTCCGCCCCCAGATCCGGGCGAAGACCTCGGCGACCGGTTCCGTGCCGAGGAGGCCGGCCCAGGTGGCCAGATCCTCCTGGAGTCCCATCCACTCGGCGTCCGAGGCCGCGGCGATGCGCTCCGGCGTCCAGTCCACGAACCACGACGACGCGTAGGAGTGGACCAGCGCCGGATCGAACGGTCGGGCCATGGCCCGCAGGAGCATCCGGAGCTGGACCGCGGCCCGCGACCCGAGCACCGTCCCGTCGGCCGCCACCACGGCGGGGATGCCGGCATCGACGAGCTCGCGCTGCAGTCGCTCAGCGTGGATGTTCCGCGTGACCAGTACGGCGATGTCGGACGCCACGACGCTGCGCACGGTCCCCGGCTCCTTGCCCGGCACCTCGGCCCCGGACAACAGCGACGCGATGTAGGCAGCCAGGTCCTCGGCGACCGCGTCCCTGGCTGCGTCGGCAATGAGTACCTCCGAATCCTTGACCGTCCGTGCCACGTCGTCACGCACCATGGCCCGGACGTCGAGAACCGGCGGGTCGGCTTCGGAGCCGATCCGGATCCGGCGGCCGATGTGCGGATCCGACACGCCGACCGAGGTGAACGGGATCAGCGGGTCACCGAAGGTGGCCCCGGCCAGCAATGCCTCGAGCGACCGGAGCACCGGCTCGTCGGACCGCCAGTTGGTTCCAAGGGTCTCCCGGCGGACCCCGGAGCCCTCGCCCACCGCGTCCAGGTAGGTGTGGACGTCGGCGCCGCGGAACCGGTAGATCGCCTGCTTCGGGTCCCCCACCGTGATCAGCACGTTCCCGGTCCCCAGTACGGCGAAGAGCGACGAGAAGATGTCCCACTGCACGGCATCCGTGTCCTGGAACTCGTCGATCAGCGCCACCTTGTACCGATTGCGGAGGGCACCGACGACCCCGGGACCGGTCACCGGGTCGTGGATGGCGTCGCGCAGGTGGGCCAGCAGGTCGTCGAACCCGATCACCGCCTGCTCGGTACGCCGACGGGCACACTCGTCGATGGCCCGGAGGACCAGTCGACGCAGCGTGACGTGGACCGGCTTCGCCTTGGGCTGCCCAGGGTCGGGCTGCACGTCGATTCCCGGACGGCGCAGTGCCTCGGTCGTGGCCCGAACCAGGTCCCCGAGCTCCGGCAGGGGGCCGGGGATATCCGGGGCCGACGCCTCCTGGGCCAGGATGTCGGTGCAGGTCGCGACCACGAGGTCCTCCGCGTTCGACACGAGCTCGGCATCGGGATCGATGTCCCCCGAGATCCCGAGCATCCGGTGCATCTGCCGGGCGAAGCCGTGGATGGTGGTGATCGTCACGGAGTCAAACTCGGACAGGGCGGTCGAGAGGCGCTGCGCACGGAGGTCCTGGTCCTGTGCGCACACGAAGGCGAGGAGCTCGTCCTCCGCTGGCAACTCGTGGCCGTCCTCGAGGTGGGCGACGGCGGTGGCGAGGCGCTCGCGCAGGCGCGCTCGCAGCTCCTCGGTGGCGGCCCGGGTGTAGGTGACCACCAGCAGCTCCGAGGCGACGATGCGCCCCTCGGCCAGGTACCGCATGGCCAGCCCGGTGAGGGCATACGTCTTGCCGGTGCCGGCACTGGCCTCGATGGCGAGTTGCCCCTCGGGCAGTCGGGCGCGCCCGTCGAACTCGACCGCGCCTCCGTCCGTCATCGTCCGCCCTCGTGGTCGGACGGCCCGCCCGAACCGGACGGGGCCTCGTCGCCCACGGGTACGACGGACCGGTCGTACGCCGACCAGAGGTGCTCGGCGAAACAGTGGGCGCGGCCACCCGTGCCCTGCGGATCGTGCGGCTCAACGGGCAGGGCCAGGACATCGTGGAACCCGAGTTCACCGAAGGCGAACAGGGTGTCACGATCCGAAGCATCGCCGCCTCCGGCATAGGCCGACCAGTGCTTGGGCGCGGCGTCGCCCGCGTGCAGGTGGTAGGAGAGCGTCGGGAACAGCGGGATCGGCTCCCGCCTCCCCCGCCGGAAGCAGTCCACCATCCGACCGAGGGCGCGCCGCGCCTCGACGCCACGCTCGGGCGGTTCGTGCGCCGACACGAGATCGACCACCTCCGCTTCGCCCGTGGTCGTCGGGGACCGCCCCGCGACGATGGATCGCCAGGCCTGGTCCGGGTCCTGCGCCTGGAGGGCCATCAGGTCCAGCCAGGCCTCGAGCTTGTGAACCGGCTTGAGCTTCGAATACGTGGATCGGGCCGAACCGGGGGTCGCCGGACCGAGGCGGAGCGGGACCGACCCCACCACGCGGGTGCGCTCGTCGACCAGGACGTCGATGCTGACGTGGGTGTGGACCGACGGTGCCACCTCACGCAGGGCCAGCTCGGCGAGGATCGCCTCCACGGTGCCGTGGACGTCGGCGAGCAGCTCGGTGGACAGTGAGCCGGGCGGGAGCGACGACGCGGCACGCTCCCAGGCCAGCCACTCCTCGTAGGACCGACCATGGAGGCGGGCGTCGAGCAGCCGGGTCCCCACGTGCCACTGCTCGAGGGAGTCGATGGCGACCGGGAGTTGCATGGGGGGAGCCTCGACGGGGTCGGGCAGCCGGATGCCGAGGATCGATCGGACGAAATAGGGCACGGGCTTGGTGAGGAACGACCGGAGGTCGTCGAGCTCGACGACGTCGATCTCCGGGATCGAAAGGGGACGAGGGACGAGCGGCGGTGCGGTCGCCGGCCGGTGGGCCCGTGCCGTCGCCGCCAGGCGGTCCACCGGGTCGAAGGACCAGGGCCTGTCGCGAGCCAGCGCGGCCGGGTCGAACGAGTGGCGGGTGTGCACGATCTCCAGGGCCGAGCGCAGCGCTTCCTGCTCCCCTCCGGGGACGAGGGCCAGCACCGCTTCGAACAGCTCGGTCGCCACGACTGACGGCCGGACCTCCTGGTTGGTGCGCACGTCCCGGCCCTCCCGCACGACGACGAGGTGGTCCCGGGCGGCGAGGACGGCCTCGAGCAGGCGCTGCCGGTCGTCCGAGCGTGCGTCGGGGTCGCCCAGCTGGGGCATTGCGGCGAGAAGATCCTCGGTCGACGCCGGTGGCACGCCGAACGCGTCCTGGTCCATGCCGAGGATGCAGACGACCCGAAAGGGCACCCAGCGCAGCGGCGCCATGGAGGTGACTGTGATCCCCCCGCGGAAGAAGCCAGGGCGCCCCGGGGAGTCGTCCAGCATCCGGCCCAGGAAGCGGCGGATGTCCAGGTAGTCCACGACGGTGGTGGACGGAGCGCCATCTACCTGGGCCTGGTCACGGGCCGAGGCGACGATGGACGCCAACGCCTGCATCTGCCAGGCCTGGTCCGTCGGCGCGTCGAACAGGCTGCTGCACGTTGCCCACACGAGATCGACCCATTGCGACGCGGTCCTCGGCTGGCGCGATGCTCGGGACAGGTCGGCGAGCAGGGTCACCACCTCGGCCAGGCGGCCGAGCACCTCGACATCGCCGCCGTCGATCCCGTGGGCGGCAACGCCTCCGATCGCCAGCTCGAACGACCCGTCCTCCACGGCCGTGCCGAGGAGGAGTCGGTCCAGCGCCGCCTGCCACGAGTAGCCGTCGACCGCCGCGGTCACACCGAACAGCTCGCGGTGCTCGGCGTCGAGCCCCCACCGGACGTTGCACGCTCCCACCCACCGGGCGATCTTCGCCAGGTCGTCGTCGTCGATGCCGAACCGCTTTCGGACCGGGGCGAGGGCCAGGAAGTCGAGCACGTCCGCAGCCTCGAATCGCCCGACTACCAGTTCCAGGAGAGTCGCCGCCGCCCCGATGACGGGATTGACCGATCGGATCGACTGGTCGGCGATGGTGAACCGGAGCGAGGGCGGACCATCCGCAGGCTCCCCGGCTCCCGAGCCGCCACCGAAGACCGCCTCGACGAGCGGTGCGAAGCGATCCAGCCTCGGGCACAGCACGAGGACGTCCTCCTCGCTGAGGCCGGTCGACTCGTCCGCCAGGAGATGGAGGAGGGCATCCCTGGCCACCTGGACTTGGCGCATGGCACCGAAGCAGGCGTGGAATCCGAGGGAACGGTCGTCGGCGCGGGCGGACCGGGCGGTCGGGACCTCGTCCGATCGGAGCGCGCGTTGGAGCCGGGTGAGGAGTGTGTCAGGAGCCCCGCCATCGTCATCGGCGACGAGGCGCTCGATGGGCGGGAGCCCATCGGCAGTGGCGTCGGCGAGGAGGACGGCCGCCTCGCGCGGCACGCGACCCCACGACCGGAGTAGGGGATGCCGTACCAGTTCGGCCGTTGGATCGGCGGCCCGTAGACGCGCCTGTCCGGGAGCCGGTCGAGGAAACTTGCGCAGCATGGCGGTCACGTCGAACGCGCTGGGTTCGAGGAGGAAGACCCGGACGTCGACGTGCGCCCCCACCGCCTGGATCAGTTCGGAGAATCCGGTCCCGGGCAGCGAGGTGAAGCCGAAGAAGTGCAGTCGACCGGGAAGTGCCGGACGCAACGCACCGGACCGGAGGCGCTCCAATGCTCCCGGCAACCGCTCCGGCGGGCTCGGCAGGCCGATGCGCACCCGCAACGCCCTCCACAGATGGGGCTGCCACGCCAGTGAGGAGTCGATCCGCCCGCCCGTCGCATCAATATCGTCGCCGGCCCACCACGCACGGACCATCGTCGGCCGGTGCCGGTGGTACCGGTCGAACAGGTCAGCGACCCGCCGGGCCCGTGAATACCGCGAACCGCTGGGCGGAAGGCGCACGAACTCCGCCAGCTGCGGATCGTGCGCGCCGGAGTCGGCGAGGTCGAGGAGTGGCCACACGATCCGGTCGAGCGACCAGGCACGGTCGTCACCGTCCGGCGCGTCCGCACGGAGGACGTTGTCGAGGAGGTCTGCCGGAAGGGCCACGTCGAAGTTGGCGGCGATCCCATCACCGAGGTCAGGATCCGACGCCCCGAGCCTCCCGGCCAGTTGGATCATGAGCCATCGCCGAAGGCCGACGGTCGGCACCGCCATCCACTCGGATTCCATCGGGTCGAGCGGGTCGTCCACCAGGACCTCAGCGAGCCGCTCGGCCAGGTCCTCCGCCCGCTCCGCCGAGTAAAGATGCATCACGGGGAGGGACCTTACTCACGGGGTGCGACGGCGAGCCCAGTGGCTGCAGGCATCGCCCCGCCTGGCGAGTCCGGATGGCACGACGGTGGTGCTATCCCCGCCGAGGGGCGACGAGATCCAAGGGGTGTCCGTGGAACTCGCCATGATCGCGGCATCGAACGGGGTAGGC
>Ga0209483_1000873_pt1 | contig 24433 bp, 22 predicted proteins | sample NGEPerA_FD_184508 | JGI IMG/M metagenome (GOLD analysis project Ga0209483, IMG submission 184508) | Arctic peat soil microbial communities from the Barrow Environmental Observatory site, Barrow, Alaska, USA - NGEE PermafrostL2-A... | ecosystem: Environmental > Terrestrial > Soil > Wetlands >... | reverse complement strand
AGGCATTGGGCGCAGATTTCCTTCATCATGCATTGCATCGGCGAGTTGATGGAGGCGATCGCCGTGTGGCCGGGCTTCAGATAGGGCTTCAGCACCCCTTCGCGGGCCCGCGCGACGGCCGCCATCATCAGATCGGAGCCGATGACGATCATATGGGCGACGCGATCGAACGGGATCGGCGTCTCGCCAAGCTTGCCGGTGGCGTAGCTCTTCATCGCCTCGACGATGTTGCCGACGAAGGCGCGATCCTGCTTGCGGGTCGGCGCGAAGCCGGGCGCCGCGTCGCAGCACCACACCACCGCATCGGCGGCGGCCTCGATGTCGGCGACCTTGTAGCGGTCGTCCATGTGCTTGTAGCCGGCGAAATAGAGCACGCGGCAGTTGTTCTCGCGCAGCGCCTTGCCGATCGACAGCAGCACCGCGTTGCCCAATCCGCCGCCGACCAGCAGCACGTCCTCGCCCATCGGGATCTCGGTCGGCGTGCCGGTCGGCCCCATCAGGACCACCGACTCCCCGGGCTCCAGCAGGGTGCAAAGGTCGGACGAGCCGCCCATTTCGAGCACGATGGTCGAGAGCAGGCCCTTGTCGCGGTCGACCCAGGCGCCGGTCAGCGCGAGGCCCTCCATGGTGAGCTTGGTGCCGTCGATCCGGGCGCTGCGCTGCTCGTAATTCTGCAGACGATAGAACTGGCCGGGATGAAAGGCGCGGGCGGCGATCGGCGCCTTGACCACGACTTCGACGATGGTCGGCGTCAGGCGCTCGACCGAATGCACCGTCGCGCGCAGTTCGGCGTTGAGCGTCGCCACCAGCGTCGCCGGCGCCGGCGCCGCCGGCTTGCGGCGCGCCAGCACGCGGCTCACCACCGGATAGCCCTGCTTGGCGCCGCCCATCGCCTTGACCACGTTGCCGGCGAAGGACGGGTGGAGATCGCCGAAGAAGCTGATGGCGCGGCCGTCGCCGCGCTGGCTCATCAGCACACGCACCGCGGCGGGCTTGGCGACGCGCTCGGGCGAAACCGGATTGCCCTCCTCGTCATAGGCCTGGAAGTAACGGCCGTCGAGGCGGACATTGTGCGGATCCTCGCGGCCCAGCACGGTGTTGGGCTGCGTCCCGGCCGCGACCAGGATGGTGCGCGCCGGCAGTGTCACCCTCTCGTCGGTGACGACGAGCTTCTTCACCTCGGGATCGAATTTGAGCTTCTGCAGGGTCAGCGCGGCGGCATGACCCCATGGGTCGAGCTCGACGCCGACCGGCGACAGGCATTCGGCGAAGCGGATGCCCTCTTCCATCGCCTTGGCGACTTCCTCGTGGTTGAGGGTGTAGCTCGGCGCATCGATCAGGCGGCGGCGATAGGCGATGGTGACGCCGCCCCAATCGTCGATCAATTCGGCCAGGCGCGGCTTGCGGCCTTCGCGCGCGGCTTTTTCGCGCTCCTGCCGCAGCAATCGCGCATGGGCGAGGAATTCCTCGGCGGCGGCGGTCTCCTCATCGTTCCACGATTGGCGCACCGCCGCCGCACCGCGCTCGGCCGCCAGGATTTCGTAGCGCGCCAGGAATTTCTCGACCTGGACCGCGTAATAGGCGAGCGATTCCGTCGCCGTGTCGATCGCGGTGAGTCCTCCCCCAATAACAACAACGGGCAGCCGCACGGTCAGGTTGGCGATGCTGTCGGGCTTGGCGGCGCCGGTGAGCTGCAGCGCCATGAGGAAGTCCGATGCCTGGCGCACGCCGCGCGCCAGGCCGTTCTTCATCTCGACGATGGTCGGCCGTCCGGCGCCGGCGCAGAGCGCGATATGGTCGAAGCCCAGGGCGAAGGCGTCGTCGACGGTGATGGTGCCGCCGAAACGCACGCCGCCGAACATGGCGAATTGGGATCGGCGCTCCAGCAGCAGGCGGATCACCTTGAGAAAATTCTTGTCCCAGCGGACGGTGATGCCGTATTCGGCGACGCCGCCGAAGCCCGCCATGAGGCGGTCGTCGAGCGATTCCCAAAGCTCGGCGATGTCGCGGATCGGCCGGAATTCCTGTCGCGCGCCGGCAACGTCGACGCCCGAGATTGCCGACGGCAACGGCTCGATCTTCAAGCCGTCGATGGCAACGACGGTGTGTCCATCGTTCATCAGGTGATGCGCCAGCGTGAATCCGGCCGGGCCCAGCCCCACCACCAGCACCTTGTAGTCCGTCGCCGGCCGTGGAACCGGCCGCGCCAAATTGAGCGGGTTCCAGCGCGTCAGCAGGCCGTAGATCTCGAAGCCCCACGGCAATTCCAGCACGTCCTTCAAGGTACGGGTCTCGACCTGCGGTATGTCGACCGGCTCCTGCTTTTGGAAGATGCAGGATTTCATGCAATCGTTGCAGATGCGGTGGCCGGTGGCGGCCACCATCGGGTTGTCGATGATGGCGATGGCGAGCGCGCCGACGGTCTGGCCGCGCGCCTTCACCATGTTCATTTCGGAAATCTTCTCTTCCAGGGGACAGCCGGCGAGCGTCACGTTGAAGACGCTCTTCTGGAAGGCGCCGCTCTGCTTGCCCTTGAGGCCGTGCGAGCAGCTGTCCTTGCCCTGCTCGTGGCACCAGATGCAGTAATTCGCCTGGTCGAGTGCGCCGGCAAGGTCGGTGCCCGGATCGGTCAGCTTGAATCCGTCGCGCGCGCGCCACTTCGCCGGCGGGTACCGGTCGACCGCCGTGCCCTCGACCTCGAACTTTTCGACATGGACCAGATTCATCAAATCGATCCGGTGCGGCACCTTGAACAGGATGCCGGCGGCATGCCGCGCGCGGCCGGCCGGCGACAAGGTCGCCCAGCTCGCATAGCGCGACGCGGTTTCAAGATTCGCCGTATGGCTGGCTTCGTCGTCGAGCCATGTGGCGACATGCGTGGCGAAGCTGAGCTCGGTGAGGCTCTCGCCGAACAGTTTGCTCAGTGTCGCCGCCAGCGCCGGGCCGTCGATAGCGGCCGCCTGCTCCGGCGTCACGCCCTTCACGGCCCGCCGCTGGATAAAGAGCCGCTTCACCGCGTAGAGCGGCGCCAGGGCATCGTGCTTGGCCTGCAGCGCCCGTATTTCGGCGCCGATGCCGAAGAGGCCGCCGATAAAATCATCGAGATGGGGAGCCAGATCGACGATGAGCTGCGATGCCGCCTTGGCCTCGAGGCCGCCCGGATCGTTCCGCGCGGCGGCAAGGCGCTCGCTCAGGCGCGCATCGACCTCGCCGAGCTGCGCGAGAAAGGCGGCGTCGAGCCGCGCCAAGCCCTCACGGCGGTACAAATCCTCGAAGTCGAGGCCATGTTTCAGTGCGAGTTCGGTCATGTCGCGTGAGTATCGGCCGAAGCGTTCGGCGGATATAACCCCAAAAAATGTGTGGAAGTGGTGGGTATTCCACTTCGCGCGTGGTGGGTTTTCTACGCGAGGCCGGCGTGAAAGCCAAGCCGCAATCGCGGTTCAGGCTTGCGGTTTTCCGTCGCGGCGGTGGTGGAGCCGCTCGGCCAGCACGGCATTGAGCTCGGCGCCGAGCAACACGAAGAAGGCCGTCAGATAGAGCCACAGCATCAGCACCAGCACGCCGCCGAGCGAGCCGTAGCTTTTGTCGTAGGTCGCGACGTCCGCGACATAGAGCGAGAAAATGACCGAGCCGATGAGGCACGACGCCGTCGCCAGCAGCACGCCCCACCAATCGCTCGCCCGCTGGAGGCCGGGCCGCGCCGGCGCGAAGCGGTAGATGCCGGCAAGGGCGCCGCCAACAAGCACCAGGAGGATCGGCCAGCGCAACAAGCCGGCGAGGGTCTTGGTCCCCTCGCCCAGCTTGAAGAAATCGAACACCGCCGGCACCGCGTCGAGCAACGCAGCGGCGAAGACGGCAAAGCCGATGGCGCCCGACGCCATCGCCAGGGCCAGCGCCTCGAGGCGCACCACGCCGCGCGCATTGGGCGCGCCGTGGATCACGCCGAGCGCGGTGATCATCGCGTAGGTCGCGGATTGCGCGCTCCAGATCGCCAGGCCGAAGCCGAGGCCGAGGCCGAGGCCGAGCTGCGTCGTCGGCCTTTGACTCAGGCTGGTGAGAAAATCCGACAGCAGACTGATGACGTCGGCGGGCAGCACGTTGTTCATGTAGCCAAGCTGCTGCGCGATATCGAGCGGCCCGAACATGAGGCCGTAGAGCGAGACGATGGCGGTCAGCGCCGAGGGCACCGCGGCGAACGCCCAGAAGGCAATCGCCGCCGCCAGCAGCGAAATGCCGTCGCGCGACACGCGACGGAGCAGATCCATGAAAATGGGATGCATGGGGGAATCCGCGCTCAATATCCCAACGCCATGCCGTCCTTGCGCGGATCGGAACCGCCGATCAGCACGCCGCGCGCATGGTCGATCAGCACCGCCTGGGCGCCGCCGAGCGGCTTGTCCGGACGGACGATTTGGTGACCGCGGCGCGCGAGATCGTCGGCCGCGTCATGCGAAACGCCGCGCTCGAGCTGCAGCACGCCATCATGGGCGAAGCTGCGCGGCACCTCGGCCGCCGCTTGCGGATCGAGGCCGCAATCGAGGAGCTGCGTCACGTAATGGGCGTGGCCGGTCGCCTGGTAGTGACCGCCCATCACGCCGAAGGGCATCACCGCCTTGCCGTCCTTCATCAGCATGCCCGGGATCAGCGTATGCAGCGGCCGCTTGCGCGGCGCGATGGCGTTCGGATGACCCGGGACGGTGCGGAAGGTCTTGCCGCGATTGTGCAGCAGCACGCCGCTCTGCGGCGCCAGGATGCCGCTGCCGAACTCGTCGAACAGCGAATTGATGAAGGAGATTGCGTTGCGGTCGCGATCGACGATGGCGAGATAGACCGTGTGCTTGTGGGGAATCTCGTCGAGGAAGATCGGCGGCAGGGCGCGGTCCATCCTGATGCGGGCGCGCAGTGCGGCGGCGTATTCCTCCGACAGCAATCTTGCGACGGGCATCTCCACCTGGCGCGGATCGCCGATCAGATTGTCGCGCGCGGCATAGGCGGCTTTGGTCGCCTCGGCCAGAAGATGGATGCGGTCGGCCTCGCCGAGCTTGCCGATGTCGTAGCCGGCGAAGATGCGCAATATCATCAACGCCGAGATGCCCTGGCCGTTCGGCGGGCATTCGACGATCTCGTGGCCGCGATAGCCGGTCGCGATCGGCTCGACATAGTCGCAACGCTGCGTCGCGAAATCCGCGAGCGTATGCAGCCCGCCCAGCGCGTTGAGCTTCGCCGCGATGTCGCGCGCCACCGGACCTTCGTAGAACCCCGCCCGACCCTCGGCCGCGATGCGCTTCAGCGTTTCGGCCAGCGCCGGCAGCCTGAGCGTGTCGCCGAAGCCCGGCGGCCTGCCGCCCGGCATGAACACGGCGCTGGCGTCGGCGTCGGGACGGACATGGTCGATGCCGATCGAAAAATCATAGGCGACGCGCGCGGTAAGCCGGAATCCTTCCGCTGCCAGCCGGATCGCCGGCTGGAACAGCGCGGCCCAGTCCCGCGTGCCGAAATCCGCATGCAGCCGGGCCCAGGCATCGACCGCGCCCGGCACGGTCACGGCGTGCGGCGAACGCGGCGGAATCTCCTTCATGCCGCGCTCGACATACCATTCGACCCGGGCCTTTTCCGGCGCGTGGCCGGAGCCGTTGAGCGCCTTCGGCCGGCCGCCTTTCCGGGAATACAGCACGAAGCAATCGCCGCCGATGCCGGTCATCTGCGGCTCGACGACGCCGAGCAGCGCCGCCGCGGCCACGGCAGCATCGACCGCATTGCCGCCGGCGCGCAGCACGTCGATGGCGGCCAGCGTCGCCAGCGGATGCGAGGTCGCCGCCATCGCTTCGCCGGCGACCGCGGGCGAGCGGCGCGGCTGGTGAAAATCGCGCATCGGGGCGCATGAATGGCATCCGGGCACGGTGCGGGCAAGCGGTTTGTCCAACTTGCCGCGCCGGAGCGCATTCCCTAACGTCCGTTCTCCGATTCTATCCCGAGGAGGACGACATGGCAGTCGATACCAAAACGCCGCAATTCGCCAAGGGCCTCGCCGTGCGTCGCGAGGTCCTCGGCGCCGACTACGTCGACAAATCGCTGGCCGACGCCGACGACTTCATGATGGCGTTCCAGAAGCTGACCACCGAATGGTGTTGGGGCGAAATCTGGGCGCGGCCGGGCCTCGATCGGCGAACGCGCTCCCTGCTCAATCTCGCGATGCTCACGGCGCTCAACCGTCCCGCCGAACTTAAATTGCACCTGCGCGGCGCGCTCACCAACGGCGTCACCATCGAACAGATCAAGGAAGTCTTTCTCCAGGCCTCGGTCTATTGCGGCATCCCGGCGGGATTGGAAAGCTTCAAGGTCGCGCGCGAAGTCTTCAAGGAGCATCGCGCCAAATCCTGAAACGCAGGCCAGACATGCCGTGAAACGCTTGTCCGGCGGGGTGGTTTTGCCTAACGTCCGGCCGATGGACGCCTATATCTACGACGGCTTGCGGACGCCGATCGGCCGCCATGCCGGCGCTCTGGCGCCGGTGCGCCCGGACGATCTGCTGGCCGGCGTGATCGCCCAGCTCCTCCAGCGCAATCCCTTCAAGCCCGCCCAGTACGAGGACATCGTCGTCGGCTGCACCAACCAGGCGGGCGAGGATTCGCGCAACATCGCGCGCCACGCCGCGCTGCTCGCCGGCCTGCCGGTCGAGACCGCCGGCCAGACCGTCAATCGTTTGTGCGGCAGCGGCCTGGCGGCGCTGATCGACACCGCGCGCGCCGCGAGCTGCGCTCAGGGCGCGCTTTTCGTCGCCGGCGGGGTCGAGAGCATGAGCCGCGCGCCCTTCGTCATGTCGAAGGCCGAGAGCGCCTACAGCCGCGATGCCAGGATTTTCGATTCCACCATGGGTGCGCGCTTCCCCAATCCGAAGATCGCCAAGAATTTCGGCCAGGACACCATGCCGGAAACCGGCGACAACGTGGCGCATGATTTGTCGATCTCGCGCGAGGCGAGCGACCGCTTCGCCCTCGCCTCGCAGGAGAAATACGCGCGCGCCAAATCGGCGGGTTTCTTCAAGGACGAGCTGATGGCGGTCGACGTTCCGGGCGCGAAGAAAGGCACCCACATCGCCGTCGACCAGGACGAGCATCCGCGCCCCAACACGACGATGGAGCGCCTGGCGGAATTGAAGCCGCTCTTTCCCAACGGCGTCGTCACCGCCGGGAACGCCTCCGGCATCAACGACGGCGCTGCCGCGCTGATCGTCGGCACGAAGCAGATCGGCGAAAAATCGGGCAAGCAGCCGATGGCGCGAATTCTCTCCGCCGCCATTGCCGGCGTGGCGCCGCGCGTCATGGGCATCGGCCCGGTGCCGGCCTCGCAGAAGGCGCTCGAGCGCGCCGGGCTCACGCTCAAGGACATGGACGTGATCGAGATCAACGAGGCTTTCGCCAGCCAGGTGCTCGGCTGCCTCAAGCTCCTGGGCATTGCCTTCGACGACAGCCGAGTCAACCCGAACGGCGGCGCCATCGCCATCGGCCATCCGCTCGGCGCGTCCGGCACCCGGCTTGCGCTGACGGCGACGCGCCAGTTGCAGACCACCGGCTGCCGCTATGCCCTCGTCACCATGTGCATCGGCGTCGGCCAGGGCATCGCCGCGGTGATCGAGCGCAGCGGTAACGGCAAGGCGTGAACGGCGCGCCGCCGATTGCCGCGCCGGAGACGGCGGAAGGCCTGTTCGCGGCTCTCGGCCGCCTCGAGCGCGACGGCAAGATCGCGCTGAAGCTCGATTACAAGAAGCTGTCGCAGATGGATTCGCCGGTCGGCTCCGAAGCAGACGGCAATATCTGGGCCTATGGCCTGCTCGCCGCGAGCATCGCCGCCTGGTGGTTCGGCGGCTGGCGGATCGCGCTCGGCGTCGCCATCGTCGGAATCGCCGCCTATTTCACCTTGGGCCGCGCCTATATGCATCGCCGCATTCGCCGCCGCATCGCGGACAAGGCGCTGATCGAGCTGAATGTGTGGCGCAAGCTGTGGAAGTTCGGCGGCGTGACGCTGCTGCCTGCCGGCGGCGCGGAACCCTGCACGGCGCCGCAGGATAATTGGATGGCGCTGGTGCGGAGCCTTCAGTGACGCGCGCCTAGACCGCCGGCGCGCTCAGTTTTTTCCAGTCATTGGCCAGAGTCAGCTTCGGCTCAGTGACTTTCTGCAAACCGGCAAGATCGAGCCCGTCGACTATCTCGCGCACCACCAACCCGTCTGGCGTCACGTCGATCACCGCCAAATTGGTGTAGATGCGCTTGACGCATTGCGCCGCGGTCAGCGGATAGTCGCAATTCTTCTTAAGTCGCGGCGCCCCTTCCTTGGTGGTGTGCTCGACCAGAATGCGTACTTCCCGGGCGCCCGCCGCCAAATCCATCGCACCGCCGACGCCGGGCGGCGCATGCGCATCGTTGGTCGTCCAATTGGCGAGATCGCCTTTCTCCGAGACCTCGAAGGCGCCCATCAGCGCCAGATCGATATGCCCCCCGCGAATCATCAGAAAAGCGTCGTTGTGGTGAAAGAACGAGCCGCCCGGCATCAGCGTCACCAGCTGCTTGCCGGCGTTGATCAAATCCGGTTCCTCCTCGTCTTTCTGCGGTGCCGGGCCCATGCCGAGGACGCCGTTTTCGCTGTGGAACAGGATCTCGCGGTCCTTCGGAATGAAATCCGAACACAGCGTCGGCAGGCCGATGCCGAGATTGACGACGGCGCCGTCCGCGATGTCCTGCGCGGCGCGCCACGCCATCTGGCGGCGGGAGAGCGGTTGCATGGCAGGACGATAGCCTTCTTCCGCCAAGCTTGCCAACGAGACAGCCGCCTAGAGCAAGCGTACCGCGCCGACGAACACCACCGGCCCGGTGGGCTGCTGGGTCGGCGACCCGCCCGGCGGCTCGATGCTGATTGCCAGCGTCGTGCCGTCGCGAATGACGGCCGGCACGCTAGCCACCCGGAGCACGCCGTCGGCCGGAATGACGCCCAGCGATTGCGGCTGGGTCGCGCCCGGGGCGATGGCCCAAAGCTCGAAGGCGCGGCCGCTGGGCGGACTGCCGGCAGCGACAGAACGGAGCTGCAAGCCGTCGCGGCCGCCCGTCGCCACCCAGTTCGCCTGCTCCTGTTGCGGCGCATGCAGGATTGCGATGAAGCGCGGTGTTGGCGCCGGGGGCGTTACCGCGATGTAGAGTGCGAGCCCGGCTGCGGCCGCCGCGAAGCCCGCGGTCGCCCAGCGCCACGGCGCCGGCCGGTTCCACCGCTGCGCTACGCGGGCTTTTCTCGCCGGTCCGTCGAGCCGCGCCGCGATCCCGTCCCACGCCGCCGCGGGCGGCTCGGCGGGTGGCGCCAGCACCGACAGCGGATGGAGCTTTTCTTCCCAAAACGCGACGGCGCGGCGCAGCGCCGCATCGGTCGCCAGCGCGGCCTCGACCCCGCCTGCGTCCGACGGATCGAGTACGCCGAGAACGTACTCCCCGGCCAGGACATGAAGATCATCGGGCTTTTGCGGGATCATGATTCGAGACAGCTCCGTAACGCGAGCAACCCGCGCCGCACCCAGCTCTTGACGCTGCCGAGAGGTGCCGCGAGGCGCCCGGCGATCTCGGCGTGGGAAAATCCGTCGACGAAGGCAAGCAGGACGCAACGGCGCTGGTTGTCCTCGAGCGCATCGAGGCAGCGGCGCAACGCGCGCCCCTCGGCGTTCGCGTCGATCCGCTCGATCACGTCGGGCTCGACCGCGCCGTCGCCCAACGTGGGATCGTCGGACAGGACTTCGCGGCTATGCTTGCGCAAGGCGTCGAGCGCGCGAAAGCGAACGATGCCTGTCAACCATGCCGGTCCCGCGCCGCGCTCGGCGGAAAAACTTCGTGCGTTTTGCCAGACCTGGATGAACGCGTCCTGCAGGACATCGGCGGCGACCTCCGGCCGCCGGACAATGCGCAGCGCGATGCCGTAAAGTCGGCGCGATTCGAGTTCGTAAAGCCGCTTCAAGGCCGCCTGGCTGCCGCGCCCGACGGCTTGGATCAGGATCGCCAGGGCGGAGAGCGAAGCGGCGGTATTGTCGTCCATGGGAATGTGGATGCGGCCCCGTTGCTCGGCGGCAAATTGCCAAGAAACCGCATGCTTGTCCATCCCGGGGCGACTCATGCGGCACGGAGACACGTTCCATCTCCTGATTCCAGACTGCTATCAGCTATACGCGCGGCGCCCAATTTTGGATGTGGCGCGCTGCATCCGATCGGTGCGCCGGCCCGTAGTGGATATGGAAGCCGCGTCGGCGGAGGGTGGTCCGAGGCCCGCGGCAGAATTAGGAGAAGCCCATGAATCGTACCAAATTGCTCAGCCTCACCGCGGTTGCCGCCATCGCCTTCGCGGCAAGCGCCGTCGCTGGCCCCGATCCGATGGTCGGCGGCGCGGCGATGTATCCCACCAAGAACATCATCGAGAACGCCGTGAACTCGAAAGACCACACCACGCTGGTCGCCGCGGTCAAGGCCGGCGGTCTGGTGGATACGCTTGAAGGTCCGGGACCGTTCACCGTCTTCGCGCCGACCAACGAAGCCTTCGCCATGCTGCCCGCGGGAACCGTGGACACGCTCCTGAAGCCGGAGAACAAGCCGACGCTCGACAAGGTGCTGACCTATCACGTCGTCGCCGGCCGCCTCGACTCCAAGGCGCTCGACGCCAAGATCATGAGCGGCGGCGGTCGCGCCGAGCTGAAGACCGTCGAAGGCGGCACGCTGACCGTCACCGGCGCCGGCAAGGACCTGACCGTGACCGATGCCAAGGGCAACGCCGCGAAGGTCACGATCGCGGACGTCTACCAGAGCAATGGCGTCATCCTCGTCGTCAACAAGGTGCTGATGCCGAACTAGTCCGCGTCAGCCCCGACGCCAAGCGGGCGACCGCCCCCCGGCCGTCCGCTTGGCCGCGGCTTTGCGATATCTTGCCGCTAAGACGCCACGACGATGCGGTCGACGAAAATACCGGGCGTGACGATGCTTTCGGGATCGAGCGATCCCAGCTCGACCAGCTCCGCCACCTGCGCCACGGTGAGCGTCGCCGCGGCCGCCATCACCGGATTGAAGTTTCGCGCTGATTTCCGGTAGACGAGATTGCCCCAGCGGTCGCCCTTATGTCCGCGAATAAGCGCGACATCGCCCTTGAGCGGCTGCTCCAGCACATGGAGCCGGCCGCCGATCTCGCGGGTTTCCTTGCCGGCGGACAGCCTGGTGCCGGAAGCGGTCGGCGTATAGAAACCGCCGATGCCGGCCGCCGCCGCGCGCATGCGCTCGCTCAGCGTGCCCTGCGGCACCAATTCGAGCTCAATCCTGCCGGCCTTGTACGCCGCCTCGAAGACATGCGGATCGGTGGTGCGGGGATAGGAGCAGATCACCTTGCGCACGCGGCCTTCCCTGATAAGGCGCGCGATTCCGTGGTCGCCGGTACCGGCGTTGTTGGCGACAATCGTGAGGTTCTTGACGCCGAGATCGGCCAGCGCCTCGGTCAGCTCGACCGGCTCGCCGACCGCGCCGAAGCCGGCGCAGAGCACCGTGGCGCCGTCCTTGATCCCGGCCACGGCGGCGGCCAGGTCCTTGACGCGTTTGTCGATCATCAGAACGTCACCCGGTCGCCGCCTTTCAGGGCAAGCATTTCGCGCGCCTCTTTCGGCGTCGCCACTTCGAGCGAAAGGTTCTCCAGGATGTCGCGGATGCGCCGTACCTGGTCGGCATTCGATTCCGCGAGCTTGCCCTTGCCGAGATAGAGCGAATCCTCGAGCCCGACGCGGACGTTGCCACCCATGATCGCGCCCATCGTCACCAGCGGCAGCTGATGGCGGCCGGCGGCGAGAATGGACCAATAATATTGATCGCCGAACAGCTTGTCGGCGATGTGCTTCATGTGGGTGAGGTTCTCCGGATCGGCGCCGATGCCGCCCAGAATGCCGAAGATGGTCTGCACGAAGAGCGGCGGCTTGACCAGCTTGCGGTCGAGAAAATGCGCCAGCGTGTAGAGGTGCCCAACGTCATAGCATTCGAATTCGAAGCGCGTGCCGTGGCCCTCGCCGAGGTCCTTGAGAATTCGCTCGATGTCCTTGAAGGTGTTCCTGAAGATGAAGTCGCGCGTCATCTCCAGGTATTTCGGCTCCCACTCGTATTTGAATTCCTTATAGCGGTTGAGCATCGGATAGAGCCCGAAATTCATCGAACCCATGTTGAGCGAGCACATTTCGGGCGACGCCTTGAGGGGCGCGGCGAGGCGCTCATCGACGGTCATGTTGTGGCCGCCGCCGGTGGTGATGTTGATGACCGCGTCGCAGGCCTGTTTGATGCGCGGCAGGAATTGCATGAACACCGCCGGATCTGGCGTCGGCTTGCCGTCCTTGGGATCGCGCGCATGGAGATGGAGAATCGCGGCGCCGGCCTCGGCCGCGCCGATCGCCTGCGCTGCGATCTCGTCGGGCGTCACCGGCAAATGCGGACTCATCGTCGGCGTGTGGATCGAGCCCGTCACCGCGCAGGTGATAATGACCTTGCCGCGCTTCGCCATCGCCCCTCCCTATCGGCCGCCCGGCCGAAGGGGCGGGCGGTCACTCGTGAGTCCGGATGAAGTCCCGCACCTTCGGGTAAATCTCGTTGCGCCAGCGCCGCCCGTTGAAGACCCCGTAATGGCCGACATCGGGCTGGACGTGGCGTTCCTTCTTGCCGGATTTAAGGCCGCCGAGGAGCTCATGCGCCGCGGCGGTCTGGCCGACCGCGCAAATGTCGTCGTTCTCGCCCTCGACGGTCAAGAGCGCGGTGCGGGTAATGGCGCCGGGTTCGACCGGACGGTCGCGCAAGGTCATTTTGCCCTGCGGCAGCGCGTGTTCCTGAAAGACGCGACGGACGGTCTGCAGGTAGAAATCGGCGGGCAGATCCATCACCGACATGTATTCGTCGTAGAAACGCTTGGTCGTCCCGGCGCTCTCGCCGTCGCCCCGCACCAAATGCTGGAACAGCTCGACATGGGCGACGACGTGGCGGTCGAGATTCATGCTCATGAAGCCGGCCAATTGAAGAAAACCCGGATAGACGCGTCGGAAGGCGCCGGGATACCGCGCCGGCACGGCCGCGACGACGTTGTTCTCGAACCAGGAGAGCGGCCGCGTGGTGGCAAGCTGGTTCACCGCCGTCGGATTGACGCGTGTGTCAATCGGGCCGCCCATCAGCACCATGCTCTTGGGCTGCGCCGGATCGTTGTCCGCGGCGAGCAGGGCGACCGCGGCCAGCACCGGCACCGAGGGCTGGCAGACGGCGATGACGTGGAGATCGCCGGCGAGCTGGCGCATATAAGCGGTCATCAATTCGATGTGGTCATCGAGATCGAAGCGGCCGTAAAGCAGCGGCACGTTCCGCGCATTGGTCCAATCCGTCACGTAGACGTCGTGCTCGGGCAGCAGCGTCTCGATCGTGCCGCGCAGCAGCGTGGCAAAATGTCCCGAGAGGGGCGCCACCAGCAACACGCGCGGCAATTCCGCAGTGAAGTCTTCCTTGCGGAAATGTAGCAAGGTGCAGAACGGATGCCGCGCCGCGACCTCCTCGGCGACAGCGACAGGACGGCCCGCGATCACGACCGATTTGATGGCGAAGGCGGGCCGCTCGTGCCACGCGCCGCTGCGCGCCACCATCTCGCAGGCGGCGGCGGCGCTGCGCATCATCGGATGGTTGGCCAGCATCGGCCAGGGCTGGGTGAACAGGCCCTGGAGCGATTGCGCCAGCATGCGGACCGGGGCGAAGGCGTCGCGTTGCGCTTGATAGGCTTCGTAGATCATCAGCCGCGCCGCTCCCGAATCGTTAACGAAGGCGAGGTGCGCCGCCGAAGGAAGGCATTGCCACTAAGCCGGTGTAGATCGCGGCTTTCAGCCAGTCAAGCGGGCCTTTGTTGCAGTGCACACATATTAAGCAAATTCATCCGTCCTTAACCGCCATGGGCCGAAATTGTTACAGATAACGCCTTCGTGAAGTGAGCTGATCCCCATGTCCGCCGCGCAGAAGCAGACGCCCGCCGATTCGGATTCGGCGACACCATCGCTGACCGCGGCGAAGCTTGCCGCGCTCGAAGCGCGCCTCGCCGACGCGGAAGGCATCCTCAATGACGCGTTGCAGAGTTCGTCGAGCTGGATTTGGGAATCGGACGACAAGCATTGCTTCACCCGCATCGTCGGCCCGATCGAGCCGCTCTTCGGCACCCCGCCGGAAAAACTGATCGGCAGGCCGGTCGAGGATTTCACCCTCGCCCAGAGCGATCCGGAGGTGCAGCGCCACTTTGAGACGATCCAGCAGCGGCGCCCCTATCACGACGTGCTGACCACGATCAACACGCGCAAAGGCGTGCGCCACATCAAGACCAGCGGCAAGCCGCGGTTCGATGCCGGCGGCAAGTTCCTAGGTTATCGCGGCACCTCCTACGACGTAACCGAACAGCTCGATACCGAACGCAAGGCGAAGGAAACCTATCGCCGCTTCGCCGAGGCGATCGAGCATATCCCCGCCAGCCTGATGCTGTGCGATTCGACGGATCGCATCGTGCTCTGCAACAGCGCTACTCAGAAGTATTTTCCCACGGCCGCGCATCTCCTGATGCCCGGCACGCGCTACGAGGATTTGCTGCGCGCGCATGCCGCGAGCGGCGTGGTGAAGGACGTGGGCGATAATTTCGAAGTCTGGATCGAAGATCGCATGAAGCACCACCGTTCCGGCAACAGCTCGATCATCCGTTCCTATCAGGACGGCCGCTGGAGCCAGATCATCGAGCGGCGCACCGCGGATGGCGGCATTATCAGCATCCGTACCGACATTACCGCGATGAAGCAGCGCGAGGCGGAACAGAACAAACTCGCCGCCAAGCTCATCGAAAGCGAAAAACACCTGGCGCTCGCGCAACAGGTCTCGGCGGTCGGCAGCTTCGAGCGCAATCTCAAGACGGGCGAAGTCAAGTGGTCGGAAGAGAATTCGCGCATCATGGGCTGGGATCCCGGCCGGCCGCCGCCCAGCCGCGATGACGTTCTCCAACTGGTCCATCCGGAGGATCGCGAAAAATACGCGGCGGTCATGGTCGCCTCCGAGCAGGGGCTGCAGCCCTCACCCCTCACCTTTCGCGTGCGCCATGCCGACGGCAGCATCCGCTGGATCTATCATGAATCGACGACCGTGCTCGACGCCGACGGCACCCCGGCACGTCGTCTCGGGACGTACCGCGACGTGACCGAAGAACATGCCGCGCAGGAAGAGATCCGTGCGATGACCGACAAGCTCCGAGCCAGCGAAGAGCATTTGGCACGGGCCCAGCGCATCTCCCGCACCGGCAGCGACGAACGAAATCTACTGACCGGCGAGGGCGAATGGTCCGATACGACCTATGAGATCTTTGGCGTCAGCCGCGAAAGTTTTGTTCCGAACTACGCCAATTTTCTCAGCATGGTCCATCCTGACGACCAGCATATCTGCCTCGAGGTTCGCAGCGACATAGAGGCGGGCAAGCCCCACAAGCCCTACGAGTACCGAATCATCCGCCCCGATGGCCAGGTGCGCACCATCTACCGCGAGACCGTCGTGAATTGCGACGAGTACGGTAAGCCCGTGAGTTACACCGGCACGCTCTGCGACGTCACCGAGCTGCGCGCCGCCTCGGCGCAGCTCGAACAGAAAGCCCGCGAGATCGAGGCGCATGCGGAGGAGCTCAAACGCTCCAATGCCGAACTCGAGCAGTTCGCCTACGTCGCCTCGCACGATCTGCAGGAACCGTTGCGGATGGTGGCGAGCTACTGCCAGATGCTGCAACGGCGCTACAAGGACAAGCTCGACAACGACGCGAACGAATTCATCGGCTTCGCCGTCGAAGGCGCCAACCGCATGCAACGGCTGATCAACGACCTCCTCGCCTATTCCCGCTTCGGCCGCAAGGGCGCGCCGCCGGAGAACCTGGCGATGGACGAATTGGTGAAGACCGCGCTGGCCAACCTTCAGGGCGCCATCGCGGACGCCAAGGCAAAAATCGAGGTGGCGGAACTCCCCACCGTCTTCGGCGAGCGCATGCAGTTGACTCAGATGTTCCAGAACTTGATCGGCAATGCGATCAAGTTCCGCCGCGACGAAATTGCCCCCGAGATCCGGATCTCGGCCACGCCCGAAGGGACGATGTGGCATTTCGTCGTCGCCGATAACGGCATCGGCATCGAGAAGGAATACGTCGACCGCGTGTTCCTGATCTTCCAGCGCCTGCATGAGCGAAACAAATATCCCGGTACCGGCATCGGTCTCGCCATCGTCAAGAAGGTGATCGAGCGCCATGGCGGCCGGATCTGGATCGAATCGACCCCGAATCTCGGCAGCCAATTTCACTTCACCCTGCCTGCCGCACGACAGATGGAGCAGAAAGATGCTTAATGAAAATTCCCGCCCGATCGAAATCCTGCTCGTCGAGGACAATCCCGGCGACGCGCGCTTGACGCGGGAAGCGCTGCGCGAGGGCAAGATCCGCAACAATCTGCATCACGCGCTCGACGGCGTCGAAGCGCTGACCTTTCTCAGGCGCGAAGGCGACAAGAAGGATGCTCCGACACCCGATCTCGTACTGCTCGACCTCAACCTGCCGCGCAAGGACGGCCGCCAGGTGCTGAGCGAGATGAAGGCCGACCCGCGCCTGTGCATGATCCCGGTCGTCGTGCTGACGACCTCGGAAGCCGAGATGGATATCGTCAAGAGCTATCAGCTCCACGCCAATTGCTACATCACCAAGCCGGTCGATTTGGATAAATTCATCGAGATCGTGCGGGCGATCGAGAATTTCTGGCTGGCGGTGGTGACGCTGCCGAACCGCGAACACGCGACGGTCTAGGCAGCGAACGGCGGGAGAGCGGATTCGTGCAAGAACCCACGCCATCCGGCGCTCCGGGCGCCTTCCATATCCTCCTCGTCGAGGACAATCCCGGCGACGCACGGCTCACCCAGGAGCTGTTGCGCGAAACGAGCACCGTTGCCTTCGAAATCGTCCACGTCGTAAGCCTCGACGCGGCGCTGAAGGCTCTCGATCAACGCGACTTCGATATCGTGTTGCTCGATTTGTCGCTCGGCGATGCCAGCGGCATCGCCATCGTGAAGCGGATGCGTGAGCATTGCCCGACGGTGCCGCTGATCGTCCTCAGCGGACTCGAGGACGAGACCACGGCGATGCTGGCGCTGCAGGAAGGCGCGCAGGATTACCTGGTCAAGGGACAAGGTGACGGGCATCTGATCGGCCGCGCCATCCGCTATGCCGTGGAACGCAAGCGCGTCGAGTCTCAGCTCGTCGAGGCCAAGAATAGCGCCGAATCGGCGAGCCGCGCCAAATCGGAATTCCTCGCCAATATGAGCCACGAGCTGCGCACGCCTTTGAACGCCATCATCGGCTTCTCCGAAATCCTGAAGCAGGAGCCGCTCGGCCCCCTGGGCCATGCCTCCTACCGCGAATATGTGCGCGACGTCCATGAGAGCGGCGTCCATTTGCTCAAGATCATCAACGACATTCTCGATTTGTCGAAGATCGAGGTTGGCAAGCTGTCGCTGAACGAGATGCCGATCGACCTGCGCGACGCGGTCGAGTCTTGCATCCGCATCGTGCGCGAGCGCGCGGCAACCGCCGGACTCGACCTGACAGCCGATCTCTTGGCGCAACTTCCGATCCTCAACGCCGACGAGCGCATGGTGAAGCAGGTGCTGCTCAACCTGTTGTCGAACGCCATCAAATTCACGCCGGCCGGCGGCACGGTGCGCGTCAGCGCCGGCATCAACGCCGATTGCGGAATGTTCATCCGCATCGCCGACAGCGGCATCGGCATCGCCCCCGCCGACATCGAAATGGCGCTCCAGCCCTTCGTCCAGATCGATAGCACGTTGCAGCGGAAATATCAGGGCACCGGTCTCGGCCTGCCCCTCGCCCGCTCCATGGTCGAAATGCATGGCGGCCGGTTCATCATCGAAAGCACGGTGGGTGCCGGCACCACGATCACGGTGCATTTCCCGCCGGAGCGCAGCCTCGGCCCGGCCCAGGCGCACGCCGCCGTCGCCTAGAACGTTCCCGGGTAAGCGCCGCCGTCGATCAGTAAATTCTGCCCGGTGATGTAGCCCGACGACGAAGCGCAGAGGAACGCGCAGGCGTCGCCGAACTCCTCGATGGTGCCGAGGCGCTCGGCCGGCAACGCCGCCAGACGGCGCCTCATCGCCTCGTCGAACGACACCTGCCAGGTCTTCGCCATAGCCTCGACATTCGACTTGATGCGATCGGTATCGATCGTGCCGGGCAGCAAATTATTGATCGTCACGTTGTGCTTTACCGTCTTGCGCGCGATCCCGGCGACGAACCCGGTCAGGCCCGAGCGCGCGCCGTTCGACAGCCCGAGGATGTCGATCGGCGCCTTGACCGCGCTCGATGTGATGTTGACGATACGGCCGAAGCGCCGGCCGATCATGCCGTCGACCGTCGCCTTGATGAGTTCGATCGGCGTCAGCATGTTGGCGTCGAGCGCCCTGATCCAGATTTCGCGATTCCAGTCGTGGAAATCGCCGGGCGGCGGACCGCCGGCGTTGGTGATGAGGATGTCCGGCGCCGGACAGGCGGCCAGAAGCTGCGCGCGACCTTCCGGCGTGGTGACGTCGCAGACGAGCGGCGTGACCGTGACGCTGTATTTGCCGCGCAGCTCGGCTGCGGTCGCTTCGAGCGCCTCCTTGCCGCGCGCGCTGATGACGAGATCAACGCCTTCTCCCGCCAGCGCCGCGGCACAGCCTTTGCCGAGCCCCTTGCTCGAGGCGCAGACGATCGCCTTTCTGCCCTTGAGGCCTAAATTCATGCTTCCTCCCTGCCGGCGCGCCGTTTTTGGTCGCGCGCTATTTCTTCCTATCGGTCGCGTGCAGCGGCGGCAAGGATTTGAGATAGATTGCGATGGCATGGCGGTCGTCGTCGGTGAGCATGGCCGTCCCCTTCACCACGTCGCCCATGCCGCCGCCCACGGAGTCGAAATCGGGTGTCTGCCCGCTCTTCAGCACTGTTTCGATGTCCTCGATCGTCCATTGGCCGATGCCGGTGTCGTGGTCGGGCGTGATGTTCGGCGCCTTCTGCTTGTCCGGTCCTTGCGGATCACCGGCATAGGCGTGGGCGCGATCGAGGCCGCCGAGAAAATTGCGCGGCGTGTGGCACTCCTGGCAATGCACCACGGCCTCGGCGAGATAGCGGCCGCGGTTCCATTCCGCGTCCTTTCCCGCCACCGGAGCGAGCGGCCCTTCGCGAAAGAAAAGACTGCGCCACACGACCAGCAGCGGCCGAAAGCCAAAGGGGAATTTGACCGCCTGCGGCTTGTCGGGAACCGCCGACGGCGGTTGCGCCATGACATAGGCGTAGAGGTCGGCGATATCGGCATCCGTCATGCCGGTGAATGAATCATAGGGAAATACCGGGAAAAGGAATTCGCCGTCCCGCCCTTTCCCCTCGCGCAGCGCGCGGCGGAAATCCGCCAGGCTCCAGCCGCCGATGCCCTGGGCCGGATCAGGAGTTATGTTGGGGCTGTAGAAGATGCCAAAGGGTGTATCGAGCGCGCGGCCGCCGGCAAGCGGCGCGCCGCCGTTCTTGGCGGCGGTATGGCAGGAAACGCAATCGGCGGCGTTGAACAGATAGGCGCCGCGCGACACCGCCGCATCGTCGGCGGCGAAAGCCGCCTGCCAGGGCAACAGGACGAGGAGGATCGGGAGAGCGAGCGTCAGCTTCTGCGTCGGCTTTTTCTGCATGACCCTCCGTCGGTCTCTAGCTGCGCGGCGCGCGGTAGTCGGTGTGACAGCTCCCGCAGCCATCACGGAAAGTCGCAACGAGCTGATCCTGCACCCTCTGTCGGTCGCCGACCCGCACCGCGGCCAGCAGCTTCTGCTCCTCGGCCTGTAACGTGACGGGCGTTGCCTTGAACTTGTCCCAGTTCTGCCAAATCTCGGGCTTGGCGCGGCTCTTGCCGGGGAAATCGACGCTGCTGGTGCCGGGCTGAAACTGGTCGACGATCTTCGGTGCCAGCGCCAGCAAATCATTGACCTTGTCGATGGCCGATCCCTGATCGCCCTTGCCCTTGGCGTAAGCCGCAATGGCGTCGAAATCGTGTTGCTGCCGTTCCATGAAATCCTGGCGCTCCTTGACGAGAGCGGCTTTGTCCTGGGCGAAGGCTGCAGCGCTTGAGAGTGCGAGTCCGATGAGCGCGACGCAACCGGTAATTTTTAGTTTCAAGCACCACCTGTCCAAAATTTGGCATGCCAATGCGTTCGGCCGGCGTGATGATAAAAACATCGATCGCCGCGCAGCGTCACGTTTGCGTGAGCCGAAGCCGTCTCGGCGGCGTTCAGCTGATCGGGCCGGCGATGTGCGCCACGAAGCCGGGACGCGTTTCCAGACGCGCATACCATGCCTTCAGTTTCGGCATGTCGGGGCGCTCGATGGGATAGAGGTACCAGCGGTGCAGCCAGATGCCGGTGACGATGTCGGCGAGCGTGAACGCATCGCCGGCGAGGTAAGGCTGGCTTTCAAGCAACGTCTCGAGAATTCGCCACAGGCCGATCGCATCCTCGCGGAACTTTTCCAGCGTCGCCTTGTCGCGCTTGTCTTCCGGCGTGCGGTAATAGCCCCACATCAACGCCGCCAGGGGCGTGTTGAGCTTCGAGAGCTGCCAGTCCATCCAGCGCTCGACCTGGCTGCGCAGGCCCGGCTCGGTCGGATAGAGGGCCGCGCCGCCGCGTCGCGTGTTGCACAGATAGCGGCAGATCGTGTTCGATTCCCAGACGATGAGATCGCCGTCCTGTATCGTCGGCACCAACCCGTTTGGATTCATCGCCCGGTAGCCCGGCTGATCGTTGCCGCCGAACTTGCCGCCGACATCGAGGCGATCGAAATCGATGCCGAGATCGGCGCAGACCCACAGCACCTTTTGCACGTTGGACGAGTTCGACCGTCCCCAGATTTTCAGCATTCCCCCGCCCCCGCGAAAATCCTCAGTCCATCAGGCCCAGTTCGAGCTTGGCTTCCTCGCTCATGCGAGCCTTATCCCAGGGCGGCGTCCACACCAGCTTGACGCGCGCCTCCTGCACGCCGGGCACGGCGGAAATCGCATCGCGCACCTGACCCGGCAGCGCGCCGGCCACCGGACAGGCCGGCGTGGTGAGCGTCATCTCGACATAGACGGTGCCATCCTTGTTGGCGAGGAGCTCGTAGATCAATCCCAAATCGACGAGGTTCACCGGGATCTCGGGATCACGCACGGTCTTGAGCGCGTCCAGCACCTTTTCCTTCAGTTCCGGATCGCCTTCATCGGGAACCGGGCGCTCGACCGGGTCAAGCTCCACCGGGGGCGCGGCATCGGGATCACGCATGAAGCCGAAGGGATCGGCTTGCATCGGTTTCGTCGCGGGATTGTCATGCGGATTGTCGGCGGTCATCGCGGCTACTCGGTCTTGACGGTGGCGATTTTGGTGGCGGCGCCGGGCGCGTTCTTCAACGCCGCCTCGAAGGCGTGCCAGGCGAGCGTCGCGCATTTGACGCGCGTCGGATAGGCCTTGACGCCTTCCAGAGGTGCCAGCCGCTCCATATCGTCCGCGAGCGCAGCCGGCACCGGCGACGCGGACTGGCCGGTGACGGTCGCGTGAAATCCCTTGAACAGCGATTCGGCCTCGGCGACGGTCTTGCCCTTGAGCACCTCGGTCATCAGCGAAGCCGAGGCGGTTGAGATGGCGCAGCCGCGACCTTCAAAGGCGACGTCCTTGATCCGGTCGCCGGCCAATTCGAGGTAGACCGTCACGCGGTCGCCGCAGAGCGGATTATGTCCTTGCGCGAAATGGCTCGCGTGGTCGAGCGCGTGGAAATTCCGCGGGTGGCGCCCGTGATCGAGGATGATGTCCTGGTAGAGCTCGCGCGGATCGTTGGCTGTCATGGAACTCACGCGAAAATCTTCTGCGCCGATTGGAGCGCCACGGCAAATGCGTCGATGTCGCTCTCGTCGTTATAGACGCCGAGCGATGCCCGCGTCGTGCCGGCGAGGCCGAGCTTGTCCATCAGTGGCTGGGCGCAGTGGTGGCCCGCCCTGACGGCGACGTGATGTTGATCCAGCACGGTGGCGAGATCGTGCGGATGCACACCCTCGACGTCGAGCGAGAGAATGCCGAGGCGCCGCTGGCCCGCCGGCACCAGGCGGACGCCCGGCAGGCGGGACAGCCGGTCGACGCCATAGCCGGTCAGCGCCGCCTCGTGCTCGAAAATGGCGTCGCGGCCGAGCGCGTCGATGTAATCGAGCGCGCGCGCCAAGCCAATCGCGCCGGAGATGTCGGGCGTGCCGGCCTCGAAGCGGTGCGGCGGCTTCTGGAAAGTGGTCTCGTCGAAGGTGACGTTGACGATCATGTCGCCGCCGCCCTGCCAGGGCGGCATAGTTTCGAGGATATCCTGCTTGGCATAGAGCACGCCGATGCCGGTCGGGCCGTAGGTCTTGTGGCCGGAGAAAACATAGAAATCGCAATCCATGGCGCGCACATCGACAGGCAAGCGCGGTGCCGCCTGACAGCCGTCGATCAGAGTCTTGGCGCCGTGCTTGTGCGCCAGACGCGTGATGGCCTCGACGGGCAGCATCGCGCCGGTGGCGTTGGCGAGCTGGGTCACGGCCACCAGCTTGGTGCGGGACGAGATGCGCTTCTCGAATTCGGCAAGATCAATCCCACCCGAAGCGTCAATCGGCGCCACCACCAGCTTCAGGCCGGTGCGTGCCCGGATCAGCTGCCACGGCACGATATTGGCGTGATGCTCCAATTCGGTGATAAGCACCTCGTCGCCGGGCTTGAGGAAATTCATGCCCCAGCTATAGGCCACCAGATTGATCCCCTCGGTGGCGCCGCGCACGAAGACGATCTCGTCGGCGCTCGCCGCGTTGAGAAATTTGCGTACCCGCTCGCGCGCCGCCTCGAAGAGATCGGTCGAGCGCGCGCTCAGGCGATAGACGCCGCGATGCACATTGGCATAGTCGCTGCGGTAATAATCGTCGACGCGGTCGATGACGACCGCCGGCTTCTGCGCGCTGGCCGCACTGTCGAGAAAGACGAGCCCGGGATTGCGCTCGAAGATCGGAAAGTCGCGGCGGATGGCGCGCGGATCGAAGCTCGGCTTGACCGTCGGATGAAGATTGCTCGCGGCGCGGTTCACTTGCCGTCTCCGCCGGCGAGCCAGCGCGACAGATGAGCCGCCAGATGCGCGCGTAAATCCGGATTCTCGACGCGCTCCACCGCTTCGACGGCGAAGGCTTCGACCAGCATGCGCCGTGCTTCGTCCGGCGGGATGCCGCGGCTTTCGAGATAGAATAGTGCCGCCTCGTCCAAATCGCCGACCGTGGCGCCGTGGCTGCATTTGACGTCGTCGGCCAGGATGTCGAGTTCGGGCTTGGTGTCGATGGCGGCGCGCCGACTCAGCAGCAAATTCTTGTTGAGCATGTGCGCGTCGGTCTTCTGGGCGTTAGGCCGCACCGCGATGGTGCCGAGAAACACGCCATGCGCGCGATCCTGCGCCACGCCCTTGAAATATTCGCGCGAGGTGCCGCCGGGCGCGACATGCTCGACGAAGGTGGCGTTGGTCGCCTCCTGCTCGCCGCGCAGGAGATAAGCGCCATCGAGCACGCCGTGCGCGCCCTCGCCGTCGAGCTTCACCAGGCTGTCGTGGCGCGACAAGCGGCCCCCGAGCGTCAGAACGAAACTCTCATAGCGCGATTTGGCGGCAAGCTCGATCCGGTTCTGCCCGAGATGGATCGCTTCCCGGCTCTCGTCCTGCACGGTGACGTGAGTCAGCGCGGCACCTTGCGCCAAGTCGATGACGCCGACGGCGTTGATCCAGTTCGCGCCGCTGCCGGCATAGGTCTCGACGAGCGTCGCGCGGCTGCCGGCGCCGAGCCGAATCAAATTGCGCAGATGGAAGGATTGCTGCACGCCCTGCTCGAGATGGATGATCTCGACCGGATTGCCCAAGGTCACGCCGGGCTCGAGCGCCAGCACGAAGCCGTCGGCGAACAGCGCGGCGTTGAGCGCCGCGAAAGGCTGGGCGCCGGCCATGTCGGTCTCGCGCAACGCCGGTTCGAGCAGTTCGGGCCGGTCGGCCAGGGTACGCGCCGTCGAGGCGAGCCAGACGCCCTTGGGCAACGCGCCGATGGCGGAAAGCTTGCCGGAAAAGCCGCCATTCACCAACACGACACGATGTGACGGCACCTTGAGCTTCCAGGGATCGAGCGCCGCCGGCTCGGCAGTGGCGCCGTCGCGCGCCGGCGCGAAGACGTTGCGGGTCAGCGGCCGCAGATCGTTGAAGCGCCAGCTTTCCTGGCGGCGCGTCGGAAAGCCCAGCTCGCCGAAGCGCTTGATCGCCGCATCGC
>Ga0209483_1000871_pt1 | contig 24467 bp, 26 predicted proteins | sample NGEPerA_FD_184508 | JGI IMG/M metagenome (GOLD analysis project Ga0209483, IMG submission 184508) | Arctic peat soil microbial communities from the Barrow Environmental Observatory site, Barrow, Alaska, USA - NGEE PermafrostL2-A... | ecosystem: Environmental > Terrestrial > Soil > Wetlands >... | reverse complement strand
GATCGTCGCCCAGCACGCCAATTGTCAACGGCGCTTCCGCGCCAGAAAAAGCGCTGGCGGGCCATTTGACAAATTGCGCGAAGTTGAATAAAAAAACGGCCTTGACCTGATACTCCATGGAAATCTCCGTTTGCGCCGGCAATTCGGGCGCGCCGGCAAACAACAAGGCGGACATGACAAACCAAAGGCGGAACAGCATTTTCAGGCTGCGATCCGCCCATCGGTTCATTGATGCGCTTAAAACTGCCATGAAACCTTTCCATAAACGCTGCGCACAATCTGTTCCTGCGCCGGCCCGGGAAAACCGGATTCCGCGTGGCGATCGTGCAACAGGTTCTGCCCGACAATGGAAACTTCAATATTCTTTGTCGCGTGCCAGGCCAGCCGGATGTCCGCCTCGGCGTAACCTGGCACGGTTCCGGAAGTCGCTCCATTGTTGTTGTGGATTGTGTCAATCCAGCGGAGCGCAGTGTCCAATTCCGTCCGATAAGGCAAATCCATCGAGGAACGCAAAAAAAACTGGTTCTGCGGATCAGCCGTTTCGTTAAGTCCGTTGAACAAGTCCATTTGTCCCGGTTTCACATGGATGTGCTCTTTGAGAAAATCGTAGCCACCGTGCAGCCGCCACCAGTCGAGGATTTGATAATCAACGCTGAACTCAACGCCGTAAGTTTCGCCTGCAAGATTATTCTGGAAAATAGCCGGCAAGCTCGTTCCGCCAGTCAAACCCAGACTGCGCAAATCATTGTAATCGTTGTAAAAAGTCGAGACTGAAGTGGAGACTTTCCGGCCTAGTTGGGCGCGATAGCCCAATTCATAAGCGATGACGGTTTCCGACTCGAAAGTGGAATTGCCAGCCAGAAAAGTTCCGTAAGCCGGGCTTGGCTCAAACAAGTCGCGGTCATAACGCGATGGCGTGCGAACGGCTCTCGAAACAGCACCCCAGAGCATTTGGTTGGTGGTGAGATTCCATTGCAGCCGGGCGCTCGGCTCGAATTCAAATCCGGTAAAATCGTTGTGTTCGAGCTTGCTGCCGAGTGTGAGAAAAACATTTTCGTGCAATTTGATTTCGTCCTGAACAAAACCGCTGAACAAATTTTGATCCAGCGTCCCCGGAATAAAAGCCACGAGCGGCGCGTCCTGAACTACATCATGTATGAACCGGTAACCCAATCCCCAAACGATGTGGTTCCAGGTGCCGAGCGGGAAGCGATCCTGAAAATCCAAGTCATAAGTATCAAGGTTTTCAAACAAACTACCCGCTGGAATGGCTCCGCTGGATTGAAACGGTGCGGCCAAGTGAGTTCGGTCGTAGTATAATTGCAGGCTCATGTCAGAGTCGTCTGAAAAGGTGCGCGTCCAGCGCCCCAAGACATTGCCGCCACTGGTGGTTCCTTCGGCTTGCGCCGTTCCTTCGCCACCCGGCGTCACATCGGTGTCCCCGCCGAACAGATCTCCCTGCAAAGTAAATTGATTCTGCGGAGAAGGCTCGGCGTCAATGCGAAATCCGCCCTGACCTCTGTTCCAAGAATCGTGCGCGCTGGTTCCATCGGAATAAACTTCGTTGCCCCGGTCGAAATACTTGCCATAAACACGGTAAAACACATTGGAAGTCAGCGTGCCGCCGTAACGCGCTCCGACGAAATCCTGCAATTGCGTTCCGCCACCGGTTTCCACATAAAGTCCCTGCGTGTCTTTCGCGCTTTTGCTGGTGATGTTGATGACGCCGTTGACCGCGTTCGCGCCCCACAACGTGCCGCCGGGACCGCTGATGACTTCAATCCGGTCTATGTCTTCAAGCAGATAATCCTGCAGGTTCCAGATGACGCCTGAAAAAAGCGGCGTATAGACGCTTCGTCCGTCCATCAAGACCAGAAGTTTATCACCGACCGAAGCATTGAATCCGCGCGCACTGATCGCCCAACTGGACGAAGTGACCTGCGCCACGTCCAGATTGTCCGCCAACCGCAACGCCTCTGGAATGCTCGAAGCGCTGGAGCGGCGAATCTCGTCGCCAGTGATGACATCAATTGCGGCCGGTGCCTGCCCATAAGACTCCGGCTCCTTGGCCACAGAAGTAACGTCTAAATTCATCAATTCTTCCAGACTCATTTTTTTCAGCGCGCTTGGAGATGAGTTTGTCTCCTGCGTTTGGGCGAAGGAGTGGTCGGTAAAAATGAACAGCACAACCATCAACGCCCACGAGCACGCGTGGCGTCTGATTGCAGATGCTGCCAATGGGTTATTTGTGATATTGTCCATGTGAACCTATGATGGGATTGTCAGCCCGGCATCCTTGAATGTGAGAGTTCAAGCGTAGCCGGACGATATTGTGACACAACCCTTTCTTCCTTAAGAATTGGAAACTTTGTAGATGACCGGAGCTTATCATAAAAGTGTCGGGTTTGTCCATATTAATGTCTTATTTTCGTTTTTAATGTTGGTTTTATATGCCGTTGCCGTTACAAATCCGCCAGTCGTTCGCCTGCTTCTTACAGTTGAGGCAGCACGCATCATGCCGTCTTCAAGCCTCATGCCCGCGATTCTCCGAGCTTGGTTTGCGGCACCCACACATAGTTGAAGGTAAATTAGTGGATTCCCTGGTCTCGGTTGCTCAACTAAGCTCAAGATTTAGTCATTCTTTTGGCCGTCAGCACGCCACAGCCCAGCTGATGCAATAACATGGCCGCCATTTCACGCAACTCGGATTGTCTTCGACGAACGGGATATTTTTGATTTTAATTATTTCAGTGTCCGTTGATACCTCCGTCTTGTTTTGGGACTGAAAAATAAAATGTCGAGCCGCGTTCGAGCGCCGCCACAAACTCATCGCGGCTTTGCACGCGGGTGATTACGCAACCGATGCCCCCGGCTTCGAGGGCGGATTGAATGAGCGCGGTATCTTTTGGATCATCTTCCAAGTGCAGGATGTGGAGCGGGGATTTCACTTTTGTCCTCTTTCTTTTCGGGAGAAATGACTTCACCGTTTTGAATCGAAGTTGCTTCCCTCCCTGTGTCTGGCGGCGGTTCGTTGACCGCCGCCCAAAAGATGCCGAGTTTTTTCACCGCCTCCATGAACTCGGAAAAATCCACGGGCTTCACCACATAGGCATTGACGCCGTGCTTGTAAAACTCAACCAGGTCCGGCGTCTCGCGCGAGGAAGTCAGCACCACGACCGGGATCAGCATCAAATGCTCGTCGGCCTTCATGGTCTTCAGCACTTCCAGCCCGCTGACCTTCGGCATCTTGTTGTCGAGCAGCACGACCACGGGATTGCCGGGTGCGCGGGTTTTGAATTTCTCACGGTGATAAAGATAATCCAGCGCCTCCGCGCCGTCGTGGACGACGAAAACCTTGTTGGCCAGATGATGCTCCTCCAGCGCGGCCAGCGTCAGTTCCACATCCCGCCGGTCGTCTTCGACCAGCAGGATGTTTTTAATGCTTCTGCTTTCAGTGTTCATTGATGTCCCCGTTTTGGTTTGGGATGGAAAAATAAAAGGTCGCGCCGCCGTCCACCGCGCCTTCCGCCCAGACCCGTCCACCGTGCCGTTGAATGATGCGCTGGACATTGGCCAGCCCGATGCCCGTGCCTTCAAACTCGTCGTAGCTGTGCAAGCGCTGAAACACGCCGAACAGTTTGTGGACATAACGCGGATCGAAACCCGCGCCGTTGTCGCGGATGAAAATCACCGTCTCGCCGTCGTGACCGGGAGCACAACCGATTTCGATTTTCGCCTCGGCGCGATGGCTGGTGAACTTCAACGCATTGGAAATCAGGTTGACCAGCGCCAGCCGCAACAGGGCGCGGTCGGCCAGCACTGCCGGCAGCGGGTGGATTTTTAACGCGATTTTCCGCTCTTTTGTCTCCGCCTGAAAATCGCCCAATGTCTCCCGGACCAGCTCGTCGAGGTTGACCTTCGTCTTTTGCAATGCCTCGCGCCCGACTCGCGAGAACGACAACAGGTCGTCAATCAGATTTCCCATCCGCTTTGCCGACTGTGAAATCGTTGTCAGATGCCGGAGATTTTTTTCCGAAAGCGACGGCCCGGCGTCTTTTTGCAACAAGTCCACGAAGCCCATGACATGGCGCAGCGGCGCGCGCAGATCGTGGGAGACGGAATAGCTGAACGACTCCAGTTCCTCGTTGGCGGCTTGCAGTTGCGCCGTGCGTTCGACGACGCGCTGCTCCAGTTCCACGTTGAGCCGGTGTATTTCATCCTGCGCGCGTTTGCGCTCGGTGATGTCGCGGACGTTGCATTGGATCACGTTGCAGTCACCGGCTTGATACACGTTGCTGACAAACTCCACGGCGATGCGGCGGCCATCCCGCGTTTCCATCGGCAGGTCTTCATAACGGACATACCCGTCCTTTTGCAACCGCCCAAGCATGACCTTGTTCTCCTCGATGTCCTTGAACGGACTCAATTCGCCGACGGTTTTGCCGATCATTTCACTGCGGGAAAAACCCAGCAGATTAAAAAGGAAGGGATTCACGTCGTTAATGCGCCCCGTGTTCACGTCCAGAATCAGGATGCCGTCCTTCGCCGCCTCGAACAGCCGGCGATAGCTCAATTCGGACGCGCGCAATGCCTGCTCCGTGCGCGCCGCGTTACCGTTTGCGTTTTCGATTTGATGATTGTTCTTCATTCCACTTTCACACAAATCACTGTCTGCCCCGGCATCATGGCGGCGATTCGCCAAACTCACGTCATGCGTCATTCATAGATACAACGGGAGAAGCGTTTCTTTGCGACCGTCGTTGCCGTCGCCCGCGTGCAGGATTTTTTTCACCGTCGCCAGCAAATCATCATTGGAAAACGGCCGCTGCAGCGTGGCGTCGGGTTTCAGCCACGGCTTGCGGGCGAATTCATACGCGGGCAAATTTCCAGTGGCCATGATGACCAGGAGGGACATATGGGCGGCACGCAGTTTCTCGATCATTTCAATGCCCGTCATCCTGGGCATTTTGTTGTCAGTGATGACGAGATCGTAATCGTCGGCCTGCAGCGCCTCCCAGCCGGCGGCGCCGTCTTGGGCGGCTTCAACGTCGTAACCGGAGTCGGCCAGCACATCCACGCTGAGTTGGCGGATGTCACTGTTGTCATCCACCACGAGAATGCGATGAGGCGAATTCGTCCGGCCTCGAACGGGTGCGATGGCTGGCTCTTCAACGGACATGATTTCACTTTCTTTCATATGCTTGATTAACAATCATCATACGCCGGGAAATTGCGCGGACGCCATGGGGTATTTCCCCCATGCCGGACTGGCTGGAACCAGCACCCGGACTTACCGCACGATTACTTCCGGCGGGCGCACGACCACCACCGGAGGAGCGACGATGACGGCCCGTGGTTCCACCACAACTTCGTCATGATGTTCGAATCTCGCGTGTTCGCGCGGCCCGCCTTCCGGGACAATACATCCGGTGGTGGAGAGGAGCGTGGTGACGCCGGTTAAAAGGAGGATTTTTTTCATATTGGTTTTATCTTTCGGGAGGACATTACGCGATGTTCGGGGAACTTTGCCATGGGGTATAACCCTACGCCCCGTGTTTGTGCCAGCATTGCCGAAACAGTTGCACAAACTCCGCAACTCGAAATGGACGGAGAAAGGTTGGCTGGGTTACGGGGTGAACACCCCATTGCTTTTTCAAGGCACGGCTTCATAGTCATTCCATCTTTATGTTCAATCAGGAAATGATGAAAAGCACTTTCGGCAAAGCCGGCCGCAGCGGCTTTCATTATATCATAACCCCGGCACTTTGCTTCCAGCACGTCGCCGAGGCCAGGTTTGACGCCCTGGGCGGAGTGATTATGGTCAGCTTGTCCGGCGGAATGCTGATCCTGATGCGTCTCCTTCTGACAAATTAAATTTGCCCGCGTTGATCCGCTTTCTAGTTACAGCCTCCCTCTTTCAGTTTGTCGGTTTGTCGGTTTGCGAGACAGTGTTGCCCTGCACAGTTCAAGGCCTGCTTAGGCGATAAAGACGGCAACGCAAATTCGTCGCCGAAAGGTCGGTGAACTGAAAGGTCTCGGCGCCACTTTCGTTAGGAACCCCCAAAGCCGTCCAATGAACGAGGTTGGTGGACGCCCATACCGTGTAACCGAATCCAGCCTGACCGCCAAAGGAGAGATGCTGGCTGCGGTTGGCAAGGGTTTTCAAAGTGGTAATCCGCAGCGCGAAGGTGTTATTCGAAACGGTGTTGTTATGGTAGACGTGCAATATAGGATTGCTGTTGGTGTCAAGCCCGGACAGCAAAGGATCGAGCCGGCCATCATTATCGAAATCGGCCCATGCGACCGAGCCGGAGCGGATGCCCGGCAACCCGGCGACAATGTTTGTGAACACCCAGTTGCCGGTATTCCGCCACACCTGGCAGATAAGATTGGATTGGCTGTTCACGCCGGCGAACAGGATGTCCAGTTTGCCATCGTTATCATAGTCGGCGAAGGCTGCGGAACTTTGATAAACGCCCGGCAGACCGACATTCATGTTGGTGAAGGATCCGTTGCCGAGATTCCGCCACACCTGGCAAACCACCCCGGTTGGGGAGTAACCCGTCAACAGTATGTCGAGCTTGCCGTCTTGATTAAAGTCCCCCCACGCGACCGCGCCCTGGGAAACTCCCGGAAGACTGGTGGGGATGTTGGTGAAGGTGCCATTGCCCAGGTTGCGCCACAATTGGGTGATGGCACCGCTGCCAAAACCATTGGTGGTTCCCGTCAACAGGATGTCCAGATTGCCGTCGTTGTCGTAATCACCCAAAGCCACGGAACTGTAGAACACGCCGGGCAGGCCGGCGTTGATGTTCGTGAACGCGCCGTTGCCGAGGTTGCGCCACACCTGGGCCACCGCGCCCGTGGAGGAATAACCGGTCAAAAGAATGTCCAGGTTGCCATCGTTGTAAAAATCACCCAGCGCCACCGCGCCGCTGTCAACTCCCGGCAGGCCGGCTTGAATGTTGGTGAAGGTTCCGTTGCCGAGGTTGCGCCACACTTGGGAGATAAAAACTGGAGAGCTGTTCCCATCCACCCCGGCAAAGCCGGTGATGAGGAAGTCGGGCCTGCCGTCATTGTCAAAATCGCCCTGCGCGACGGCGCTGCTCGTGACTGCGTTGGTCGAAATGCCCGGAAAGGCGGCGGTGAAATTGGTGAAGACCCCGTTCGTTTGGCTCCTCCAGACTTGACAGATGCCGTTGAACGAAACATTCGCCCCTGTCAACAGCACATCCGGTTTGCCATCATTGTTGAAATTCCCGCAAACCACCGAACTGTAAGCCACGCCCGGCAACGCGGTGTTAGTAAGGGTAAAGACAGATGCCGCAGTGGCCGAGCAAGCCAGCAAGATGATCGTCAACGTCGCCATTGCGACGGACACGGATTCATGCGTCCAGGCAACCGGGCGGCGAAAGAAAACTAAGTGCGACTTTTTCATAATGATTCCGTTTTATTTTATTGCCATCCGGGCGCGCCATTGGCCCAAGTCTTTCGACTTAGGCCAAGACAGGCAGAATCGTTTTCTCAAAAACAAGTTCAGAATTATTTCGAGTTGGGTTACTTTCGCTTGCGATTAATCAAAGCCAGCCCAAGAAGCGACCCTCCCAGCATGGCCGCAGTCGTCCCACCGTCGGGAACTGCCGCAGGAACCGTTGTCGTGGACGAAAAGGTAAAGGTCGAGATTCCCAGCGTCTGGGCGGAAAGGTTCCAAGTTCCCGTTGTATTCAGATAGTTCAATCCCGAACCGGTGATGATCACGGTGCCAATGCCGGATAGAAGCAGGCCGGTGGGCGAAACGTAGTCCACGTTCAGAACACTAAGATCAAGCGAATAAGTATCCCCGCCGGAAACAAACGTCCACAACGGATTGAGCGGGGTGCTCGCCGACGGCGGTGACCAGGTGAACGGCGTCATGGTCACCGCTGCGCCGCTGGTTCCAACGTAACTGCCGCTCAACGCCGAGGGTGCGCCGACGGTGACATCCTGGAACGAAGTGAATTTAGTCGCCGTGACAAAGCTCGTGCCGTTAATCGTCGAGGTGCCGGAGAACGAGATGTTGCCGGTGATGGGTATTGGAGTCGCCTGCAAGCTCAAGGCAAAGCCGGCGACCGTCAGGAAGAGGCATATGGTTTTTACGGATAGGGTGTTTGTTTTCATTTCATTTTTTTTGTTGATTGTTGCCAACATATTTTAATTGGTTTTGTGCCTGGTTGTTTCCCAGCAACACAAAGATTACATTGCCGGCAGGGTTATTTGCTATGGGGTGTTATACTATGGGGTGTTCACCTTATGCCCGCCGGTTCCGGCACCGAAGGTTCCGCAGCCGACTTAGACTGGCTGACGTGCGATCTTATAACAAACATTGGTGTCGCGCGCTAAAGCTCCTTTGCCGTTCCAATAATTCCGCGCTGCAACAGGACTTGGCGGGTTATGCGCCAACACATTCGCGGACGGGAATTTTGATGGGATAAGACCTGCCCATTGGCAGTTTTACAAGCGGCACCGAAGCACCGCAGTTCTGCAACGATTCGGAGGACGCCTCCAAAATGCGGACCAGTTCCGTGCCACGCTCGCCACAACTTTCCGGCGTCGCGCCGTGTTTGATGCAGTCGAGGAAATGCTGGCACTCGGTCTTTAGCGGCTCTTCCTGCTTGATATACGGCGCATACATGTCGCCGTAGTGGTAGGCGTATTGAAATTCGCCGAACGTGTCGTAATGCGGCGGACTTTTTATATGCGTGTCATAGACGCGGATTTTTTCAAGCGGCGCGAGGTCGTCATAGACAATCATGCGCTTGCTGCCGACGATGGTCATTTCACGCACTTTGCGCGGGTCGAGCCAACTGCTGTGAATCACGGCGGAACGCTGGCGCGAAAAAGTCAGGCACATGGTCGTGACATCCTCGATGCCAGGCGTGATGTGCGCGCTGCCAGAGCAGTTCACGGAATCCGGCGTCTCACCCATGATGGACAAAATGATGGACAAGTCGTGCGGCGCCAGGTCCCAGGCGACGTTGATGTCTTTCTGGAACAGGCCGAGGTTCAGCCGTCGCGCGCAAATGTGGCGGATTTCGCCGATGTCGCCCGTGTCAATGATCTCCTTGATTTTTCGGACGACGGGCGAATACAAGAACGTGTGGCCGGTCATCAGCACGAGGCCATTTTTCTTGGCGATGTCCACCAGCTCTTCGCAATGCTCGACCGAGGCGGCCATGGGTTTTTCGATGAAGGTGTGCTTGCCGGCGATCAGCGCGGCCTTGGCCAGCGGAAAATGGGTCTTGACGTTGGTGGCGATGATGATGGCGTCCAAGTTGACACCATTAAGCATATGATGGCAATCCGTCGTGCTTTCGACTTCGGGGTAAAGCGACCCAAGATGCTTGAGGCGCTCCGGGTTGAGGTCGCACATTATTTTGAGGTTGCAGTCCGGCAGCGCCCGGAAATTGCGGATCAGGTTCGGACCCCAGTAGCCGCATCCGGTCACACCCACGATGATTTTTTTGGCCATGTTAAAAATATAAATTCAAGCCGGGTTTTGCCAGTTGGCAGAAAGGTGCCAAAGAAAATTTCTGAAGCAGTTGCGCGCGGTTGGATCCGATTTCCACCAATGCAATGCTTTCTGGATGCGAGCAGGTCACAGCCGCAAGCCGTTCGCCAACGGCTGGCCCTGCCAGTTCGACGGCAGCGCGAACTCCTCGCGGTTGCCGGCGGTCATGTGCAAAACATTTTTCACCGTTTCCAGCAATTCATCGAACGAATAAGGCTTGAGCAGGACGGCCTTGATTTCCAGCCACGGATGCCGGGCCAACTGCTCCTCCGGCAAGGTTCCCGTGGCCATGATGACCGGCAGCTTCATGCTGGAATCGTGAAGCTTCTTGAGCAGCTCAACACCGGACAACTTCGGCATGTCATGGTCGGTGATCAACAGATCGTAGTTGTCCAGTTGCAGCGCGTCCCAAGCGACCGCGCCATCTTCTGCGACGTCCACATGGTAGCCGGAGTAGCCCAGCACTTCGGCGTTCAGGCGGCGGATCATCGGATCGTCGTCCGCCACGAGAATGCGCTGGTGGGGATTCGGTTGAGGTTGAAATGATGCGCTGCCGGTTTTTTCACTCTGCGAAATTTTGTTCTTTTTCATGGCGCGACTATAAGCCGGAATCTTATGCGGCTGCCATGGGGTATTTTCCCCATGCTGGATTTGATGAATCCTATCCTGCAAGGGCAAATATAGAATGGCAGGCTAAACTAATGAGATTCTTTCAAAACCGCGTAGCAGCCAAGGTGACGAGGCGCATCCTTCAGTGAAATCAGATCCCGCCCGCTTCGGCTGCCATGATAATAAATCCCGCCTGACTGATCTTGCCAACCCATTCTCACCGGCGGCCAAATGGTAGGGTTACACCCCATGGCCGGCGATCAGCCGCAGGCATAGTCTTGGACGGTAAAGTAAACAACCAACCAACATACCTATGAAAAAACTGATCCTACCCTGCCTCGCTGCCGTTGCCCTTGCGTCCCTGTCCGCCTGCTCCACGGTGAATGATAAAAATGATAAGAAGCCGGACACCACCAGCAGCACGACCACCACGACCCAGCAAAACCAGGTGCCTGCCAGTTCGACCACCACCACGGTGACCCAGCCCAATTAAGACCGACATGGTTGAAGCAAAAAGAGGCCAGCCGAAAGGCTGGCTTTTTCAATCAAAAAGAACAGTCAGGTCAAAGTGCTGGCCGGTGCTGCTGGATGGTGCGGTCCAGTTTGCCCGATGGGCGGGCTAATGTCCCTTCGTTTTGGCGGTCGGAGGCGGGTTGTTTTCCTTCACCACCGCGATCATCTCTTCCATCCCTTCCTTGATCTCGTGAACCTGCGGATGCACTTCCTTGATGAGGTCGTGTTCGATCTTGGACAGCTTTTCAATGCGTTTGCCCTGCTCGCGAAGCTGATCCAAAAGGAAATTCTGTTTGATTGAAAGCCGGTGCATCCACCAGAAGCAAACTCCCCAGCAAACGGTTCCCGCCAAGGTCATCCAGAAAGCAAGGTTGTTTTCATTCATAACCAATCAGGCGCGGAAACGCCGGGGCAAAGTTAAAGTCAAAGCCTGCGGCGTGTTTGCAAAATCGTTTATTAGCTGCGGAACAGAATCGTCATAGCCGCAAACCAACGGCTGACGGCTGATTCTGCCAGTTTGGCGGCGGCGCGATTTCCGCGCGTTGGCTGGCGTTTTCCTGGAGAATATGTTTCACCGTTCCCAGCAGCTTGTCGAAGGTATGGGGCTTGCACAGCATCGTGGTGGCCTGGAGCCAGGGGTGCAGGGCGAATTCCCAGGTGGGCAAAATCCCGGTAGTCATGATGACCGGGAGGGCCATGCGGGCGGCGTGGATTTTCTTGAGCAGCTCAACGCCTGACACCTTCGGCATGAACTGGTCGGTGATCAGCAGATTGTAGCTACAGAGTTGAAGCGCGGCCCAGGCGGCAGCCCCGTCTTCGGCGACATCCACCCGGTAGCCGGAGTCAGTCAACACTTCGGCGTTCAACTGGCGGATGTCGTTCTCGTCCTCCACCACAAGGATGCGCGGGCGGTGATTTAGCCGGGGTTCAAGCCGTGCGCTGGCCGGCTCTCCGGCTTGCGAAATTATATTTTTTGTCATGACACAACAAGTAAGGCGGACTGCGTTGCGACGCCATGGGGTGTTCACCCCATAATGGATTGCCGTCCGGCCCGGCGTCAAACGATGGTCAACTGCACGCTGCTCTCGATGACGCCCGCGCTGATGGCGTAGCGGGTGAGGCCGGCGGTGTCGTGGATGTCGAGCTTTTGCATGAGATGCTCGCGATGCTTTTCGACGGTCTTCATGCCGATGCCGAGTTCCGCCGCAGTTTCCTTGTTGGCCTTGCCTTCGGCGATGAGCTGCAGCACTTCCATCTCGCGCGACGTCAGTTGGGCCGCTTTCTGGTTGGGCGTTCCCGCGCGGCGGGACAACAGCGGATTGAGCCGGTTCAAATGCCTGGAAATCGAGGGGCTGAAAAAAGTTTTTCCCGCATGGACTTCGCGGATGGCCCGGCACACGTCGTGGGCGGAGGTTTGCTTGAGCAGAAATCCCATCGCGCCGGCTTCGGTCGCGTTGGTGACATACGCGTCGTCGCTGTGCGCGGAAAGCATCAGCACTTTGGCGGCGGGCGCCTCTTTCAGAATCTGCCGCGTGGCTTCGAGGCCGTTGAGCAGCGGCATGGCGATGTCCATCAGCACCACGTCGGGGCGAAGTTTTTTGGCCAGCGCGACCGCCAGCCGTCCATCTTGCGCTTCGCCGACCACTTTGAGGTCGGCTTCCATGTCAAGCATCTTGCGAAATCCCTCGCGCACGATCATGTGGTCTTCCGCCAGTAGAATAGTGATTCGTTTCATAAGTCAGTTCAGTTAGTCGCCGTGGCCATTGATGGGAGTGGAATGAGCACTTCGATTTTCGTGCCGGCACCGCGAACGGATTTGATTTTGAAGTCGCCGCCCACATAGGTCGCCCGCTCGCGCATACTAAGCAGACCAAGGCCGCCCTTTCCTTTTCGTCTGGCCGCGTGACGCTCCGGGTCAAAGCCGATTCCGTCGTCATTGATCGTCAACTGGATGAAGGCGCGCTGACTCAAGGACACAGTAACGTGGCGGGCGCGTGAATGCTTTTCCACATTTTCCAAGGCGTTCTGGAGGATGCGGTAGAGCGCCAATTCGCCTTCGGCGGGCAGCCGCGCGGTCAACGGCTTGCAGGCCAGCTTGAGAGACACGCCCGTCCGATCGGCGAACTCCGTGCAGGTGGCGCGCAGGGCGGGAACCAGTCCCAGTTCGTCCAGGACGCTGGACCGCAGATTGCGCGCGATGCGCTGCACTTCATCAACCGTCTGGCCGAGCAGCTTGCTGAGTTTCATCACCTCTTCCCGCGATGCTTTCTCGTGCGCCGGCAATTTGTTCGCCAGTGCCTGCCAGCGCGGGAGAACGGCGCAGAGATTCTGGGTGATGCTGTCGTGCAATTCGAGGGCGACGCGTCCGCGCTCGGCTTCCTGCACCTGCACCACGCGGTGCGTCAAGGCCCGCAGCCTTTCCTCGCTGTGCCGGGCCTCCGTCATGTCCGTCACCACCATGCCGATGGGCGCGTGGGCGAAACCATTCTTTGCCAGCGGACGAATGGAGATTTGCGCCGGCATTTTCGAACCGTCGCCGGCGTGAAGGAACACTTGGATTTTAGAGCCGGATTTGCCGGCCCGTTTCATAAGCGGCCGGAGTGTTGCGCGATCTTCGTCAGAGAGAAAGCGGCGAAACGAACTGCCGATCACCTGCTCCAGCGGGCATTTGACCATGCGGGCGAAGCACTGGTTGGCGTAGAGAATCATCTTGTCCGCCGTCAACGTCAGCGCGCCTTCGTTCATGGATTCTATGAGCATGCGGTAGGCGTGTTCGGCGCCGTCCAGCGTGAACATTTGTGAGCCTTCTTTGCCCGCGACCATCACGGAATCCACCTCGCCGCTGCGGATGGCGCGGAGCGTTTCCTCGGCGATAGCCAGCCGCGCGCGGAGCTTGACAAGTTCGCGGAACGGTTGGAGTTCACGCTTTAGCGTGTCTTCTCCCGAACCAACTGGCGCTCGGCGGGCGGATTTTTTTTGGCGGGTGGTTTTCAAAGTGCGATTTTACCTTTTGTGATCAAGTCCAGCTCGACGAACAGGCCGGTGATGTTCGCCAGGTTGCCGATGAACCGGCGCAACGGCGGCGGGAATTCTATGATGAGCGTCGGGGTCGCAACAATCTGGTTCTCACGCGCCAAATTGGGCTGTTGATAAATGTCTATCACTTCCAAATCGCAGCCGCCTTTCAGTTCGGCTTCGCACAGTTGACGGACCCGCAGAACGGCCTGGCGCGATTTGTCAGTGGCCCCCGCGACGAACAGTCGCAAGACGTATTTGTCCTTGCGCCCGGTGGCCGGGGACTTCGCAACGGCCCTGCTCGCGCGGCCGGTCTTTTTTTTCTTTAGGGTCTTCATCTCGGTTAATCGGCCGCGCGCAAATCCAAGTTGACGAGCATGCGATCGGTCAGTTCCACCTCGTCAATCGCCGCCAGCTTCACCACCGGGCGCAAATCCAAACCGACGAGCACTCGCTCGGTGTCGGAAAGGCTGCCAATGATGGTGCGCACGGGCTTGGGCAGTCGGCGCACCACCGTGGGTATCGCCAGGATTTGATCGCCTTTGGCCAGTTGGGGCTGCTTCACCAAATCAATCACTGTGATGTGATAGCGGCCTTTGAGGTGGCTTTCGCAAATCTTCTTTAGGTTCGATAACGCCGCCAGCGATTTGGGCGTCTGACCCATTAGGTAAAGGCGCAGTTGCAAGACTTTGGCGGGCCGGCCATGGGAGCCGGCGGCGCGTCGTTTCACCGTTTTGGTTTTCATCAATTTCCCTCCTCCGGTCTGGGTTTGCCCCGCGTGCTGGCCACCACCTTGACATCCGCCTGGCGCAAGCGGCCTGATTCTGCCCGCTCGGTGCCCAGCACGAAAGTTCGCGTGCCGACCTGTTCGGCAATGCGCCGCAGTTCCACGGCTTCGGTTTCGTAATCGGAGCGCAGCCCGTTGATTTGCCGGTCGAGCGCCGCGCGTTTGCGCTCCACTTCGCGCTTGAGCGTGGCGGCTTCCTGCTGGTTGGCCAGCACGACGGCTTTTTCCAGAGCACCTTGCGCCACGCGGGCGGAGCCGGTCAACACGCCGCTGACACCGATGTAGGCATCCACGAGGTCAACGCCATGGTCCGAAATCAGGAACTCGCGGATTTGGTTCGAGTGCGCCATGCCGCGCGCTTTCAAAACGTAGAGCACGCGATTGCGTTCGCCGTTGCCTTCGAAGTCTTGCAACGACAGCCAGGCGTCCATGAGCGAAGACATGGCGCTTTCAGTTTGTTGCAGCGACGGGCCGCCCTGCGTCAGACTGGTAAAGAGCGAGGTGACTTGGCCGGCCTTCAAATAATCAATCAGCCGCGTCACCATCCCCTTGCCTTCGGAGACGGTGCCGGCGTCCATCAGGCTGGTAATCGGATCCATGATGACGACGTGGGGTTGAAACGAGACGATCTCCTTGAACATCGTGGCCAGATGCATTTCCAGGCCGTAGAGCGAGGGCCGCGCCGAGTGAAACCGAAGCAGGCCGCGCTTGACCATCGGCTCCAGGCGCAACCCGATGGAATGCATGTTGCGGATGATCTGGTTGGGCGATTCCTCGAACGAGAAGAAGAGCACGCGCTCCCCGCGCCGGCAGGCGGCCTGGGCAAAGTTGGAGGAGATGATGGTCTTGCCGGTGCCGGGCGTGCCCGTGAGCAGAATGCTGCTGCCGCGAAAAAAACCCCGCCCGCCCAGCATCGCGTCGAGCCGCGGGATGCCGGTGGCAATCCGCTCGTTCGACACCTTGTGATTCAGCCCCAGCGACGTGATGGGCAGCACGCTGATGCCCTCGTCGCCGATGAGAAAGGGAAATTCGTTGGTGCCGTGCAGCGCGCCGCGATATTTCATCACGCGCAGATTCCGCGTGGCAATCTGATCATAGACCCGATGGTCGAGCACGATGACGCAGTCAGACACGTATTCCTCCAGCCCGTGGCGCGTCAGTTGTTCGCGCCCGCGCTCGGCCGTGATGACGGCGGTCACGCCCTTGTCCTTGAGCCAGCGGAAGAGCCGGCGCAACTCGGAGCGCAGGATGGCCTCGTTGGGCAGGCTGGCGAACAGCACTTCCAGCGTGTCCAGCACCACGCGCTTGGCGCCGATGGAATCAATCGCGTGATTCAACCGGACGAACAACCCTTCCAGGTCATACTCGCCGCTCTCCTGGGCTTCACTGCGCTCAATGTGGACGTAATCAATTACAATTTTTTTGCGCTGGACCAGGCCCGCCAGATCAAATCCGAGCGACGCGACGTTGGCCTTCAACTCCTTTTCCGTCTCCTCGAAAGCCATGAACACGCCCGGCTCGTCGAACTGCACCGCGCCGCGCACGAGAAATTCCGCAGCCAGCAGCGTCTTGCCGCAACCCGCGCCGCCGCACACCAGCGTGGGCCGCCCGCGCGGCAACCCACCGCCGGTGATTTCATCAAGACCCTGGATGCCCGTGGGACACTTGGGCAATTGAGTCGTTGGAGAGGCGGATTTGGAACGTTTGGTTTTTGTTTTCATTCAAGAGCATTTTTCAGCAGGACAGTGATTCGTTTCATGGACATTCCAGTGTGGTTTGTTTGCCGGATTTTTTTGCGGGGGGGGGCGCACGCTGGCGAACGGAATTTCCACCTGAATGGCCGTGCCTTGGCCGGGCGCGGACTCGACGCAAAAAGTGCCGCCGACCATTTCGACGCGCTCCCTCATGCCGAGCAGGCCGAGCCGTTTGCCGCCCTTGGCGCGCAACTGGCGTTCGACGCTGAAGGATTTTCCGTCGTCCTTTATTTTCATGCCGATGCCATCATCGAGTTTCCAGATGTCCACTTCCACGCGGCGCGCTTGCGCATGACGATCCACGTTGGTGAGCGCCTCCTGCGCCACGCGAAAGAGCACCGTGCGCTTGGCGATGTCCAGTTGTTCAACTCCCGCAAAAGCCTTCAAGTGAACGCCGAGGCGCGTGCGCTTGGAAAAAATTTTCACAAACGAATGCAGCGCGGGAATCAATCCAAGATCGTCCAGCACCGCCGGGCGCAGTTCGCGGGCGAACTCATGCACGATGTCCACCGATTTTTCCACCAGCCGCTGCGTGCTGACGATGTAGCGGTCGAGACCGTTGGTGTTGATCGCCGCCTGTTTTTTCAAGGCCGCCAGCCGGACGTTGATGCCGGTCAAAGTCTGCGCGATGACATCATGCAGTTCGCGGCTGATTTCTTTTCGCTCTTCTTCCTGCGCCGAGAGGATTTGGCGGGACAACTGCCGCAACTGTTCCTGCAACTGTTGGGACTTTTCCAGCAATTGCGAATAATGGTGCTCGCTTTTTTTGAGCGCCGCCTCCACCGCCTTGCGCTGGGCGATCTCCTGTTTCAATTCCACGTTCGAGGCGGCCAGCACATCGATGTGGCGCTGCGCCTCCGCCGACGCCTTGCGGTCGGTGATGTCGTAAAAGCAGTTGATCGCCCCCGTGACTGTGCCGTGTTCGTTTTTCAGCGGACGGATGTTCACGACCACGCTGATCCGCGAACCGTTGGGCCGTTTGATGATCACTTCCGCGTCACGAACCGCTGCTATTTTGCCGCTCACCACCTCGGCCATCGGACAACGGTGATGAGGCATTGAACTGCCGTCCGGACGGAACAATTTGAACGAGCCGCAAAACCGCTCGCCGGTGTCCCCGGAAACCGGCTTGCGGCCCCATAGTTCCACGGCGCGGCGGTTGAATTCCTGAATCACGCCCGAAGCATCGCACGAATAAACGGCCACGGGACCCAACTCGAACAAGGTGCGATAGCGTTCTTCGCTCGCGCGCAACGCCTCTTCCGCCGCCTTGCGCGCCGTGATGTCGCGGATGTTGCATTGAATGACGGCGTGGCCGTCCTCCTGATAAAGGTTGGCCACGACTTCGACTTCCTGATGCCGTCCGCTCCGGCTTTCGAGCGGCAAATCTTCGTAGCGGACTTCGTGCTTGCGTTTGAGCTTCCGAAACATTTCCTGGCTCGCGACTTCATCTTTGAGCAGGCCGATCTCAAAAAGTTCTTTTCCGATCAACTGGCTGCGCGGGTAGCCCAGCAGCTTCGTCATGAACGGATTGGCGTCGGTGATTTTGCGCGTGCCGGGGTTGAGGAGCAGGACGCCGTCGTGCGCCGCTTCAAAGAGACGGCGGTAGCGGATTTCGCTCGCGCGCAACGCGGTTGCCGCGAGCCTGTGTTCCAGTTTTGATTTCGTCTTCATGTTTGCGGCGCGACGCGCGGGTCAAAGCAATTGAGACGGACTGCCTGACGCCGGCTGATGGAGGCCGAGTTCACGCGCAACGCGCCGGACAGTCTTGGCCGATTTTACCACCAACTGCTGCGTGCTGGCGATTTCATTCTTGAGACCCCTAGTGTTGTTCCGCGCCCGCTGTTTCAACGTGAGCAGCCGGACATTGATGCCCAATAAAATCTGGGCGATTTCATTCTGAAGTTCGCGGCTGATGCTCGCGCGGTCATCCTCCTGCGCCGCCAGAACCCGGTGCGTCAGCAGCCGCAGGCGCTTCTGCAACTGGAGCGATTCCTGCAGGCATTTGCTGTGGTGCTTCCCGCTTTTTTCGAAGGTATCCTCCATGACCTTGCGCCGGACGATGCCGCGCTGCAACTGGCGGTTGGAAGCGGCCAGTTCCTCCGTGCGCTGATCGAGCGTTTCCTTCAGCCGGTTCAAGTGAATCTTGCCCTGCCGCGCTGCGCGCTGCGTCTCGGCGATCGGATGGTTGGCCTCGGTGAAAAAAATCCCGGCCAGCTTGGTGGACCCGTTTTTCGCGTGCGACAATTCGAAGTTGGCAAGCGCCTGCTCGTGAAGTCGGGCCAGGTCCAGAGTTTCCAAACCAAGGGCGGTCGCTTCGCGTCCCAGTTTCACCGCCGGCTGCAGGCTCGCGTTCGGCCCCTGCTTCAGGTGTTTTTCCAGGGCCGCCACATATCTTTGTGACAGCCCGCTTGATTTTGGTTTCATTTCAGTATGGCGGATTCACCGCCGCTTCCCCGTCCGTCCGGCTTTGCGATGCGCCCATGACCCGTGCCAGTGTCCGTCATTTTGCCGGACGGGCATATGGGGTGAAACCCTACCGCATCAAGACAGGCAAAAACCCGGTGAACATGGGGGGAAAATCCATACTGGTCACGCCGTTGATGTCGGTGGCGAGCTTGGTGACGAGGCGCTTTTCTGCATCGTTTTTGGCGATGCCGGCCAAGGTGATTATGCCGTCGGCAGTTGTAACTCCGGCATGAAGCGCGCCGGTTTGACCGACTTGACATTGTCAATGTCCTTGGCGTATTCGGCGGTGAGTTCTTTTTCAGCCATGCTGCTCGCCACACCTTGCAAAGTAACGACACCGTCAAGTGCAAGCTTGTCCGGCACTCATGATTTCCGAAATACGCAAGCTCACCAGTCCTTGACCGGATGCTGATAGTCCTGCGGCTTGCCCTGCGGTTTGAATTGCAGAACCTGCTCGTCGCCCTTCTGCGCGTCCAGCAAACGCTTCGCCTCCTCCGGCGACATCTGTCCCGCCGTCACCGGCTGGCCTTCGGCATCCGGCTTGTCCGGTTTCTCGCCGGCCTTTTTTTGCGCGGACGCTTTCTGCTGCTCCTGTTGTTTTTGCTGTTCTTTTTTATTTTGTTCAGCCTGATTTTGTTTCTGCTCGTCCTGCTTCTGCTGGTCTTGTGAATTTTGCTTTTGCTGCTGTTGGTTTTGTTGCTGCTGATTTTTCTGGCTGCCCGACTTTTGCTGCTGCGATTGGCTTTGCTGGTTCTGTTGCTGCTGCTGTTGCTGCTTGAGCAATGCCTCCAGCTTTTTCAGCTTGTCGTCATCGGGATAAATTTTCAGGCCGCGTTCCGTTTTTTCCAGCGCGGCGGGAATATTGTTGGAAATGTAAAGCTGCGCGCCGCCGTTGAAAAAATCATCGGCGGGCGCGAGCTGCGCGCAGACTTTTTGCGCGGCAAAAACCAGCAGCAGCGGCAAAAAACTATTTTTGATTTGGCGTAACAATCGCATCTATGTCCTTCAGTTTTTTGGTGTAATCTTGAAATTGTTTCGCCGCGATTTTGTTTTGCGTCAACTGCTCCATGATTTCCAGCGCGCGATGAAATTCCGCGCGGCGGACGGCATCGTCGGCTTCCATTTTTGCGCGCAACATCGCCTCGCGTAGTTGCGCGATCAAATCAAGCTGGCTTTTCACAAAGCCAAAATTGAACACCGCGTCCGCGTCGTTCGTGTTCAACTGCGCCGCGTGTGCGTAGCTTTGCAGCGCGTTCGTCCACGTTTCGGTCATCGCGCTCAAGCCGTCCGCGTCCGGCGTAAATTTCAATTCGCCCATTCTGTAAAGCGTGTTGCCCAGATTGTAAAACGCCTGCTGCTGCAATTTCAAATCCGGCGACAAAGTCACGAGTTGAAAATTTTGCAACGCCGCGTCATAATTCGTCGCGCGATACGCCGCCGCGCCCGCGTTGAAAACCAAACGCAGATCGTTCGTCTGGATTTCCGCCAGCCGCGAAAATTCCGCCAGTGCGTTCGTGTAATTTCCAGATTTGTAATCGCTCATCGCGCTCGCCGGCGAAGCATTTGTTACAATCGGCAACAAGAAAATTAAAATAACCGCGACAGCCGACAATTCGGCTTTGGACTTTGGACTTTGGACTTTGGACTTTTTTCTTTCAGGCAAAAACATTTCCGCGAGCAAAAATAAAATCGCAATTGCCAGCGGCCATTGAAATTGCTCGTGATAACGCCGGATGAGTTTTTCGCTGCTCTCCGATTTTGGTAGCGGCTCCAGCCCGCGCTCGTAAAGCGTGTCCATCGTGTCCGCGCCGCGCAACGGCAAATAAAATCCGCCCGTCGCGCCGGCGATTTGTTGCAACAAATTTTCGTTCAAGTGCGATTTCACGACGTTGCCTTGCTCGTCGCGGACGTAATCCGAATTTCCGTTCGCATCCGTCACGCGGATCAAATCACCGGCGGCGGTTCCAATTCCAATCGTAAAAATTTTCAACCCGTCCTTCGCCGCGCTTTGAGCCGCTTCGAGCGCGCCGGTTTCGCCGTCGTTGTCCTCGCCGTCGGTCAGCAACACGAGCGCCTTGTGATGACCTTTTTCCTTGAACGCCGTCAGCGCGGTGCTGATGGCCGCCGCCAGCGCCGTGCCGCCTTGCGGAATCGAATTCACGTTCAGCGCCTGCACGCTTTGCTGAAACGCCGTGTTGTCAATCGTCAACGGGCACTCCAAAAACGCGTCGCCCTCGAACGCGACCAAGCCCATGCGATCCGTGCCAGCGCGCTGCATCAATTCCAGCGCGGCGAGTTTGGCGCGTTCGAGACGGTTCGGCGCAATGTCCGCCGTGAGCATGGATTTTGAAGTATCAATCGCGACGACGATGTCCAAGCCGTTTTGCTGCACTTCTTCGAGATCAAATCCATATTGCGGATGCGCGAGCGTGATTATTAAAAATGCGACTGCAGAAATTAAAAATGCAAAACGCAATTTTTGTCGCACCGGAGAAATACCCGTGGTCAACACCGGCAGCAAACGTGCCGAGATAAATTGCGCGAGCAATTTTTGTTTCTGCCGGTTTGCGAACCAAAAAAGAAAAGCCATCGCCGGCAGAATTAGCAACAGCCAAAATAAATTTGGATTTTCAAATCTCATGTGAAAGTCATTTTGAACAGAAGCGAACAAAGGAAACAAAAGCTTAAAATCCTTCGTTTTCTTTGTTTTCTTCTGTTTGAATTTTGGGAGGCAATCGGCAATTTTTTCATGGCAACCTCCGAAACAAAGTTTGTCCAAGTGTAATTTCAATTAACAAAAGTAAAAAACCGGCCGCCACAAACCACGGAAACAATTCCTTAAACTCCGTATATTTGCTGATCGTCGCCTCAGTTTTTTCCAGCTTGTCAATTTCCGCGTAAATCTTCTGAAACTTTTCCGCGTTGTCGGCGCGATAATAGCGTCCGTCGGTTTTGTCCGCAATTTTTTGCAGCGTGTCCTCGTCAACATCCACCGGCACGTTTTGGTAGCCGACTTTTTGTCCGCCCATGAAAACCGGCATCGGCGCGCTGCCTTGTTCGCCGATGCCGACGGTGTAAATTTTCACGCCCAGCGCCGCCGCCGCTTCCGCCGCCAGCAACGGCTGGATTTTGCCGGAATTGTTTTGTCCGTCCGTGGCGAGGATGATGATTTTGCTCTTGGATTTCAAATCGCGCAGCCGGTTCACCGCCGTCGTCAGCGCGTCGCCGATCGCGGTCGCGTCGGAATTGATCGTGCCGATTTCGAGGCGCGCAAGATTTTCCTGCAAGTAATCGTGGTCGAGCGTCAGCGGCGTGGCGATGAACGCCTGCGCCGCGAACACGACAAGGCCGATGCGGTCGTTCAGGCGCTTATCAATAAAATCGCGCAGCACCGACTTGGCCATGCTGACGCGGTTGACGCGCTCGCCGTTGACGACGAAATCCTCCGAGATCATGCTGCCGGACAAATCCAGCGCGCACACGATGTCAATGCCGCTGGCCTTCACTTCCGTCGTGCTTTTCGACAAACGCGGCTGCGCGAGCGCAAAAATAAAAATCGCGAGCGTGAGCCAGCGTAATGCGGCGAGAAAATTTCCCGCGCGCGAACGCCGTGCGCGCGTCAGGCCTTCGACCAGTTTCACCGACGAATATAAAAATGCCGCCGGCGAGCCGCGTCTGCCTTTCAGCCACGCCAACAAAGGCAGCAGCAAAAGCAAAAGCAGAAAATATGGATGGGCGAAGGCCATTTTTGATTTATGATTTACGATTTATGATTTCTGTCGGTTGTTCGCTTTCCGCTTTTGTTTCACGCGGCTGGGTTTCTTCAACGAGTTTTACCGCCGCGCTGTGAAGTTCGCGCAATTCATTTTCGCGCGGTTCGTATTTCGCAAATTTCACGAGGTCGCAGCTTTCCAGAAAATTGCCGAGCGATTCTTTCTGTTCCGGCGCGAGCAGATCCGTTCCGCCGAGTTCGCGCAAAAATTCTTCCGTCGTGCGTTCCGGCGCGCGGAAATCAAACCGTTCTTCGAGATAAAATCGGATTGTATCGGAAACCAAAACGCAAAATTCCTTCGGCTGCGAAATCAGCGCGAGAGCTTCATCCAGTTTTTGTTTCGCGCGGATGTGCGCGGGCACGGGCGACACGATGGAAATGCGCGTCATCCGCTTGTGGATGTGTCGCCAGATGAGCGAGGCGATCACAAATAACGCGATCGCGCCGAGCGTCCACCACAGCCATTCCCAGCCGCTCGGGATCACGAGCGGCGGCTTGATGTCGCGGATGTCGTTAACTAATGCCGTTGGCGAATTTGTGGTCATTTCTTATTGTGGGCGAAAAATCTAACCTCTCAATCTCCGTTTCTCCCGCGTCTCAAAAAATTTTCCAAGCGTCGCGCCATAAGCCTCGTTCGTGCGGAGTTGAATCGAATCAATGCCCGACGAACGAAATTGTTTCGCCAAATCGGCAATCTGTTTCTGCTGGCGCAAAGCAAAAACATCGCGCCTCGTCTTATTGCCGGTGTTGATTTCCAGAATTTCGCCCGTCTCCGCGTCTTCCAAAGTCAGGCGGCCTAGCGCGGGTAATTCCATTTCATGCCGGTCGGTGATCTGCACCGCCACCACGTCATGCTTGCGGTTCACCATGCGGAGTGAAGTTTGCAATTCTTTAGGCAACGCGCCGGAACTTTTTGAATTCAAAAAATCGGAAATCACAACGGCGATTGCGCGATGCGATTGCACGCGCATCAGGAAATCCAAAGCCGTTTTCAAATCCGTCCCGCGCCGCTTCGGTTCAAAAAATAAAACTTCGCGGATGACGCGCAGGACGTGGCTGCGGCCTTTGCGCGGCGGGATGAATTTTCCCACCTCGTCGCTGAAGAGGATGAGGCCCACCTTGTCATTATTGCGGATCGCCGAGAACGCGAGCACCGAAGCAATTTCCGCCGCGAGTTCACGTTTGGACTGATCGCGCGAACCGAACAAGCCGGAGCCGCTCACGTCCACGACGAGCATGAGCGTGAGTTCGCGTTCCTCGACGAATTTCTTGATGAACGGATGATTCATCCGCGCGGTGACGTTCCAGTCAATCGCGCGCACGTCGTCGCCCGGCTGGTATTCGCGCACCTCGTCGAAGTTCATGCCCTGGCCCTTGAAGACGGAATGGTATTGGCCCGCGAGCGTTTCGGTCACGATGCGGTTCGTGCGCAGCTCGATCTGCCGGATTTTTTTGAGAATCTCGCGGGGAATCATGGGAAAAATTCAAATTGCGCTCGGCAACTGTCGGAGTAAATTAACGCCATGAGTAAAGATGAAATTGTTGAACATTTTTGCGAACTTCCATTCGATGAAAAATCTGAAGTCATCATGTGCCTTCGCCATGAATTCGGCGAATCAATGGGAACTGAATTCGTTGCGCGGCTCAACGAGACAATTGAACGCGTCTGCCGCAATCCCGAAAGAAAAATAATTTGGGATCGTGTCCATGCGAAACTCACGGAACAGGGAATCCTTCCGCCGTGTCCCGCAAAATAATTTAGCTCGCTCGCCGTTTCCATTTTGTAATCTCATTTGCATCTGTAATTTTTGCCTGAAATACCGGCAAAGAAAATGTTTTTCATTTAGTCAGCCTCCCGCCGAAATTTGTTCAAATAAAAGTTGACGCCAGAAAGCGCGTCATAAAACATCTTTCCCACGGCGTATGACTCGATTCCAAAAGTGTCAGGGGCAATCCCGCAACCAGCGGCGGGATTCTTTTACCGTCCGCCGGACTTCCTCC
>Ga0209483_1000870_pt1 | contig 24518 bp, 27 predicted proteins | sample NGEPerA_FD_184508 | JGI IMG/M metagenome (GOLD analysis project Ga0209483, IMG submission 184508) | Arctic peat soil microbial communities from the Barrow Environmental Observatory site, Barrow, Alaska, USA - NGEE PermafrostL2-A... | ecosystem: Environmental > Terrestrial > Soil > Wetlands >... | reverse complement strand
CCAGTTCACGCCGCGCACCAGAATGCGGCCGGGTTGAGTTTTGAAGGCGATGTTCATTTCAATCCTTCCAACGGCGATGAACCCAGAACCAGTTCGCCGGATCGCGGCGCACGGCAGCTTCGAGGGCGCGGTTCACCTCGCGCATGATGGCCTCGGACGAGCGCGGATGTCCGTTGTCATGCGTCGGAATTCGATCGCCGAGTTCCACGCGCCATTGCGCCGGGCCGACGCGGTAGCAAATGGCGCTGTAAAGCTCCGCATCGTAACGCAGGGCCAGCACGGCGGGAGCCAGGCCGGTGTTGCAATCGCGGCCGAGAAACGGGGCGCGCAGGCCTTTGGAACTCTGGTCGGCGAGCAGGCCCAGGATGATGCCGCCACGGTTCATGGCGGCGCGCAGCCGCGGGCCGTCCGCGCGGCGTTCAAAAAACAGGCCGCCGCTCCTGGCGCGCAGGGAGAGGATCAGGCGGTTGAACGCGGGCTGCTTGAGCGCGCGGTAGGTGGTGGCGCATTGATAGTCGGGGCGGAGGTCATGGAAACGCGTGAAAAGTTCAAAATTGCCGAAATGGCCGATGGCGACAACGACATTGCGCGGCGGCGCGTCACACTCTTTTTGCGGCAGCCGTTCCGTGTTGATGAATTCGACGTGCGGCTGCAAGGCGGCTGCCGTCATCGCGGCGGTTTTGATGGCGCACAGATAATTTTCGCCGAGCCGTCGGAAATTTTCCCGCGCGATGGCGTGGATTTCCGCCGCCGATTTTTTCGCGCCGAAACACCGTGTCAGGTTGTCCAGCGCCACGCGGCGATGCCGGGCGTCCAGGCCGAAAGCCAGCCCGCCGAAAAAACGGCCCAGCCGCGCGACGCACCGCAGCGGCAAAAGTTGAACCACCGCGACGAAGGTGCGGCCGATGGCGTAGAGCAGCGCGTCCATGTCAGCGAAAACAGATTTTGCGGACGCAGTCCTGGAAGTCGTTCGCGCCGCTGACGATTTTGATTTCCACGCGCATGAAATAAAACGGCAGGTCGCGCCGGTCAATTTTCGGGAAGCGCACGGCGTCCTTCTGCGTGGTGACGATGATTTCCGCCTGCCGTTTTTTGGCGCGGTTGATGGCGTTGATGATTTCCTGCTGCGTGAAACGGTGATGGTCGGCGAAGCGCTTGGAATAAACCAGTTCACCGCTAAGTTTCACCAGGCTTTGGTCGAAGCTCTCCGGCTGCGCGATGCCGCTCAACGACGCGACTTTTTTGCCGGCGAGCAGTTCCAGGCCTTTTCTTTCGCCGGTGAAAACGTCTTCAAAATAAAGCGGCTGATGCACGCATTCGATGACCGGGGCGGTGGGATTTAATTTATTGATGCGCTCGCGGAGCGCGGCAGTGTTGCCGTCGCTTTTGGTGATGAATATCGTGTGGGCGCGGGCGAGGTGCGCGGGCGGCTCGCGCAACGAGCCGCGCGGCTGCAGATGCTCGTTGCCGAACGGCTGCTGGCGGTCAATCAAAACAACGTCGTGACGGCGGCCGCGCAACCGCCAGTATTGAAACCCGTCGTCCAGCAGCAGCGTGTCGCAGCCGAATTTTTCAATCGCGTAACGCCCGCTTTTCACCCGGTCCTTGTCCACCAGCACGACGACGTCCTTCAAATTGGACGCCAGCATGTAAGGCTCGTCGCCCGCCATTTCGGAATCGAGCAGCAGCGATTTTCCGTCGGAAACGATGCGCGGCGGCGTCTGGTCCTCCCGCAGGAGAATTTTATTTAGCATTCTGATGTGCAGCGGCGCGGGCTTGGAACGGTAGCCGCGCGACAGAATGGCCACTTTGCGCCCGGCGTTCTGAAGCTCCCGCGCAAATTTTTCCACGACCGGCGTCTTGCCCGTGCCGCCGAAAGTGAGATTGCCGATGGCAATGACCTGCACGCCGAGCGTCTTGTCGCGAAAGATGCGGACGTTGATCAGCCAGCGGTGAACCTGGACGGCGACCTGAAAGAGTTTTGAACTGCCGAAGAGAATTCCGCGCGTCAGCCGGGCCTTGAAATCATGGCGTTCCTCGAAAATAACCTCGAGAAAAAAGGTTTGAAGGGTTTCCACCCAGGCACGGAATTTTTCACGCATCGCGGTTTAATGTGCCAAGCGGTTTTAATTGCGGCAAGAATTGTAAAAATAAATTGGTGGGGCGAGCGTCCTCGCGAGCCGAAACAAAATTGGATCGCGGCTCGCGAGGACGCTCGCACCACCGGACAAATTTCAGTAGCCGAGCTTGGCGACTTCCTGCTGCAAGGCCAGTTGGAATTCCTGCACGTCAGCCGGCGAAGGCTTGTAGCCCGTCTGTTTCGGCACAACGCCGAGCCGGCCCGTCTGGTCCAGATACCATTCGGCGGTCTGGCCGTCGCTGAAATTCACCTTGCCGCTGATGATGGCACCCGGCTTGGTGATTTGATCCACGATCACGGAAACGCCGGACGCCGGCAGCGTTCCCGCCGGCGCGGGATTTTTTTCAACCGTGAGCTTGGCCGGATGTGCGGCAGGCGGTGAAACGGGCGGCTCGACCACTTTCGGCGGTTCCGGGTCTTTCGGCGTCAGCTTCAAATCGTCCACCAGGAAGCGCGCTTCCATGTAAGTCAGCTTGATGCCGAATTCCGCCACAAGCCGGTTTTGGACCTCTGAAAGTTTTGCGCCCTGCAAAATCCACGCGGTGACACGTTGTCGTTGCTCTTCAGTCAAATTCATGACGCCAGTCTAATCAAGTGTGCTTGATAAGCCAGTCGTAACCCTTCGACTCCAGTTCCAGCGCGAGATCCTTGTCGCCAGACTTGATGATGCGGCCGTCGGCCATGACGTGGACAAAATCCGGCACGATGTAATTTAACAGTCGCTGGTAATGTGTGATGACGAGCTGCGCAGAATCGGCGCGACGCAATTTGTTCACGCCGCTGGAAACGATTTTCAGCGCGTCAATGTCCAGGCCGGAATCCGTTTCGTCCAGAATCGCCAGCTTCGGTTCCAGCACCGCCATCTGGAAAATTTCGTTGCGTTTTTTTTCGCCGCCGGAAAAACCTTCATTCACCGAACGCTTGAGCAGATCGTCCTTGAGATCGAGCAGCTTGATTCTGTCTTTGACCAGTTCCAAAAATTCAATCGCGTCCAGTTCCGGCTGGCCTTTCGATTTGCGGATTTCGTTCAATGCGGCCTTGAGAAAGTAGGTGCTGTTCACGCCGGGAATTTCAACCGGATACTGGAACGCGAGGAACACGCCTTCGCGGGCGCGTTCTTCGGGGTCAAGCTCCAGCAAATCTTTGCCAAGATAATTCACCGTGCCCTCGGTCACTTCGTAGCCGTCGCGGCCGGCGAGAATCGCGGCGAGCGTGCTCTTGCCGCTGCCGTTGAGGCCCATCAACGCGTGGACTTCACCGGCGTTGATCGTCAGGCTGAAGCCCTTGAGGATTGGTTTGTTCTCCACGCCCGCGTGAAGATTTTTGATTTCAAGAATAGGTTGCTTGCTCATTTCAAAATTATTTAGCCACAGATTTTCACAGATGAAACACAGATTTTCCCGAAAAGAAAATTTTTATCTGTTTCAATCTGTGTGCATCTGTGGCTGTCATCAGCCGACGCTGTTTCCAAACTCACGCCTAAAAGTTTTTGTGCTTCGACGGCGAATGATTTGTGGTGCTTGGTTTTCATGATTTCAATCCCAAACTTCGCCGCACTTCGGCGCGCAGCGAGCGGCAATGTTTCAAGGCAATTTTTGCTTCGCTTGCTGTCGTATCTTCACCCGGGTAGCGGAAATTCGCAGCGTAGCCCGTCAGACTTCTGGCGACTGATGCGTAGGCGACCCAAAGCGGCTCAACGGCGTCCAATAATTTCAACAACACCACCAAATCGTGAGTTTTTGGGAAAGATATTTCCGCTTCATGCAGCCGCGCCTTGAAATATTTCTCAATCGTTTGCTGGCAATGAAAACACGCGGCATTAAAGGCGCGTTGTTTCTTTCGGCGCATGATTTGCGACGCCACCAAAAAATCCTCCTCGGCTTTTTTCACCCAATCATTCGTCAGCGGCTTCATAAAGCACTTTGCCTTTGCGCATGATTTCTTCGGTGAAACAATCTTTCCAAGCGAGCCGCTTGGTGATGAATCCGGGTGTCCGCACCAGCAAATCCATGGGAAAGCCGGCATTGATCGCGTCTCGAATCCGAAATGACATCCGCTCGCCGCGATGGCGCGTGCGATTCATGACGACCAACAAATCCACATCGGAATCTTCTGTCGGTTTTCCGTAAGCATACGAACCAAACAAAATAATTTTGCGCGGACGAAATTGTTTCGCCACCGCATTGCAAAAGGATTTAATTTTCGCCCGTTCAACCATGATTCAAGTTTAATTTTATTTTGCTGTTTTGCCAGAAGCATTTCAGCCGACGCTTCCTTCGAAGCTCACGCCCAGAAGTTTTTGCGCTTCGACGGCGAATTCCACCGGCAGTTCCTTGCAAAAACAATTCATGCGCGGGCAACTTTCTTCACGCCGGTTTTCCGGCGCGGCTTGCTCAAGTCAACGTAGCGGCGGCCGGAAGTTTTTTCGCGCGCGCGCAAGTCACGGAACATGGCGTCAATGTTGTAATCATACTTCGCCGCCAGCGCATCTTTCACGCGCCAGATTTCTTCAAGAATTTCATTTTTCATAATTCAAATATTCCCATAAGTTCGCGCGGAGTGCAAACCATCGGATGACTGAATCCTTTCGCCTCACAAAGCCGTTCGACTTGCCAGAGAATTTCCGCATTGGCGAGATGGCGGCAATTCCAAGTCAGCAAGAAATGAATGTTGTGAACCGCCGACAAGGCGATATGCGCCGCGTCGCCCGCAGCCTTGGTCGGAAGAATGCCAGAACTAATTAATTCGTGAACGAGAGCCTGCGATTGTGGCGTCGCGCGGAGAACGGTGAAGTCGGCAAGCACTTTCAATCGTTGTTTTGCAAAACTGGCATCGCCCGCCGCAGCTTCATCGAGAACGATGTCGGACACAAAGATTTCAAAATCTTGGAGGCGTTTATTCCACCACGCATGAGCTGCTTTCTGGTCTGCGGCAAGCGCGGCATTCCGGCTTGGCCGGGCGACCAAGTAACTGACGATGGTTGTTTCGAGATAAAGTTTGGCCTTCATTCCCAAATTTTCACCCAACGCTTCCTTCCAGACTCACACCCAAAAGTTTCTGCGCTTCGACGGCGAATTCCATCGGCAGTTCCTTGAAGACTTCCTTGCAGAAGCCGTTCACGATCATGTTCACTGCGTCCTGCGTCGAAAGCCCGCGCGAGTTACAATAAAAAATCTGGTCTTCCCCGATTTTGGAGGTCGAGGCTTCATGCTCGACGCTCGCCGACGTGTTTTTCACCTCGATATACGGAAACGTATGCGCGCCGCACTTCGCGCCGATGAGCATCGAATCGCATTGGGAAAAGTTGCGCGCGTTCGTTGCGCTCTTCTGCACTTTCACCAGCCCGCGGTAGCTGTTCTGTCCGTGGCCGGCGGAAATGCCCTTCGAGACAATCGTGCTTTTCGTGTTCTTGCCGATGTGAACCATCTTCGTGCCAGTGTCGGCCTGCTGGTAATTGTTGACGACGGCGACGGAATAAAATTCACCCTTGGAATTGTCGCCAAGCAAAATGCAGCTCGGATATTTCCAGGTGATCGCCGAGCCGGTTTCGACCTGCGTCCAGGTGATGCGCGAGTTTTTACCTTTGCAAAGGCCGCGCTTCGTCACGAAATTGTAGATGCCGCCGATGCCGTTCTCGTCGCCGGGATACCAGTTTTGAACGGTGCTGTATTTGATTTCCGCACTGTCGAGCGCCACGAGTTCCACGACGGCGGCGTGCAACTGGTTTTCGTCACGCATCGGCGCGGTGCAACCTTCTAGATAACTCACGCTCGCGCCATCATCGGCCACGATTAGTGTGCGCTCGAACTGGCCGGACTTGGCGGCGTTGATGCGGAAATAGGTCGAAAGCTCCATCGGACAGCGCACGCCTTTCGGGATGTAGCAGAACGAACCGTCCGTGAACACGGCGGAATTGAGCGCGGCGTAATAGTTGTCCGTGTAAGGCACCACCGAGCCGAGATATTTTTTGACGAGTTCGGAATGGCTGTGCACCGCTTCGCTGAACGAGCAGAAAATAATTCCCTTCTTCGCCAAATCCTCACGATAAGTCGTGCCGACGGAAACGGAATCGAAAATGGCGTCCACCGCCACGCCCGCGAGACGGCCGCGCTCGCGCAACGGAATGCCGAGCTTCTCGTAAGTTTCGAGCAGCTTGGGATCAACCTCATCCAGACTTTTCGGCGCGTTGGCCGGCGGCTTGGGCTGGGAGAAATAGCTGATGGCCTGAAAATCAATCGGCGGATACTTGACGAACTGCCAGGTCGGTTCCGGCATCGTCTGCCAATACCGGAAAGCCTTGATGCGCCAATCCGTCAGCCACGCCGGCTCATTTTTTTTTGTTGAGATGTGGCGGATCGTGTCCTCGCTCAAGCCCGGCGGCGTGGATTCGCTTTCGACATCGGTGACGAAGCCGTATTTGTATTCCTGTTTGACCAGGCTCTCGATTGTGTCGGTCGCTGTGCTCATCTAAAAATTATTTCTTCCTGGCGCAATCCGGGCAGTGGCCGTGAATGGCCACCTCATAATGCTCGGCCTTGAAACCTTTGGGCAGCGACATGGATTGCGCGGGCAGATCCACATCGAAAACCGTCCCGCAGGAATCGCAATAAAAATGGCCGTGTTCGTGCATGTTCGGACAGAAGCGCGTCGCGCCGCGCTCAAGCTGCACCTGGCGGACGAGGCCGCATTGCACGAGCGCGTCGAGGCAATTATACACGGTCGCGTGCGAAATCTCCGGCATCTTTTTTTTGGCGCGAATGAAGACTTCCTCTGCGTTCGGATGATCGCGCTTCTGTAAAACCACGTCATAAACGTGCTGGCGCTGCGGCGTGAAACGAAAGCCGCTGCGGCTCAACCGCTCGGTCAAGTCGCATTCACTGTGTTTGTGGCGGACAACGCTCATTTCGAAGAGAAATTTAACCAACTTGGCGGCACAGTCAAGATTTAGAATAATTCTAAACAGGCCGGCGTAAATTTTCCGCGCGCAATTTTTTTCCGGCTTGTGTAGCGTTTGCCCATGCTGAACTACATCTGGCTGGGGCTGATGGTTTGCGCCGTGCTCATCGGCGGCTGGAATGGCCAGCTCAAGGATGTCGCCGACAAAAGTTTGGAGATGGCCAACCTGGCCGTCGTCGGCATCGCCTTCGCGCTGATCGGCGTGATGGCGTTATGGCTCGGCATCATGCGGCTGGCGGAACGCGCGGGACTCGTCGCGCTGCTGGCGCGGGCGCTGCGGCCGCTCATGCGGAAAATTTTTCCCGAAATCCCGCCGGAGCATCCCGCGATGGGTTCGATGCTGCTAAACATCGCGGCGAACATGCTCGGCCTGGGCAACGCCGCCACGCCGCTCGGCCTGCGCGCGATGAAGGATTTGGAATCGCTCAACCCGCGCCCCGGCACGGCGACGAACGCGATGTGCACGTTTCTCGCGATCAACACCAGCGGCATCCAGCTTATTCCCGTGACGGCCATCGCCATTCTCGCGGCAAACCAGTCCACGAATCCCACCGCCATCGTCGGCACCTCCATCATCTGCACGGCGTGCGCGGCGGTTTCCGGCGTGCTCATGGCAAAGTTTTTGAGCCGGCTGCCGGTGTTTCGCGTGGCGAAAAATTCTCAAATTACGAAAGCGGAAAGTAGAGAACGGAAAGTGGAAATTGAAAAAACGCCCGTGACGGAAGTTGCGGGCTTGCAGCCGATGAAATGGTGGGGCGAGACCATCATCGTCGCGTTCCTGATGTTCTTCGCGTTCCTGTTCTTGCGGATGGTTTTCCCGGAAATTTTCGGTCTGCAGATTTCTCCGGATGAAGCAACGCAAAATCTTTTCATCCGCATCGTCAGCGCGGTTTCGCTGCTCTCGATTCCGTTTCTGCTCTCGGCCATTCCGCTGTTCGCCATTTTGCGGCGCGTTAAAGTTTATGAGGAATTTGTGGACGGCGCGAAAGAGGGTTTTGACGTGGCCATCCGCATCATTCCGTATCTCGTGGCGATGCTCGTCGCCGTGGGCATGTTCCGCGCGGCGGGCGGCATTGACCTGTTGAGCCGCGCGCTGTCGCCGGTGCTGAATGTCGTTGGCTTCCCCACGGATTTGCTGCCGATGGTTTTGGTGCGGCCGTTGAGCGGCAGCGGCTCGCTGGGATTTTTCACGGAACTTGTGAAACATTTCGGCCCCGACAGCCTGATCTCGCGGACGGGCGGAACGATTTATGGCAGCACGGAAACGACGTTTTATGTGCTGGCGGTTTATTTCGGCGCGGTCGGCGTCAAACGCACGCGGCACGCGGTGCTGGCGGGATTGACGGCGGATTTCGTCAGCGTCGTCGTGGCGGTGACCGTCTGCCGGATCATTTTCGGCTGAAAATCACTTCTGAAAAACGTTGACGCGCGCGGGCGGAAGATTGAACCAGACGATCTTGGAAGCGAGCAGCTTGAAATGATCCGCGCCCCGGCTGCGGTCTTTGACGATCTGGTAGCTGTATTGCACCCAGCGCCCGCGCGGTTCCAGAATGGAACGGATCTTTTGCGCGAGCGCGTCGGCCTGTTTCTTGGGAAAATTCAGCAGCGGCAGGCTGGAAATCACCGCGCCGACGGCCTCAACTGGCTGCGGCATTTCCGCGAGCAATTGGTCCAAATCCCACGCGTCGCCGGTGATGATGTGCGCGTGACGAAACCGTTTGCGGAGCAGCTTGGCGAGCGTCGGGTTTTTTTCGATGGCGACGAGCCGGTCTTCGCGCAGGCCGTATTTGAGGAGCGCATCGGTGACCGCGCCGGTGCCGGGGCCGAGTTCGAGCACGAAGCTTTCGGGATTGCGCGGCAGCCAGCGCGCCATGGCCGCGCCAAGCTGCGGCGAACTGGGCGCCACCGCGCCCGTGCGCTGCGGGTTGGCCAGCCACGCGCGCAGGAAAATGGTCGAGTCGCTGATCGCCGCGATGATCTTTCGTGCCATGTTGTTCTCGGAATTGAAGGACAGTTTAGTTCATCCGTTCGCTTTTGCACGAACGAAAATTATCACGATCACGGGGCGCGTTTGAAAGTTTTCTGGAATTCAGCCTTCGCCGCCGCGCGCCGGGCCGTCCAAGCGTCCCAGCTTGGTTCCCAGGCCTCGCCGACCAGATTCGTCTGCGCGCCGGGCCAGATGGCGTTGAGTTTTTCCAGCGCCGATTCCGCCTCGGCGCGCTGATGCCAGCGCACCTGCGACTCGGCGAGGTCCAACTGGTTTTCGGGAAAATCCGGCGCGAGCGCGGCGGCGCGTTCGAGCCATTCGCGCGCCTTGCGTTTGTTGCCGATGCTGATGGGCCAGCTTGGCGCGTCGCGGTAAAGCAGGCCCAGACAGCGCGGCGGGCCGGCGAAATCGAATTTTTCGTCCAGCTCCGCCGCCGTCTTGAATTCGCGCTCGATTTCCCGGACCAGCTTGTAAGCGGCGATGGATGGTGCCTCGGCCTCGGCGAGCTGGCCGAAATCCATCGCCAGATAATAATGGCCGGGCGCGGATTTCGGTTCGCGCGCCAGCAACTGCCGGCAGGCCGCGATCCCCGCCTGCGCCACCGCCGCCCGCTGCGTCACGTTGGTGGCAAATTCCGCCCAGTCATAGCTGGCGCGGCCAAGCTGCCATGCGGCGGCGGCATCGCCGGGATGAGCGGCAAACTGATTTTGCGCGCGGGAAAATTCTTTTCCGGCCCGTGCGGCAAACGTCCGGTTGGTTTCCGTCTGGCCCGGCGCGGAGGCGGCCAGCGCCACCAGCAAAAAAAGCGCGCAACCTTGCGCCCGGAATGGTGTTTGCAGCATCATCATGCAGTCAATTAGAAGTTGCCATCGTGGCGGACTGATTTATACTCGGCAAGTGAGATTAAGATGGAATTTTTTGTGTTTGGCCATGCTGGCGGCTTTTCCACTGTTAATGGCTGGTTGCGGCGGCATCAGTGCGTCGAGAACCGTTTCGCCGCTGGACTTTCTCCTGCCCGGCATCATCAAGGCTGACCCGGCGCCGGCGCCCCAGAATCCAGCCGTTCCCGTCAAAAAAAATGTTCAAGCCTAAAGTCTAATTTATGCGTTTCCCATTTGCACTGACGAAAAAAATCGCCAGCCACATCATCAAGCACAAGCTCCGCAAGACGCCCAAGTTTGCGATGGTTCTGCAACTGGAGCCGCTGCACACCTGCAACCTGACTTGCACCGGCTGCGGACGCATCCGCGAATACTCCACGTCACTCAAGGACATGGTGCCGCTGGAGCAATGCCTTCAGGCGGCGGTGGAATGCGATGCGCCGATGGTTTCGATTTGCGGCGGCGAACCGCTGATTTATCCGAAGATTGAAGAACTCATCGCCGGTTTGCTCGAACAAGGCCGCGTGCTTTATATCTGCACGAACGGAATGTTCATGCGCAAAAAAATGCGCGATTATCTCGCGGCAGTTTATTCTCCGAAGATTGAGCCGAAGCTGAAAAAATTGCTCGATGGAAAATTGATTTCCGAAAAAGAAGCCGAAACGATTCGTAAATCGGATGACAACGCAAAAAGGAAAGTCGTCATTCGTCCAACGAAATGGATGTATTGGAACGTCCACGTGGACGGTTTGGAATTCACGCACGATTTGATTGTCGAGCGCGAAGGCGTATTCAAGGAATGCGTCGAGGCGATCAAGATGGCGAAAATTTGCGGCTATCAGGTCGCCACGAACACGACGGTTTATCGCGAAACCGAAGTGCAGGAAATCGAGGACATGTTCAAGTATTTGAGTTCGCTCGAAGTGGACGGCCACACGATTTCGCCGGGCTACGATTATGACGCGGCCAAGAAGGACATGGTCAAGCGCCTGGGTCGCGACCCGAAGGAATTTTTCCTGACGCGCGACATGACACGGCAGAAATTTGCGAAGATTCAGGAATGGGGCAAGGCGTTCACGATTTTCGGCACGCCGGTTTATCAGGAATTTCTCGCCGGCAAACGCGAACTGACCTGCACCGCGTGGGCGATTCCGACCTTCAACGTCAAAGGCTGGAAAGCGCCGTGCTATTTGATGACCGACGGCCATTACGGCGGCTATCAGGAAATGCTCGCGAAAGTGCAATGGGAAAAATACGGTGTCGTCAACGGCATCGCGCGCGACCCGCGCTGCGAACATTGTATGGTTCACTGCGGCTACGATCCGAGCGGCGCGCTCGGCACGAATTACCAGTCCGGCGACAACTGGAAAAACATCAAATACAATTTCGGCGCAAAACCGAAGCCGTTTCCGTCGTCACCCGAACTGGCGAAGCGCGCGTTTAACGGCGTGACCATCGGCAAAGGTCATCTGGCCGAGGCGAAGGCCATCATCAATTCCCCCGCCGCCGGCGCGCGTGGCGCATTCTCGCACAAGGAAGAAGAGCACAGCCATAATGGAAACGGTCACGAAGCACACGTCAGCAGTCATTGCGGCACGAGCGACACGTCCGAACGCGACGGCTTGCTGGCGAAGATTAAAGACGTGAAGAAATAATTGAATGGGTAAATGGTCAAAATTGCGTCAAAAAGTTTTGCTCGGTGATTCCGATGCCAACATTTCTTTTGATGCTCTTTGCCACTTGTTGCGGCGCATGGGCTTTAATGAAAGAGTCAGTGGCAGCCACCACATTTTCAACCAGAGTGGCATTGAAGAAATCATTAACGTTCAGCCGAAAGGCCGGATGGCGAAAACGTATCAAGTCGGGCAGGTGCGTGGCATAATTTTGAAATATCGTTTGGGAGAAGAAACGCATGACTGAATCTAAATACGAAATGATTATTTATTGGAGCGAACAGGACAAGGTGTTTCTGGTCGAAGTTCCCGAATTGCCCGGCTGCATGGCCGACGGCGAAACGCGCCAGAACGCGATTAAAAACGCCAATGAAGTCATCCGGCTCTGGATTGAAACAGCAAAAAGTCTCGGACGTGAGATTCCCAAACCGCGTGGACGGCTGGCTTACGCGTAAAATGTGAAGGAAAAGTTTTTATGAAACAAACAACACAATCAATGAATGTGCAGCAACAGAGTCAACTGCGTTTCATTTTAGTTAATGGATTGCTCAAAAAAGGGACGTTGTATTTTGTCTGTTGGTTTTTTGGCGGTTATTTGTTTCATTTTAAGACGGCGGACTTTTGGGATTTGATACAGATGTCCGTTCTTGGCGGCGCTATTTTTGGTTTATCCATTGGACTTATTGACTGGCATCGAACCAAGAGAAATTCCAAATAGCTTCCTTTTAATTTTTCATGAGCAAAACCCTATTCCTTTCACCTCCAAGCTTTGATGGTTTCGACGGCGGCGCGGGCGCGCGCTATCAGGCGCGGCGCGAAGTTACCAGCTATTGGTATCCGACGTGGCTCGCGCAACCCGCCGCGCTCACGCCGGATTCCAAACTGCTCGACTGTCCGCCGCACGACATTGATGTGGCCAAATGCCTCGCCATTGCAAAGGATTTTGACCACGTCATCATCAATACGTCCACGCCGTCGCTGAAAAACGATTGCAAAGTCGCCGAAGCGATCAAGGCGCAGAAGCCCGACACGAAAATCGGTTTTGTCGGCGCGCACACGATGGTTTTGCCGACCGAGACGCTGAAGGCGTCGCCTGCGATTGACTGGGTCGGACGCAAGGAATTTGATTTCACCTGCAAAGAAGTTGCCGAAGACCGTCCGCTTGAAACCATCGCCGGACTTTCTTTCAAAAATCGCGACGGGAAAATCGTCCACAATCCCGAACGCGAAATGATTTCGGACATGGACACGCTGCCGTGGGTCGCGGATGTCTATAAACGCGATCTGGAAATTGAAAAATATTTCATCGGCTATTTGCTGCATCCGTATATTTCGATGTATACCGGTCGTGGCTGTCCGGCGCAATGCACGTTCTGCCTCTGGCCGCAGACCATCGGCGGGCACAAATATCGCGTCCGCTCGCCGCAAAATGTCGCCGACGAAATGGCCTACATGAAAAAAATTTTTCCGCAGGTGCGCGAATTTTTCTTCGATGACGACACGTTCACGGCGAATCTCCCGCGTGCGCGCGAAATCGCGAAGAAGCTCGCGCCGCTCGGCGTTCATTGGAGTTGCAACAGCCGCGCAAATCTGAATTACGACACGATAAAATCTTTCAAGGACAACGGCCTGCGACTTTTTCTTGTCGGTTACGAAAGCGGCAACGACGACATTCTCACGCACATCAAAAAAGGCGTGACGATGGACGAGATGCGCCGCTTCACCAAGTCGTGTCATCGCGCCGGCGTCGTCATTCACGGCACGTTCATTCTGGGATTGCCCGTGGAAACGCCGCAGAGCATTGAGAACACAATCAATTTTGCGAAGGAGCTGGATGTGTTCAGCCTGCAAGTCTCGCTCGCCGCGCCGTATCCTGGCACGGAACTTTACGAACAGGCCAAGCTCAACGGCTGGTTCGTGAAGAAGGACAAGACCGATCTCGTGGAAGCCGACGGCCTCCAGCAAAGCACGCTGGAATATCCCGGCGCATCGAAGGAGGAAATTTTTGAGGCCGTGGACCGTTTCTATCGCGCCTATTATCTGCGCCCGAAACCGATCATGCGCATCATCAAAACGATGCTGGAGGACAAGGACATTCTGGTGCGCCGGTGCCGCGAAGGCTACGAATTCTTCAAGAGCCTCAACGAACGCAAAGCCGACCTGGCGGCGTCGAAAGCAGCCGCGTAGTGGAAAAGGCATTTTGCCTGTCCAGTTCGCGCTGGTGTTTTCTTTTTTCCTCCGAAGCTTCGTCCGGTTTGAGGCTTGCGTTCGTGGCATAAACCCGACCGGCAAGATGCCGGTTCCACTACCATGGCTGAAATGTTGCTTGCATTCCCTTCCAAACAATCCATGCTGGTAATCATGGACAAATCCTGGCTCGGTAAATTGTTTTCCCCGTCGCAAAAAATCAAACCGGCGGCGGTTCCGGCGGCCGCTGACGACACCGACGCGGAGGTGCAGTTCCGCCTGGGACTGAAATTCGCCAGCGGCACGGGCGCGGCGCAGGATTATGCGCAGGCGGCGGACTGGTATCGCAAGGCGGCGGAGCAAAACCATTCGCTCGCGCAATTCAATCTCGGAACGATGTATGCCAACGGCCAGGGCGTCGCCAGGGATGACGCGCAATCCGTGGTCTGGTTTGGCCGGGCGGCGCAGCTCGGCGATGCCGGCGGACAATATAACATGGGCCGGAGCTGCCAGCGCGCCAGCATGGACGGTTTGCCGGCGGACGCGCCGGAGGCGCGGATCGAGGCCTATAAGTGGTATCAACTCTCCGCCGCGCAAGGCTACAAAAATTCCGAAGGCGCCTACGCCACCCTGACTTTCAAAATGACCCGCGCGGATGTGGCCGAAGCCATCCGGCGCGTGGCCGGATTTTCGGCGGCGCAGGTGCCCAAACCGCTGCCCGTGTGAACGGCGCGGCGTTGGTCACGCTGGAATAACCGCCGCGCCTTTGCCGCGTCCGTGGTCAAGGTTGATGAATTGTCTGGTTTCGGTGACGTAGCCGACAATGTTGAATTTGCCGACCGGCTCCTGTTTCGCCGCCTTGAAAGCCAGGGCCGTTCCCGCGTAGCGTTTGCCTTCCGTGGCAATTGTGCTCCACAGGCCTTCGCCGATGAAAAATTTCAGGGATTCCGCGTCTTCAATGAGGATGTTCATGCACGCAGGTTAGCAGATTCCCGCCGCAACCCGCATACTAAACAGAATTATCTTTCCGCCAGACGGATCAGCAAGCCAGCTTGGAGCCAATCCATCGCCGCCGGACGATGCTGTTTTGGCCGCCAATATGGCTCCTTAATTTTGTCGCGTGAGAATCTTGCCGCCTCCGTCCGCTTCTGGCTTAATGCGTGCCGCTCATGAGCGCCGCAAAAAAAAAGAAAGATTCAAACCAGCAGGAATTGCCGATTGAAGGCAGCGAACCGAAAATTGCGGTGTCAAAACCCGCGAAATCCGCCGGCGGCAGCGGCAACGGCGCAGATCATGTCGTGGCCGAGGCCATCGAAACGCCCGCCCACCGGCCGTTTGATCCGAAGAAAATCCAGGCCGGATTGCACACGCGCGTGGATCGCGGGTTTTTGGATTACGCGAGTTACGTTATCCGCGACCGCGCCATTCCGAATCTCGCGGACGGTTTGAAGCCGGTGCAGCGGCGCATTCTTTGGGCGTTGCACGAAAAAGATGACGGACGTTTCATAAAAGTTGCCAACGTCGTCGGCCACACGATGCAATATCATCCGCACGGCGACGCGTCCATTGGCGACGCGCTCGTGGTGCTGGCGAACAAGCGTTATCTGATCGAAGGCCAGGGAAATTTTGGAAATATTTTCACCGGCGATCCCGCCGCCGCCGCGCGTTATATCGAATGTCGTTTGACCGAACTTGCGCGCACGGAAGTTTTCAACGGCTCGATCACCGATTTCATCGCGAGCTACGACGGCCGCAACCAGGAGCCGGTGACGCTGCCGTGCAAATTGCCGCTCAACCTCATGCTCGGCGCGGAAGGCATCGCGGTCGGTTTGAGCGCGCGGATTTTGCCGCATAATTTCCCCGAACTGCTCGAAGCGCAAATTGCGATTCTCAAAAAGCAGCCGTTCAAATGCCTGCCGGATTTTATGACCGGCGGTTTGATGGACGCGCGCGATTATCAGGACGGCAAAGGTTCGGTGAAAGTCCGCGCAAAAATCAAAACCAAGGACGAATCCACCGTCGTCATCAAAGAAATTCCACCAACGACCACGACGGATTCGCTGATCGCGTCCATCGAGGACGCGGTGCAAAAAGGAAAATTAAAAGTCAAATCCATCAACGATTTCACGTCCGAAAATGTCGAGATCGAAATCAAATGTCCGGCGGGCGTGGACGCGGAGAAATTGGTGGACGCGCTTTATGCTTTCACTGATTGCGAAGTTTCCATAGCGAGCCGGATTGTCGTCATCAAGGAAAATCGTCCGGTCGAATTGACGGTTTCGGAAATTCTGCGCGAGAACACTGAACAGCTCGTTGCAATTCTCAAACGCGAACTGGAATTGCGCGAGAAGCAACTGCTCGACGAACTGCATTATCGCACGCTCGAAAGAATTTTTATTGAAGAGCGCATTTACAAATTGATCGAAAAGTGCAAGACGAACGAAGCGGTTTTCGCCAGTGTTTATGAGGGTTTCAAGCCGTTCAAGAAACAGCCCGTGCGCGAGATTGTGGACGCGGACGTGGAAAAATTATTGCAGGTTCGCATCCGCCGGATTTCCTTGTTCGACATCAGCAAGCATCGCGAGGAAATGGAAAAGACGAAAGCCGACCTCGACACGACGCGCAAAAATCTGAAGGGCTTGACGAAATATGTCATCGGCCATCTCGAAGCGTTGCTGGAAAAATACGGCCCGCAATTTTCGCGCCTGACGACGAAATCCGCCCGGCACGAGGAAGTGGACGTGAAAGCCGTCGCATTCAAGTCGTTCAAAGTTGCTTATGACCGCGCGAGCGGCTACGTCGGCTACAAAGTCAGCGGCGAAGAATTCAAATTGGAATGCACGAAATTTGACAAAATCCTGCTCGTGTTCAAGGACGGCACTTACAAGGTCAGCGAATTGCCGGAGAAACTGTTCGTCGGGCCGGAATTATTTTACTGCGGCCTGCCGGATCGCGAGAAAATTTTCACCTGCGCCTACACGGATCGCAACGCGAGTTATCTAAAACGCTTCACGTTTGGCGGCACGATTTTGAACAAGGCGTATTCATGCATCCCCGACAAATCGCGCATCCTGTTCTTCGCGCCGGAAACGCCGAAGCTGCTTTACGTCCGCTACAAGCCCGCGCCGCACCAGAAGATTTCGCAGCAGACGTGCGAACCGGAACAGGTCGAGGTGAAATCACCCAAAACGCGCGGCCGGCAGATTTCGATCAAGGACATTTCCTCCGTCACCGGCGAGCCGACGCGCGGCTGGGATGAAAGCGCGGCGACCACGAAGATTGTTTTTGCCTAAGTGCAGCAATGCAACCCTGACGGAGGCCGGGCTGACACCGCGTCGAAATAATTACGAACCAGTCTTCGCTCACTCCTCCACCGGCACGACAAGCTTGTCCATGATGTAATCTTTCCGCTCCGGCGTGTTCTTGCCCATGTAGAAATTGAAGATCGGGCCGGACTCGGCGCGCGGCGCGTATTCGACGTTGCTCAAGCGCATCTGCTTTCCGATGAATTGCGCGAATTCCTTCGGACTGATTTCGCCGAGACCTTTGAAGCGCGTGATTTCAATTTTTCTAGTGGCACGGGCATCTTGCCTGTGTGTTTCTGGCTGGCTCGTCACTTTTTCGGAACTCACAGGCGAGACGCCTGTGCCACTACTGCCGCCGAGTTCCTTCACCGCGTTGTCGCGCTCGGTTTCGCTGTAGCAGTAAATGGTTTTCTCCTTGTTGCGCACGCGGAACAGCGGCGTTTCCAAAACGTAAACGTGGCCGTCGTGGACGAGCTGCTCGAAGAACTTGAAAAAATATGTGATCATCAAATTGCGGATGTGCATTCCATCCACGTCCGCGTCGGTAGCAAGGATGACCTTGTCGTAACGCAAGCCCTCGGTGTTGTCCTCGACGTTGAGCGACTGCATGAGATTATACATCTCGTCGTTTTTATACATGATGTCGCGCTTGAGATCCCAGACGTTGAGCGGCTTGCCTTTTAAAACAAAAACGGCCTGGTTGTTCACGTCGCGGCAACTCGTGATCGAGCCGGCGGCGGACTGGCCTTCGCAGATGAAAACCATCGTGCCCTTGCCTTTCTCTTTTTTCGCGTCGAAATGATTTTTGCAATCTTTCAACTGGGGGATGCGCAGCGTGATTGCCTTCGCCCGTTCGCGCGCGAGCTTTTTGACCTGCTGCAATTCCTTCCGCAACTGCTGCGTGTCCGCGACTTTCGCCATGATTGTTTCAGCGATAGTTTTGTTGCGCTGGAAAAAATGCAGCAATTCCTCGCGCACGCTGTTGACGAGTTCGGTGCGGATTTCCGTGTTGCCCAGTTTATTTTTCGTCTGCGACTCGAACACCGGATCTTTCAAACGGATCGCCACCGCGCCGACCATGCACTCGCGCACGTCGTCGCCTTCGTATTTTGAATTTGCGTATTCATTGACAGCTTTCAGCAGACCTTCGCGAAACGCGCTCAAATGCGTGCCGCCGTCGCTGGTGTATTGGCCGTTGACGAAGGAATAAAACGTCTCGCCGTAGCGCGAATTGCTGTGCGTGAAACAAAATTCCAGCGTCTTGCCCGCATAATGCAGCGGCGCGTAAATCGGCTCGCTGCCGTCGCCCGCCATGTCTTCCATCACCAAATCCATCAGGCCGTGGCGCGATTGAAAAACAATTTCCGTAGGACAGGCGTCGCGCCTGTCTCCATTTGAGGAATTTTCGTCTTGAGGCGTTTTGGTTTTGGAATTTAAGTCAGAGACAGGCGCGACGCCTGTCCTACCCTTCCAATTCAAAATCAGCTTCAGCCCGGTGTTCAGATAACTGTAATGCCGCAGCCGGCGCTCGATGTGTTCGAGGCGAAATGCGCTGTCCTTGAAAATACTTTCGTCCGGCTCGAACTCAATCAGCGTGCCGTTCGGCTCTTTCGTTTTGCCGGAATCTTCTTTTTTTAATTTTCCGATTTTGAAACTGGCCTCGGCAAATTCGCCGTCGCGATGGCTGCGCACGAAAAAGTTTTTCGAGAGCGCGTTGACGGCTTTCGTGCCGACGCCGTTGAGTCCGACGCTGAATTGAAACACGTCGTCGTTGTATTTTGCGCCGGTGTTTATTTTTGAAACGCAGTCCACGACTTTGCCGAGCGGAATGCCGCGTCCGAAATCACGCACGCTGACGCGCCCGTCGGCGATCTTGATTTCGACTTCCTTGCCGTGGCCCATGATGAATTCGTCAATCGCGTTGTCCACGACTTCCTTGAGCAGGACGTAGCAGCCGTCGTCGGGGTTGTTGCCATTGCCGATGCGCCCGATATACATGCCCGTGCGCAGCCGGATGTGCTCCAGCGAGGACAGCGTTTTGATTTTGCTCTCGTCGTAAACTGCGGTCGGTTTTTCAGCCATAGAGAAATTTGTGCGGCGGGAAAATTAAACGAAGCGCGGAAAATGAAAATGCGAAAGTGAAAGTCTTGAAACTAAATTCACTCTGCTGGCGGCAAACGTAGCGTCACGTCCAGCGGCTGGATGTCCGCCAATTCCTTTTCTGGTGCCACGCCACCAAGTTCCCTCAATTTTTCACCGGACGGCCGGACGCGCGCCTGATAACTGTTGGCGGCCTTATTAAACGCGTCGTTCGCCTTCGCCAAGCCTTCGCCAATTTTTTCGAAATGTTCCGTGAAAACGCAGACGCGCTCAAAAAGCACCCGCGCCGCCTCGGCAATTTTCTGCGCGTTCTCCGTCTGCTTGTGCTGCTGCCAGCTCACACTCACCGAGCGCAGCAGCGCGATGAGTGACGCCGGCGTGGCCAGCAAAATCCTTTTCTCCGCCGCCCAAACAATCAAATCGTGGTCGCCCTCCAGCGCCGCGCTGAACAGCGATTCCGCCGGCACGAACAGCACCACGTAATCCAGCGCGTTCGGAAACTGGCGCGGATAATCGCGGTCGGCCAGCGCTTTGATTGTCGCTTTCAACTTCGCCGCGTGCGCCGCCAGCGCCTCGGCGCGCTTCATCGGTTCGGCGGATTCCAACGCGTTGAAAAAATCAAAATCCGGCACCTTCGCGTCCACGATGATGAAGCGGTCACCCGGCAATTTCACGACGAGGTCCGGCCGGTTTTCGCCCGATGATGTCTGCTCGGTGAAATCGCAATGCGCGCTCATGCCCGCCGCCTCGACGACGCGCCGCAGCGTTTCTTCGCCCCACCGGCCGCGCGCCTGGTTCGAGTGCAGCACCAAACGAAACTGCTGCGTCTCATTGGCGAGCGTGGTGCTTTGCAGTGAGAGCATTTCCAACTGCTTCTTCACCTCGCCGAGCGTCGAGGACTGCGCCGCACTGCTCGACTGCAAATTTTTCTGATACGTTTCGAGCTGCTGCTTGAGCGGCTCGACCAAACCCTTGATGGCTTCCTGCCGCTGCGCCAGATCACCCTTGGCTGTCTCCTGAAATTTGCCGAATGACTGCTCGGCCAGCCGCAAAAATTCCGGCGCGCTCTGCTTCAGCGCGTCGGCGCTCATGGCTTTGAAAGCTTCACGCAGATCGGCAATGGCTTTTTCCTGGGAGGCCTTGGCGTCGCGCAAGGTCTGTTCGTGAAGTGATTTTTGTTCGGCGAGAATTTTTTCCGCCGCCGCCTGATTCGCCTGCGCGGTGGCGCACGCGGTTTTGGTTTGCGAAAGTTGTTCGCGGGTCTGGCCCAGTTCTGCTTCGCGTTGCGTGAGCTGCTGGCGCAATTCATTTTCCAGCCGGTTATCCGATGGCGCGATGCTGCGTTTCCGCGACCCGAGCAGCCAGCCGAGGACGATGCCGAGTCCGCCTGCGAGCACGGCGGTGATTAAAATGACGATTCCCAGCGGCATCAGCGCAGTTTGGTGAAAAGTTTTTTCTCGTAATCGGCCAGAAGCGTCCGCTTGCCCTTGGTAACAATCTTGTGGTCTTCAGCGCGCAGCCGTTTGGCGATTTCCTTAACGCCACCGGGATATTTCAGATTCACCTGGCCGCCCAGTTTGAGCGTCCGCCAGTAAGGCGTGATGCGTTTCTTGCTGTCCGCCTCGTCCTCGGCGGCGGCGTGCGCGGCGATCCACGAAAAAATTCTCGTCGTGATCGGACACGCAAAAGCTGTCTTGTGTTTTCGGGCGAGCGCGGCGCGCAGTTCGTTGATCGTCACCACGCGGTCGCGCGGCCCCTGCTTCATCAACGCGTCCACCTCGCGCGGCGCGGGAATGACAAAGCGGCCTTCGCCCCAGCGCCTGGTCAGTTTGCCGGCAACTTCGCCGACCTTGGGCAGCTCTTTGTCATCCGCCAGTTTTTCGCGCCAGGACTTTTTCATTTTTGTCGTAACTGCGTCTCGGCAGAGCGCAGCCAATATTTATTTATTCAGCGACGCTCTGCCGAGACGCCGCTATAACGATTAGAAGTGCGCCACGACTTCAATTTCCACCGTCGCGCCTTTGGGCAGCCCGGCGACTTGAACCGTCGAGCGCGCGGGAAAGTTTTCCGTGAAAAATTTCGCGTAAATCTCGTTCATGCCGGCGAAATTGGCGAGATCGGTCAGGAACACCGTGCTTTTCACGACGTTGGCGAACGTGAGCTTCTGGTCGTCCAGAATTGCCTTCACGTTTTGCAGCACGCGGTCGGTCTGCACCTTGATGTCGCCGGACACCAAGTTGCCGGTGGCCGCGTCAATCGGAATTTGTCCGGCGCAGAACAGCAGGTCGCCGATGCGCACCGCGTGATTGTAAGGGCCGACGGCCGCCGGTGAATTTTTTGGTTTGATGATGGTTTTAGTTGCCATAAAGTGCAGCGCAAGGTCTAGCGGCTTTGCGCGGCCAGGTCAAGAAAAGCCCGGCGAACATTTTGACGCTCATTGGCAAATGCCATTGAGACGAATTCAAGTTGAGAGCGACAAGCTTTGCCGCCGGTTTGTTTCAAGCGTAGCGGTCCGGCGACAACAGCCTCAAATCAAACGACGGCTTTTCGCCGCCGACAACCTCGCTGACGAGCTTGCCGGTGATTGGAGAAAGGCTCATGCCCATCATCGCGTGGCCGGTGGCGAGAATGAAATTGGAAAATTTCGCCGTGCGCCCAAGATACGGCAAACCATCGGGTGAGCACGGACGCAGTCCGCGCCACGGCTGGACGCCCGCAAAATCTTCCGGCGTGAACTTCGGAAAATATTTCGGCACGGAATTGATGATTCCGCGCACGCGCACCGGATTGATGTCTTCGTTTAGCCCCGAAATTTCCATCGTGCCACCGAAGCGCAGCGACGAACCCATCGGCGTCACTGCCATGCGCGCCTCGGTGAAAATGGAGCAAAGCTGCGGCAGCTCGCGCGGTTGTGCGAGCGTGAGGCTGTAACCTTTGCCAGCCTGAATCGGAATTTTCAATCCCAGTTCGCGCGCGATGACCGGCGACCACGAGCCGCCGCACAAAATGATTTCATCGGCGGAAAATTCTTCGCGCGCAGTTTTTACCGCCGAAATTTTCTGGCCGCGACAAATAATTTTTTCGACTTCAGTGTCCCAAAAAAATTTGACGCCGGCCTGCCCGCAATTTTTCTGCAACGCGGCCATGTATTTTTGCGGCGTGAAATGGGCGTCCTTCGGGAAATAAACCGCGCCCGCCACGTCCATCGTCACGTCGGGATCGAGTTTGGCGACTTTTTTTGCATCCAAAACTTCCGCAAGAACACCGAGTTGATTCGCCTGCGCAGCAAACTTTGCCTCGTTATCCAAACCGTGCTGCGTCTTGCAAAGCATCAGCAGCCCGCGCGTGACGAGGCCGATTTCATTTTGCGCGGCGAATTCCTCGAACAAGGCGCGGCTGGCAAAATTCAAATCGCGCAACAATGGTGCGCTGCGGCGGACGTGTTCCGCGTTGGCCGCGCGCCAGAATTTAATTCCCCAATCGAGCAGTTCGCCGTTGAGTCGCGGCTTGATGTAAAACGGCGATTCAGGATTCCACATCATTTTCAAACCGAGCTTCACCATGCCGGGCGCGGCGAGCGGCACGAAATGGCTCGGCACGATCATGCCCGCATTGCCGAAGGAGCAGCCGTCGCGCTGCGCGCCATTGCGTTCGATGACGGTGATACGATGACCTTTTCGCGCGCAATGATAAGCCGTCGAAAGTCCGATGACGCCCGCGCCGATGATGAGAATTTCTTTGCTCACGGAAATTCAGCGGATGCCCCAGCAAAACGGATCATTGTCGTCGAGCAGCAAGGTTGCTTCTGAATTGATGTGCGCTGAGCCGGTGATGATTGGAACGATTTCACCGCGCTCGCGATTCAGCCAGCGAAATTTTCCGGTGAACTTGCTGCCAAGAATGCTTTCCTGAATCCATGTTTCGCCTTCACCCAGTTTTCCGTCTGCCGCGAGACAGGCGAGCTTGGCGCTCGTGCCGGTGCCGCACGGCGAACGGTCATAAGCGTTGCCGGGACACAAAACAAAATTGCGCGAGTCGCCGCCATTTTGCGCCGCGCCGAAAAGTTCAATGTGATCCACTTCGGGAAAACCCTGCGCGTTCACGGCTTGTCGAATTCTCCAAGTGAAATCGGTGAGCGATTCGACATTCGCGAGCGAAAGCGTTTGTGAATGTTCGCTCACGAGAAAAAACCAGTTGCCGCCCCACGCAACGTCGCCAGAAATTTTTCCAGGATTTTCAACTTCCACGGAAATATTTTTTGTCTTGCGAAAACTGGGGACATTGGCGACGGAAACTTCGCCGTTTTCCTGCAGCGTGGCGGTGACGATGCCGACTGGCGTTTCAATTTTGTGTTCGCCGGGTTTTATTTTCTCGAGATGCGCGAGCGTGACGATCAGGCCAATCGTGCCGTGACCGCACATCGCCAAATAGCCGACATTATTGAAGAAAATCACGCCGCAGACACACGATTTATCCGACGGTTCGACCAGCAGCGCGCCAACAATTACGTCCGAACCGCGCGGCTCATTGACGACGGCGGAACGAAACCTGTCGTGTTCTTCGCGGAAAATTTTCAGCCGGTCAGCGACTGAACCGCCGCCAAGTTCCGGCCCGCCGGCGATGACGATGCGCGTCGGCTCGCCGCCGGTGTGCGAATCAATGACGGAAACTTTTTTCATTTCCGCTTCGGAATTTTCGGGCGGCCTTTGATGCCGTCGCGGATGATTTTCAAAACGCGCTTGCGTTCTTCGCCGGTCAAAACCAGACGCGGCGCGCGGACAAATTCTTTGCCCAGTCCCGTTTCCTGCACGGCGAGCTTGATGTATTGGACGAACTTCGGGCTGACATCGAGGTGCAGCAGCGGCGTGAACCAGCGATAGATTTCTCTCGCCTTTTCCCATTCGCCGCGCCGCGTGAGTTCCCAGAAATGCTGGTTCTCCGCCGGAAACGCGATGCCGCTGCCGGCCACCCAGCCGTCAATGCCGAGAATGCTCGCTTCGAGCGCCAGATTATCCACGCCGGTAAAAATCGCGTAACGGCCGCCGACGGTGTTGTGCAAATCGGTGATGCGGCGAACGTCGCCGGAACTTTCCTTGAGCGCGACAAATTTTTTCTCGTCCGCAAGCTGCGCGAACATTTCCGGCGTGATGTCGTTGCCGTAGCTGATCGGATTATTGTAAATCATGATCGGCAAATCGCCCGCTTTGGCGACGGCGCGGAAATGCGCCATCGTCTCGCGTGCATCGCCTTTGTAGAGCATCGCGGGCATGAGCATGATGCCATCTGCGC
>Ga0209483_1000869_pt1 | contig 24549 bp, 26 predicted proteins | sample NGEPerA_FD_184508 | JGI IMG/M metagenome (GOLD analysis project Ga0209483, IMG submission 184508) | Arctic peat soil microbial communities from the Barrow Environmental Observatory site, Barrow, Alaska, USA - NGEE PermafrostL2-A... | ecosystem: Environmental > Terrestrial > Soil > Wetlands >... | reverse complement strand
CTTGCCCAGATCAATCGCTGTTCTGATAAACTTCGCCATGGACGGCCTCCCTTTTTGTGGCGCTCCGGCGACCACGTTTTGGCACTTGATGCCGCTTAGGTGGGGCCGTCCACAACATCATTGCGAGCGAAGCGAAGCAATCCATAGCGCCGCGAGCGGATAGGTGGATTGGTTCGTCGCATCCGCCTTCGCCCGAAGGCGGGCTTCGGCGGACACGAGTGCTCCTCGCCATGACGGCTGAGGCACAATTCCGCGATCTCGGCGCATGCTCATTGCGCGAGGTATTCGTTTATTTTCCGCCCTCTCCAAACAAAGGGCGCAGGGAATGCCGGGCGCTCGATGCGCCCGCAGCCTCGCATGCAGTAAAAAACAAGCATACGAGTTAGTCACCACAGGTCACACCAGATCGCCCGGCATTCCCCACGCAATGGGTTACGATTACTCCGCGCTCTCCCTGGTGCGCCGGGCTTTTTGGCCACCATCGCCTGCGGATCGCTCCGCGAACTTGACACCAGCGTCGGGGTGCCAGGACCACACGTCTTAGCCGTCCGCCTCAGGCGCCCTCGTCAGAAGCACCATCCGCGTCCATTGCATCCCGCCCCGCGTTTGTGACGATTCGCGAAACGCCCCTTTCAGTGGGACGGGACGGGGTGGATATAGGGCGGCTTGCCATTTCTGAAAAGAAGAATATTTTTTCTGAAAGGACTGGACGACCCAAATCACCTTGATTTTGCAGGCAAATTTTTCTCCTGCGCGCACGCCCTTAAGGCATCCGGGCGGCCGTCCTGACCACGCCCCAGCCCGCGATCGCAGCGATTAGCAGCGAAATCAGCACATTGTAGCCGGCGAGTGAGACGCCGAGAAAGCGCCACTGCACCTCGTCGCAGCGGATCACCTTGACGGTATCGAGCCGCTGCAACAGGTTGCCGGCCTTGCCGAGATCGAGGACCGGCCCGGTGCATTCGGTCGGCCCTTTCCAGAATCCCCATTCGACGCCGGCGTGATAGGCGCCGAGCCCGGTATTGGCGAGCGCGGCGAGCGCGAGAATGGCGAGCCCCGCGAGCAGCACAGCGCGCGGCGCTTCCTTTGCCGCGGCAATAGCGACGATCACGCCGAGCGGGACCGCGAGATAATAGGCATAGCGCTGTTCGAGACAGAGCGGACAGGGCTGGATATCCAGCAACAGTTGAAAGAGCCACGCCCCCGCCAACGTCGCCGCCGCGATCACCGCCACCGCGAGCGCCGCCGTCAGCGCCGGATTGGTGTCGCGACGTGCCTGCGCGGGATTTGCCATGGTGTCGGATGTCACGGTCGCCTCCTGATACGGCGTCCTAACCCGCGCGGATGGAACTGTCGAGACGAGGCGCGATCACAGGGGAGTGTTTCAGCGGGGATATGACAGGCGAGCGACGCGTCCCCGTCCCCACGGCATCGCCGGCTGCACCGGGCCTTTGCCGGGCCACACGCCGTTGGACGATGGCGCTCGGCACAACCGCCCGCGCACTCCGATCATGCCGTTGAGCGGCGGGTTGACCACATCACCCCGCCCGCTATATTCCGCCGGCTTCGCGACCACGCCGCTTGCGGCCGATGTCCCGAAATGCCCCTGTGGCGGAATTGGTAGACGCGCTCGACTCAAAATCGAGTTCCGCAAGGAGTGCTGGTTCGATTCCGGCCAGGGGCACCAGAAGCTCTTCTCATAGCACAACATGGCATCACATAAGTCCCTGTGTCGCAGGGACTTCTGAGACATTTTGACTCAATGGCCGAACATGGATTTTCATGGCTTTACCTCGAAATGAGGGTACAATTGAGGGTACAAAACCCACCCCGAGAGGCTGTACCCTCATGCCACTTACGCAGTTTGAACCTCCCCCGAATTGGTGGACACCCGTAGTAGGCTCGCAGAGCCAGGAGGTGTCAGATGGAAGGACGTCCACGTCGGTCGTTTACGGACGACTATAAGCGGCAAGCGGTTGATCTGGTGGCTTCGAGCGGCCGGTCGATCGGTTCGGTGGCCAAGGAGCTTGGCCTGCGTGATTCGGTATTGCGGCGCTGGGTCGAGCGAATGGGGTCAGGCGCGAGCCGACGGCAGCGCCGCGGCTCCCCACACAGCAGGCGGTGCTGCCGTCGGCGGACCAGACTGCGGAGATCGCCCGTTTGCAGCAGGAGAACGAGCGGCTGCGGCTGGAGCGCGACATTTTAAAAAAGTCGATCGCGATCTTTGCTGGAGTTCGGACATGAGGTTCCGCTTCATCGAAGATCACCGCGCCGATTACCCGGTGAGGATCATGTGTGGCGCGCTCGAGGTCTCGCCGGCCGGCTATTATGCTTGGCGCTCGCGTCCGGAGAGCCGGCGGTCCGCCGCCAATCGTGACCTCGTCGACGACATCAAGCGGGTCCATCGCGACACCTGCGGACGCTATGGCAGCCCGCGTATCCATGTTGAGTTGACGGCGCAGGGCCGCGGGGTGAGCCGTGGCCGCATCGAGCGGCTGATGCGCCATCACGGTATCAGGGCCATCATGGCGCAGCCACGCCGGGCGCAAACCACTGACAGCCGTCACGATTACCCGATCGCCCCGAACCTGATCGACCGGAACTTCATCGCCGCCGCGCCTAACCGGATCTGGCTCGCCGACATCACCTATATCGAGACCGATCAGGGCTGGCTCTATCTGGCAGCCGTCATGGACCTCTGTAGCCGCAGGATCGTCGGCTGGGCGATGGACGATCATTTGCGCACCGAGCTGCCCTTGGCGGCCTTGAACATGGCGACATCAACCCGACGGACCGACGCCAACCTGATCCACCACTCCGACCGGGGCGTCCAATACGCATCGACCGATTACCGCAACGCGCTCCGGTCGGCCGGCTTCCAAGTCTCGATGAGCCGCAAGGCCGACTGCTATGACAATGCCCCGATGGAGAGCTTCTTCCACACCCTCAAAACCGAACTCGTTCATCACCGGCATTATGCAACACGAGCCGAAGCCAAACGTGATATCTTTGCCTACATCGAAGGCTTCTATAACCGGACCCGTCGCCACTCGGCCATCGGTTATATCAGCCCGATCGAGATCGAGCTAAAAACAGCTTAACCCTGTCCACTTTTTTGGGGGAAGATCAGTTTGCCGTCACCAGCGCTGCCGCAAAGGACAAGCCGTATAAGCTCACCGATGGCGACGGCTTGCACCTGCTTGTGCGCCCCAACGGCAGCAAGCTGTGGCGTATGCGCTATCGCTTCAACGGCCAAGAGAACACGCTGGCTTTCGGCATGTTTCCCGCAACAACCATTGCGAAGGCCAGGGCGAAGCGCGACGAGGCGCGCGCTCTTCTTGCTTCAGGCATGAACCCATCAGTGAAGCGAAAGCTGGACAAGATCGCCTCCATAACCGCCGCCCGCGACAAAGGCAATGTTGAATCCGACCTGGAAATCGTTGCTGGAGCAAATCGGCGGGTCAGCGAAAGTGTCGGGCCATGACGGTAAGGGCAGCGACGTTGGATGATGCTGTCGAACAGGTGGTCAGATTGAGGGTGAAGCCGAACGTATTCTTGTACGCGTTTGAGGCATCGCAGTTCTATCTTGTGGTGATGCTGGCCATGTCGCTCATGCTGATGCTCGCTTTTCACTTTAAAGCGGGAGCGCCGATAAGCGGCTTAATGCTTCTCATCGTACTGACGGTTTATGTCGTGATTTTCTCTATTTTCTTCGTGGGAATGGCTTTTGTGGCCCACTGCACAGAGTTCATTGCAACAAATAAGACAGTAATCGTGCGCGCGTCTTTGATGGGAAGAACGAAGGACAACACTTCCATTCCGATCCAATCGATAAAGGGTATTGAGGTTCGCTCTTACAGCTCGCGCTATGGAAGTGTTTATTTTGAGTGCGATGAAGCGACACCTCCTGATGGTTTTCGGTCGCGAATCTTTGATCACTCATGCCCCGTACCGCCCGATCCACCGCTGGATCGGTCGCGACACCCCGTCAATGTAGTCTTGAGGTTTGGTTGGGCGCCAAAGTGGTCATCGATGACTTCGACCTCTGGATTCTACGGCTTTAGAAACTTCGACACTTTCGCAAAACTGGTAGCTGAGCTGCAAGCTGAGGCTTGAGCTGTTCATTCCAATCTTGGGAGGTCGTCGCGGTGCGCGACCCCAAGACCATCGAGGTGCTTGAGCTGCGCGTGGGCTACGTCAAGGATCGCTTCGGCAAGCTGTGCAGGCAGGACATCAAGCGTCCGGACGTGCTCGCTTTCATGCGTTCATACGAAGCCGAGGGAAAGCTGGAAACCCGCGACCGCGTACGTAGCATCGGTGAGCGACCGTCCGACGGCTCATCGGAACCAAGAACACAGTTGAGCGTTTCCACTGAGCAGCTTTCTCGCCCCCCACCGGTCTCTCATGCATTCAAAGCTCATCTCAGAAAAAGGTCCTCGGACATTTATTATCGTCCTCGATACGGGCGAAGAGGCCTTCCAGACGATCACGGCGTTCGCCAATGAGAACAATATTCTCGCAGCATCGTTGACAGCAATAGGCGCCTTCGAGCGTGCAACGGTCGGCTGGTTCGACTTTGACGGCAAGCAATACGTCAAGATCCCGGTCGGAAATCAGGCTGAAGTTTTGAGCTTAATCGGAGATATCGCTGAAGGTGACGACGGCAAGTCCAGCCTTCACACTCACGCGGTACTCGGTTTGCGCGACGGCTCGGTGCGAGGGGGGCATTTGGTTGAAGGATATGTCAGGCCGACACTTGAGGTTACGCTTGTCGAGTCTGCCGCTCACTTGCGTCGAAAGAAGAGGTCAGATCTAGGAATAGCTCTGATTGACCTTGGTCCTAAGCTGGGACCAGCCGTCGAATAACTTGATGCTATGATTTTCACCGGCAGTTTCTCGTCAAATCCTACGGTGACTCTTTCTCACAGATGCCTTTGGCAATAGCTCTCTCCCGAGTGGATCAATGCCCCGCGGCATTCGTGACGTTCATTCCAGACTACGGGGTTCGATTAACGAATATCGTCACTCTCATCAAGCACTCAAATCTGCATCTTCGACCCGCAGTCGACGCGGTTTGGACTGGATGAATTTCTTTTTGGCGGACGTTCAAACTGGCTTCGGCACGTATGTTGCCTTTTATTTGGCTCAGCAAAGTTGGTCTCGTAGTGATGTGGGCTTCGCTTTGACTTGATGTACGCTAAAGTTGTCAAAGCCATGGCAAGACACCTTGCGGCTATCGCGTTTCGTCGATAAAAAATCGATAGATCGTGCTCTGCCGGTATGACTGCTCAGGCCGAAGGATCGCCGACGGAAAATTCGGTTGATTGACAGCGTTGGGAAAGGCGCTTGGCTCTATGGCTAAGCCTGCCGACTGGCGGTAAAGGCCATTCCGTCCCCGCGCCTTACCATTCAGCTGATTTCCGGTATAAAACTGAACGCCCGGCTGTGTGGTGCGAACCTCAAGAATTCTTCCAGACCGCGGATCCGCAATCCGCACGGCGGCCCGAAGTAGGTGTTCGGCCCCAGCCCCCGCCAGCACGAAGAAATGATCGTAACCGCAGCCATATTCCAGTTGAATATCCAGATCGCGGATGTGATCCCCGACGACGCGCGGAGCAGTGAAATCAAAGGCCGTGCCGGCTACCGGTTTTCGTTCGCCGGTCGGTATCTGACATTTATCAGTGTCGAGAAACTCAGGTGCCGCAATCGTAACAACGTGCGCAAGGCAATCTATTGCTGACGACCCTTCAAGGTTGAAATAAGGATGCGTGCTGAGCGAGATGGGCGTCGCCTTACTGGTATCCGCAACGAGGTCCAGCCGTAGCTCACACCCACTCAGATGATAGGTGGCCGCGACAGAGAGTTTTCCGGGGAAGCCCTGGTCGCCGTCAGCGCTTACCAACGAAAGTTTCAAACGGTCTTGCGTAGCTGTGTCAACAGTCCAGAAACATTCTCCAAACCCCACTTCGCCACCGTGCAGGGTCGAGCCATGATCGTTCCGCGACGTTTCGTACAAGATGTTGTCGATCTTAAAGCGTCCTCCCGCAATTCGATTTGCGTACCGACCGATCATCGCTCCGAAGGAGGCTCCGGAACGGACGTAGGTATCTACGTCTTCAAAGCCAAGCACGACGTGATCTCTTCGGCCGTCACGATCCGGCGCTTCCACGGAAACGAGAATACCACCGTAATCAGTGATACGGACGCGGAGGTGCTCGTTTTCGAGCGTGTAAATGCGCGCTAATCGGCCGTCGACTGCTCCGAAGGCCCGAGACGTATCGGAATGATTTTTTAGCATTTGAGTTCCCGTCGCGAAATAAGCAGGGCGGTCGCGCCCGGCTGGCATATCGCTGCAAGATTGATGGAGCTCGCCCGTTCGGCAAGCTTCTCATTGTCCGAAGACCGATCGGCTTTGACGAACCACAATCAGAAGAGTTAACAAACATCCTCGCCGGATTTTAAAGTTCCCCGAAGGTCTTTCGACATTGCTTGCAAAACAACTCGGACTGCAGATCGGACCTCCAATCGGACAGAGCGGATCTGCACGCGACTAAGTTTCTTCCTGGCCGGCCCATAGAGTACAATCAGCGGACGTACGGTTGACGGGGAACGCCTTTTTTGCCGGGAGTGAGCTTGAACAATGCTCCCGCAAGCGGTTGCTCGGCTTTTTCCGTGTCGCTCATTTTGTCTGACGCGCTCGTAATATAGAACGTGGAGAGATCTGCCCCAGCAAACGCACACATCGTTGGCTGTTTCACGGGCAATTGAATGTCACAATCAACCGAACCGTCACCGTTAAACCGGCGGAGTTTCCCGCCGCCATGGAGCGCACACCAATATCCGCCGTCGATATCGATTGCAGCGCCATCGGGGATACCCAGTTCTTCCGGAATGATCGCAAAGATGCGTCGGTTGGACAGGCGGCCAGTCTCGGTTTCGTAGTCGAACGCAAAAATCTCGCGGTCATAACTGTGCGAAAGAAAGAACGTATTACTCCTGGCACTCCACGCCATGCCGTTGTGGAGTTCCGACGCGTCAGGTTCGCTCCTGAGACCGTCATTGAGAGTAAAACTATGGAGTTTCCCTGGCTGCTCGGGTTGCTTACCTTTGATCGGGTCAAACATTACGCCGACCCAAAAACGGCCGTTCGCGTCGCATGCGCCCTCGTTGAAACGGAATAGCGCGGGGTCGAACGGCGGCGGAGCTATGCTATCGAGCGCACCGGTCGCAAGGTCCAAGCGAAAAAGCCCCTCGCGAAGCGCGACCAACGCCTTATTGTCCCCCATCATCGCAAACCCACCAATGTCGCTTGTCAGCACCCATGTCCGGGTAGCTCCGTCTGCGGGCAGATAACGATGAAGCGCGGGCGCCTTTACGTCGATCCAGTAGAGCGCATTTTCACTCGCCACCCACGTAGGAGACTCGCCAATTGTTGCATGGGCGTCCAACACGATATCAATCTTCATGCCTGTACCCTCTGAATACCAACCAGCTTACCCATGCACTGTTCCAGCCACTTGCTCATTGAGACTTGCCGCAAACTGCGTTTTCAATGCCGCTCGCCAACTCGAAACGCTCACTGTCCGAGAAGCTTTTGGGCGGACGGAAGCTCTGCTAATTGGCCGCTTAGTTCCCGAGGCGCAGGTTGCGCTGGCGGTGCGGCCAATTACGATGGGCATTTGCGCATGGTGCGATACGACTATTTAGGCCGGCGGAAACTCCATCGAATGACAGGCGCGCTCTTAGCGTGACGAAACGCCGAGCTAATGAATTGAGTCGAGCTAATGTTCGCCTGCTGCGACCAGCTTGCGGATCCTATCCGCGGTCCGCACGGCGATCGTCTGGATCGTGAGGGCGGGATTCACCCCCCCAACCGTGGGGAATACCGATCCGTCGCATACCCAAAGGTTCGGGATGTCCCAAGTGCGACAATCGGCGTTCACGACGCTAGTTCGAGGATCGTCGCCCATTCGCGCGGTGCCGCCGAGGTGGTTGGTGTCATCTTCTTGAGCAAAGACGTCCTTGGCACCGATGGCATCGATCGACCTTCCCATCTGCTCGATGGCGTGCTTGATCAGCGCCTTGTCATTATCGCCCCACGCGTAGGTGATCTTGGCGACGCGCAGCCCGTATTGGTCGACGTCGTCGGCAAGCGTCACACGATTATTCTCGTTGGGCAGCATCTCGCCTACCATCTTCACGCCGATCATGTGGTTGTAATCGAGCATCGCGTCACGAAGCTTCTCTCCCCAGAGACCCCGTGACCCGGTCTGAACCGCGGCCCATTCGTTGGGGAGCGGGCCCTGCCCCATCCAGCAATATCCGCCGTGGAAGTCCTTGCTGTCGTCGTAATTCCAATGCTCAGTGATAGCGAGGCTCGGTGGCCCTTTATACCAGCGCACCGGCTGCTCCATGCGGCCCCAGTAGGCCTGGTTCGATTGCGTCATCAGGTTTTTGCCGACGAGCCCGGAGCTGTTGGCGAGGCCATCAGGGAATTGCTGATTGGCGGAGGCGAGCAGTAACCGCGGTGTTTCGACGGCATAGCCGGCCACGACGACATTTTTCGCGCGCTGAAAGTGCCATTCACCATCGCGGTGGTAGTGAACACCTGTCGCGCGTCCGCCAGGACCCGTCTCGATCCGCCCCACCATTGCCAAGTCTCGGATTTCGGCGCCCGCGGCGAGTGCGCGTGGAATCCATACCGTCAGGGCCGATCGCTTGGCGTTGGTGGTGCATCCGAATCGGCAAAATCCCCGGTAGGCGCACGGCGGGCTTTTGCCCTCAGGACCTGCGTGCGGGGCAGAGAGCGTGGCAAGCGGCGTCTCGGTCCATTTAATGCCGATGGCCTCGCAGCCCTTGGCAAGAAGCTTGCCGGCATCGTTAAGCTCGTGCGCGCGATATGGATAGGGCGGCCGTTGCGGGCCCCAGGGATAGGTTAGCGGTCCGGAGATGTTGATCTGCCGCTCGGCCTCTCCGTAATAATGCCACATCTCCTGCCAACTAATCGGCCAGTCCGCGCCATAGCCGAGCGTGGTTCGCGCCTTGAACCAGTCGGGTCGGAAGCGTAGCGAGACCATCGCATAATGGACGGTAGAGCCGCCCACCGACTTTCCCGAATTCTTGCCACCCATCTGGATCGGATTGGGCCCATCAACGACACGCGCGTCGTTCCAGTAGAGTTTGTTCTGCTCGGTTTCGTCGGAGGCAAAGTCCTCAAGCGGCCGGAAATAGGGACCGGCATCGAAGGCGACGACGGAGAAGTTTTGTTCCGCCAGCAGCGCTGCCAGTGTACCGCCGCCGGCGCCTGTGCCAACGATCGCGAAGTCGACTTCGTCGGCTTGACGATACTCCCGCATCGAAACCCAGGAGCCGACACGAAAAACATCCGGAGCGCGACCGCCTTTGGCGCGCGGCTCGGCGAAAGGATCAGACGACACGTCGATTCTCCCGCTCTGCCTTATCCTCGTGGCCAGGCACCGCCTCGATCGCCTCCCAGGGGTCAGGCCGATCGCCATCAAGGCGGACGTAGCCGCGTGGCGAGGCCGGGCCGCCAAAGCCTATCTCGTTCCAGGCCTTTGGATGTCCGTAATAGAGAGGCGGGACATCGACAAGAACGCGTCGCTCGAAGAAAGTTTTGGCGTGGATCCCGGTCCAATGATCCCCGGAAATTCTACCCTGTTGCATCGCCAACAGGAAAGCGTCCTGGTCTTTCTCGGACAGGTCAAAGAATCCCCGATCATCATGTTGCGCCCGGGCCTCGTCGTCGATCGCGGCGAGCGCTTTCCGCCACGCGTCTTGCATGTAGGGCATGTTCGCCTCCCGAAAGCCCGCCCCGTGGTTCGAAAGCAGCTTTGCATCTAGCAGCGCGACGAGCGACACCGGCTCGATCTCGACCGGCTGCGGCACAATGCGGCGGCACAACGCATCTGCCACGTCCCACTCCTTCTGCGTGAAAAACCTCGGCGTGCTGGGCGTCGCCAGACGCTCGTCAATAATCCGCCGGGTGACGGCGTCCCAAGACGGCGTTTTGCGTTTGGCGAGAACTTCGTAGCCGGGGTAACGGGGGGGCCTAGTCACGGTCATGTTCCCTCAGCAGGGCGAGCGCCGCCAGGCCCGCCAATGCAAGGCCGGTGAACGCGGGTGGCGCAGGCAGCGGCGGCCCCGCGAATGCGTTCTGTCGCCAGTTTCGCCATCCGCCCATTCCACGCGAAACGCCATAGGCATGGAATGCTACACCCGCGACTCCCATCGCCGCTGTGGCCGCTAGCCAAGCTCTGGAAGGGCTTCGTCTAGCCCCTGCCCGGCCGAGAGCCGCCTTTGCAAGCAACCCGGCGGCGACCGGTGGCATCGTCACGGGAAGGAGCATTGCCGGGTTGTGGAAGGCGCCGCGGAAATGCAGCAAGCCGGCTTCGGTCGTCGTGCCGAGAAGTGAAAGGCCCGTCGCCGCCGCGACCACACGTCCTGCGGGCAGACCGAATACCCGCGGCTCCCCTTCAGGCTGATTATCGCGTACTCGCTCGGCAAGGAATCCCATCAACCCCGACAGCGACATAGCTGCTGGTGCGCCCAACGGCGCCGAATAAAAGAGATTTTGCCAGCTAAAGCAGCCGACCTTTTTGGTGACATTGTAGATATGAAATCCCGTACCTATCAGTCCGACGAAACCAGCCGCTAAATAAACGGCATCGCGCACCGGGTGAGCGCGGTGCCTTCCATCAGCGAGTCCATGCGCGCTCACCGCGATCGACGAGAGCGACGTAACTATCGGCGTCCACATGGCCTTGTTGTGGAAATTGCCGCGATAATGCTCCATCGCGCTGTCGATTAAAACCGAGATCGCGATGACGCCGGCGGCACGATTCAGCCGTCGTGCCGCAGTGATGATTGCGGTCGGCCTGTCCCGCGGAAGTCCGCCGAATCTTGCTGGCGGTGGGCCTCCCGCCATACGGAGCGATGGGCGACGGTGTTGATTCAGCGTCCTGGCCATCGGCTCATTCTTTGCTCGGCAGAATGCCAGCCAGTATCTGCCGGGCGCTATTCTTGATGACGCTGGCGAGTTCCGGTTCGTCCTCCATCATCGTCATAAAGTGCCGGGCATCCTTCAGGGTGATGTGCGGCGGCAACGGCGGCACGTTGGGGTCGGCGCGCATGTTCATGATGACCGGCCGGTCAGATGCGAGGGCCTCGTCCCATGCCGCACCGATTTTCTCAGGATCCTCGCAATAGATACCCTTGAGGCCGATCAGCTCGGCATATTTGTGATAGGGGAAATCCGGGATCGACTGAGTCAGCGGCGTCTTGCCTTCGCCGAGCTGGACGCGCTCTTCCCACGTCACCTGATTGAGATCGCGGTTGTTGAGAACCATGATGATAAAACGAGGATCTTTCCAGCTCTGCCAATACTTGCCAACCGTGATCATCACATTGAGCCCATTCATCTGCATCGCGCCGTCGCCGATGAAGCCAATCACAGGCCGGTCGGGAAAAGCCATCTTGGCAGCAACGGCATAGGGCGTCGCGGCGCCCAGCGACGCCAAGCCGCCAGAGAGCGAACCCTTCATACCGCGCCGAATTTTGATGTCCCGCGCGTACCAGTTGGCAACCGACCCGCTGTCGCCGGTCATGATGACGTCGTCGGGAAGACGGGGCGAAAGCTCGTGGAAGATGCGCTGCGGATTGATCGGATCCGCCGGCTGCATCGCGCGGTCCTTGAGCGTCTCCCACCATTTTGTGACATTCTTCTCAATGCTCTCGCGCCATCCAGTATTCGTGTTTTGATTGAGGAGCGGCAGGAGTGCGGCAAGCGTTTGCTTGCTGTCTCCAACAAGCGAATATTCCATCGGGTAACGCAGCGAGACGTTGGCACCGTCGATATCGATCTGAACACCACGAGCGTTACCCGGCTTGGGAAGGAATTCGCTATAAGGAAAGGCGGATCCAACCATGAGAAACGTGTCGCACTCTTTCATCAGGTCCCAGCTTGGCTTGGTGCCGAGAAGGCCGAGTGACCCGGTCACAAACGACAGGTCGTCTGGTACCGCGGCTTTACCGAGCAGCGCCTTGGCAAGCCCGGCATTGAGACGGTTGGCAACGGCGATCACCTCATCGGTCGCGTGCAGCGCGCCGGCGCCGACAAGCATCGCAACCCTGGTCCCCTTGTTGAGGATTTCCGCCGCCTTTTTTAGATCGTCCATCCCCGGCAATACCGCGGCGCCGGGATAGCCAACGCCGGTATGTGTGGCGCCATGGGCCATCGGAGGATCGACGTAATCAAGCTCCTGAAGATCATTGGGGATGACGACGCAGGTAACGGCGCGCTTGGATTGCGCGATACGCACCGCGCGATCGACGCAAGTACGGACCTGCTCGGGCACGACCGCGGTGATCACGTATTCGGTTACGTCGGAGAACAGGGTTTGAAGATCTACTTCCTGCTGATAACTGGCGCCAAGCGCTGAGCGCGCTTGCTGGCCGACGATGGCGACTACCGGCATATGATCAGCCTTCGCATCATACAGTCCGGTTAGTAGATGAATTGCCCCAGGGCCGGACGTCGCATAGCATAGACCGGGCTGACCGGTGAATTTTGCGTGCGCCGATGCCATAAACGCCGCCATTTCTTCGTGGCGGACCTGGACATAGTCCATGAAGTCCTTGGCTTTTTCGAGAGCGACATCCAGCCCGCCTACGCCGTCGCCGGGATAGCCATAGACCCGCGACAGGCCCCACTCGGAAAGCCGCCTCCAAACGAATTCGGCGACATTTTGCGACATGGGAAGCTCCGTGGGACCAAACAGCAAGAGGGAGAGGTGGTTCAGATATCCAATCGTTTGGCGACCTGGTGCAGCACCGCCGCGCCGCCGATAAGTGCAAGCGCAACGAACGCCGTCTTGTGGCGGTCAGTGAACATCGCCCAGCTCTCGTTTCGCGATCGGTTATCGAAGCGACCGTGCGCGCCATAATCTCCCCGTACCGGCTCGAAAAGATTACCCGGCGCATCGGGCGCTGTCGGCTTGTCCGAGAGTTGACCGGAATAACCCGCTGTGGCGAGATAGCGATCGATCAGCCCCGGCGCGATGCGATTGGCGAGAATGGCCTTCACGGTCGGCCAGCCTACCCACACGTCGCGGCGCTTGTGGCTAGCGGCAAAGAAAATTGCCCGTGCCGGCACCTCAGGCTCGAAAATCGGCGCAACTGGTTTGGCCTTGCGACCCATCTTGTTGAGCGCCCAGTCGAACTGCGGCGTATTCACCGCAGGCAGATCGACCATCGTCAGCTGGATGTCCAATTTGTCGTGAATAATCTCGGAGCGCAGACTATCGGTGAAACCCCGGATCGCCGCTTTGGCGCCACAATAGATCGACTGCAGAGGTACCGAGCGATAGGCAAGCGCGGAGCCAACATTGACGATAACACCGCGATTACGCACGCGCATCCGCTTCAGCGCAGACATCATGCCGTGGACCTGTCCAAGGTAGGTGACGCGGGTTCCGCGCTCAATCTCGGCCGCGGTCAATTTCTCGACGGGCGCGAAGACGGTCGCCATTGCAACGTTGACCCAGACATCGATCGGACCCAGTTCGATCTCGATTCTCTCCGCGGCGGCCTCAACCTCATCGGCGTTGGCGACATCGGTCGGAATCGGTAACGCCCGCCTGCCAAACCGACGCACCTCTTCGGCTGCTTGATCGAGCCTACCGGGATCACGGGAAAGAAGAGCCATGTCATAACCCTGTCGCGCGAACTCCTGGACTGTTGCGCGGCCGACGCCCGCGCCCGCGCCCGTGATTACGGCGACCTTGGGCATATCTTTTCTCCGATGATATTTAACCAAGTGCTGGCGCCGCCGTAGGTTCCTGCTCTAGGTCACTTTTGACCCGATCGTGCAACGTAAGTGCATCCACCGTTCATCGGCAGCAAAGGGCCCGGGCGCGCCTCGCCGACCCAGCGGCTGGAACAACTGATAAGCGCATTCTTCTTGAGCGGGGCGATGATCTTCCGAGAGAAGCGGAAAATTGGAGTTCGCACACCGTATTGGTAGACGGCAAAATTAAGCCAACCAGAGCTGGATCAATGCCAACGGCGGAAACTTTAGTCCTGCGTTTCATTATTGGCTCGGCGGCAACAGTATGGCGCCGCACCCTTCCGGCTGCGCGAGGCGCGATTTCGACAAAATCGTCCACGCCGGGGGTGTGTCGCCCGCCGCTGAAATATTCAGCGTTCGGGCCGTATTATGACGAAGCTGATATGCGCCGAAGGGGCGCGTGAAGCCGCACAGAAGGCCGCCCGTGCAGCCGATCGCGCCGAGGCAAAAGCACACGGTCCGTCCAGATGGAAGGCTGTGATGGCCCCGCACAGCCGTCGCCAACCATCGGCCAGTGCATCAGCAGCGGGTATGGCTGGCTTGAGGTTGAATGCTATCGCTGCAAGACCCGCGTGAGTCTGCCGCCCGATGCGATCGGGTCTTCGCGAGATACGCCAATCTGGAAACTGGAAACAGCGCTGAAATGCCGGTTCTGCAGCAAGGGCCGGCATGCGTCGAAAATCTGTAAAGCATCGCCCCGGGTATCACCTCGGCGGCACGCGCTCATCAATCCGACCACCCGCGCGATCAATTGGATCGTTGGGAGTGACTTTTAACTTCCTCCCAAAGAATATTTTTATTGTCTATAGCCCGAAGATAAAGCTTTCTGCGCCGCATCAGCTTCGGGGCGAGGCAATTGGAATTGCATCGTCGAAGCCGCAGCTTGGCAATTCGCCAAGTCGCCGACGATCGCATCTTCTGTTTCTCATTTAGTGAAGTCTTTTGATTGGGTCCGGGGTAGCCGCCGATGGCGCGGTGAAGCTCTCCTGCATTGACCAATATGTTTTGAGCACGCCGCCTGATAGCACGCTCGATTTGATCGTGAAGCTCCTGTCGAAAACGATCGGTTGATGGCATGACGGCAACCCCAGCCGGCCAAATGGATCGCGTGCCTCGTCATATCGTCCCTGCAACACATTATTGTCCGTAAGCCAGAAGCTGCAAGGCACGAAGGCGCCCTCTGCCGGCGGAAGTGTCCCCGCGCTGGTGTGATACCTGATCACAAAGCCGTCGCGATGAGTTTGCGCTCGATCGCCGCCAGCGAGCCGCGCAAGCGCTCATCGTGCCCGGGAGAAATCCCAATACGGGAATCAAGAGTAAGCTGGCATCGAGCGCGGTGACGCCATAGGACGGCACGAACGAGTTCTGAGCGGCATCGAACCCCCGATCGCAGACCTGCCTGTGGATGGTGTCGCGAACGACGCGCCATCGATCAACCGGCCCTTCCAACGCGAATTCCTCAACGGAGCGTATGACGCCCTACGGCATGACCTTCGGCTGGTTAAAATGCTTGCGAGCAGCGCGGCACCGTTCCCGACCATTAACGATATAATCGAAAGGTCTAAGGTAGCTCGCTATTGCTTGAACATCCGGCATCGATTTCGAGAAAATTGGGCGAAGCCATCAGGAGGACATCAGAGTGCGGCGTGCAGCCGCAGCTCGCGATGGAACGATTAGGTGCTGCGATGTCTTTACTTAGGTATCTCCGATCGTGGAAAACGAAACCCCGTAACAAAAATGGCGCGTCCTACACCAATTGCCCTCGCTGGATCGGAGTTCGATGCCTTTCTGTTCGCGCCGATTGGAGAACAGGGAAATGGAGTTCCGGTCAGCGTTCTTTCGGCGCTGGCGCGGTTGGACGTGGACCCTTGGCAGGAGGCTGTGAAACTGGCCCAACTTCCGAGGGGCACGGCGACTCAAAAGTTGATCCTGTTCATTGAGGCACAAGCGCTGACGCATCCAGTCTCCGACGCGATTGCCACTCGCCTGATTGAGCTTCTGCCACGCGCCGCCGGGGTCACGACGTCCCCTGGACGGTCCGATAGCATCGGCGCCTTGATCAAATCGCGGCCCTGGTGGATGTACGTGATTTTGATGTCGTTCATGTTGGGTGCCCAGTTCATCTTAGCCAGCCGTCAACTGCCCGCGAAGTCTGATAGCGTTCAGACAAAAGTCTCCAGCGCGGTTTCCCCGCCGATTCCGCCAGTCAATCCCGGCCACGATCATAAGGCCCTGCCGTCTCAGGGACATCATGAAGCCCCCGTCACTCAAAGAGCACCTGAATAAGGCCCCTGTCCTCCAGCACTCGAGAACCCAATTGCTCAGTTTTCTGGCTGGGGTGTGCGTACGCTCTCTGCCGATCACGCTGCGTTTGACCCCCTCGCCTATCAACAGGGCAGCGTCTGGTCATTCGACAATGCCTTGATCGTCCGGGCTGCGCCGCTACGGCCAGAACAGCGCGGCCCTGCGGGTGACCGCCGCTACGCTGGACGCCGCAAATGGCTTCCGTCACGGTCGCTTGCCCGAGTTCATCGCGGGGACGCAGCGCCAGCCCGGCGACGGTCCGATCCACACGCCGCGTGCGGACCCGCTACAGGCATGGTCGGCAGCCGCGGTACCCTTCATGGTCACCGAACTCCTCGGCCTGAATGCCGATGGCTTTGCTGGACGTCTCTACGTGCGCCAGCCTCTGTTGCCCGACGGCGTCGATGGACTCGTGTTGCACGGCATTCGGGTGGCCGGCGGGTCCACCTCCCTTCGGTTTAGCCGTCGCGGCGAGGCCGTGGATACCGAGGTGACAGCAACGGGCGGCGCACTGGAGGTCGTGTTGCAATGAAGCCATCCGCAATCGTCGGCAACCCCACCGCATACTGGAACTATCGCGAGATCGGCCGGCGCTCAGCCTCTCCACCGCGCGCAGGGAAGTCCGGGCACCATTTTCTGATGGGAGGCGAGCAGCAATGAGCGCGTCAGACATCGTCATCCTGATCGTACGCTACGGTATCGTCATCCTGTTCTTCCCTGCGAGCGCTCTGGACAAGATCCTGAACTTCAATGGCGCGATGAAGCAGGCGCTGCAAGTGTTCACGTCGCGCCAGGTTGCAGCGGCACTGATCCTGGCAGGCTTGTTCGTCGAACTCGTCATGCCTTTGGGAATATTGACAGGGATCGCCGATCGGCTCGCCGCCTTTATTTTGGCCGGCTACTGCGCGGTCACCGCCATCCTGTTCAAACGGTTCTGGGAGCCGGGCGACTTCTGGAAGTCCGGAGAGAGCAAGGCCCGTGATCTGTTCTGGGATTTTTTAAAGAACTTTTCTCTCGCGTCGGGCTTTCTTTTGATCACCGTTGGACTCGACGGCCACGCGTGGCACGCCTTCGTGACCCAACCGTTGGCTTCTTCCCATCCCTACGCGGCATCCACGCTCCTGCACTGATACCGGAGACAGAAAATGCGAAACTCGATCGAGATGGTGGCGGATATCGCCGGCAACCAGCAGGGCGACGAGAAGAGCGGCCCCCGGCCAAGCGTGCCGTATTGGCACCTATGGGTCGACGAAGAGGGCATCAGTCATCAGGCTCAGTGCGCACTGGAGGAGTTCAAGCTGAAGGGCGTCGGCGGGGCCGCGCCGCAGTGGAACAACAAGCACGATAGGTATCCCTCGACCGTAGTGGTCACAGTGCAGCCCGTCGGCTGGGTCGGCGACTGGCACGAAAACCCGGCGCCGCAATGGATTGTGGTTCTGTCAGGACGCTGGTGGATCGAGAGCATGGATGGGGTCCGCGTCGAGCAGGGTCCTGGGGAATTTTCCTTCGGCGAAGATCAGAACTGCACCAAGAGCAAAGACGGCCGCAAGGGACATCGATCAGGCACGATCGGCGACCATCCGGCCGTGTTGATGACGGTGCAGTTGCATGTCGATCCGCAGCGCCAGCCTTGTCGCATACGGTGATCGGATGGTCGCTCAACAACTCAAAAGCATTCAGGGCTTTCGGCTTATAACGGCGGATCTCGGACGGTTGACCCGGTTTTACCGGGATATACTCGGGTTTGCTGTGGAAGGGCCGGTGCAGCCGATTGCTGTCGGGGAGATGGAATGGCTCGGGTTGGCTGGAAGGGGCAAACGTCAGATTTTGAGCATCGGAAGCCAGAGTGTGACGCTCGACGAGTTCGAGGTTGCGGGCCGTCCTTATCCGGGCGGCAGCGATGCGGCCTCACTTTGGTTTCAGCATTTGGCATTCGTCGTCGTCGATATCGCAGAGGCCTATGCGCGCCTACACGATGTTACTCCGATATCCGTGGGAGGACCGCAGCACCTGCCTCCAGAGTCCGGCGGCGTCCATGCCTTCAAGTTTCGCGATCCCGAAGGACACCCGCTCGAACTGCTGCAGTTTCCACCGGCAAGCGTGCCGAAAACCTGGCAGGACCGGCGCGCGTTCCCCGCACAGATCGCGCTGGGCATCGACCACTCGGCAATCAGCGTCGCCGACGCCGATGTCAGCATAGCCTTCTACAGCGCTCTCGGCCTCAAATCCGGCAAGAGAACCTATAACAAAGGGCCGGCGCAGGAGAGGCTCGACGGCCTGAAGAATGCCGAGGTTGGCGTCACGCCGATGGCCCCCGGCATCGAGCTGCCACACCTGGAGCTGCTCGCTTACCACGTTCCGCCCGCACTGGCTGTCATCCCTCTCCAGCCGAACGATGTCGCGGCGACGCGCGTTGTCTGGCGAGGCAGCAGCGCCGAGTTCTTCAGAGACCCGGACGGTCACCTTCATCAAGTCGTGGCATAGGAGCCTTCGCGACGACACCGGTAGGCAGCTCCGAAAAGCAACAATGTGAAGCAGACGTATTCTATGGGGCATCAGGACTATTCCGAAGGAGCTCTACAATGAACCAAGAAAACTCCCTACTGCCGGGCCGCCTCTTGCGCAGGGCGGCGCCACCGAAACCCGTGGAAGATTTTGCCGGTGTTCAGATCGACGACCCACGCCTGGCCCAGGTGCTATCTCCAGACGCGAAGCTGCTCTGCCTCTATGAGGGAACCCTGCATGGCGAGGGCACGCTGTGGGATGCTGCTCGCGACCGCCTCGTATGGTCCGATGTCCCGAACCGCCGGCTGCTGGCTTGGCATCCCGACGGGCATGTGGAAGTCGCGATCGACGGAACCTACTTCATGAATGGCAATGCACTGGATTCCGAGGGGCGGCTCGTGCATTGCGAGCACGGGCGTCGTTGTATCAGCCGCTCCGAAGCTAATGGCGATCCGGTGCCGATCGTCACGCACTTCGAGGGCAAGCGTCTCAATTCGCCGAACGACATCACGGTCGCCGCAGACGGCACCATCTGGTTTACGGACCCGACCTTCGGACTGTTGATGCCGAGCCAAGGTAGCCTTGTGGAGCCGGAACTCGACCATCGCAGCGTCTACCGCTTCGACCCGCGCGATGGCGCGCTGCGTCGCATGGCCGACTTCGAGCAGCCGAATGGTCTGTTCTTTTCTCCGGACGGCCGCACACTTTATGTCTCCGATACTGCGCTGTCGTTGAATGAGATCCCGGGGCCGGAAACCGGCAAGACACACAAGATCGAGGCGTTCAACGCGGCGAAGGACGGCAGCCTCTCCAATCGACGTTTCTTCTGTCACACTCATCATGGATATCCCGACGGCTTCAAAGTCGACGCGCGTGGCTGGATATGGACCACTGCCGGAGACGGGATACATGTCTTTGCGCCCGAGGGGACACAGCTCGGCTACTTCCCCACACCGGAAGTCTGCGCGAACTGCGCATTTGGAGGCCCGAAGATGAAGCGCTTATTCGTCGCCGCAAAGAAATATCTGCTGGCAATCGACTTGGCCGCGTGAAGCCTGCTGCGGTGCGAAACAATGACCCTGACGCATATTCGGATGGAACCTGGTCCGCAAGACCTTCTTATGTGAGTCCAAGTCGGCGGTGGGGCACAGACAAACAGAGTCCGCGGCTCCTTTGTAGCGCCATTCGGGCGGACAGGATCAGGCAGCGAATTGAAAAGCGGCCCCGCTACCGGGACCGCTCTCCAGAAGCTCGAATATTTCATGAACCAAGGCCGCTTGTGGCAGCGGTACCAGAGGAGACCGGATTCTTCAGTCGGGGTGGGGACCTTCCTTTTTGTTCTCCAGCACCTTGCCAGTCTGCGCGTCCACGCCGACTTCCTGTGTCACCTTATCGCGCTTGATGTCGAAGGAGTAGCGCAAGCCGGTCCCGCCGCCTTCTTTCTCCAGCTCTTGATCGGTGATCTTGCCGGGATATGCCTTCAAGGCGATGGCACGCGCCTCCGTCATGCTGACTTTGGCCTGGTTAGCCATTTCCTGGCCGGTGTAAGCCATCGCCGGAACGGTTGCCATGATCAAGGCCGTGGCCGCGCCCGCGAGAGAGAGCTTCGTGATATTCATTGTCGTCTCCATTTTCAGAGAGCGCGGAAACCCGCGTTTGTCTGCCTGCTTAAGATAGGCGGGTGCGATTACAGCGTCATGGACGCGCGATGAAATATCGGCAAGCAATCAACAGTGGCGGAAGCAAAGTCATGGCAGCCAGCGCCCGCGCGCGCATATATGGAGTAGAATCAATGGACTGCAACGCTGCGCATAGCGCTGGCCGATGCGCGGCGCGCGCCATTGTGTCACAGCGTAACGCTGACAGACTGCTCTGCTCTTGGCGACGCGCGGCCCAGTCCGTCAAGAAATATTCAGAACCGGAAATCACACCTCGGAAGGAACGATCGAAGCCGCCCCGGTTTAGCAATGGAGATTCGTGCCCGTGGCCTTGATGGCGCACGGCGAGATGTCGAGGCGGCGGGAGGCCGAGCGCTCGTTCTGCCCGTCCACGACCTCGTTGCGCAGCGAGTTGACGGAGATGTTTGCTCCGCGGGCAAGTCGCTTAATCTCATGGTTTGACCGCAGAGTATTGATCATGAAAAATCTACGGAATGTGAGCGATGCCGCGCCTGGCAACAGCTACGGGAATGTGAAAGCAGTTTTCAGCAAAGTGCCCGAGGTCACCCTCGTCTTCTGGATCATCAAGATCGCCGCGACGACCCTGGGCGAAACCGGCGGAGACGCCGTATCGATGACGGCGCATCTGGGCTACGCGATTGGTAGCGTTATCTTTATCGCCATTTTTGTCGTCGCCGTCGCCGCCCAGATCACCGCGAAATCATTCCACCCGTTCCTGTATTGGGCCGTCATTGTCGCGACCACGACAGCAGGCACCACCATGGCGGATTTTGCCGACCGCTCGCTCGGCATCGGCTATGCCGGGGGATCGTCGATCCTGTTCGTGCTGCTGATGGCGTCGCTCGGCATATGGTACTGGTCAGCAGGTTCCGTTTCGGTAGATACCGTCACTTCGCCCAAGGTCGAGATGTTCTACTGGGTGACGATTCTGTTCTCCCAAACCCTTGGCACTGCGCTCGGCGATTTCCTGGCCGCCTCTCAGACGGCCAGCCCCGCGGGAATAGGGCTCGGCTACGAAGTCGGAGCGCTGGTGTTCGGCGCCGGCCTGGCGCTGGTCGCCGCGGCATATTTTTATATGAACGTCTCGCACACACTGCTGTTCTGGAGTGCGTTCATCCTTACCCGGCCACTCGGTGCCACGTTGGGCGATCTGCTGGACAAGCCGCTTGCCAGCGGCGGCCTCGCACTGAGCCGCATCACGGCCTCGGCAATTCTAGCCGTCTTTATCGTTGGTTGCATTCTGCTGCTTCCGCAAAAGGCTGGCACGCATCCGGGAGAGAGCCCCGCGACGCGGTGACGCAATGATGGACATAACGATGGCTATCGGAATTGTCACTAAAATCGTAATCTTCTATTTTCCGGATACCGCGACCTGGAAAGGCTGCCAGCAGCCGACAGTGTGATCGATGCAGCGGTGAACGGGGTTCGACCGATTGCGATGACAACCGTAGCCGCAATCCTGGCACTCCTGCCGTTAAGCTTCGTTTAGGCCAAGGTTCGAGGATGTTACGGCCGCCGGCGATAACGATCATTCAGACTTTAGTGCAAATTGCGCTCGTGCTCTGGATCATGCCGGTCGCTTTTTCCGGGCTTAGTAAAATTCGGTGATCTCGTGGTAAACCTCAATCAAAACAGGTATGATCGCGCGCGAAGCCGTTTGGCAGCACCGTCCGCTGAATGAATATTGTGCAAGCGGACAATTTGGCTCGGTATACCAGGTGGATTGGATGCGAACTTTAGCGAAAGCAATTGCTGTTGTAGCATACGTCTTGGTCGTATTGGGCGTTGCAGCAACTGTTGAAGCGCATGCGCGGGTTCGCGCGCCGATCGGACATCATCAGCCAGAGGCTGATCAATTGCCTCCGCAGGTCAGACGCGCCGAAGGAGCCAGAACGGCGAAGCAAAAAAAGTTCGATCGAAGCGTGGAAAGTATCTGCCGCGGCTGCAAAAAGGTTTCGCATTGAGTTGAGCCGGGTCGCCAGCTGGTGTGAGTTGCTCGATCTGGAGCGCAAACCCGAGTTGCCGGCTAACCATCAGCAATCGCTGTCCAATTGTCAGAATAGTATCTCGTGCGCTCCGCTGCTCGACGGCGAGAATGTTCTGATCGCGCGTCAACGACGCGCAAAGCCGAGCATTTCTCAAAACCCTTCTCGCTAACACTTACCCGTAGCAAAAATGGCGTTCTCTTGCGCTCATTCGTGCCTTTCCATTCGGCGATAGATGTCGACTTGAAACCAACCGAACAGCATGATGATAACGCCAATGCTACAGACGTTGAGGACAAGCAGATTATGGGCGGACGTGAAATCGTAACGATGCAACGGTGTGAGAGGAAATTGTTCCAGCAAGTACCAGACAATCAGCGGCAACGACGTCAAACACAGCATCAGCGGTCGCTCGCTTTTTCGAAAGATCAATGCGGCCAGCACTGCGCATGGAACCAAAAAAACTTCGGTGCCCGAGTTGATGCCCAAAATCCAAAGTGTGAAGACGGTGTTTATGATCCCCGTTATCGGGGTCGCCAAGCGACCCAGCAGACTGCTTTGGCGGGAGATCAAGGGGATAACGAGAAAAACAGGCGCCATCGCGGCGGTCAGTAATGACGAAGGCCAAGCTTGCCAGCCCGCCGCCCATAAAACGTAAAGCGGCCAAAACGGAAGATGGGAACCGATCGTCAAGGCCAGCCAGTTGCTCATCTCCGCAAGCGGGTCCCGATGACTGGCAAACGAGCGCACACGGCCGTGGACCCATGACAACAAATGAAAAGACTCCCCTGCACAGAACGCCATCTGGCTCGGACTCATTATAGTGCAGCTACAGCCTGATAGACGCAAGCTGGATGAAGGCGAGGTTGGTGGGGCAGGCTTGTCGTAGCGCGTCGCGATACGACGACATGCTTGATCATAATGCCGCCGACTTCGGATGAACGTTCTTTGACAGTGATCAATCAGGACGACTCGAATACATCGGGGCCGCGGCGGTGCTGGCTGGATAGCGGGGACAATCGTTATTTAGCGATCTGTCGAAATGGTCACCACTCTGATTGGCGCAGATGGTCCGATTTGCTCGCCCCGATATCCAAATCTCTCGCGCACGTCGTCGACCTACCAATGGGTCTGTGCGCCGTATCTCGTTGGTGTGAAGGGTTAGACTAACCTCGTGATCGATCCCTCCGGGAGTTCGGTCAGAGCCCGGTTCGATTCCGGTCGGGGAATTGTGGAGTCTGGAACGGCATAGGCGTGCCCGCTGCCGGAAGCCTGCTGTCTTATTTTTTTCGGCTAACCACGCGTCATCCTGTTGGTATTTGTGTTGGTATCGGCAGCAATACAAGAAAAAATTTACTTTCAATTCAATTGGTTATGGCACTAGACGATTGTCGGCCAGGGGCACCATTTTTGAATCATCTGCGAACCCTTAGAATCGGTGCGCCACGTCGAATATATCATCGTCGACTTTACGTCGATGACAATTGCGTTGTGGGGACAGCGGCGGATCAATCAAAATTCAAAATCTCGAAAATGATCAGCGCGCTCCACGAGATCGACCATATGGGCCGCCGCATGAATTGTCAGAGGATGCTGGGTAAAGCCGGGCCGTGGGGAAATATACGCTGCCATTTCGCGAGCCAATTTGACCTGGTTTTCCGATGCTATCGCAAGCAGAGAAATCATCAGATTTTCCAACGCGATGACACGGATACGCAGCGTCACGAGTTCGGCATTGGTCAACTCCGGAATTGCAATTCGCTCGCTGTCGGGCGCTGAAACCGTTGCGGGACCATCGGGCCCGGCGCCTCCTTCGTTGTCCCATCTGGACAGAGCGCGTTGACGTTGGTTCCAATCGTTGGAAGAATCGGAGTTTTCTCGCGGCATGGGTAGGTCCCTCGAGTGGCTGCAGAATGCGCACAGCATGACGTCGGCAGTTCCAATCCACTGATATCCAACGCCTGATATGTAGTCACGAGGCAGGATTGGCATGCCAGGGTGGTCAGATCGGCATGCGATAACCGTAGAACTCATGGTCCTCATTATAGCCGCCCTGGCCCGCGCCGAGATCGGCGAAGTCGTGCACGAATTCGATCCCCACGATCCACTTGACCATCTTGAAACCCAGCTCATTCTCGCATCGGAGCCGCAGCGGCGCACCATGCAGCACGCTGACCGGCGCCCCGTTCATCTCGTAGGCGAGGATCGTCAG
>Ga0209483_1000868_pt1 | contig 24580 bp, 28 predicted proteins | sample NGEPerA_FD_184508 | JGI IMG/M metagenome (GOLD analysis project Ga0209483, IMG submission 184508) | Arctic peat soil microbial communities from the Barrow Environmental Observatory site, Barrow, Alaska, USA - NGEE PermafrostL2-A... | ecosystem: Environmental > Terrestrial > Soil > Wetlands >... | reverse complement strand
ACTCGCTCGGCATTGCAGAACGCGGCGTCGATCGCGGCGCTCTTCTTGACGACCGAGTGCGTGATCGTCGACAAGCCCGAAGAGAAGGTCGCGGCCATGCCCGGCGGTGGGATGGACGACTACTAAATCGTCCGCTTCTCGAGCATTGTAGAACCGTGGGGCCTCCGGGCCCCACGGTTTCTCATTCGGAGCAAGTCCACGTTGAGCATTCGTCAACAGGTCGTAGCATTGCGTCATGACTCCAGAACCGCTCGCGCCTTCTCGTGGGCTCAATGTGTTGCACCTGTTCTGTCACCCCGGCGCCGACGTGGACCCCGGCGCGCTGCGAAAGGCCGTCGACGACGCGCGCGTCAATGGACTTCAGGTCGTGAGTGTCGCGATCATGGGTGCCAAGGCCGACGTCTGTTTCATGATCCTCGGCGAAGACCTTTGGACGTTGCGCCAACTTCAATCGAAGATCCAGGCGGCCGGATTCTTCGTGGCCGAGAGTTACGTCTCGGTCACTGAAGTGAGCGAGTACGCCGCTGGCATGCCCGAGACGATGTTGCAAGACCGTCTCTTTCCGACGTTGCCGCCGGAGGGGAAACGAGCCTTCTGCTTCTACCCGATGTCCAAGCGACGCGACGAGTCCAACAATTGGTACGCCCTCGCCTACGACGAGCGCGAACGCCTCATGCGTCAACATGGCGCTCTCGGTCGCGAGTTCAAGGGCCGCATCCTCCAGGTCATCACCGGTTCGACGGGCCTCGATGACTGGGAGTGGGGCGTCACGCTCTTCGGCGTGCACGTCGATGACTTAAAAGAGTGCGTTTACACGATGCGCTACGACGAGGCCTCGACGCTGTACGCCGAGTTCGGTGCGTTCTACACGGGACTCGTGGGCACGCTGGACGAGGTTCTCGACGCCACGTTGGCCTAGGACGCATTGCTAGCGTCGTCAACGTGGAACCCATTCCCGAGAAAACCCTCCTACGCTGGGCCGAGTCGTTGGCCGGCGTCGCGCGAACGGGCCTGGGTTTCACCGAGAGCCAGTATGAACGCGAGCGTTTCGAGGAAGTCCTGAAGATCGCCGGCGACATCAAGTCGGCGGCCGAATCGGGCTTAGACGGCGTGCTCGACGCCGACGGGTACATTGCCGAATGGATGAAGGAAGTCGGATCGGGTGTCGAGGGATACCAGACGCCGAAGGTCGCGGTCGGAGCGGCGGTGACGAATGACCGCGGCGAGTTGCTCCTGATTCAGCGCGCCGACTCCGGGGTCTGGTTGTACCCGACGGGCTGGTGCGACGTCGGCTACTCCGCCCCCGAAGTGGTCGTGAAAGAGGTGTTGGAAGAAACCGGCATCGAAGTTGAACCGGTGCGACTTATCGGCGTCCTCGACGGTATGCGACTCGGCTCGTCACGTATTCCGCTGTACTCATTGCTATTCTTCTGTCGCGCCGTCGGAGGAGAGATCAAGATTCACCCACTTGAATGCCTCGACGCCGATTGGTTCACTCGGGACAACTTGCCCTCGCCCATCATCGGCGCCGAACGGTGGGCCGGACCGATTTTTGCGGCCATTGACGGCGAACACCGCGACGTCTTCTACGACGACCTTCGTCGACCGGTATGGAGAGGGGACCAATGAGCGTGCACGTCGAGATCGCGGACGAGGCAACCCAAGAGCTGCTCGAAGGTCTGAACGAACTCCTGCCTCAACTCTCAACGAACGCCGCACCTCTCACGACGGCCGACGTCGAGGCCCTTGTCGCGTCGCCGGTCACGGTCCTTTTCGTCGCCCGCGACGAAGGGCGAATTGTCGGTTCGTTGACGCTTGTCGTCTTTGCAATTCCCACCGGACTGCGAGCCTGGATCGAAGACGTCGTAGTTGACGGATCTGCGCGGGGAGCGGGTGTTGGAGAAGCGTTGACCAACGCGGCAATAGAAGAGTCACGGCGCCGCCACGTGCGATCGATTGACCTCACGACGAGGCCCTCGCGCGAGGCGGCCAATCGATTGTACGCTCGACTTGGGTTTGAACTTCGCGAGACCAACGTCTATCGTTTCTTCATAGAAGACTGATTCGAGATATTGTAACGCTGGATTCTTCCGTGCTTGTAGATTGACGAGATGATTCGTCTTGCCCCAATATCTGACCTAGACCTCAAAGTGTGGCTCACAGCGATGTGGGCGGACTACCGCAAGGAGCTACTGGACACCGGATTTACCTCCGAAGAAGCCTCGGTGAACATCGAGCAAAACGAGAAGGCACTCTTCACCGACGGCGCGCCGAATGATGATCAACGCATCTTTGACGTGATGGACGATGAGACGAAGGTGGGATATCTCTGGCTCGCTTCGAGAGAAGAACAAAGCGCGGGGGAATGGTACGTGTATGACATCGTGATTGACGAAGAGTTTCGAGGAGAAGGTTTTGGGCGGAGCGCGATGCAAGCCGCAGAGGACTATGTCAAGAGTCAAGGTGGCACGAGACTCGCCCTCAACGTCTTTGGCCCCAACGCGGTCGCCCGGGGTCTGTATGAATCGCTGGACTACAGAATCATGAAGATTGGGATGAGGAAGGACTTCATCTGAGTCGAACGGCGGCTGATGTCGTTGGACCAATGTCTACGGGCTCCGCCTGTATAAACGCCTCGCGATTGTCGCAGAGCACCGGTACAATGTGTTCATGACCCGGACCAACCACACCCCGTCAAAGAGAGCTGAGGCGTTCGAAGCCCTCAGCGAGGAAGATCGCGTCTGGCTCGCTGAGCGCCTTGTTGAGTACAGCAAACTCCTCGAGTACTTGCACGCGAATTGAGAATTCCCTCACTCGAGGTTGTCGTTGCCTTCAACCACTCAATTCGTGAGGTCGATGAGTGGTTCGATGAGCCCGATGAACTTCACCGAGTCGAGAAACTTCTTGATCACCTTGCAGATGAGACGGATCCGGTGGTAGCCGCAGCGTTGAGCGTGAGCCGGTTGGTACAGGCCCAAGCCTTTACCGAGGGGAACAAGCGCACCGCCGTGTTGGTCGGTCGGTGGATTCTTGACCGTAATGGCCTGGACGGCGCCAAGTACATTCCAGCGAACGACATGGAGCTTGCACAATTTCTATTGCGGGCCGCTCGTGGTACTGACGTGAGCAACGAGGTAATCGACCTTTTCGATTCACGCAGATGAACTAATTACTTCTACCAAAACGCGGTAGACGAATGTCTACCGTTTTTTCCTAGAAAACCAATTTGGACGTTAAATCACTTCCATAGGTGAAGGTGTTTTCGAATTGTTGTAGACATGAAAGGTACATGCCTATCTGAAGGAGCGACATGGATTTCGCATTGATTGGCGGACGGCAGTTCACCCTTCAGCAAGGCTGGGGACACGAGGTGCTTGCATCAGTTCTGGGCGGGACGCACGTCACAGCACCAGCTACCACTTTTCCAGGAGCAAGCATCACTGTTGTCACAATCGTCGGTGGCACAGATATTCAAGTTCCGCGTGGCAGCCGGATTCAACTACGAGGCTTCACCCTTCTCGGCGGTCGGAAAATTGATGTTCGATCTGGTGATGGTCCTAAAATCACGGTGCGCGCATTCAGTCTTTTTGGTTCCGTCACGGTGAGTGAGTCACCTAACTGACTTTCAGTTGCGCCAACACGCAAATGGCAGGTACGCAATGGATAGGTCTCGACTGACTTTCCCAACGTGCGAACGTTGTGAGGTAGTGAAGGTTCGTGAAATGATCCGAGAACTTGAACGTGACGGTTGGATTCAGGTGCGACAACGAGGAAGTCATCGCCAGTTCTTTCATCCTCTGAAGGCTGGGACCGTGACCGTTGCTGGACACCCTGAGGTGGACCCACGATTGGGACACTGGTCGAGATCTACAAGCAGGCTGGCCTGTTAACTGGTGACGACGTTGAGTCTGCAGCTGCTCTCTGGGCCGATACCGGATTGACTCGGCCGTGGAATAATCCTGTCGAAGATTTTCGGCGAGCCATCGAGGGACCGACGTCGGCCGTCTTGGGCATCAAGAAAGACGGTGAGTTGATTGGGACCGTGATGGTTGGAAGCGATGGCCATCGAGGTTGGGTTTACTACCTAACGGTGAGCACGGCTCATCAGCGCGTTGGTCTCGGATCAGAACTCATGAGGGCCACCGAAGAGTGGCTACGCGAAAAGGGTGCTGTAAAGGTCCAACTGATGGTTCGGAGCGAGAACGAATCGGCGATGATCTTCTATGAACGTGTTGGCTACGAACCCAGTGATGTCAACGTTCTCTCACGGTGGCTCTCGGGTAAATCCAAGTCAATCGCTAGGCACGAGAGATGGTCAAGTAATCGGCCGAGCGAGTGACATACCTTCGATGCTCCCCGTTAGCGTTCTCGTTGTGGGTCAAATTGTTAGCCAAGTATTGCAAGAGTTACTTGACGAAGAGCTTGGAGCCGATCCCACCACAGTGCGCGGCCTCACCAATCATCTCCCTATGGCCCTTGTGGCGAAGGAGGGTCTCGGCGCCGACGCCGATGAACTCACTCGCTTCGCCGCCGCGTACTCCACTCGCATCACTGCGCTCGACGAGTCTTCGATTCGCCTCGACGAACACACGTGGCGCTCGGCGATTGGTAACTACGGCGCCGCCGCCGATCTCAGGAGTTACTTCGTTCGACGGGTTGCCGAGGAAGGGACCGACGAAACCTTAAAGAAAAACCTGCCCGCACTCATTGCGGGCATTAGCGGAGCCGCCTTTCACGGTGTCATCAGGCTTGCGTACGCCATCGAGGTTTCGTCGCCTTCTCGCGTTGCGGCCGGCTTGGCGTACCTCGCAGAAGTTGGAAGTCCACTGAGACCGTTGGCGCCGGGAGCGGTCGGGACGCAGGATCCAATGACGATTCTGGCCGACTTGTCAAAGTCGCCGGATCTACCAACTCCACCAAGATTGAGAATCATCGACGAAGAAATGCGCGTTGTTGCGAACAGTGACCTCTTTGACGCAGCGGTGGCTTCGCTCGAAGTCACGGAAGATACCGATCAGAAGTTGGCCGAAGCGGCGCTGCACCTCTATGCGTCAACCGACGATTTCACGGCGCTTCATGGAGTGACTGGTTTGGAGGCGATCAACTCAATACGTCCCTGGATTGACGACAATGAACTCCTGAGCCGATTCGCCTTTCAGGCGCTCGTTGCGGCGTACCTCTCAATTGGTGCTCCGGCACTGTGGTCGCGGGACCAACTCGACGAGTTTGTCGGTACAAATGAAAGGGACCCGAGAGAAGTGTCGTCGAGTGCCGCGTTGAGCACGGATGAGCATGTCTCGAAGTTGGTGTACACCGCGGGGCGTTCATGGGAGAAAACCAACGACCCTCTCTACCTTGCGGTTGCGGCGAGGAAGGCATTTCCGATTTCCTAGTTCAGCGCGCAGTGGCACATGGCTTTACGACGAGTCGTACGAATGCGCCAACAGCCTCGTTGACGAACATCTGTCAGAGGTGTTCGATACCGAAGGCAGGCATCACCGCTATGAACATGTCCGAGTGCGGAGAGCGTCACTAGATGGTTCGCGCGACGGCCAGGGCGTTCGCAATTGCACGGTGTCCGATTGGACCATAGGAAGGTTCGTCGGACTCACCGAGGAGAACGAACATGAGTCCGAAGTGAATGGCCCATCCCAGAGTTCGCTGGATCGTGGCTTCGTCGATGCTCCCGTACGAGCGTAAGAAATCATCGATCGATTCCAACGGTAGAGCAAGAACGCCTCCGGCCAAATCAGTCGCGGGTTCACCTGCACAGAGATCGCCAAAATCGATCACGCCAACGAGCGTGTCGTCGCGAAAAATCAGATTCGCGGGGTGCGGATCTCCGTGGATCCACTGAGGCGCTCCGACCCATGGAGCAGCGTCAAGTGACGTCTCCCAAATCCGCACCACTCCGTCGCGATCAATCGCCGGTCCAGCTTCGTCGAGGCGGCTGTGAAAGTTGGTCTCATGGGAACCAAGCGGAACGCTCCTGAACTCATTCGTCGGCGCGTCCACCGGCGCGTCGCGGTGCAGCGCTCGAAAAAATGCACCCAGGGGAATGGCCGCGCCAGCCAAGACCGTCGGGTCGACCGCATTCCCCGGCGTTCCTTCGATCCATTGCGCAATGGTCCAGGGCCACGCGAAGAGTTCGCTTGGTCGCCCGAAGCGAATGGGCGTCGGGATCGCCAGTGGCAGTCGGGGTGCTAACTCGGGGAGCCAGCGCTGTTCGTTTTTGATCAGTGGCACCGCGACTTGGCGCCGAGGCAAGCGAACTACCAAGTCGTCGCCGAGTCGCCAAATAGTGTTATCGAATCCCGGTGCCATCTCTCGGATGACACTGTTGATCAGGTCTGGGTGCTGGCTTTGCACGAGTTGGTCGACGAGGTCCGCGCTCATTTCAATCTCCGCGCTGGGCCATCTCACAGAACTCGACTCTAGGACGAGAACGTGAACCAACCCAGATGCAAGTATCGGTCCGTGCGAGTTGTGGTCATCGGAGCTGGAGCCATCGGCGCGCCGATCGCCGCGCAACTGATTGAACACGGGCATCCCGTAGTGCTTGTCGCGCGCGGAGCCAACTACGACGCCATTGCCAACGATGGCGTCTCCGTTGCGACGCCTGACCGGACGCGACGGTCGAAGGTCGATGTCGTCAATGGCATTGCGGCGCTGACTCTGGAGCGGGGCGATGTCGTAATTCTGTGTGTGAAGAGTCAAGACACCATCGGCGCACTCGACGAACTCTTGAGCATTGCTCCGAAGGAGATTCCAGTTCTTTGCGCACAAAATGGTGTCGCGAATGAGCGCCTGGTCTCCCAGCACTTCCCCAACACCTACGGCGTGTGCGTCATGTCTCCGGCGTCGTATCTGGAACCTGGACGCGTCGAAGTCTTTTCCTCACCAGTCATTGGAGTCCTCGACGTCGGCCGGTGGCCGACTGGCGTGGATGAGACGGCCCGTGAGGTATCGAAGCTACTCGGCGACTCGGGCTTCGCTTCGATTGCAACCGAGGAGATCGAGACCTTGAAGTGGGGCAAGCTGCTCTCCAACATCCTGAACGCCCTCGAGGTCCTTTGCGGTTCGAGTGCGTTGAGTGACGAACTTGCGGACCGCGTTCGCCGCGAAGCCGTCACCTGCTTGAGCGCCCACGGTGTCGACGTGGCGAGAGCGACGCTCCTGGCGGACGAACGCTCGAAGCTTGTTCACTATCACACCATTGGATCGATTCGACGCGTTGGGAGCTCTTCGTGGCAGAGCGTGCTGCGGGGCACGGGCAATGTGGAAACCGACTATCTCAATGGCGAGATCGTCGCGCTCGGACAGCGCTACGGCATCGCGACGCCGGTGAATGAACTGCTGCAGCGACGAACGAACGAGATGGCGCGACTTGGACTCACTCCGGGATCCGTTGCGGTCAACGAACTATTTGACGAACTTGAAGGGCAGGCGTGAATGTCGCACGTCACGCGTCGGTGACGCGAACTGCCCGGTCGTAGACATCGGGCCGGCGAAAGTCCATTACCGCGATCTGTGAACGTCGGCGCGCGACTTCGCTCAGATCCAAGGTGGCCACCACGACCTCCGGGCCACCACTGGTTGCCTCGCCCAGTACTTCACCCCACGGATCGACAATGAGTGAGTGGCCGTAGGTTGCGATTCCCTCGGCGGTCGTACCGACCTGCGCCGCCGCGACGACGAAGGCGTGGTTCTCGATCGCCCGGGCCCGAACCAACAGGTCCCAGTGGGCGCGACCCGTGACGGCGTTGAACGCGGCCGGGATGGCGATGACGTCCGCGCCCGCGAGAGCCAGATTTCGGTAGAGCTCAGGAAACCTCACGTCGAAACAGACCGAGAGGCCCAAGGCGAACTCGTCGAATCGGACTACCACGACCTCGTCTCCGGGATCGATGACGTCGGACTCGCGGTGGACGATCGCGCCCGGCACGTTGACGTCAAAGAGATGGATCTTGCGATACGTGGTGACAACCTCGCCACTCGGATTAATCACCACACTGGTGTTATAGAACTTGCCGTCGATCGGCGACTTCTCCAGAAGACTTCCGAGGTGCAGCGTGAGAGCGCGGGACTTCGCGAGTTCGGCCATTCGAGACGTGGTGGCTCCAGGAACCGTTTCGGCGGCGTGTTCAAATCCCGCGAAGGGGCCGAGGAAGTTGAAGTACTCGGGTAACTGGACGTACTGGGCACCTCGGTCGGCGGCCTCGTCGACAAGTCGCACCGACTCGTCGACGTTGCGCGCGACGTCAGAACCGGCGGAAAGTTGGACCGCCGCAACCTTGAGCTTCACCGACCCTCCTCTCAACTTGGGTGTAGTGAAAAACTACCGTGCGACTCTCCAGAGTCGCGAGAGAGTAGTTCGGAGAGAGCTTCGCCACGGTCTTCAAGAAGAGGTAGGTCGCCACCTGCAAAGCGCTCACACGATTCATGATGTGATGGGCGACGTGGTCGTTGCTCGCGATTGTGATGGTCGCGTAAGCAGACCGCGTCAAGTGGCCGAAACCGTAGTTACTCCGACGACTTCCATTCGTAGCGGCGCACTATCTCGGCCACCTCAACTTCATACTCCAGGTAGAACGCCGTTCGACCGAGCGCCTGCGCCTCGAGGTGCTCGGGCACCTCCTTCCAAGCCACGAGGTCCGACATGGACTCGAAATACGAGATGGTGACGCCCCGACCCGACGCGTCGTCGCGGAAACTCGCGTGGCTGATGTAGCCGGGCATCGTGGCGACCAGGCGGTCAATTCGGCCCGACCATTCCTCGTACTCGTCGGCCGAATGGTCCGTTCGGACAGACCGGAAAATACAGACGACGTGAGGCTCCGAACTCATCGAAGCATCGTAGCGTCGGCGACCACGCCGAGAGGTGGCGTTGGCGCTGCGCCGCGTTCGAATGTATCTTGACGACATGACGCCACTCGATCGCTACACGCACGGTCATCACGAGTCGGTCCTGCGCAGCCACACCTGGCGCACGGCGCAGAATTCGGCCGGATTTCTCCTTGAACGGCTGATGAGCGGCGACAGCCTGCTCGACGTAGGTTGCGGTCCCGGAACGATCACCATGGATCTGGCCGAGCTGGTTGCCCCGGGCCCCGTCGTCGGCATCGACCGTTCGAAAGAAGTGATCGAAAGGGCCCGAGAGGCGGCCGAAGCGAGAGCGCTGTCGAACCTTTCGTTCGAAGTCGGGGACGTCTACGAGCTCGAATTCGAGGACTCGTCATTTGACGTCGTCTACGCCCACCAGGTCCTCCAGCACCTCAGCGAACCGACGCGCGCACTCGTAGAGATGCGACGCATCCTTCGTGACGGCGGATGGCTCGCCGTTCGTGACGGGGACTACGGAGAGTTCACGTGGTCGCCCCCGAGTGTCGGACTGACTCGATGGATGCAGCTGTATCACCAGATCACCCGAAAGAACGGCGCCGAAGCTGACGCCGGTCGGCATCTCGCTGAATGGGTCGAGGCCGCTGGTTTCGATTCGCTCGAACGCTCGAGGTCCGATTGGACCTACGAGAGCGTCGAGGAGCGCGAATGGTGGGCCGACCTATGGGCGGACCGCGTCCTGTACAGCGAATTCGCTCGACAGGGTCTGGAATACGGACTCACCACGAGCGAGGAACTCAGTGAGATCAGTGACGCCTTTCGCGAATGGTCGCACAGCGATAATGGGATCTTCGTCGTGGTCCACGAAGAGGTGCTGGCGCGCAGATAGTCGCGACGTGTGTTATTTCGACAGACCGCAACGAACACGAGGTCAGTTCGTCGCGCGCCCACTTCGCGACGAAATGATGGTTGTAGATCAGACCGATGACGTGTCCACCCGGGTTCTCGACCGAGGCGACGATAATGCCGTCGCCCACGTCTTGTGGTGCTTCGAGGCGTGTCGCGCCGTTCGCTTCAGCGTCGGCCACCGCTTGGGCTACGTCATCCTCGCCCCAGTAGGTCGTGGGGCCGGCGCCGGTCTCGTCCGTGGGCACGAGACCGAGTTCGTCGCCCGCGACCTCGAAGCAGCTCAACGTCGCAAAAGACTGTGACCCGCGCGTGATCGAGGTTTCAACGATGCGCGCCGTTGCCGGTCGACGCACCGCGACACCACGAAACGGGTTCAGCCCTTCTGCGACCGAATGAATTTGGGCGTGAGGGCGCCACTTCGGGCGAGGTCCAGGACGCTTTCGAATCCAGCGGCGACCGCGAGCATGATCGTTTCGCTGCCCGGTCGACCGACGATCGAGAGTCCGACGGGAAGGCCGTCGATGACGCCCATCGGCACGGTGGCGATCGGCCATCCCGCGATTGCCGGCGCCTGGGTCACCTGTGACCAGTGAGCACTCCCGCTGCCGCCCAAGACGAGGTCGTTCTTCCACGCGGGGCTGTAACAGGGTGCGATGAAGCACTCAACGTCGGCGAGCGCAGGCGCCAGGCATTGGTCGGACGCCCACGCCACGTTCCTCGACCTCGCGTCGTGGTACTTCTCGCCGCCGCGTCCGCCCGAGGCGAGTGCCTGGTCGAAGAATTCGTGACCGAAGAACGCGAGTTCGACGTCCCGATGCTCGTTCTCAAAGTCGATGCACTCCGCGAGCGTCGACGGTCCTGGGCCGCCTCGGCGCTGCAAGAAGGTCGTCAAGTCGTCGCTCAATTCGCTCAGTAGCACCGTCAGTTCATCGGCGTCGACCGTCGCGTCGGCTTCGAGGACCGTTATCTCAGAGATCGTTGCTCCGGCGCGGTGAGCTCTCCCGACGACCTCGAGAAACAGTCGGTCGGTGGCGGGATGACCGGTCGTGAGGTTCGTGGCGACCGCGACGCGCGCGCCGTCAAATCCCCGGGTGACGCGCTCGAGGACGTGGTCGAGTCCCGTGAGGACCTCATAGAGAGCGGCGACGTCACGGACCGTTCGGGCCATTGGGCCGGCGCTGTCTTGACTCGACGAGATCGGCACAATCCCTTCTCCCGGTACCGTGCCGACGGCCGGTTTCATGCCGACGACGCCATTGAGTGACGCCGGACACGTGATCGAGCCGTCGGTCTCGGTCCCAATGGCGAGTGGTGCGAGTCGCGCCGCGAGCGCCGCGCCGGAACCCGATGAGGAGCCGCCGGCACATCGGTCCAGTCGATACGGGTTGACGGTGAGACCTCCCACGGCTGACCACCCGCTGGTCGAGAAGGGTGAACGCATGTTGGCCCATTGCGAAAGATTGGTGGACCCGAGGATGACGAGACCGGCGTCGCGAAGTCTTGTGACGAGCGGCGCGTCGTGGGGAACAGGACGACCGAGCAGCGCCGTGGACCCGGCGCTGCCTGGCAACCCAACGACCTCGACGTTGTCTTTGACGAGAATCGGGACGCCGTGAAGAGGACTTCGCACTGCCCCGCGTGACCTTTCGTCATCGAGGCGCTTCGCGTTCTCGAGCGCGTCGGGCGCGAGGGCCAACACGCTCCGCAGTTCGATCTCACTGCCGGGCGCGTCGATCTCGGCGATTCGTTCGATCAGCGACGTGACGATGTCCACTGATGACGTTTCGCCGGAGGCCAATGCTTCGGCGAGATCTATCGCCGAGGTTTCACAGAGTTCTCCACTCGACCGTGTCATTGATGCCTCCTCGACGAGGTCGAGAATAACACCGCCCGATTCGACTCGGGTCTCGTCATTTCGGGCGAGTGGTCCAAACGACGCTTGACGTCGCCACTAAAATTGTCGAATGGTCAAATTGGAATCAAAGTCATCCCAGGAGCTGGCGTCGTGGATGCCGAGCACGAAAGCGCACTACATCGCCGAACGGATAAAAGCCGGCGAGAACGCTGAAGTTGCACGCAAGATGTCGGACTCTCAATTCGCGGAACTCTTTCCCGACGCAAGTCCCGCCGAGGGTCAACACGTGATGAACGTTCTGGAGGATGAGGAGATTGTCGGAACGCTGTGGATGGGACGCCCCTTCTCGGGTGACGGCGTCACCTGGTTCATTTATGACATCGAGATAGCGAAGGACATGCGTGGTCGCGGCTTCGGCCGAGCGGCAATGCAAGCTGCCGAGGAGTGGACCCGTGAACGCGGTGGCACGCGCGTCGCCCTCAACGTCTTCGGACCAAATCTGACCGCTCGATCACTGTACGATTCGCTCGGTTACGAGGTTCTCGCGACGTCGATGTTCAAGGACATCTAGGCCGCGCTTAAACCGCGAGCGAATTCATTCACGTCAATCGAATCGCCCGATTCAACGTCGGCGACAGACGAGTTCGCCTTTGCCGACGGTGGCGACCATGGCGTCGACGCGATCGTCGGCGAGTACCCGGTCAATCAACGGCTGCAGGTCCTCGCGGTGGCTCGTCGCGTTGTCGGCGATGAGGATCGCCCCGGGGACCATCTTCGGCACAACCACGTCGTAACAGGCTTCGTAGACGTCCTTTTCGGCGTCCAGGAAACAGAACCCTACGTCCTCGAATTCGTCCGCGTGTTCGAGAAAATCACCTTCGACGAGATGCACGACGTCGGTGACCCGTGTGCGATCGAAGGTCGCTCGAGCCAAGCGAGCCTTTTCGGGAAGTATTTCGAACGTCATGAGGCTTCGCCCGCTGAGCCGACAGGCCTGGGCCAACCACAGCGCGGAGTAACCGGCGCTGGTCCCAATCTCGATCATCGCTCCGGTCGGTGCCGACGCGGCCCACAGGGCAATGAAACGTCCCGTATCCGGAGCGATCTGGCGCAAACGCTCGAGATGTGGTGTTCCGTCTTCGCGGTCTTGTTCGTCGCGTTCTTCGAGCTCGTGCATTACCTCGAGCACGTTGGTCGTCATGTCATTGAACATCGAACCTCCGTACGTCGCTCCCAACATACCTGGCTGGCGTTGCCTGTTGCATTGGAGTTCGCGCACAGGGGAACGGGGATCGTGTCGATTAGCCCTTGGTGTAGAACGCGATGGTCGACGTCAACACGTCGTCCCAGGGCGTTGGTACGAGACCGAAGGTGCTGCGCGTCTCGGAGTCGTCGATGATGAACGGGACCTCGAACTGGTACAACGTTTTTGGCAGTTCACGAACGTTGGTACTGAACAGTCCCAACACGCGTAGTGCCACCGTTGGAACCTTCGTGATCTTCACGTTTGACGCGCCGACGAATCGAGCAATGTCGTCAATGGCTTGGCGGACGGAGCAAGGGGGATTCGCTGGCGCGTGCCACGCCCGACCCCAGGAACGATCGTCTTGAGCGCACGTCACGAGGGTTCGAGCTACGTCGGCGGTGTAGTTCCAACTGTGCGGTGCGTCGACATTGCCGATGACCTGACAGCTCTTGTCCGCAAGGATGCGCGGAATGAGTTGGCCGAGATAGCTCTCCGACTTGGGGCCGATGAAGTCAGACGCGCGCACCTCGGTCGCTTTGATTCGGCCTTCGTCGTGGGCGTGTTTGGCGTCGCGCCACATCGTCGCGCGCACTTGGGCCTTCTCGTAATTCGCGTTGAGCGGATCGTGGGGCGTCATCGGACCGGTCGGGCGTCCGTAGGCGTAGAGATTGTTGAGAGTGACAAGTTTCGATCCACTGGCTTCGGCGGCCGCGAGAATCGCGTTGGCGATTGGAGGCCAGTCTGTCGGCCAGCGATGGTAGGGGGGACTGGCGCAGTTGAAGATCGCGTCGGTGCCTGACGCGTGTCGCACCACCGTCGCCGGATCCGAAGCATCGCCGGTAACCCGTTCAATGAGCGAATGCTCGGGTCCCGTGCCGCGCCGAGAGAGGAGCCGAACGGCGTGCCCTTGTTGCGCGAGCTCTTCAGCGACCACGGTGCCAATCGCTCCGGCGCCGACAATCAAATACGTTCCCATTCATCCTCCTCGTTTAAGAGAGCACTGCTCTCTCAAACAGTGTGGCACAACGCGCTCGGATTTGCAAGAGCACCGCTCTCTCTGTGCGTGCAAGGAGAGAGCGGTGCTGCGATACTGGACAGATGAGTGAGATCCGTCCAACGCGAGCCGACGCCCGCCTCGTCCAAATTGAGCGGATCAAGTCGACCTCTCGGAGGTTGATGGCCGCGAAGGGCGCCTCCGGTCTTTCACTGCGTGAGGTTGCTCGAGAGATGGGCGTGGTGTCCTCGGCCCTGTACCGATACTTTCCGACGAGGGACGATCTATTAACGGCGCTGATTGTCGACGCCTACAACGACGTTGGATCGTCCGCCGAGCGCGCGGCTCATCGTGTGCCACCGAGCGAACCGCGACGTCGATTCCACGCGGCAGCGTTGGCGATACGAAAGTGGGCGAAGACCAACCCCAACGAATACGCCCTGGTGTACGGTTCGCCCGTTCCCGGCTACGAGGCGCCACTGTTCACGATCGAGCCGGCCGCCCGGGTTGCGCTGGTATTGGGTTCGATCATCACCGACGCCTGGCGGGAGTCACGTGCCGAGTTGAGCGAGGAGAACGAAGCTTCGACGATGAAGGGAGTGCTCGAAACGCGCAACCTTGATGCAGTGATGCCCGGTGTTCCCGAGTCGGTGCGCGCGCTGTCCTTGATGGTGTGGGCGCAGATCATCGGCTGCATCAGTTTCGAGCTCTTCGGTCACTACAAAGGATCGGTGCGAAACTTCAATCGATTCTTCGTGATGGTCGTCGACGAAGCCGCCAAACTAGTCTTACCCCCCGAGCGGGTCTGAGAGAAGGAACGTGATGCAGTTGGTCTATCCACTAACGACGGAACGACTGATCATTCGCGCGCTCACGCCCGATGACCTCGATCGCCACCACGCATTGTTCTCTGATCCTGAGGTGGTCCGCTACCTCTACTTCGGACCATTCGATCGCCCAGGCGCGCAAGAGCATCTCGCGCGTCGAAGCGTCGTCGACTTGCCCGGTGAAGGTCAGTGGATCAACTTCGGCGTTGAGCTGAGGGGCGAAGGGGTCCTCATCGGAGAGCTGGCGATGGGATTCATCAGTTCGACGCACGAGCACTACGAAGTTGGCTACGTGTTCGACCCGGCCTACGCCGGACGCGGGTACGCGACCGAAGGCGCGGCCATGATCGTCGAACTGGCCTTCTCGGGATTAGGCGCTCATCGGGTGAGTGGGCGCCTCGACGCGCGCAATGGACCTTCGGCTCGCGTACTCGAGAAATTGGGCATGCGCCGAGAGGCTCATTTCCTCGAAAACGAATACGTCAAGGGCGAGTGGACAGACGAACTGGCCTACGCAATTCTCGCCCCGGAGTGGCGAGCGCATCGCGGTCCCGCCACGGAGTTTCAGTTCAACGAGTAGTCGCCGTCGAACGGCGACGGCCTCACGCGCTGATTGAACGATTCGGTCGGAACCATTTGTATTCGATGTTTTTCGCGATCTGTTGGGCGAGAAGATCGCTCAGTTCGCGCGCCACCAACCACAGCGCGAGGTCGAGTCCACTCGTGACGCCGCCGCTCGTGACCACGTCACCATCGTCGACGACGCGATCGGGGACGACGATGACGCCCAATTCGGCCAACTCTTCGCGCGCCGTATAGTGCGTGTTGGCTCGCCGTCCGGTGATAACGCCAGCGTGGGCCCACAACATGGTCCCGGTGCACACGCCGGCAATGACGGTCGCGCTGTTGGCGGCCTCGACGAGCAGCGGGGCCAGCTCACCCTTTTGGTGCTCCGCCCACGCGCCCTGTTTCGATCGGGCGTTCCAACCCCCTCCGGCGACGATGACGATGTCCGCCTCGCCCGGAACGAAGGGGCCGTCGGTCGCAAAAATCAGGCCGCTCGCCGCGCACACCGTGTTCTGACCGGTGTGGGCGACGAGTCGCACCGAGAAATCAATGCTGAGTTGACCGGCGCGCCTCAATATCTCGTACGGACCGAGGGCGTCTAACTCGTCCAGTCCGTCAAATACCACGATGTCCGCGAGCATGACCTGAGTGTAGAAGAGGTCATTGTGGACGTCGCGTATGACGTGAAGTAGTACCGACGCTTGGGGTGAGATTCTAAGAATTGGTTAAAGCTGAACGCTGTAACGCTGTGGTGCCTCTCAAGACTGTCCATTATGGAGCGTTGCGACCCGTCGCCACTTAAAGTTCAACTCATGGATCTTCGAGTGCGATGGTCGAATGATCCGTTCTCAAAGTATCCGTTGTGACACTGATATTTGTCGCGTTCGCGGCAGGTTTAATCGCCGGAATATCACCCTGCATCCTGCCGGTACTTCCCATCGTTTTCGTCGCCGGCGTAGCCGCGCCCGACGCCACCGAAATTCCGAAGGGTTCATGGCGTCGTTCGGTAGCGATCGTCCTCGGACTCGTCTTGAGTTTCAGTCTTCTCGTGCTCGTCGGGTCCGAGATTCTGTCGGGATTGCATCTTCCCCAGAACACGTTGATGTGGGTGGGAGTAGTGCTCTTGGGCCTCGTCGGCTTGGGTTTCGTGATTCCGGTGATCGGTGAGTGGCTGGAACGGCCATTCGCAAGAATGGTCGGGCGACAGCCCAGCAGTTCGAGCGGCGGATTCGTCATCGGTTTGGCGTTGGGTCTGGTATTCGTACCGTGTGCGGGACCAGTCCTTGCGGCGATCACGGTGCTGGGCGCGACGCGCGATATTCATTTCGAAACCGTCCTGGTCACCCTCGCGTTCGCCGTCGGTGCGGTAGTGCCACTGCTCTTTATCGCCCTCGCCGGCGGTGGACTCGTCCATCGAGTGCAGTCGGTTCGGAAACGCGCACCGCTCTATCGCCAAATCGGTGGCGTGGTGCTGCTCTTGATGGCGATCGGCATCGCGACGAACTCATTCGACTTCTTGCAACGGGACGTTCCCGGCTACACGAGCGTGCTGCAAAAGAAGATTGAGGGCTCGACGACTATTCGTAAGCAGCTCAATGCCCTGAAGGGCACGAAAGGTTCACAAGGCGTCTCCGGTTCGCTTGTGTCGTGTCCCTCCTCCTCACCCGGTTTGGTGACTTGTGGCCTGGCGCCTAACTTCACCGACGTCACCACGTGGCTCAACACGCCTGGGGATCAGCCCCTCACGATGAAGGGGCTGCGGGGCAAGGTCGTCATCGTCGACTTCTGGACGTACTCGTGTATCAACTGTCAGCGATCACTTCCGCACGTCGAGGCCTGGTACAAACGCTATGCCCCGTACGGGCTGGAAATCGTTGGCGTCCACACGCCGGAATTCGCGTTCGAACACGTCGTGAGCAACGTGAAGGCGCAGGCGTTGACACTGGGCGTCAAGTACCCGATCGCCGTCGACAACAGTTACGGAACCTGGAACGCTTACAACAATGAGTACTGGCCGGCCGAGTACCTCATCGACGCCCAGGGTGTCGTGCGTCACGTCGACTTCGGCGAGGGCAACTACGCGTTGACCGAGACGCTCATTCGAAAGCTCCTCGTGGCGGGCCACCCGGGACTCAAGCTGCCGCCGCCGACGTCCGTGGCGAATCTCACGCCGTTCGTCGAGACGAGTCCCGAGTCCTACATCGGCTACAAGTACGGCTTGACCTACATGGACTCCAACGTCGCACCGGCGCAGAACGTGGCAGCGCAATATCACTTCCCGAAGGACCTGTCGTCGACGACGTGGGCACTGTCGGGTGTCTGGAACGATCACGCCGAAGAGGCGACGTCAGTCAAGGATTCGAAGTTGGAGATCAACTATGTGGCGCAGGACGTCTATCTCGTCATGGGCGGCACGGGCACCGTGACGGTCTCGTTGGGCAACGGCACGGTGCCCACGACGATTCGCGTGAATGGCGTACCGCGGCTCTATACGCTCTTTCACGCGAAGTCGTCGTCATCCGGCAACATGGTGTTGAAATTCACTCCCGGTGTCCAGGCCTTCGATTTCACGTTCGGTTGAGCCAGCCTCGTTACTGATGGGGTCGCCCGATGAGTCGAGGATGTGGACAAGTACACTCCGACTAACGAGCTAAATAGCGGCGAAACGAATCGTTATGGGCCGCAGTGAAGGGATTCAAATGGTTGGAATCGTGTTAGCAGTAGTCGCGGGAATCATCGTTCTGCTCGTTTTGTCGGCGATCTTAAAGGCCGTACGAATCGTTCAACAGGGGTTCGTCGGTGTCATCACCCGCTTCGGTGAGTTCAAGGACATCAAGAATCCTGGACTGACCTTCATCATTCCCTTCATCGAGGTCATGAAGATCGTCGACGTTCGTGAGACACCACGAACCGGAGACCGCCAACAGGTCATCACGCGCGACAACGTGGCGGTCATCGTCAACGCGACGATATTCAGCCAAGTGGTCGACGTCCGTCTGGCTCTCTTCACGAACTCGGACTACCTCGTGAGTGTCGATAACCTCGCGCGCACGTCAGTGCGAGCCGTCTTTGGCAGCATCACGTTGGACGAGGCGTTCTCCCAGCGCGAGCGTATCGGCACGATGCTCCAGACGCAGATGGAAGAGGCCACTGACAAGTGGGGCGTTCGCATCAATCGCGTGGAAGTCCTCGAGATCACGCCGCCGGAGCAGATTCTCCAGGCCATGGCCCTGCAGAAGCAGGCCGATCAGGAAAAGCGAGCTCGGATCCTGGAATCTGAAGGTCAGCAGCAGTCCGCAGTGAACGTCGCCGATGGTCAGCGCCAAGCGGCGATCAAAGAGGCCGAGGGCGCGCAGCAGTCCGATATCCTCCGCGCCCAGGGTCGACGACAGGCGCTCATCCTCGAGGCCGAAGGACGCGCCCAGGCCATCGCGTCGGTGTACGCGGCGATCAAATTGCAACAACCCGACCCGACGCTGGTGGCGATCTTGCAGCTCGATACCTTGTCAAAGTTCGCCGAGAGTCCCAACACCAAGTTGATCATCCCCGCCGAGAGTGCGGCGCTCTTGGGTGCCGCTCAGGCCATCAAGAGCGTGATGGCCGACGTTCCGAGTACGCAGTCCTAGACATTGTGAGAACGTGACTGCAGCGAATGTGCTGCAGGACGCGTTGGGCGAAGTGATTAAACGGGATCGACCCAGAGGGTCGTGCCGTACGCCTTCTTCACGACGACCGGGGTGCCGTCGGGGAGTTGCGCGGGCCAATCCGTAACGGCCTTCCACGACTCACCCTGAATCTTGACTCGTCCCGGGTGCGTGGCGTCACCCACTGGCATTTCGACCGTGCCGCGCATGTCCGTCATCGCCGTATTTGTCGGCTGCGACATGTTGATTTCGAACCGATGGTGATGAAACTTTCGCATTGCAAAGGGTCGCAGGGTCACGAGCGAAACCGCGGAGACGGCGAGCCAGGCGCCCGCTTGAAAGGGAAAGGGCAAGCCGGCCAGAGCCAGGACAAAAGAGATCGCGGCGCCGAAACCGATGAAGACCGCGATGAAGGCGTTCGAGTGCAGTTCGAGTGCGAACGAGAACCCGATAATGACGACCCAGAAGAGAATTGCAACCATTATTCGCAGTATATGGCCGGTCCTTAATTCGAGTCAGGCCATCGACGAGGCCACTTTTTGACTCTTCACTGGCCTGGGAAGCACGCAAAGGGCATCGCTAGCATTGGGCAATGGTTGAGGTCTCTCCCTTCCTCTGGTTCAACGACAATGCCGAGCAGGCGCTTGAGTTTTACGCGGGTGTCTTCGCCAACTCTGAGATTGTCAACGTCACTCGGATGGACGTACCAACGATGCCCAATGGCGGATTCGTCATCGGAACGATTCGAATTGAGAACCTGACGATCTCGATAATGAACGGTGGTCCGACCTTCTCACTGAACGAGGCCTTTTCGCTCGTCGTTTCGTGTCAGGACCAAGCCGAGGTTGATTATTACTGGTCGAGCTTCGGTGACAGTGGCGAACCGGGTCCCTGCGGCTGGCTGAAGGACAAATTCGGACTCTCGTGGCAGATCATTCCGACACTCCTCACCGAACTCTTGGGCGACCCCGATCCGGAGAAGGCCGGTCGCGTTCGAGACGCCATGATGATCATGAGCAAAATCGAATGTGACAAGTTGCAGGCCGCCTACGACGGGTGAGCGAATGACCTGTTCACGTTGCAGTGCACGAACGATGCGAATAGAAGGGTCGGATCATGACTGAGCACGAAGTCGAGCTCTTTCAGAGCCGCGAAGCGCAAGTGGCCGAACTTCGCGTACGTCGAGCGTTGCCGACAAAGGGTCGACGGACCGTGGGCGCGTGGTGTTTCGTCGATCACATGGGGCCGATGTCGTTGAGCCCGGACCGATCCATCGACGTCGCGCCTCATCCACACATAGGCCTGCAGACCGTGACGTGGCTTTTCACTGGAGAGTTCTTGCATCGCGACAGCCTCGGCTCGGAGCAGCTCATCCGAGCGGGCCAACTGAATCTCATGACGTCCGGTCACGGCGTCGCGCACTCTGAAGAGAATCCCGGACTTCGCTCGGGTGAGATGCACGGTATGCAACTGTGGGTCGCACAGCCATCGAAGACTCGTGATGGTGGCGCCGGTTTTGAACACTATGAAGAACTACCGAAGGTCGAAGTGTCGAACCTCACGGCGACGGTGCTCGTTGGTTCCTTCGGTCAGTCACGTTCACCCGCTCGTCGAGACAGTGAACTCGTTGGCCTCGAACTCGACTTTCACGGAGGACCCGTCACCCTCGGCCTCGAGCCGACCTACGAGTACGCGCTCATCGTCGCCAACGGCTCCGTGTTGGCGGACGGCACTGTCGTGGAACCGGGGGCGTTGGCGTACCTCGGTGCGGGACGCGACGAATGTCGATTTGAGACACAGGGTCCGAGCCGGGCGATGCTGATTGGTGGTGTTCCCTTCGACGAACGACTCTTCATGTGGTGGAACTTTGTCGCGCGAACCCAAGACGAGATCTCGGATGCCTGGCGATCCTGGGCCACGGGTGAAGAGCGTTTCGGTCGTGTCGCCTCACCGTTCGCGCGCATCGAAGTGAGTCCACCGCCGTGGCTGATGGCGCTGCATTGAGTAAGAAAATCCTCCACGTGAATTAGCTCTCACACTTTTTCAAGAGAGTTAGTGGCAAACAGCCTCGCACTACGATGGCCCTAGCCATTGCGTTGAGAGGTCCATGGTGCGAAAGCGCAACACCGAGAGTGAACGCCTTCGCGTTCCTCCGCCAATGATCAGGCGGCGCATCCCCTCAGGTCGCGGCGCAATGGAACAACCGAACGTGACGCATGACGGTGAAGCGAGATTGACTCCGCAGTTCTGGCTCGCTGTGGTGTTGACCGGCGTCGCCACGGGTCTCTTCGGTGCCCTCTTAATGTGGCTACTCACCGAAGTAGAACACGTTGGATTTCACTATCACTCCGGGTATTTCCAGAATGCGGTGGCTGCAGTGAGCTCGGGGCGACGCATCATCGTGCTACTAATCGGCAGTGCCATCGGCGCGGTGTCGTGGTACCTGATCAGGCGTTATCTCAAGCACGAGAAGTCCGACATTGACGACGCGATTTGGAACGGCGACGGCGAGCTGTCAATTCGCCGGAGCTTCTTGACGTCGATCGTCTCAGAGGTCGTGATCGGTCTCGGCGCGTCGATCGGACGCGAAGCGGCACCGAAGTTGATGGGCGGCGCGTCGGGCAGCGTGCTCTCGCACTGGTTCAATTTGAGCCCCGCGCAAAAGCGCCTGCTCGTCGCCTGTGGTGGTGGCGCGGGCTTAGCGTGCGTGTATAACGTGCCATTCGGCGGAGCCATTTTCACCGCCGAAGTCCTCTACGGCAGTTTCGCGTTGCCCGTCGTGATGCCCGCGCTCGCGACGTCACTGATCGCGACTTTGGTGGCCTGGTTGTACCTGCCCTCGGGTGCCACGTACGCCGATATCCCCGCGTATCGATTTTCCGGATCGCTGATGGTGTGGTCGCTTCTGGCCGGCGTCGTCATCGGTCTCCTCGCCGTCTTCTACGTCCGACTGATCGGGTGGGCCTCGCACTTTCGTGCGAAGGGTGCGCACATCCTGTGGATGATGCCCGTCGCCTTCGGCATCCTCGGCGTTATCGGCATCTGGTATCCGCAGCTCTTCGGTAACGGCAAGGATATGGCGCACGAGGCGTTCCTCGGCGTTGGTGGCATCGGACTGTTGTTTGCGCTCTTCGCACTCAAGCCCCTCGTCACCGCGATGATGCTCGGCAGTGGCGCCGCCGGCGGCGTCTTTACGCCGTTTCTGGCGACCGGCGCTCTCTTCGGCGCCTTCTTCGGCGCGCTCTGGATCCATATGTGGCCAGGCACGCCCGTTGGGGCGTTCGCGCTCGTGGGTGCCGCGGCCATGATTGGCGCCTCGATGCAGGCCCCATTGGCCGGACTGGTGCTGGTGTTCGAGTTCACGCACAGCGGCTTCTCGTTGGCGATACCGATGTTGGCCGCCACCGTGATCGCGACGTTCCTGGTTCGCCAGATTGACGGGTACAGCATCTATTCGGCCCGCTTACCGCGACGAGAGGACCTCACGGTGCTGGCGTCTCCGGAAGGTACCTAAGAACTGGGACGTGGCCCCCGAGCTGCATGGAAGAATGATGGCGTGTACGTACCCCCGAAGCACGCAATTGACGAAGAGGCCGCGTGGGCAATCGTTCGCGAGGCTGGCGCCGGGATGCTGGTCGTCGAGACGCCCGAAGGGCTCCAGAGTGTCTTCGTGCCCGTCGTCGTCAGTGATGACCGAACGAAAATCCTTACCCACGTCGCCAAGGCGAATTCGTGGTGGCGCTCGCTGCACGATGGCGACGAGGTCGTCGGACTCTTCCTCGTCGCGAGCGCCTACGTGTCGCCCTCGAACTACCCGAGTCGCTTCGAGAATCCCGGCGTCGTGCCGACGTGGAATTACGTCGCCGCCGAAGTCCGTGGTCGCCTCACGGTGCACGACGACCCCGAGTGGCTGCAGCGACAGGTACGCCTGGTGACCGACCAGTTCGAGGCCGGCCGTTCAACCGAATGGCACGTCGAGGACGCGTCGGCCGACTACGTCGCGCGACAAGTGAAGGCCATCGTCGGCATCGAGATCGACGTCGAAGGGATCCAGGGTAAGGCCAAGCTCTCACAGAATCGACCGGACGTCGATCACGACTCAGTGCGCGACAACCTGGCCCAAGGAACTCCCGGCGAGCGCAACGTGGCCGCACGCATGACCGATGACCAGTGAGTCGACGCTGAGCATCCGATTATGCGGCCCCAACGACTGGCAGGACCTGCGCGCGATTCGTCTTGAAGCGCTCAGCGATACCCCTGAAGCCTACGGTTCGACCTACGAGGAGTCGGTGCGCTGGTCCGACGCGCAGTGGAAGAACGCCGCCTCGAACCGGCTGTATTACCTCGCCGATCGAGATAGTCGGGTCGTTGGCATGGTCTCGGGCGGGTTCAACGACGGGAAGCCTGGGACCCGCTGGCTCTACGGCATGTACGTGACGCCGAGCGAGCGAGGAAGCGGAACGGCTGCTCTCTTAGTGCAATCGATCGCTGAGTGGGCGAAGAGTCAAGGAGTTGGAGAGATCTACTTGCACGTGGGATCGTCGGTCCCGCGGGCGCGCGCCTTCTATGAGAAGGTTGGTTTTCGCCCGACCGGGGAGAACTTTCAATTTGACCGCGATCCCTCTTTGACCTTGATCACGATGGTGCGACAACTTGACTGACGACGATTTCCGCGTCGAGCGTGTCTCGGCCGACCAACTTCACGATCTCCGTCGGCGGGTCCTGCGCAACGACGACCCCGCGATCTATCACCCTGATCCGCGTGACGAGGAAGCGACGTCGTGCCACTACGGCGGACTGCTCGGTTCGCGACTCGTGGTGAGTGCGTCGTTCTTCCCCTCGGCGCCGCCGATGAACGCGTCGCTGACCACGTTTCAACTGCGCTACATGGCGACCGATTTCGACGTTCAGGGACAAGGGTACGGCGCGCGCGTACTCGCCTTCGCCGAAGAAGATCTTTGCGCTCTCGGTGTCGAGCAACTCTGGGCCAACGGTCGTGATACGGCTCTGGGATTCTATGAATCCGTGGGGTGGTTGTGCGTCGAAGGTTCAGAGCACCTCAGTCCCGAGACGATGTTGCCCCACACGGTGATCTTCAAACGCTTAATAGGCGAATAAGAACTGGTCCAGTTACACGAGTGTCGTTCAGTAGTTTGGAAGGATGCGAAAGACACTCCTCGTGATCGTTGCCGTCGTCGTGATCGCCGCGATAGGGGGACTGGCCTTCTTTCACTTCCATAAGACCACCACGACTCCCACAACGACACCGACAACGACCACCACGTTGCCGCAGTACCCAACCGCGCCGCTGACCGGTTTGCCCGATCCGTCGGGACTTTCGGTGAAACGACCCGCGCTCACGGTCAAGATCGAGAACACCCCCCAGGCTTTGCCGCAGTGGGGCATCGACCAGGCCGACGTCGTGTACGAAGAGATAGTGAATGGCGGCATCACGCGATTGGCGGCGATCTTCAACTCGCAGGCCCCCGCGAAGGTCGGACCGGTGCGCTCGGTGCGTCCGACCGACACCCAGGTCGTGTGGCCCCTCGGCGGAATCTTCGCCTTCTCCGGTGGCGCGCCCTACGCGGTGGCGTCCATCTCGACGGTGCCGGGGTTGAAGTTGATTAACGAGTCGAGCGCCGGCACGGCCATGTTCCGCGACCTCAACCTCTACGCGCCCCACAATCTCTTTGCCAT
>Ga0209483_1000867_pt1 | contig 24586 bp, 24 predicted proteins | sample NGEPerA_FD_184508 | JGI IMG/M metagenome (GOLD analysis project Ga0209483, IMG submission 184508) | Arctic peat soil microbial communities from the Barrow Environmental Observatory site, Barrow, Alaska, USA - NGEE PermafrostL2-A... | ecosystem: Environmental > Terrestrial > Soil > Wetlands >... | reverse complement strand
TGGGACGAGGAATCCTATACGGCGGTCGGATTCCCGCGTGTCTTCTATCTCCGCTATCACGGCTACCGGGCGTATTTCCCCTTGTGGGCGCTGGCGCGATATCGCAACCTGCGTCAGGCCACTCGGGGGAGCGTCGTGTACGGTATGTGACACCGTGCGCGCACGGCATGTCATGAAACTCGTCGCCATCTGCGGTTTCGCCGCCGAGGCGCGGCTCTTGCGCCGCCACGGCATCGAAGCGCGCGTAACCGCCGCCGATCCCGCGCGCGCCGCGTCCGAGGCCGAAGCGGCGCTGGCGCAGGGCGCCACCGTGCTGATGAGCTTCGGCGTTGCCGGCGGGCTCGACCCGGCGCTGCGGACGGGCGATCTGCTGTTGCCGCGTGCGGTGACGGCGCCGTCGGGCGAGCGCTTCGCGGTCGATGCGGCGCTGCACGGAGCCCTGCGTTCCCGCATGGCCGCGAATGATTCCGATCTCCTGGGCGTCGACCGCGTCGTCATGGATTCTACCGCCAAGGCGAAGCTGCATGCTCAGGGCGGCGCCGCCGCGGTCGATCTCGAAAGTCTTGCCGTGGCGCGGGTCGCCACGGCTCATGGCCGTCCGTTCATCGTGCTGCGTGCGGTGGCGGACGAAGCCTCGCGCTCTCTGCCGCCGGCGGCGCTGGTCGGGCTCGACACCGAAGGGCGCGCCGCACCCCGGCGGGTGCTGGCCGCGCTGCTCCGCCGGCCGCGCCAGCTGCCGGCGCTGATCGCCTTGGCGCGCGACACGCGCCGCGCGCTGGCATCGCTCAGCGCGGCGCCCGCGGCTCTTCAGGGAATTTCATGACGCAAAAGAAAAGGGCCGGCTCTTGGCAGAGCCGGCCCTCATTCCGTTTCTGTCCGCTTACTGGAACAGCTTCAACGAGTTGATCCCCGTCTGGATAACGCCCCAGGCGAGCGGGATGCCGACGAAGCACCAGGCGAGCAGGAGCTTGATGCCGTTGCCGGCGGTTTGCTGTGTATTGGCCATGTGTTTCTCCGACTTTCCTGGTTACGCCACGCCCTGGGCTTCTTGCTGGGCCGTCATGTGATGCCTGCGATCGACCGCCTTGACCAGCAGATTGCAGATGAAGCCCACCACCAGCAGTACCGCCATCACGTACATGGTGGTGTTGTAGGCCTGGGCCTTGGCGACGCCGTGGGTGATGTTGTACTGGCGGATGTAGTTCACCAGCACCGGGCCGAAGATGCCGGCCATCGACCAGGCCGTCAGCAACATCCCGTGAATGGCGCCGACATAGCGCGTGCCGAACATATCGCGGAGATATGCCGGCACGGTGGAGAAACCGCCGCCATACATGCTGATGATGACCAGGAAGCAAAGAACGAATCCGGCGACGCTGCCGATCGCGCCGGTATAGGGCACTATGCAATAGAGGACGGTACCGAGAACGAAGAACACGAAGTAGGTGTTCTTGCGGCCGATGAAGTCCGAGGTCGAGGCCCAGAAGAAGCGCCCGCCCATATTGAACAGGCTCATCAATCCGACGAATCCGGCGGCCGATATCGGGGTAACATGACCCGGGAACATCTCCTGGATCATTGCCGAAGCCTGGCCCAGCACGCCGATGCCGGCGGTGACGTTGAGGCACAGCACCCACCAGATCAGCCAGAATTGCGGCGTCTTCAGCGCCTCGTAGACGAAGACGTTGTTGGTGGTGATGAGCTTCCTCGGCTGCGCCGGAACGACATATCCCTCGGGCTTCCAGCCGGGTGCGGGAACGCGCACGATGGTCGCGCCGACCATCATGAAGCAGAAATAGATCACGCCCAACGCGATGAAGGTTTCCGCCACGCCGATATGCGTCGGCGTGGTGAATGTGCGCATCAGGTAAACGGATAAGGGCGAGGCGATGAAGGCGCCGCCGCCGAAGCCCATGATCGCCATGCCGGTGGCCATGCCGGGCCGGTCGGGGAACCATTTGATCAGCGTCGAGACCGGCGAGATATAGCCGATGCCGAGGCCGAAGCCGCCGAGCACGCCATAGCCGAAATAGATCACCCAGATGTTATGGATGTAGACACCGAAGGCCGAGACGAGGAAGCCGCCGCTCCAGCACAGCGCCGCGGTGAACATCGCCTTGCGCGGGCCGCCTTCCTCGACCCAGCGCCCGAGCAGCGCGGCCGAGACGCCGAGGAAGAAGATGCCGAGGCTGAAGATCCAGCCGAGATCGGTCAGCTTCCAGTCGTCGGGCGTCGATTGGGTGATGCCGAGGAGCTTGGTCATCGGCAAATTGAACACGCTAAAGGCGTAGGCCTGGCCGATGCAGAGATGCACGCACAGCGCGGCCGGCGGAATGAGCCAGCGGCTGTAGCCCGGCGGCGCAATCGTCCGCGATCTATCCAAAAACGACATTAGTTTCCTCCCCGGTTGAAACTTTTACCCCCGGGATCTGGCTTGTCCCGGCTAGCCGCCACGCGCGGCACTTCGCAAACCATGAATTAGCGGAGAAAAAAACGCAAGCGCGACTAACGATCGCCATCGCTCAAGCTACGCGCAAACGGCTGAAGCGTTGGAGATTTCCGGGCGTTGCCCACCGGAACTCGGGATGGGCAAGGGAAAACCCACACTCCCGCGGGCAGCGGTCGTTAATCCACAGGGCTGCCGCGATACATTTCGGGCCCGTCATAGGGGCCGGGACCGAAATAAGGCCCCGCGGCGGGAAACGCCGCCCGCTCCGGCGGCGACACGGGCGCGCAGGCCGCGAGGCCGAGGACCAGCATCAAGCCAAGCAGAACGTATTTCATGCCGCGCTCCTCGGGCCGGCCCTACTCGGCGGCGTCGACCCGTTCCATCGCCTCTTCGACGTGGCGCGAGAAGACGTATTGCGCCGGACGCTGATTATCCAGGGAGATCTCCGGCGCCATCTCGCCCTCGGTCTTGACGCCGCGCAGGGCGACGCCCAGCGCCTTCAAGGGATGCTTCACCGCGTCCATCACCGCGGTCGCCTCGTATCCCGAATGCACCATGCAGTCGGCGCATTTCTCGTAATTGCCGGTGCCGTAGGAATCCCAGTCGGTTTCCGCCATGAGCTCCTTGAAGCTCTTGGCGAAGCCTTCGCCGACCAGGTAGCAGGGCCGCTGCCAGCCGAAATAATTGCGCGTCGGGTTGCCCCACGGCGTGCAGTGGTAGTTCTGGTTGCCGGCGAGGAAGTCGAGAAACAGGCCCGATTGCGAGAACGACCATTTGGTGCCGTTCTTGGCGCGGAAGATGTCGCGGAACAGCTCCTTGGTCTTCTTGCGGTTGAGGAAATGCGACTGGTCGGGCGCGCGCTCATAGGCATAGCCCGGCGAGACCGTGATGCCGTCGAGGCCGCTCTCCATCATCGTGTCGAAGAACCGGGCGACGCGTTCCGGCTGGGCGCCGGCGAACAGCGTGCAGTTGATGTTGACGCGGAAGCCCTTGGACTTGGCGAGCTGGATCGCCGCGACCGCGCGCTCGTAGACGCCCTCCTCGCAGACCGAGTGATCGTGCATCTGCTTGTCGCCGTCGAGATGCACCGACCAGACGAAATACGGGCTGGGCTTGAACCGGTCGATCTTCTTTTCCATCAGTAGCGCGTTGGTGCAGAGATAGACGAACTTCTTGCGCGCGATGATGCCCTCGACGACCTGCTCGATCTCGCGATGGAGGAGGGGCTCGCCGCCGGCGATCGACACGACGGGCGCGCCGCATTCGTCGACCGCCTCGAGGCATTCCGCGACCGAGAGGCGCTGGTTCAGGATCTTGTCGGGATAGTCGATCTTGCCGCAGCCGGCGCAGGCGAGGTTGCAGCGGAACAGCGGCTCGAGCATGAGCACTAGCGGATAGCGCGCAACGCCCATCAGGCGCTGCTTGGCGACATAGGCGCCGACACGGACCATTTGATGAAGAGGGACGGACAAGAGCAGTTCCTTTTTTCTCGGGTTACGACGCGCTCTCGGCGAGCTCCGGCGGCATGCGGAAACGCACGTTCTCGGTGATGCCGGGAAGCGTTTCCGATTCGACGGCGCTCAGCTGGCGCAGCCGGTTGATCAAATTCTGCACCAATTCCTCGGGGGCGGAGGCGCCGGCGGTGACGCCCACGGCCTTGGCGTCCTTGACCCAGGCGGGATCGAGCGCCTCGGCGTCGGCGATGAGATAGGCTTTGACGCCCTGCTCGGCCGCGATCTCGCGCAGCCGGTTGGAATTCGAGCTGTTGGCGGCGCCGACCACCAGCACGACGTCGACCTGCTGCGCCAATTCGCTGACCGCGCGCTGGCGGTTTTGCGTCGCGTAGCAGATGTCCTTGGTGTCGGGGCCGACGATGTCCGGAAAGCGCTGGCGCAGCGCGTCGATGACGGCGCGGGTGTCGTCGACCGAGAGCGTCGTCTGGGTGATGAAGGCGAGCTTGTGCGGATCGCCGACCTGCAAGCCCGCGACTTCCTCGGCGCGCGAGATCAGATGAACCTTGCCGTTGATGCGGCCCATGGTGCCTTCGATCTCGGGGTGGCCGGCATGGCCGATGAGCACGATCTCGCGGCCTTGCGCGGCGTAGCGCTGGCCCTCGCTGTGCACCTTGGAGACGAGCGGGCAGGTGGCGTCGATCACCGGCAGGTTGCGCTTTGCCGCCGAGTCTTCGACTTCGCTGGACACGCCATGCGCGCTGAAGATGGTGACGCTGCCCGGCGGAATCTCGTCGAGGTCGTCGACGAAGCGCGCGCCCTTGGCGCGCAGCCGCTCGACGACGTGCCGATTGTGCACGATCTCGTGCCGCACATAGATCGGCGGGCCGTACTTATCCAGCGCACGCTCGACGATGTCGATGGCGCGTTCGACGCCGGCGCAGAAGCCCCGGGGTTGGGCGAGAACCACCCGCATGCATGCCTCGCTTAAATCTAACGTTTAAAGCTAAAGAGGGAACGCGGTCCGCCCCACTTACGTTGCACTGCATTATACGCAAAAATCCGGCCACGGCCAGCGGGATAGCTAGGGTCAAATGTGCCCCGCAAGACCCTATTGCGAGTAAGTAAATTGCTTAATCGGGCCATTTATGTTTAGTTGCTCGGAACCATATTTTGGCCCCGCAGAGCCGAGGGACGGCAGTGACTGGCAAGCCCGATAACGCAGAAAGCGCGAGAATTTTGCGCAACGATCTGACCCCGCTGCTCGATCGGGCGAATACGCCTGACCAGCTGCGCCAGCTCCCCGAGAGCGACCTGCGCCAATTCGCGGACGAATTGCGGCGCGAGCTGGTCGACACGGTTTCCGTCACCGGCGGGCATTTGGGCGCGGGACTCGGCGTCGTCGAGTTGACGGTCGCGCTGCATTACGTCTTCGACACGCCGCGCGACCGGCTGATCTGGGACGTCGGCCACCAAGCCTATCCGCACAAGATTCTCACCGGCCGGCGCGACCGCATCCGCACCCTGCGCCAGGGCGGCGGCTTGTCGGGCTTCACCCGCCGCGCCGAAAGCGAATACGACCCGTTCGGCGCCGCGCACAGCTCGACCTCGATTTCGGCGGGACTCGGCATGGCCGTCGGCCGCGACCTCAAGGGCGAGAAGAACCATGTCGTCGCCGTGATCGGCGACGGCGCGATGAGCGCCGGCATGGCCTACGAGGCGATGAACAACGCGGGCTCGATGAATTCGCGGCTGATCGTCATCCTCAACGACAACGACATGTCGATCGCGCCGCCCGTCGGTGCGATGAGCGCCTACCTGTCGCGGCTGCTGTCGTCGCCCTCCTATCGCAGCCTGCGCGGGTTGGGCGCGCAGATCACTAAGGTCTTCCCGCGCTCGCTCGCCACCGCGGCGCGCCGCGCCGAGGAATATGCGCGCGGCATGGTCACGGGCGGCACGCTGTTCGAGGAGCTGGGCTTCTATTACGTCGGCCCGATCGACGGCCACAACCTCGACCATCTGCTGCCGGTGCTGAAGAACTTGCGCGACAGCCAGGACGACGGTCCGGTGCTGGTGCATGTCGTGACGCAGAAGGGTCACGGCTATCCGCCCGCCGAGGCGGCGGCCGACAAGTATCACGGCGTGGTCAAGTTCGACGTCGCCACCGGCGCGCAGGTCAAGGCCAAGGCCGCGGCGCCGAGCTACACCAACGTCTTCGCCAAGGCGCTGATCGCCGAGGCGGAGGCGGACGAGCGCATCGTCGCGATCACCGCCGCCATGCCTTCGGGCACCGGCCTCGACAAATTCGCCGAGCGCTTTCCCGCCCGCACCTTCGACGTCGGCATCGCCGAGCAGCATGCGGTGACCTTTGCCGCCGGCATGGCCTGCGAGGGCCTCAAGCCCTTCGCCGCCATCTATTCGACCTTCCTGCAGCGCGGCTACGACCAGGTCGTGCACGACGTGGCGATCCAGAAGCTGCCGGTGCGCTTCGCGCTCGACCGCGCCGGGCTGGTCGGCGCCGACGGCGCTACCCATGCCGGTTCCTTCGACGTCGCTTATCTCGGCTGCCTGCCGGGCTTCACCATCATGGCGGCGGCGGACGAGCTCGAGCTCATGCACATGGTGGCGACCTGCGCCGCCATCGACGACGGCCCCTCGGCGGTGCGCTATCCGCGCGGCGAGGGCAGCGGCGTGGCGCTGCCCGCCAAGGGCGATGTGCTGCCGATCGGCAAGGGCCGCATCCTGCGCGAGGGCACGTCCATCGCCATCCTCAGTTTCGGCACGCGCCTTCAGGAAAGCCTCAAGGCGGCGGAAGAGCTCGGCCATCACGGGTTGTCGACCACCGTGGCCGATGCGCGCTTCGCCAAGCCGTTGGATACGGATTTGGTCGAGCGCCTGGCGCGCGAGCACGAGGTGCTCATCACCATCGAGGAAGGCGGCATCGGCGGCTTCGGCAGCTACGTCCTGCACCATCTGGCGCGGGCCGGCCTGCTCGATCAGGGCCTCAAGGTCCGGCCGATGGTATTGCCCGACCGCTTCCTCGATCACGATGCGCCGGCCAAGCAATACGACGAGGCCGGCCTCAGCGCCCGCCACATCAAGGAAACCGCGCTCGCGGCCTTGGGCCGCGCCGCCGTCGAGCGCAACGCGCGCGCCTGAGACGGGCGCGCGGCACGCCGCGCGTCTTTAATCCGATGAGCGACAAAAAACGGCTCGATCAGCTCCTGGTCGAGCGCGGCCTCGCCGAGACCCGCGCCAAGGCGCAGGCGCTGATCCTCGCCGGCTCGGTGTTCAGCGGCGAGAAGCGCCTCGACAAGCCGGGCACCGATCTTCCCATCGACGCGGCGCTGGAAGTGCGCGGCAAGCCGCATCCCTTCGTGTCGCGCGGCGGCGTCAAGCTGGCGCATGGGCTCGACCGTTTCGCCATCGATCCCGCGGGCCTCGCGGCGCTCGACATCGGCGCCTCGACCGGCGGCTTCACCGACGTGCTGCTGCGGCGCGGCGCGCGCAAGGTCTATGCCGTCGATGTCGGGCACGGGCAATTCGACTGGAAGCTGCGCAACGATGCGCGGGTCGTGGTGCTGGAGCGCGTCAATGCGCGCTATCTCACCGCGAAGGAGGTTCCCGAGCCGGTCGATCTCGTGGTCTGCGACGCGAGCTTCATCGGCTTGGAGACCGTGCTGCCGGCGCCACTGGCGCTGGCCAAGCCCGGCGCGCGGCTGGTGGCGCTGATCAAGCCGCAATTCGAGGTCGGGCCGAAGCGCGTCGGCAAGGGCGGCGTGGTGCGCGACGCCGAGCTCCATCGCGAGGTCTGCGAGCGCATCGCCCAATGGCTGCCGACGCAGGGCTGGCGCGCCCTCGGCATCGAGGAAAGCCCGCTCAAGGGCCCCGAGGGCAATGTCGAATTCCTCATCGCGGCGGTAAAGGGCGCATGAATTCGCCGGTGGTCGAGCTCGACATCGACAGCGTCGGTGTGCGCGGCGACGGCATCGGCATGAACGATGGCGCTCGCTTCTTCGTGCCGTTCACCGCCCCCGGCGACCGCGTGCGCGCGCGGATCGAAAGCAAGACCGCCGAAGGCAGCCGCGCCGCGCTCATGGCGGTGCTACGGCCGGGGGCGCGGGCCGAGCCGGTCTGCCGCCATTTCGGCGAATGCGGCGGCTGCGCGCTCCAACACCTATCGGACGATGCTTATGCCGGCGCCAAGCTCGGTTGGCTCGAAGGCGCCTTGGCGCGCCAGGGGTTCGATGCGCCCGAGATCGCGCCGCTGATCCGGCTCAAGCCCGGCACGCGCCGCCGCGCGCGCTGGGCGCTGGCGCGAAACGGCGCGGGCGCCGAGGTCGGGTTCCACGCACGGCAAAGCCACCGCATCGTCGACATGCGGGAATGTCCTGTGCTGCATCCGGCGTTGTTCGCGCTGGTCGAACCGCTGCGGCACCTGGCATCCTCGGTGCTGCCGGCAAACGGCAAGGGCGCGGCGACGGCGACGCGCGGCGACAGCGGCATCGACCTGCTGATCGACCTGCCCGAGATGCCCGGCCTCGCCGAGCTCGAAGCGCTGGCGGCTTTCGCCGCATCGGCCGATCTGGCGCGGCTGTCCTGGCGCGCCGGGAAGGAAATCGGCCCGGTCGCCGAACGCCGCAAGCCCACCGTCATTCTCTCCGGCGTGACGGTCGATTTGCCGGCGGATTCGTTTCTCCAGGCGAGCGCCGAGGCCGATGCGGCGCTGGGCGGCGCGGTGACGGCGATGCTGGGAGGCGCGAAAAATGTTGCCGATCTCTATGCCGGACTCGGGACCTTCACTTTCGCCGCCGCTTCTGCCGGCGCCACGCGGGTTCACGCGGTCGAGCTGTCGGCGGCTTCGTCCCGCGCGGTGACTCACGCGGTGTCGCGCGCCGGCCTGTCGGGCAAGGTAACCGCCGAGACCCGCGATTTGGACGAGCGCCCGCTGTCGATCGAGGAATTGTCAGGGTTCGATACGGTGATCTTCGATCCGCCGCGCGCCGGAGCCTTGGCACAAAGCCGCAATCTCGCGCGCTCCACAGTGGCGCGCGTCGTCGCCGTGTCGTGCAATCCCGCCACCTTCGCACGCGACGCACGCGTGCTGGTCGACGGCGGCTATCGCCTGGGCCCGATCCAGCCGGTCGATTCCTTTATCTGGTCGCCGCACCTCGAACTGGTGGCGGGGTTTGAGCGGGGCTAGGGCGCGAGCGCCACCGCCGACCAGAGTCCGGCCGCGACGAAAACGGCCGGAAGCCCAGAGTCAACAACACAGGCGTACCGCGACCGGCGCCCCCGTTGGCGGCGATGCTCATCGCGCGCCGCGGATTGCTCCCGGCACCGCCCGTGCGCTGGGGATGAGATGCGCGATGAAGCGCGGGAACAGCGGCCTGAGCTTCACAATAAAGTCCCAGGCCATCAGCAGGGCGCCGAGCGCGAACACGACATCGCCTGGCAGCCGCATCCATTGCCAGAACAGCGTCGTGTCGTAGAAGGCACTACTCCGCGCATAGGCCAGCCCATGCTCGTAGACCGCATCGAGTTGGGGCCATCCGATGGGGAAGAAGTTGAAGACGATCCAGAGAACCAGACCGCCATTATAGAGCCAAAAGGCCCACCGCCCGACCTTTTCGCCGAAGGGATGTTTGTCGGCGGCAATATAGCGCAGGCAGAAATAGATCAGCCCGATGCCGAGGAGACCGAAGGCGCCGAACAACGCGGTATGCGCATGATTGAGAGTAAGGAAGGTGCCGTGCTCATAGTAGTTCACCAGCGGGGCATTCAGCGTGCCGCCGCCGAAGACGCCGGCGCCGACGAAATTCCAGAAAGCGGCGCCGATGATGTAGGTATAGGCGAGCCCGTATTTGAATTCGCCATGCGCCTTGATCAGCCGGTGATGCTGGATCGCCGAGATGATCAGCAGCACGAGCGGCAACACTTCGATGAAGGAGAACATAGAGCCGAGCGGCACCCATAGGTCGGGCCCGCCCGCCCAATAGAGATGATGCCCCGTGCCAAGCACGCCGCCGAGGAAGATCAAGATCAGTTCAAAATAGACGGATCGCTCGGCGAGCTGGCGCGAGACGAGACCAACCGCCATCAGCAGATAGGCGCTGATCGCCGCGGCGAAGAACTCGAAGGACTGCTCGACCCAAAGATGGACCACCCACCAGCGCCAAAAATCCGTGATGGTGAAGGACTTCTCGACCCCGGTTAGTGGAATCATGCCAAAGACGTAGAGCAGCGCGATGTTGACGGTGGATGCCCAAAGCAGGTGTTCGAGCCTGATTCGCCCAGTCCAGAATTGCCGCGTCGCCGTCGCCAGCTTCGCGCGGGTCGGCCAGAGCGCACGGAACACGAGCAGACTCCAGATCACCAGACCGGCGAAGAAGCCGATTTGCCAGGCGCGGCCGAGCTGGATGTAGGAGAGGCCCTGATTGCCGAACCAGAACCAGCCTTCATGGATGTAGCCCATGATGCCCAGATAATTGCCGGCGAGCGCGCCCACGACGATAAACAGCGTCACCCAGAACAGCAGATCGACGAGGAAGCCCTGTCCCTTTGGCTCGCCGCCGCTGATCGCCGGCGCCAGGAACAGGCCTGCACCGATCCAGGAGAGGCCGATCCACACGATTGGGGATTGGATATGGACATCGCGCAGGAAATTGAACGGCAGGAAGCGATCGATCTCGATCCCGTAAAAACTCGTCCGATCCGTGTAGTAGTGGGCCATGATCGAACCGACGAGAATTTGCAGCAGAAGGATTGCTGCGACCACGAGAAAATATTTACCGACCCGCCGCTGGCTGGCGGTCAAGGGTTCAAACTTCGCCAGCACTGGGTCCATTGGCGCTTGGTCGGGATCGTTCAGATAGCGCTCATAGATGAACAGCACCGCGCCGAAGGCGAAAAACGTGAAGCAGAAGCTGATCCAGGTCCACCGGAAGGTGCTGGTAGTCGGCGTATTGCCGACGAGCGGTTCGAATGGCCAGTTCTGCGTCCAGGACGCAGTCGTCCCCGGCCGCCGCGCGACTGTCGTGATCGAGGAGTAGATCAGGAAGTCCGCGGTCTGGGCGGCGCTTTGTTCATCGAGGCTGTAAGCCTGGGTCCAGCCCTTGGCGAAGTCGTGACGGAGCAGCGACTGCGCGATCTCGCCGCGTAGCGTCGTGATCGCGGCTGCAACGGGACCGGGAACGGTCGCAACCGGCTTGGTAAGATCGATGCCTTGAAGCTCGACCTGCATCGCCGCCTTGACCGCTGCTTGCTCCTCCACGGCCAAATCCGACAGTGCTTTGCCGTTCTTCGCCTTGGCGATGTTGTCCTCGGTCAGCGTGGCAAGTCGGACGAGGTTGCTGGCCGTGTAATCTTCCCCGAAATAAGACCCCATGCCATAGAGGCTGCCGTAATCCATGAGATCGGCTTTCTGGAAGCCCGCCTTGCCCGCCAGGATGTCGGGGGCGGACATGAGCAGCGTCCCGTCGGCGGAGACGAAGCGATCCGGAAAGGGCGGTGCCGCCTTGTAGGTAAGGTCTGTTGTCCAGCCGAGAGTGGCGAAAGTCAGGACGGCGACGGCGAGTAGAATCCACTTCAGGATGTTGCTGACGGGATCTTCCGTCGGCCGGTCGATAATCTCCGCATTCATCGTCATCTTTCTTCCTCTCTGGCAATTGGCATTCCGACGTTCTTTCCATCCGCTCCGCAAAGACCCCATCCGGGGCAGCAGGGACACTTCCGGCTCAGAACGCGGATCATCCCTGACTGCCCGCGACGGCGCCGAAGATCGCGATCAGGCTGAGCACGAGCAAAACCCAATGCGCCCGATGCAGCCACACGAAGGCCACGTCTGGCGCCGCCGTCGCCCATTTGTGGAAGTATCGATGGAGGATGAGGGGCTCGATCACGAACAGGAGCAGCGTGAACAGCAGCCACACGCAGACCATCGCGTGCATCCACCAGAACTGCGCCGATTGAAACCGTTGCCACAGATCGAGGCGCGCCGTCATGTAGAAGCCCGTCAGGCCGACGATGATGACGGCCGTGCGCGCCTGCCACACGAAGCGGCGCTCTATCGCCTGGAAGGCCCTGAACCGATCGGCGCCGAGGTCGCCGCGCCGGATCGCCGGCAGCGCAACGGTGGTCGCCATCGCCACGCCGCCGATCCAGATGACCACGGCGATAACATGCAAGCCCCGCGCGATAACGACGCCATCCATGGTTGTTTCCACTCTGTCTCGCGGCGACAACGGTCTGTCACACAAAACACGGGATTGAGAGCATATCCTCTTAGGGGACAACCTCCAATCCGTTCAACACCGCTTCTCAAAGAGCTGACGCTCGGATTCAGCTTTCAATTCCTGCGGAAGAACACATCGCCCCAAACCCTGATTGTCGTGCCGTTGACCCAGACAATGTTTTCATAAATCGGGGCGGGCTTGAATTGGTTTGTGTTCATGATGGTCAATATCCCGCCGGCGGATGAGCCCTTCCAGCTGCACTTGCCGACGATCAGGGTTCCCTGCGCCTGGAATTTACACATGCCGTCCCCGACATAGAGCGTCTCATTGCCGGATCCGGTGGACCAAAAGCCAACCGGCATCGGCGACGATTGAGCCAAGGCGGCCGTCGCCGTCATTACCGCCGCAAGAAGGGCGATCAACCCCAGGCTGCCGCAATCGCGGATTGTCGTCAAAATACGGATCATGGAAATATCCATTCCGATTGATGCGGGTTTTGCCTGGATACGTATGTTGACCGGGATGCCGGGCGCTGTCCACTTTTGGCTGAATCAGGAATTGGTAATTTTCCGGTTCACGATGCAGCCGCTTCCAGTCGCTGCGCCTCCGCCTCGCGGGTGAGACGGTCAATGATCAAGCGAACGAGGGACAAGCCCAGAGACGGGTTGGAAAAGTACACGCGTTGAAAATCCGCCGCCGAGACGCGACCCAGAACGCAGTCGCTTTTCGCATTCACGGTCGCCGTTCTCCGGTGCGTGCTACTCAGTACCCCCATCTCCCCGACGATGCTGCCGGGGCCCAGCTCGATTTCCGCTTCCTTCACCCAGAGCGCGCCTTCCAAGATAAGATAGAGCGCGTCCGAGAGATCGCCTTTGCGGATCACCGCCTCGCCGCGAGGCACCGTCATCTGCTTTGCGAACGGAACCAGCGCCTTGAATATCACGGCGACATCGCCCGTCTCGCGGACGCTCTTGACGAGCTGGAAAATCTCCCTGAGACGCCAAGCATTCACAGGAAGCAAAACGATATGCAGTATCAGAACCGGATAAAGGTGCAACATTGCGGCATAGGTGATGAACGCCACATTGCTTCCCAGCGCAACGAAGCGGAGCGGCATCATGGTCCTGGTGAGAAACGTGCACAGCACGAGCGCGCTCGCGACGTAGCCAACATAGGTGCTCATCATGGATTGCCCCCTTTAATCGACGTTCCCCAGACGGCTTTTGCGCACGAGATGCGTTAATTCATAGAATCTCAACGGGAGTTTTCCACCGGCGATTGTTACGCGCTATGCTGGCGGCGACATTGGCGCGGCAAGCGGAATCGGCGGCGAAAGTTGTGCCGGCCTGTTCGCTCTGATACAATTTTTAGGTGTGTGGTTTCCATGATTCAATCCACAAGCGGGGGGCAGGAATGATCTTGTCATATGGTCGCTTCATATCGGCAGTTGCGGCGCTGTTGTTTTTGGGTGCCTCGGCTGCGTCGGCATGCAACGTTGGGGACATACAATGTTCAAGCGGATACCGTTATATCTGTAAATGCTGGACCTCGACAGGCTGCGGATACGAACCCGATGGAACTTGCCATGCCGACGATCGCGGCGGCTCTCCGGGGGCTACCAACAATATCGATCTGTTGATGGGCAAATACGTTCGCCAGGCGAAGCTGGTGTGCAGCAACTCCCATGCGACGGTCGCCACTGACGCATGCACGGCGCATTGATCGGCATTGGTTGACCCGATTCGGACCTGCGTCATGAAGGCCTGAACGGTTTCGGCAACGCCGTTCAGGTCTTCGTTGCCCGTGCCGTAGCGCATTTTATTTTCTACCGACCGGCGGCCTTCCGGATTTCGGGCGGAAAGTCCGACATCTCGGCCACTTGCCGAACCTCGATCACATTGCCGTCGGCCGCGGGGCAGCGTGCTGCCCATTCCACCGCCTCCGCCTTCGACTTGACCTGGATCATCCAATATCCGCCGATCACGTCCTTCGCCCCGGCGAAAGGCCCGTCGGCGATCTTGGGCTTCCCGCCGGCGAACGAAACCCGCGCGCCCTTCGCCGGCGGCTGAAGCCCGTCCAGCGACAGCAGCACGCCGGCCTTTTTCAGAGAGTCGTTGTACGTGCTCATCGCGGCGACGGCCGCCGCGCTCGGCATCCAGTTCTCTTCCTTTATGTTCGGGATCATGAACATCATGAATCGCATGGCGTGTGTCCTCCTGTTTTTGGGTTAGCATTCCTTCTTCTGCATCGCCTGTTGCATTTCCGCCGGGCTCACGTCGCGGACATGCGTCGCGACCGACCAGCGATGGCCGAACGGGTCCTCGATCTGGGCAGCAAAAATCCGCTGGCTCTACCGAATCTCGATATCCGGCATGGCCAGCGAACCCGGCGGCGCCGCGAGCAGCTGAATCTCGCGCAGCAGCGGCATCCAGGCGGCGAGGGTCAAGGCCAGCGCGTCGTCCTCGTCCGCGCCGCCGAGGGCGCGGCGCAGCAATTCGGCGATGGCGTTGCCACCGGGCGGAAAGGTCTTGAGCTCGATGTCGTCGCTCGCGGCCACGCCGATCTCCGCCTTGACCAGCGCGATTGCCGTGCCGTAGCCGCCCAGCGCGTCGACCAGGCTGACCGCCTTGGCCTGCTCGCCGGTCCAGACGCGGCCCTTGGCGACGCTCTCCACCCAATCGGAGTCCATCTGGCGCCCTTCGGCGACGCGCGCCTTGAAGCCGGCATAGATGTCGTCGAGCATCGCCTCGAAGCGCTTCTGGCCCGCGGGCGTGAAATCCTCGGTCGCGCTGAACATCGCCGCGCTGTCCGAGGTCTGCACCGAATCCATCGTGACGCCGAGCTTGTCGGCGAGGCCGCCGACCAGGATCTTGCCGGCGACGACGCCGATCGAGCCCGTCAAGGTCGCCGGCTCGGCGACGATCTTGTTCGCTGCCGCGGCGATGTAATAGCCGCCGGAGCCGGCGACGTCGCCCATGCTGACCACGACCGGCTTGCCCGCCTGCCGCACCGCCTTGACCTCGTTCCAGATCGATTCCGCCGCCGTCGCCGAGCCGCCCGGGCTGTCGATGCGGAAGAGGATCGCGCGCACGTCCTTGTCGTCCTTGGCCAGTCGGAAGGCGCGGATCACGCTGTCGGAGCCCATGACGCCGCCACCGTAGAGCGCGTTGCTGTTGCTCTTGCCGCGGACCATCAAGCCCGAGGCGTGGATCACCGCCACCACCGGCCCATGCCGGTGCGGGTGTCCGACCTGGTCGAGATAGCGCGCCAGGCGCTCGGCCTTGGCGTCGGCGCCGGCGCGGTTCTTCAAGGCGTCGAGCGCATCGCCGGCATAGCCCAGATGATCGACCAGGCGGTTATCGACCGCCTCCTGCGCCAGGAACGGCCCCTTGTCGAACAGGCCGCGCAGCGTCGCATCGTCGATCTTCCGGCCGTCCTCGATGCCGGCGAGGATCTGGGCATAGACGGAATCGAGCAGCGACTGCGTCTCCTCGCGGTGCGGCGCCGTCATCTTGCTCTCGGTGAGCATGTTCATCGCCGTCTTGTACTGCTCGCGCGCCTCGAAATGCGGCACCACGCCGAGCTTGTCGAGCGTGCCCTTGAAGAACGGCTGTTCCGCGCGCAAACCGACCAATCCCACCAGGCCCAAGGGCTGCAGCCAGATCTCGTCGCACGCCGCCGCCAGGTAATAGCCGCGCGTGCCCGGGGCGAACTCGCCGAAGGTATCGGCATAGGCGAAGACCGGCTTGCCCTTGACGCGGAAGGCGGATATCGCGTCGCGCAGCTCCTGCGCCTGCGCCACCGGCAGGTCGCTGGTGTTGAGCCGCAGCAGCACGCCCTTGATCCGCGCATCGCCGCCGGCGCGGTCGAGCGCGTCGAGCACGTCGCGCAGCGTCTCGGGGTTGCCGGAGAGCAGGTCGAGCAGGCCCTTGTCCTGCGGGCCGTCGGGCAGGGCGCCGTCGATGTCGAGCGTCAGCACCGTGTTGTCGGCGATGCTCGGCGCACGAAGCTTGGCCCAAAGGCCGACGCCCGCGCCGGCCAGCGCGAAGAACACGACCACGGCTCCGATGACGGCGAGGATTCCGACGATAAAGCGGCGCATCCGGGCACCCTGCCAAACCTGGACTAAATCATCAACTGGGGCTGCTGGCTCCGGCGACGGAGCGCCGCCAGGCGGCGCGGTAGGCGGCCTCGACGGCGCCGGCATAGCGCGCCGGGTCGCCTTGCACCGAGCCGGCGAGGCGTCGGCGAAGGTCGGCTCGCAACGCGGCAAGCCTTGGCAAATCCTTGGCCGTGGCCACGGCGATGGCGGCATAACCCGCCGTATCCGCCGCGATGAATTCGCCGAGGCCGATCGCGGCGAGGCAGCTCGCGGCGAGGCGCGACGAGATCGTCCGGCCGGGATAAGTCGCGACCGGAATGCCCATGGCCAGCGCGTCGAGCGTCGTCATGCCGCCGCCATGCGGGAAGGGGTCGAGCGCGATGTCGATGGCGCGATAGGCGGCGAAATGCTCGGCGCGCGCGGTCTGGCCGAGCACGGTGACGCGGTCGGCGGGAATCCCCGCATACTTGAGCGCGGCGTTCAGGCCGTTTTGCTGCTCAATGTCGCCGAAGGCCTTGTTCTTGAGCACCAGCCGCGACTTCGGCAGCGCCGCCATAATCCCGGCCCAGGCGGCGAGCGTCACGCCGGTGATCTTGGCGCGGCGGTTGAACGAGCCGAAGGTAACGAAGCCGTTGGTCAGCGCCGGCAGCGGGCCCGGCTCGGGCAAAACATCCGGCAGCCAAAAACCCAGCGCCGCCGGCAGGTCGATGACGCGCTCCGTCAGGAAATGCCGCTCGCCCTCGGGCACCAGCACCGGATCGGCGAAGAGATAGTCCATGGTGGCGAGGCCGGTTCCGGTCGGCTCGCCCCAGGCGGTGATCTGGATCGGCGCCGGCCGGCGCGCGAAGACCAGCAGCCGGTGGCCGACCATGTGGCCGACGAGATCGACCAGGATGTCGATGCGGTCGCGCCGGATGAGATCGGCGAGATCGTCATCGCTCATGCCGCGCACGTCCCGCCAATGATCGGCGGCCCGGCGGAACAGCGGCGTCAATTCGTCCGCCTGCGCCGTGTCGGAATAGCAGAACACCTCCACCTCGCCCTTGTCGTGGCGGGTGAGCACGCCGCCGAAGGCATAGCTCGCGGCATAGGCGCGGAAATGCGCGCTGACATAGCCGATGCGCAGCCGCCGCTCGGGATCGCGATCGGCCGGCGGCAAAGGGCTTTTGGGATAGAACTGCGCCGCGTGGCGCTCCGCCCAGCGCCGGCGCTCCGCCTGCAACTCCGCCGTGCCGAGGGATGCGTCGAAATTGAGGCCGAAAATCAGGTCGGAATGGGCGGCGACATTGTCCGGCTCGAGCGCCAGCGCCCGGCGCAGGCTGGCAATGCCCGCCGCGACATCGCCGAGCTCGGTCAGCGTGTTGCCGAGATTGACCAGCGCCCCGGCATGATCGGGCTTGAGCGCCAGCGCGCGGCGGAAAAGCTCCGCCGCCGCCGCAAGCTTGCCTTGCCGGCGCAGGACGGCGCCGAGATTGTTGAGCGCCTCGACATGGCCGGGCTTCAACCGGAGCACTTGGCCATAGGCCTCCACCGCCGCCGCGTCGCCGGTCAGCGCCAGCGCGTTGCCGAGGTTGAAATGCGCCTCGGGCAGCTTGGGCTCGAGCACGATGGCGCGGCGGTAGCTGTCGATCGCCGCCTTGACCTCGCCGCGCGCCTGCAGCGCATTGCCGAGATTGATATGCGCGTCGACGTAATCGGGGTCGAGCTTGAGGGCGCGGCGGAAAAATCGGATCGCCTCGTCCGGGCGGCCGCGCCGGCTGGCGATGACGCCGAGGAAGAGCAGCGGATCGGCCAGCTTCGGCGCCGAGGCGGCGATCCGGCGGCACAGCGTCTCGGCTTCGTCGAGCCGGCCGGCGGCGATCACCTGCAGGGCGCCGGCCAGGGAATCGGGCACGGTCGCCATGGCGTCAGCGCCGCGCGGGCGGGATCAGCCGCATTGCGCGCGGTGGCGCAGCATATGGTCGGCCAGCACCGTCGCCATCATCGCCTCGCCGACCGGCACGGCGCGGATGCCGACGCAGGGATCGTGGCGGCCCTTGGTGCTGATTTCGATGTCCTTGCCGAAACGGTCGACGCTCTTGAGCGGCTTGAGGATCGAGCTCGTCGGCTTCACCGCGAAGCGCGCGACGACATCCTGGCCGGTCGAGATTCCGCCCAAGATGCCGCCGGCCTGATTCGACAGGAAAGTCACCTTGCCGCCCTTCATGCGCATCTCGTCGGCATTGGCCTCGCCGGACAGCGCCGCCGCCTGCATGCCGGCGCCGATCTCGACGCCCTTGACGGCGTTGATGCTCATCAGCGCCTTGGCGAGATCGGCGTCGAGCTTGTCGTAGATCGGCTCGCCCCAGCCCGCCGGCACGCCGCCGGCCTGGATCTCGATGATGGCGCCGGTCGACGAGCCGGATTTGCGCACCTCGTCGAGAAAGCTTTCCCACTTTTTGGCCGTCTCGGCATCCGGGCAGAAGAACGGATTCTGGCCGATGGCGCTCCAATCCCACCGCGCGCGGTCGATCGCATGCGGACCGATCTGCACCAGGCATCCGCGCACCGTCACCCGGTCGCCGAGGATCTTGCGCGCCACCGCGCCCGCCGCGACGCGGGCCGCGGTCTCGCGTGCCGAGGCGCGGCCGCCGCCGCGATAGTCGCGGATGCCGTATTGTATTTCGCCCAATAGGTGTAATCGGCATGGCCCGGCCGGAAGCTGTCCTTGATCGCGTCGTAATCCTTGGCGCGCGCATCCTCGTTGGCGATGAACAGCAGGAGCGGCGCGCCGGTGGTCTGGCCCTCGAACACGCCGGACATGATCTGGACGCGATCGCTTTCCTGGCGCTGCGTGGTGAAGCGTGAGGTACCGGGCCGGCGCTTGTCGAGCCAGGGCTGGATGTCGGCCTCGGACAGCTTGAGGCGCGGCGGCACGCCTTCGACGACGCAACCGATCGCCGGGCCGTGGCTCTCGCCCCAGGTGGTGAAGCGGAACAGAGTGCCGAAGCCGTTGCCCGCCATGCTGCCTCGCTAGACGACCGAAATGTCGGGCGCGTCCACTGCCTTCATGCCGACGACGTGGTAGCCCGAATCGACGTGATGCACCTCGCCGGTGACGCCGGCGGACAAATTGCTGAGGAGATAGAGGCCGGCATTGCCGACCTCCTCGAGCGCGACGTTGCGCTTGAGCGGCGAATTATACTGGTTCCATTTCAGGATGTAGCGGAAGTCGCCGATGCCCGAGGCGGCGAGCGTCTTGATCGGCCCGGCCGAGATCGCGTTGACCCGGATGTTGCGGCCGCCGAGATCGACGGCGAGGTAGCGCACGCTCGCCTCGAGCGCCGCCTTGGCGACGCCCATGACGTTGTAATGCGGCATGACGCGCTCGGCGCCGAGATAGCTCAGCGTCAGCAGGCTGCCGCCTTCCGTCATCAAGGGCGCGGCGCGACGGCACAGATCGGTGAAGGAGAAGCAGGAGATATCCATGCTCTTCAGGAAATTCGCACGCGTGGTGTCGACGTACTGGCCGCGCAGCTCGTCGGGGTCGGAATAGGCGATGGCGTGGACGACGAAGTCGAGCCGGCCCCAATCCCGGGATATGCGGTCGAACACCGCGGTGACGCTTGCCTCGTTGGTGACGTCGCAATCGCCGACCACGATGCCCTTGACGCTTTCGGCGAGCGGCTTCACGCGTTTGCCCAGCGCGTCGCCCTGATAGGTGAAGGCGAGCTCGGCACCGTGGGCGTGAATCGCCTTGGCGATGGCCCAGGCGATGGAGCGCTCGTTGGCGACGCCCATGATCAGGCCGCGCTTGCCGGCCATCAACGGCTTGGTCTCGGTCATGATTTCACAGCGGCGGTTTTTCGGCGATGTCGCGGACGAGCGAAAGCAGTCGTTCCTGCACCTCGGCGTTGCCGATGGCGCGGTAGGCACGGACGAATTCGACCTCGCGCCGCGCGAAGCCGTGCTCGGCGAGCGCCGTGGCGTGGGCCGCCGCGGACGATGCGGCCGCTTCGAGGCCTTCGAAGAAATAGGCGACCGGCTTTTGCAGCAGCTGCGCGAGCTGGAAGAGGCGACTCGCCGAGACGCGGATTTCGCCTTGCTCGTATTTCTGCACGACCTGGAAGCTCATGCCGAGATCCTGGCCGATGCCGGTCTGCGTCCGGCCGGCGAGCTCGCGGCCCAGGCGCAGGCGCTGCCCGACATGCAGATCGACCGGATCGGGTCCGTGTTCTTTTGCCGTGCGCCGCTGCCGGCGTACCTGATCTTGGGGCAACCCAACCTCCCTATCGCGGCGCCGAATATAGAGAGCGGCCCACGGATTGCCTAGCCGGATTGCCGGGCCTGCGAGCTTTAACGCTCCAGCCCCTAACGGTAATCGCTCGCCATCACCGGGGCGCGGCGTCCCTTGGCCTCGGACGCCGGATAGTTAAGCTCGACCTTCACGCCGTTGGGGTCGAAGAGGAAGAGCTGATAGAGGCCCTGGTCGTCGACCTGGCGCTCCTTGAATTCGACGCCGAGCTTGTCGAAATGCGCCAGCATCTGCTTAAGCCCGGTGGCGCGGAAGGCGACGTGGTCGATCACGCCGGTGCCGGTCGTGGCCTGCGATTGCTGGCCGAGATAGCGTTTGCGGTTTTCCGACACCGCGGCGCCGCCCTCGGCGAGATGCAGCACCGGCTCGTCGCCGAGATAGAGCCAATGCACCGGAAAGCCGAAATCGGGATGCGGCCCGTCGCGCAGGCCGAGGACGCGCACGTACCAGTCGCGGGTCGCGTCGATGTCGGGCGACTGGATGAGGAGATGCTCGATATGCGACAGCGGCATCGGGGCCTCCAGGGGACAATACATTCTGCCACCTTTAAAGGTTGAGCGGAACGGGGCGAATGGCATAGTAGGGCCCCTTTTCCCCGGCGGAGCCTGCCTTGAGCGAAGATTTGCTTTACGAAGTGCGCGACGGCATCGGCCGCGTCACCTTCAACCGGCCGCAGGCGCGCAACGCGCTGACCTTCGCCATGTATGAGCGCCTGCACGAGATCTGCAAATCGGTCGAGACCGACCCGGAGGTGCGGGTGCTGCTGCTGACCGGCGCCGGCGAAAAGGCCTTCGCCTCCGGCACGGACATTTCCCAGTTCCGGGCGTTCAACAAGCCGGAAGACGCGATCGAATACGAAGGCCGCATCGACCGCGTGCTCGGCGCGCTCGAGGGCTGCATCAAGCCGACCATCGCCGCGATCCAGGGCGCCTGCACCGGCGGCGGCGCCGGCATCGCCGCGGCCTGCGATCTGCGCATCGCCGCGGCGAATGCGCGCTTCGGCTTTCCGGTGGCGCGCACGCTCGGCAACTGCCTCTCCATGGGCAATTACGCGCGGCTGCTGGCGCTGGTCGGTGCCGGGCGCGTCAAGGATCTGCTGCTCACCGCGCGGCTGATCGAGGCGCCCGAGGCGCTCGCCATCGGCCTCATCACCGAGGTGGTCGCCGATCCGGCGCAGCTCATGGCCCGCGCCGAGGCAGTGGCGCGGCTGGTCGCGAGCCACGCGCCGCTGACCCTGCGCGCGACCAAGGAGGCGCTGCGGCGGCTGATGGCGCGGATTCCGCCGGGCGAGGGCCAGGACCTCATTCTCATGTGCTACATGAGCAAGGATTTCCGCGAAGGGCTCGAAGCCTTCCTCGGCAAGCGCACGCCGCAATTCCGCGGCGAGTAATAAAGAGGGCCGGGAATGGCGAAAGCGGCGATCGACGCGAAGCGGGCGGCGGAGGTCGCGATCGCCAACCGCATCCTGTTCGACCGGGGCGTGGTCGACGGCTTCGGCCATGTCAGCCTGCGCGACGAGAAGCATCCCGACCGATTTCTGATGTCGCGCAGCATGGCGCCGGCTCTGGTCACGCCCAAGGACGTCATGCTCTACGATCTCGACGGCGAGCCGCTCGATCCGCGCGGCCGCGGCAGCTATCTCGAGCGCTTCATCCACGGCTCGATCTATCGCGCGCGGCCGGACGTGATATCCGTGGTGCACAGCCACAGCCCGAGCCTCATTCCCTTCGGCATCACGCCGCAGAAGCTGCGCCCGGTCTTCCACATGAGCGGCTTCCTCGGCGACGAGGTGCCGGTCTTCGACATCCATCGCATCGCCGGCGACACCAGCCTGCTCATCACCAGCAACAAATTGGGCAAGGCGCTGGCCGATACGCTGGGCGGCGGCGCCGTCGCGCTGATGCGCGGCCACGGCTCGGTCGCGGTCGGGCCGAGCCTGCGCCACGCGGTCTACCGCGCGGTCTATGCCGAGGTGAACGCGAGGCTCCAGGCCGAGGCGCTCAAGCTCGGCCCGGTCACCTATCTCACGCCGGGCGAGGCGCGGATCTGCGCCGAGACGATCGAGAAGCAGCTCGGCCGCGCCTACGAGCTGTGGGAGCGGCGCGTCAGCGGCAAGAAATAGCCGTTCAACCACCTAGCGCTTGGCGTCGGCGAAGCGGTTGATGCGGCGCAGTCCTGGCAGTTTCCAGGCCCAGAGCCCGGCGATCAGTATGGTGGCGGCGCCGCCGAGGACGACCGAGCCGACCGGCCCGAGCCAGGCGGCGGTCACGCCGGATTCGAATTCGCCGAGCTGGTTCGAGGTGCCGATGAACAGGGTGTTAACCGCGCTGACGCGGCCGCGGATCGCATCGGGCGTCGCCGTCTGCACCAGCGTGTTGCGCGTGACCACGCTGATCATGTCGCAGGCGCCGACGCCGATCAGCGCGGCGAAGGACAGCGGCACGGAGGACGACAGGCCGAACACGATTGTTGCCGCGCCGAACAAGGCGACCGCGATGAGTATACGCCGGCCGATATATTGCCTCAGCGGCCAGCGCGTCAGGATCGCGCCGGTGACGATCGCGCCGAGCGCCGGCCCGCTGCGCAGCAGACCCAAGCCCACCGGCCCGATCATCAGGATATCGCGCGCGAAGATCGGCAGCAGGGCGGTGGCGCCGCCGAACAGCACGCCGAACAGATCGAGCGACACCGCGCCCAGCACTGCCTGGTGACCGCGGATGAAATGGATGCCGCTTGCCAGGCTCTTCCAGGTCAGCGGCGTCGCCACCCGCGCCGCGCGGCGCACCGGAATAAGGGCGATACAGGTGAAGCTCAATGCGGATAGACATGCGGAAACCAGGAACGGCACCGGTGGGCCGAGGAGAAAGAGCGCGCCGCCCAGCGCCGGGCCGATGATGACGGCAGCCTGCAGCGAGACCGCGCTCGCCGCCGCGGCGCGCGGGAAGGCATCGGCCGAGACCAGCGCCGGCAGCAGCGACGATTGCGCCGGCGAGCTGAACACGCGGACGGTGCCGAGCCCGGCCGCGACGACGAATATCGGCGCGACCGAATGGGCGCCGCTCAGCGCGGTGGCGGCGAGCGCGGCATAGCAGAAGAATTCGAGCGTCACCGCGCCGAGCATGATCGCCCGGCGCGGATAGCGGTCGACGATATGGCCGGCGACCAGCGCCAGCCCGGCTATCGGCAGGAACTGCGCGAGACCGATCAGGCCGAGATCGAGCGCGCTGTTGGTCAGCGCATAGACGTACCAGCCGACCGCCACCACCTGGATCTGGCTGGCGATCCCGCTGGAGAATCGTTGCACCAGGAACAGGTGTAGCGCGCGCGACGGCAGGGCAAGCGCGGCCAGTCCGGGGCCGGGCGAGCCGCTCTCGGTCATTCTCAGGCGTCGACGATTCGATTCCGCAGCGTGCCGATGCCGGCGACCTCGGCCTCGACGACGTCGCCGACTTGCAGCCATTTCTGCGGCGTCATGCCGAGCGCGACGCCTGATGGCGTGCCGGTGGCGATGATGTCGCCCGGTTCGAGCGTCAGGCTGGCGCTGAGATGCATCAGGATCGCCGGCACGTCGAACAGCAAATCCGAGGTATTGGAATCCTGGCGCGTCTCGCCGTTGACCTTGAGCGCGATGCGGTGGCCGCTCGGATTGCCGAACTCGTCGGCCGTCACGATGCACGGGCCGATGGGGCAAAAGGTGTCGAAGCTCTTGCCCTTGAACCACTGGCCGTGCGCCGCCTGCGCGTCGCGCGCGGTCACGTCGTTGACGATGGTGTAGCCGAAGATCGCCTTCATCGCGTTCTCGGGCGTCAGGTCGCGCACGGTCTTGCCGATGACGATGGCGAATTCGACCTCGTAATCGAGCTTCTGGGTGTTCTTGGCGTGGCGGCTGACCGGCGCGTCGTGGCCGATCACCGTGGTGCGTGGCTTGGAGAAGAATTCGGGCACCTTGGGGAAGGTCGGCTCGACGCCGCGCGCGCGGGCGCCTTCCTCGATGTGCAGCTTGTAGTTGCGCCCGACGCAGAACACGTTCTTGCGCGGCACCGGGATCGGCGCCAG
>Ga0209483_1000864_pt1 | contig 24633 bp, 26 predicted proteins | sample NGEPerA_FD_184508 | JGI IMG/M metagenome (GOLD analysis project Ga0209483, IMG submission 184508) | Arctic peat soil microbial communities from the Barrow Environmental Observatory site, Barrow, Alaska, USA - NGEE PermafrostL2-A... | ecosystem: Environmental > Terrestrial > Soil > Wetlands >... | reverse complement strand
CCGAGCTGGGCTTCGCCGCCGCCAACGGCGCCTGGGCGCCCCTCGGCGGCCGCGTCGAGGCGAATCTCGCCCGGCTGTCAAAGCCCGCGACGCTCTGACAAGCGCGAACCGCCGACGGCGCGACGCGCGTCGCCCGGCGATCCCCGGCTTTCCCGCCGGGCGATTTTCCTTGGCAAGGCGTTAACTTCCGCGGCGTTAGCCTGGGGCCATGGCCGCGTGCGCGCGAAAGAGCTTTGCGGAAGAATCGCCACCCAATATCATGGCGATCATGCTGAACCAGGGAGCGGGCTCGAATCCGGTCCGCACCGCAAGCGATGAGCGATATCGAGAAACGCAACGGCACCGAGGGACCGGCCACCGGGGTCATCGTCAAGGCGAAGCCCAAGACGAAAAAGCCCTCGATGTACAAAGTCCTGATGCTCAACGACGATTACACGCCGATGGAGTTTGTCGTGCATATCCTCGAACGCATCTTCGGCAAGAGCCGCGACGAGGCGACCCGCATCATGATGCACGTCCATCGCCGCGGCGTCGGCATCTGCGGCGTCTATACCTACGAGGTCGCGGAAACCAAGGTCACCCAGGTGATGGATTTCGCCCGCCAGAACCAGCATCCCCTGCAATGCACCTTGGAGAAGGACTGAGTCATCCTTATATAAATTCCAAAGGACAACGCCTCGATGCTGTCGCGTAATCTCGAGAAGACCCTGCACCGCGCCCTCGCTTATGCGAACGAGCGCCGGCACGAATACGCGACGCTCGAGCATCTGCTCCTGGCCTTGACCGAGGATCAGGACGCGATGGCGGTGTTGCGCGCCTGCACGGTCGATGTCGAGAAGCTGCGCCGCGAGCTCGCCAATTACGTCGACAACGAGCTGGTCAATCTGATCGCGGCCCCGGTCGGCGACGCCAAGCCGACGGCGAGCTTCCAGCGCGTGCTGCAGCGCGCCGCGATCCATGTCCAATCCTCGGGCCGCGAGGAGGTGACCGGCGCCAACGTCCTGGTCGCGCTGTTCGCCGAGCGCGAGAGCCACGCCGTCTTCTTCCTGCAGGAGCAGGACATGACGCGGTTCGACGCCGTGAACTACATCTCTCACGGCATCGCCAAGGCGCCCGGCCGCTCGGAGACGCGCCGCGCCCAGGGCACCGACGAGGAGGAGCGCCCGGAGAAGCAGGCGAAGCGCACGCATGACGCGCTCGACGCCTATTGCGTCAACCTCAACAAGAAGGCGCGCAACGGCAAGATCGACCCGCTGATCGGCCGCGAGGCCGAGGTCGACCGCACCATCCAGATCCTGTGCCGCCGCTCGAAGAACAACCCGCTCTATGTCGGCGACCCGGGCGTCGGCAAGACCGCCATCGCCGAGGGCCTGGCGCGCCGCATCGTGCAGCGCGAGGTGCCCGAGGTGCTGCAGAACGCGACGATCTATGCGCTCGACATGGGCGCGCTGCTCGCCGGCACGCGCTATCGCGGCGATTTCGAGGAGCGCCTGAAGGCCGTGCTGGCCGAGCTCGAGGCGCTGCCCGGCGCCGTGCTGTTCATCGACGAGATCCACACCGTCATCGGCGCCGGCGCCACCTCGGGCGGCGCCATGGACGCGTCGAATCTATTGAAGCCGGCGCTCGCCTCGGGCGGCATCCGCTGCATCGGCTCGACGACCTACAAGGAATACCGCAATTACTTCGAGAAGGACCGCGCGCTGGTGCGGCGCTTCCAGAAGATCGACGTCAACGAGCCGACGGTCGAGGATTCGGTGAAGATTCTGCGCGGCCTCAAGCCCTATTACGAACGCCATCACCGCGTGCGCTACACCGCCGACGCCATCCGCGCCGCCGTCGAGCTGTCGCACCGCTACATCGGCGACCGCAAGCTGCCCGACAAGGCGATCGACGTGATCGACGAGGTCGGCGCCTCGCAGATGCTGGTGCCCGAGAACAAGCGGCGCAAGACCATCACCGCCAAGGAAGTCGAAGCCGTGGTCGCGACGATGGCCCGCATCCCGCCGAAAAGCGTCTCGCGCGACGACCGCGAGGTGCTGAAGAGTCTCGACCGCGATTTGCAGACCATGGTCTTCGGCCAGGACAAGGCGATCGCGGCGCTCACCGCGGCGATCAAGCTCGCCCGCGCCGGCCTGCGCGAGCAGGAAAAGCCGATCGGCAGCTATCTCTTCTCCGGCCCGACCGGCGTGGGCAAGACCGAGGTGGCGCGGCAATTGGCCCGCACCCTGGGCATCGAGCTGACGCGCTTCGATATGTCGGAATACATGGAGCGCCACACCGTGTCGCGGCTGATCGGCGCGCCGCCGGGCTATGTCGGCTTCGACCAGGGCGGCTTGCTGACCGACGCGATCGACCAGCATCCGCATTGCGTGCTGCTGTTGGACGAGATCGAGAAGGCGCATCCCGATCTCTTCAACATCCTGCTGCAGATCATGGATTACGGGAAGCTGACCGACCACAACGGCAAATCGGTCGATTTCCGCAACGTGATTCTCATCATGACCACCAATGCCGGCGCCTCCGATCTCGCCAAGCGGGCGATCGGCTTCGGCAGCGAGGTGCGCAGCGGCGACGACGAGGAGGCGATCACCCGCCTGTTCACGCCGGAGTTCCGCAACCGCCTCGACGCCACCATCTCCTTCGCGGCGCTGACGCCGGAAACCGTCGGCCGCGTCGTCGACAAGTTCATCCTCCAATTGGAGGAGCAGCTCGCCGACCGCAACGTCACCATCGAGCTCGATGCGGGCGCGCGCAAATGGCTGGCCGAAAAGGGCTACGACCGGCTCTACGGCGCCCGGCCGCTCGGCCGCATCATCCAGGAGCACGTCAAGAAGCCGCTCGCCGAGGAATTGCTCTTCGGCAAGCTCGCCAAGGGCGGCACCGTGACCGTCACCTGCGACGCCGACAACAAGCTCGCCTTCGCCTATGTCGAGGCGCCGCCGCCGCCCAAGGCGCCGGCCAAGGGCGAGAAGGCCGAAAAGGACGAGCAGGACGAACCGGAAGACGTATTCGTCGGCAAGTAACGAGAATGAGAAAGGCCGCCTTCGGGCGGCCTTTTTTGTTGCGCATTAATCCCGCGCGCGGATCGGACAACCATCAGACACAAAGGCCAACTTCCCGATGAAAAAGCCGTCGAAAGCCGCCAAGACGACCAAGACCCAGCGCGCCGAATATATCGAAGCCGCCCACATGGTCAAAGCGGACCACGACGAGGCCGCCTTCGAAAAGCGGCTGAAAAAGATCGCGAAGGAAAAGCCGAAGGCGAAGAGTAAGTCCAGGAAACGATAGAATCGACCTCTGACGGCTTTTTGTTAGTCGCACTTTACATAACGGATCGGATTTTGAGCGCCCACACTCTGTAAGTGGCGTACCGATTTGTTTTTGTATCCCGCTTTGTCATTAGCAACGGTTCCGTGAAATCCGACGCATCCTTCCACGTAACTGTCTATCGCGATTTTAAAACGGGTTGGATCGTGAGGTGCACAGGCTGGGCTGGGATAAGTCTCCCAACGTTCAATTCTATAAACTTCGCGAACAATTCTCTTCGCTACCGCCAACGCGAATTTTGGTGGTATGCGCTTTTTTGTTGGTTTTGCAGACCAATAGCGACGCGTCCTCTCATACAACTGTACCTCAGTTAAAGTGTTGCTCCACTCGCGTTCAATTTTGATCAAAATGACTGGGTCAACTATGTTCGCAGGCTCCGCTTGATACATCGTCATAACTTCGTCTGCCGAAAGCATTCCTTGAACTGTTTTATTTCCTCTCACTTCATTCGTGAGATTTTCAATCCCATATGTGTCAATCAATGCACCTTCGATATGGAAGGCGGTTGCTTCATCGGTCAATCCATGTCGGTGAATAATAATCTTTGGTTCGTATCCGCTTCGTAGAATTTCTCGAATTTGTTCGAGTTTATCCGATGAAGTCGGATCTTCAAGCGCGTCATGAGCGTGCTGAAAGGCTCGATTGCGTTGGCCTTTACCTACATAGAACGTGTTTTGACCATGAGGTTTCCGTGGGTCTTCGAGCCGGTAAACATAAAATTTTAGAGCCTCAATCGTCTTTTGGTCAAATTCAGGCATCGCCTATATCTCCCTCACAATTCCGTATCCGCGATCTTCCACATATAGAGCGCCAGGATCGAGCGGTGCGGCGCGAAGGCCTGCGCCGCCTTGCTCGTGCTGCTCCGGCCGATAAGGCGTCGCAGCGTCTGCACCGCCGCCAGATCGCCCGCCGGCCACACATCGGGATCGCGGCAATAGAAGATCGCCAGCATGTCGCAGGTCCACGGGCCGACGCCCCAGATGTCGATGAGGCGCTCGGTTCGCGCCGGGTGATCGAGCGCGCGGAGGTGGGCGCTTTCCAACAGCCCGGCCTCGTGCGCCATGCGGATGCCCGACAGCGCCTTGACCTTGTTGCGCGACAAGCCGCAGCCGCGCAGCGTCTCGGTGTGGTCGTCGTGAAACAGGGACGGCATCGCCAGGCTGCCCGCCAGCGCCGCCGCCTCGATGCGCGCCCAGATGCTGCGCGCCGCCTTGGTCGACAATTGCTGGCCGACGACGGCGCGCGCCAGGAACGCGGCGGCGCCCTTGTCCTCGCGCTCGGGAAACCACACCGGCCCGGCGGCGGCGAGCTTCGCCTTCAGCGCCGGCGAAATCCCGTCGGCGATCCGCAGGAAGCGGCGATGAACCTTACGCTCCATCCGGCTCGCGCTTGAAGGGTGACAGCTCCTCGTCGATCGCGTCGATCTCGCTCGCGACGGCGCGGCGCTCGCGCCTGACGAAATCCTCGACCGCGCGCGCGAAGCCTGGATCGCGGATCCAATGCGCGCTGTAAGTCGGGACGGGCAGATAGCCGCGCTGGATCTTGTGCTCGCCCTGCGCCCCGGCCTCGACCCGCTTCAGCCCGCGCGCGATGGCGAAATCGATGGCGCGGTAATAGCACGCCTCGAAATGCAGGAAGGGGAAGTCGCCGAGGCAGCCCCAGTTGCGGCCATAAAGCGTATCGGTGCCGAGCAGATTGAGCGCGCCGGCGATATAGCGTCCGCCCTGCTTCGCCATGACCAGCACCACCTTATCCGCCATGCGTTGGCCGAGGAGATCGAAGAATTCGCGCGTGAGGTAAGCCGCGCCCCATTTCTTGTCCGAGGTCGCGGTGTAGAAGGCGAAGAACGCATCCCAATGCCGCGTGGCGATATCGCCGCCGGTCAAGGTCTCGATCTCGATGCCGCCCGAGCCGCCGCCTTCAAGCGCCGCGCGCCGCTCGCGCTTGATCTGCTTGCGCCGGCGCGCGCTCAACGCCGCGAGGAAATCGTCGAAACTTGCATAGCCCGCGTTTTCCCAATGGAACTGGCGGCCGAGCCGCAGCATGAAGCCCGCTTCGGCCAGGAGATCGGCCTCGGCCGCGGTCGGGAAGTTGACGTGCAGCGACGACACCTTGGCGCGCTTGGCGACTTCGAGGAGCGCCGCGACCAGCAGCTTCGCCGCATCGCGGCCGGCACCGGGTCTTACGAGGAGTCGTGGGCCGGTCACCGGCGTGAACGGCACCGCCGCCAGCAGCTTCGGGTAATAGGTGCCGCCGGCGCGCTGGTACGCATCGGCCCAGCCATGGTCGAAGACATATTCGCCGTAGGAGTGGCTCTTGACATAGAGCGGCACGGCGCCGATCAGCCGCCGATCGGCATCCTCGAGCAGGATGTGCTGCGGCAGCCAGCCGGTTTCGGCCGTCGCCGAGCCCGATTCCTCCAGCGCCTGGAGGAAGGCGTGGCCGACGAATGGATTGTCCGCGCCGGCGCAGGCATCCCATTCGGCCGCCGGGATTTCGCCGAGGCCGTCGATGATGCGGATCGCGCGCCGGTCGCTGCCGTCCATTGCCTCTCCGGGATCGTCCCTATTCGACTTCGAAGATCGCGTCGATCTCCACCGCCATGCCGTGCGGCAGCGACGCGACGCCGATGGCGATTCGCGAATGACGCCCGGCATCGCCCAGCACCTCGACCATCAGGTCGGAGCAGCCGTTGACGATCTCCGGCTGCTCGACGAAATCCGGCAGCGAGTTGACGAAGCCGTTGATGCGCAGGCATTGCTTGACGCGGTCGAGATCGCCGTCGAGCGCCGCCTTGACATGCGCCAGGATATTGAGGCCGCAGATGCGCGCCGCCGCCTTGCCGTCGGGCTTCGAGATGGCGCCGCCGAGCTTGCCGATGAAGCGCGGCTCGCCGTTCCATTGCGACAACTGGCCCGAGATGAAGAGGATGTTGCTGCCGCGGGCGAAGGGCGCCCTTGTCGACGGCACGTAATTCGCCTGCGGCCGGGCCGCCTTGGGCAGCTCGATCTTAAGCTCCTTCAACCGCGCTTCGATCCGTCCGGCCATCCTTGCCTCGCTTGGGTGATTGGCGGGCATTTCACCATAGCGCGGTGCCGACTCCCAAGAAAAAGCCGGCCACCCCAGGGGGAGCGGCCGGCCAGTCAACTACGGTGTCCTTGTCCAGGAGACAAGGAACATCGGTACTATGCCTCGGATGGAACGCCCGTCCCCGTCCCAAGATTGGGATTGTGGGCGGCCGCGCCAGGCTCCAAAGCAATCCTCGCCCCGATTTGGCTAAGGCTCGGCTTGCGCCTTGCCAACCCAAAGAAACCCTCTCCCCCAATTGGGGGGAGAGGGAAGGGTGAGGGGGCGCAACGATTTGATTCGGGCCGATATTGCTCTACGCCAGCCGCGTCTTGCCGCTGGCATCGGACAGGGCCGCCTTGACCTCGTCGGGCACCGGCAGCGGCTTGATGCCGCCGCGGTCCGGATGGCCGGCCGCCCAGATGCGCTTCTCGAAGCCGACCACCGCCTCCTTGGCGCCCTTCAGGATGCGGTGGCGCACGGTGAAGCTCGAGCGGCCCCAAATCTCGACGCCGCTTTCGATCTCGACCGCGTCGTCGAAATGGCAGGGCAGCAGGTAACGCGCGCCCGCTTCCACCAGCGGGAAGCCGATGATGCCGTATTTGGCGCGCATCGCCGCGCCCGCGAGCCCGGTGCGCTCGAAAAGCTGCGCCGTGCTGACGTCGAAGATGATGAAATATTGCGGGTAGAAGACGATGCCGGCGGGGTCGCACTGGCCCCATTCGATGCGCAGCTTCCGGCGGTGGACCAGCATGGGACTACTCTCGAAAAAAGAGGGGCGCGGCGCGAACCGCGCCCCCCAATTTCTGCCTCAGTCGCAGGCCGGCCGGGAGGCTGTAGCCGGGTGCCGCGGAGCGATCAACTACAGCCGCTGGTGCCGCCGCAGGTATCGCATTTGAGGCAGGTCCCATTCCTTACCAACGTAAAATTGCCGCACTCGCCGCAAGAATCGCCCTCATAGCCCTTCATCCGCGCCGTGCGGATCCGTTCCATTCGAACATCGGGTCGAACATCGGGCCGGCCGTCGGGCGGGGTGAGGGCGGTCGTCGCGTGAAGCCCGGCCGCGAGATTGGTCGCCACCGCCACGTTGCCCGCGGTTTCCAGCGCGCCGCTCAGCGCCGTCGCCTGCATCTGGCCGGCGCCGCCCTGCAGCACGGTGAGCTTGTTGCGCATGTAGCCGGTCGAGGCGACGCGCTGCACCACCGCCGCCACGTCGGACCGGCTGCCGCCTTCGGACAGGTTGGATTCGGCGGCACCCTTGCCGAGCGTGTCGGGCATCAGATCCATCGGCTGGACATGCGCCAGATCGTTCCGCCCGATATAGGAGATGGCGAGCTCGCGGAAGAGGTAGTCGAGCATCGAGGTCGCCATCTTGATGGCTTCGTTGCCTTCGACCGTGCCCGACGGCTCGAAGCGGGTGAAGGTGAAGGCTTCGACGAATTCCTCCAGGGGCACGCCGTATTGCAGGCCGATCGAGATGGCGATGGCGAAATTGTTCATCAGCGAGCGGAAGGCCGAGCCTTCCTTGTGCATGTCGATGAACACCTCGGCCAGCTTGCCGTCCTCGTATTCGCCGGTGCGGAGATAGACCTTGTGGCCGCCGACGATCGCCTTCTGGGTATAGCCCTTGCGGCGCTGCGGCAGGCGGCGACGCTCGCCCTTCTGCAGGATGCGCTCGGCGACGCGCTCGATGACGCGTTCGACGACGATGGGCACGCGCTCGGCCGGCGCCTTGGCCATCAGCTCGGCGATCGCGTCCTCATCCGCATCGTCGTCGATGAGCGAGGATTGCAGCGGCTGCGACAGCTTCGAGCCGTCGCGATAGAGCGCGTTGGCCTTGAGCGCGAGCTTCCAGGACAGCATATAGGCGTCCTTGCATTGCTCGACCGTGGCGAGGTTCGGCATGTTGATCGTCTTCGAGATGGCGCCGGAGATGAAGGGCTGCGCCGCCGCCATCATGCGGATGTGGCTTTCGACCGAGAGCGAGCGCTTGCCGATGCGGCCGCACGGATTGGCGCAGTCGAAGACCGGCAGGTGCTCGGGCTTGAGGTAGGGCGCGCCTTCGAGCGTCATGGCGCCGCAGCAAAAGGTGTTCGCCGCCTCGATCTCGCCCTTGGAAAAGCCAAGCGCGCTGAGGATGTCGAATGAGACGTCGTTCAACTGCGCGTCGGTGAAGCCGAAGGCCGCCTTGCAGATATCCTCGCCCAGCGTCCATTTGTTGAAGGCGAATTTGATGTCGAAGGCGGTCGCGAGCTGGCTTTCGAGCGCTTCGAGCACGCTTTCGGTGAAGCCCTTGGCCTTCAACGCCTTGTGGTCGATCGCCGGGGCGTCCTTCAAGGTGCCGTGACCGACGGCATAGCGGGTCATCGCCTCGCATTCCTTGGCGCCATAGCCCAGCTTCGCCAGCGCCTCGGGCACGACGCGGTTGATGATGCGGAAGTAGCCGCCGCCGGCGAGCTTCTTGAATTTCACCAGCGCGAAATCCGGCTCGATGCCGGTGGTGTCGCAATCCATCACCAGGCCGATCGTCCCGGTCGGCGCGATCACGGTGGATTGGGCGTTGCGGTAGCCGTGCAGCTCGCCGAGCATCAGCGCCGCGTCCCAGGCCTGGCGCGCCGCCTGGACCAGCGTGCGGTCCGGGCAGTTCACCGCATCCAAGGGCACCGGCTGCATGGTCAGGCCTTCAAAGCCCGCGCGCTCGCCATAGGCGGCGCGCCGATGGTTGCGCATGACGCGCAGCATCGCCTCGCGGTTCTTGGCATAGCCGGGGAAGGGACCGAGCTCGCCCGCCATCTCCGCCGAGGTGGCGTAGGCAACGCCGGTCATCACCGCGGTGATGGCTGAGCACAGCGCGCGGCCGGCCTCGCTGTCATAGGAGAGGCCCATCGCCATGAGCAGGCCGCCGATATTGGCGTAGCCCAGGCCCAAGGTTCGGAACTCGTAGGACAGCCGCGCGATCTCCTTCGACGGGAACTGCGCCATCAGCACCGAGATTTCGAGCGCGACGGTCCACAGGCGGACGGCATGCTCGAAGGCGGGATTGTCGAAATGGCCGCCCTCGCGGCGGAACGCCATCAGGTTGAGCGACGCCAGATTGCACGCCGTGTCGTCGAGGAACATGTATTCGGAGCACGGGTTGGAGGCGTTGATCCGGCCGCTCTCCGGGCAGGTGTGCCACTCGTTGATCGTGGTGTCGTATTGCAGGCCGGGATCGGCGCTCGCCCAGGCAGCGAAGCCGATCTGGTCCCACAGCTCGCCCGCCGCGACGGTCTTGTGCACCTTGCCGTCGGTGCGGCGGATCAGCTCCCAGCTGCCGCCCTTCATCACGCGGTCGAGAAAGTCGTTGGTGACGCGCACCGAATTGTTCGAGTTCTGGCCGGCGACGGTGAGATAGGCGTCGCTGTCCCAATCCGTGTCGTAGGTCTTGAAGTCGATCTTCTCGTAGCCCTGCTGGGCGAATTGGATGACCCGCTGGACGTAATTCTCCGGGATCATCAGCTTGCGCGCCGCCTTGATCTCGCGCCGCAGCGCCAGGTTCTTGTTGGGATCGAAGCGGCCTTCGCCGAGCGCCTGGGCCTCGGGCCCGCGGCAGACGGCCATGATGAGGTTGAGGTGACGCTCGGCGAGCTTCGAGCCCGACACCAGCGCCGCGACCTTCTGCTCCTCGACGACCTTCCAGTTGATGTAGGTCTCGATATCCGGATGATCGATGTCGACGGTGACCATCTTGGCGGCGCGGCGCGTCGTGCCGCCCGACTTGATGGCGCCGGCGGCGCGGTCGCCGATCTTGAGGAAGCTCATCAGGCCCGAGGAGCGGCCGCCGCCCGATAATTTTTCGCCATCGCCCCTGAGCTTGGAGAAGTTCGAGCCGGTGCCCGAGCCGTATTTGAAGAGGCGCGCCTCGCGCACCCAGAGATCCATGATCCCGCCCTCGTTGACGAGGTCGTCGGAGACCGACTGGATGAAGCAGGCATGCGGCTGCGGATGCTCGTAGGCGCTCGCGCTCGCGACCAGCTCGCCGCTCTTGAAATCGACGTAGTAATGGCCTTGCGCCGGGCCGTCGATGCCGTAGGCCCAGTGCAGGCCGGTGTTGAACCATTGCGGCGAATTCGGCGCCGCCATCTGGCGGCACAGCATGACGCACATTTCGTCGTAATAGGCGCGCGCGTCGGCCTCGCCGTCGAAATAGCCGCCCTTCCAGCCCCAATAGGTCCAGGTGCCGGCGAGGCGGTGGAAAACCTGCTTGGCGCTGCGCTCGCCTTCCGAGCGTCGCTCGGCCGGCAGCTTGTCGAGCGCCTTCTCGTCCGGCTTCTTGCGCCACAGCCAGGCGGGCACGCCCTTTTCCTCGACCGCCTTCAGTTTGGCCGGCAGCCCGGCCTTGCGGAAATATTTCTGCGCCAGGATATCGCTGGCGACTTGGCTCCATTCCGCCGGCACCTCGATATCGGGCAGATGAAAAACCCGCGACCCATCGGGGTTGCGGATTTCACTGGTGGTGGATTTGAAGGCGATGCCGTGAAACGGGTCTTGGCCCGCGGACGTGAAACGACGCTCGATACGCATGCTCCCCCCAACACAAACGGCCGATTTCCCCATGCGACACGACCACTACCGGTGGTGCATGCCCAAGCGCAGAATCAAAATCTTGGCAGAAACGTGGGGGTCGATCAACTACATTTTGTGTCGCGCGGGAAAATGCCGCTACATCTAGTGTTTCAAATGAGTCGCGGCGTGGCCCGTGTCGAAATTCACAAAGATGAAGGCCGCGACGTGGCTTGCGCCGCGGCCTTCATCCGGGAACGCAGCGCTATTTCTTCGCGGCGTCGTAGGGGTAGCGGAAGGTGCCCGACTTGAATTCCGGCGGATAGAGAATGACTTGCGTCCCCGCCTTGCGGAACTGATCGAGGTCGGTGCCCTTGACGCCCTGGTACTGGACGAACAGCACGCGGCCTTTTTCCCACTCGCCGTTGTCGGCGAATTTCACGCTGCCTACCACGGTATTGAACGTGGTGGCGTGGATGTATTGCGCGAGCTTGGCCTGGTCGAGGCTGCCGACCTTGGTGATCGCGTCACCCAGGATCTGCATCTCGGCATAGGCGAAGGGCGGCAAATAGTAGCCCAGCGGATCGACGCCTTCGCCCGGCGCCTTGGCCTGGTAGCGCTTGAGAAAGTCCTCGGTGCCGGGGAACTTCATCGTCGGCTCCGGCACGTAGACGTCGTAGGCGACGATGCCGTTCAGCAGCGGGCCGAGCTGCTGCTTGATCGGCGTGAAGGCGACGCCGATCATGCCGCCGCCGAAGATCTTCGGCTTGAGGCCGACTTCGTTGGCGGCGCGGATGATGCCGACGGAATCGGGCGGATAAGACGCCACGTACACGATGTCGGGATTGGTCGCCTGCACGGCGCGCACGATCGGCGAATAATCGGTGGTCGTTGCCGGCGGGTAGCTCTTGTCATAGACAACCTGCAACCCCAAATCCTTCACCACGCGCCGGGCGCCACCGATCACGTTCTGGGCGAATTCGGCATCCGCCGCCACCAAGGCAACCGTCTTGGGTTTCGGGTTCATCGACATCGCGACCTGGAAGAAGCCGTAGGACGGCGCGATCGCCGTGTCCTTGCCGTTGGGCAGGATCTGGAAATATTTGTCGTAGTTGAACTTGTCGTTCACCGCCGTGCCGAAGAGCGCCATGAACACCATGTTGTGCTGCATGACGATCGGCATCGCCGGCGCCGTCTGGCCGGTGGCATAGGCCGAGACCACGAGGTCGACCTTGTCGACGTCGATCAGCTTGGTATAGATGCCCGGCACGTTCGCCGGCGTGCTCTGGTCATCGTAATGAACGAGCTCGACTTGTCGGCCGAGCAGGCCGCCCTTGGCGTTGACGTCGTCCCGCCACATCTCCATCGCGAGCAGCGACGGCTTGCCGCCGCTGGCAAGGCCGCCGGTCAAGGACATGCTGAAGCCGATCCGGATCGGATCGGCGGCTTGCGCATCCATCGGTGCGGCGATGGAAAATCCCAGCGCAACAGCGACGATTGCCGCCGCGAATTGGCGGCACCCGATAATTTTCATTGGCTTTTCCTCCCTAGATTTTATGGAGCGATGCTAATGGATTCCGGCAGCCTGCGCCATGACGCGCTGGCTCGTCGCCGCGAGCGCCGCCCGGCGTCCCACGAGGTCGCCGTGGGCCAGCTTGCCCACTTCCTTGACGGCGCGGCCGGCGACGAAGACCGTGTCGACATTGGCGGCGCTGCCGTGCAGCACGATCGCATGCACCGGATCGGTCACCGGAAAGATGTTCAGATCGTCGGCGCGCAGCAGCACGATATCGGCCTGCTTGCCGGGCGTCAGTGAGCCGGTGACGCGGTCGAGCTTGGCCATCCGCGCGCCGTTGATCGTCGCCCATTCGAGCGCCTCGCGCGCCGTCACCGTCAGGTGCTCGGGCGCCACGCCGGTGCGGTCGACGACCACCTGGTTGTCGAGCGCGCGCTGATATTGCAGCGCCATGCGCATGTTGGTGAACATATCGCTGCCCGTGCCGGATTCGACGTCGGAGCCGATCGAGGGCAGGGATCCCAGCGCGCGCAGCTTGCCCGTCACCGGGTGGCCGAAACCCATCTGCATCTCGCATTCCGGCGTCACTGTCACGGTGCCGCCGGCATCGACCAGCAGGCGCAGCATCTCCATCGTCAGATTGTTGCCGTGCACGATGTTGCTGTTGGCACCGATTAGCCCTTCGGCGGCGAGGCGCGGAAAGCCCTCCGGCGTTTGGGGCGCGCCGCCGCCGACATGCATGCTGCACAAGAGATCGAATTCGCGCGCCAGATTGAAATCGGCCCGCGCCACCTCATAGGTCGAATAATGCGGCCCGAGAATGGCGAGGCCGAGCGTCACCAGCGCGTCCTTGGCGGCAAAGCGGCCGCGGGCGAAGCGCTCGATCTCCGATCGCGGTTGCGGAATCTCGCTGAAATGCTTCTGTCCCGGTTTGGGGTCGGGCTTCGCCGAGCCGTGCATGAAGACGGCGCGGATGCCCGCCTCGAACAACGCGTCGATAGCGGCGTCGCTATGTGCCGGCGACGGATTGTTGTGGCACCAATCGACGATGGTGGTGACGCCCGAATTGAGCTGGTTTAGCGCGCCCATAAAATTGGAGATGTAGATGTCGGTGGGCCGGAAGGCCGGGGCGAAGTTGGCATGCATGTTGTGGAGGTATTCGGGCGCCGCCCAATCGGCGGCGACGCCGCGCAGCGCAGTCTGCCAGGTGTGAATATGGGCGTTGACGAAGCCTGGCATGACGATGCGCTCGCGCGCGTCGATCACCCGCGCATTGTCCGCCGCGATCGCCGGCGCCACGGCGGCGATGCGGTCGCCCTCGATCAGCACATCGCCTTGCGCCAGATCGGGCACGGCCGGGTCCATCGTGACGATGGTCCCGCCCTTGATCAGTATCCTGTCCATATGGGCGGCGATTGAGCCACGCCGCCCGCTGCGGCGTCAAGGCGGCGGCCGGCCTGCGCGCCGTCTGGACGGAGGCGGCATGGAGTGCCATAGTTCCCGCCGCTTTCGAGTGGAAACCCCGGGCGCTCGGCGCCCCATCCGCGCATGACCACCATCGGCACCCGCATCTTCACCTGGCTCAAAGGCGAGCACCTCGGCACCGATTCCTTCGGCAACCGCTATTACCGCGAGCGCGGCGGCGGTGCGCTGAAACGCGGCGGCGGGCGCTGGAGCCGCGAGCGGCGCTGGGTGATCTACAACGGCGAGGTGGAAGCCTCACGTGTGCCGCCGGAATGGCATGCCTGGCTGCACCACACCATCGATTCGATGCCGGCCGATGCCGGCAAGCGGCAATATCCGTGGCAGAAAGAGCATCAGCCGAATTTGACCGGCACGCCCGCGGCCTATCGGCCGCCGGGCTCGCTCCTGAAAGGCGGCGAGCGCGAGCCCGCCACCGGCGATTACGAGCCGTGGCGGCCGGAATGAACCCCATGCGCCTCCCCATCCGTCTGAAGGAGTAGAGCAGCCATGAATCGCAACGCCGTCGAGACCGTCATGGGCGCGGTCGTCCTGGTGGTCGCCGCCGTGTTTCTGTTCTTCGCCTATACGGCCACCCAGGTGCACGCCACCGGCGGCTATGAGCTCACCGCGCAATTCGACAAGGTCGAGGGCCTGCGCGACGGCGGCGACGTCAAGATCAGCGGCATCAAGGTCGGCAGCATCATGGCACAAACCCTTGATCCTAAAACTTATCTTGCCACCATCCGCATCAGCATCGATCCCGCGATCCGGCTGCCGGAAGATTCCGTGGCGACGATCGCCTCGTCCGGGCTGCTCGGCGACAAGTTCCTCGCGATCGAGCCCGGCAACGAGGACGATACCATCCCGCCCGGCGGCCGCATTACCCACACCCAGTCGGCGATGAGCCTCGAATCGCTGATCGGCCAGGTGATCTACGGCGCCTCGCAGAACAAGAGTGACGTCACGCCCAATCCGGCGCCGGCGCCGGCGCCCGTGCCCGCGCCGAAGTGATGCCGCGAAACGAAGCGGGACATTCCACCATCGCGCCGGGCACGCGGGTCGTCGAGCAGCGCTGGGATTCCCAGCGCTATCAGCGCAACGCCGGCTTTGTCGCGGTGCTCGGTCGCGAGGCGCTGGACTTGCTGGCGCCGGTCGCGGGCGAATGCATCCTCGATCTCGGCTGCGGCGACGGCGCGCTGACGGCGGAGTTGGCCGCGCATGCCCGCGTCGTCGCCGTGGATCAAAGCGCCGAGCAGGTCGCCGCCGCCCAGGCCCGCGGCCTGGATGCGCGCATGGCCGATGGCACGAGACTCGCCTTCGACCGCGAATTCGACGCGGTGTTCAGCAACGCCGCGCTCCATTGGATGCGCGATCCCGATGCCGTGATCGACGGCGTGTGGCGCGCGCTGAAGCCGGGCGGTCGCTTCGTCGCCGAATGCGGCGGCGTGGGCAACATGACGCATGTGCTCGAATCGCTGCTCGCTTCCTTCGCGCGGCGCGGCATCGACGCTCGCCCGTTCTTTCCCTGGTATTTCGCGTCACCTGAGGAATATCGCGCCAAGCTCGAGCGGCGCGGCTTCACGGTCCGCTCGATCGATCTCATCCCGCGGCCGACGCCCCTGCCGGGCCCGCTCGGCGATTGGCTCGACACCTTCGCCGAAAGCTTCCTCGTCCGTCTGCCGGCGGCGGAGCGCGACAGCGTCAAGCGCGAGGTCGAGGACGATCTGCGCCGCGCATTGTTCAAGGACGGTGTCTGGGTCGCCGATTACGTGCGCTTGCGCTTCGCCGCGGTGAAGCCGTGAGCAAGCTCAGGCTGCCGATTTGGCTGACGCCGCAAGGCGAGAAGCTGTCCTGCCACGACAAGATCAAAGTGCTGAACGAGAATCTCGAGGAAATCCGCGATCTCGCCCAGGAGGCGCTCGAGGATGCCGTGCTGATGGGCGGCGACGAGACGCAGTTCCGCCAGGTGTTGCGCGACCTGGCCGAAGGCCTCGATAACCCCTATCGCAACCGGAAGGGCAAGGCATGAGACGCGCCGTCTCGCGCTGGGTCGTGTGCCTGATCGCGGCCGGCATGCTGTGCGCGACTACCGCGCGCGCCGCGGAAATCGCGGTTCTGCAGGGCATCGACAAGACGACCGCCCGCGTCTCGCGCTTCAACGCGCCGATCGACAAGCCGGTGCGCTTCGGCACGCTGGTCGTCACCGTTCGCGCCTGCGTCAAGCGTCCGCCCGAGGAGCCGCCCGAGACCACCGCGTTCCTGGAAATCGACGACGTACGCATGAATGCCGGCGCCAGCGAGACCAAGCGGGTTTTCAGCGGCTGGATGTTCGCCTCGTCGCCGGCGATCTCGGCGCTCGAGGATCCGATCTACGACGTCAATGTGCTCGACTGCAAAACCGACGCGACCGCGGCGCCGTCGAGCCCGCCCGCCGGCAAGTGAGCCTCGATCTTCAGCGCGTCAGCCAGCATTCTTCGATACCGGGCGCGCGGGATTTCGACGGCGCCGAAGCGCTTCAGATGCGTCGTGACGAACTGCACGTCGAGCAACGCGTAGCCGCCCAGCCTTAGGCGCGCGACGAGCTGCGCCAGCGCCACCTTGCTGGCGTCGGTGGCGCGGCTGAACATGCTCTCGCCGAAGAAGGCGCCGCCGAGGCTGACGCCATAGAGCCCGCCGACTAGGTCGCCGTCCTGCCACGCCTCGATGCTGTGCGCGAAGCCCGAGGCGAAGAGCGCGCTGTAGAGCGCGACAATCTCGCTGTTGATCCACGTCTTGGGCCGGTCGGGCGTCGGTTGGGCGCAGCCCGCGATCACGCCGGCGAAATCGCTGTCGCAGCGCATTTCGAAGATATTTTGCCGCAGCGTGCGCGCCAGGCGTGCGGGCAGGTGGAAATCGTCGAGCGGCAGGATGCCGCGCCGCTCCGGATCGACCCAGAAGATTTCCGCATCCTCCGCCGATTCCGCCATCGGGAAGATGCCCGCCGCATAGGCGCGCAGCAGCAATTCGGGCGTGAGGGCGTGCATGGGGTCAGTCTAGCGTGTCGGGGCCGCGCCGGTCAGGACCGCTCATTCTCTTTTCAATTTACGCCAACCCTGCCAAATCGCGCTCCGTGCGGGCGGCCCGATAGACCTCGCGGGCGGCATCTGCATTCAGCCCCGCAATTCCAAGCCCGACGATTAGATCAGGCCATGCCGATAGGGTGAGGGCCGTGCCTATCCCGGCACCGATGATCGCGACGTTGGCGATGGCGTCATTCCGCGCGGACAGAAACGCCGCTTTCGTAAGGCTACCGGCGGCATGGCGGTGCCGAACCAGCGTAAAGGCGCAGGATAGATTGATCGCCAGAGCGCCCAACCCGGTCAGCGTCAGCGGTATCGGGGCAGGCGCGACCGGCACTGAAAATTTGTGCCAAGCCATCCCGAGAGTCGCGAGGCCCGGCACCAGCAGAATTCCGGCAAGTACGGTACCAATTGCCGCGCGCCGCGCCGCGCTCCAACCAAGCGCAATCAGAATGAGGAAATTGATCGAAGCATCTTCCAGAAAGTCGATGGAATCCGCGAACAGAGAGACCGAGCCAATTGAAAGCGCGACGGCGAACTCGACGCCGAAATAGGCGAGGTTCAGCAGTGCCACGAGCCGCACCGCCTGACGCAAATTCATTCCATTGACCTCCGCCCCCACGATAGCCGCCGGAACAATATCGTCAAACGCGGTCGGAACCTTAACGGGAATCAGCCGATTAAGGCGCGAGGAACTGCGTAAGATGAGCGAATTGAAGACGCAAAAGGCTTTATGTAGAATCGCCCGATGGCGAGCCAAGCGACGTTCTTGATCGTGCAATTCCTCGATTGGGTTGAGCGCCGTCCCCGAACCCGCGTCGATGTCCATGACGCGTGGCAAAGCACATGTCCGCAACAGCGCGTGGGAAGATGCTATCGCCGATGAACTGGTCACGTTCGGCCGGCAGGGGCATTTGATCCTGACGGTTCACGGCCGCGCGAAACTGGAACATTCAAATTAAGCCGGATCGAATCCAACGTGCCGGTTGTGCCTTGGGCGGCAATCGCCCCGTGGGTCGCGTTAGCCCGGGTTAGGTCCAACTCGCGCGGGAAGCGCCGCATGGACCCGCCGCCAGAGTTCGGCCGCGCCTTGTTCGCCCCGCTGTTCGAGGTTGCTGATCCGATGCGCGGCCACGTTGCCCGCCTCGGCGCCGTAACGCTCGACGAGCTGGTGGGCGAGTTCGTTGATTTCTTTCTCAACCGGCACGGCTGGTCCCCCCGACCGCAAGAAAATAGCGGGCGGCTCGCTTGAGAAAGCCGGGGGCCGGCACCTGGCTGCGATAGTGTCGCGACACGCTCCGCAGGCCTTCCCTGATCTCGATGCCAGGGTGCTTCGGCTGTTTGCCAAGCAGCTTGATGGCGATCTTGGCGGCCGCGGAATCGCTCGAACAGGCCGCGTTTTCAACGACCGCGCCCATATGATTTTCGGCATTCAGGAAATAGAAGCGATAGCGAGCCATGCAGCCTCTCCCTCATTCGGCGGGAGGGCGCATCCCCTAAAGGGCGCGGCTTTGTCTCTCAGCCGTCAGCGCCAAAGGTCGCTGCTGACGATGGCGGAAGCTTACGCCTAATCCGCTGGTTTAGCGAGAGTCTCCACCCATTTCCCGCTCATGCTGGGCGGAGCGCGCTTGCCGTGAACAAGCGTTGTCCGTTCACCCGAAACGGGGTCTTGATAAACGCCGGAACGCTCGACCATTTGGCCCGGACGCAGCGTGAGACGAGCCATGAGGCCCTCCTGCAATTGAATAAACGGGCCTTATGACTTCTTCTGGCCGGACTTGTATGCAGACGGCGTGTAGCCTGATTGGTCGGCTTTGAGTTTTTCGGTAGCGGATTTCTTTGGTTTCTTCTTTTCGCGGTTCGAACGTACCTGGCCTTTGGCCATTTCGACCTCCTTGAATTTAAGCGCTGCGCGGATTCCTGATGAGGCGGGAGACCGCGTCCTGGCGGAGGAAGCCACTTTGTCTCCCGGCCGTCAGCGCTAAATATCGCCGCCGACGATAGGCGAAGCTTACGCCTAATCCGCCGGTTTAGCGAGGACCTTGGGACGGTCGGCCGTCGCCGCCATGGTCCGATAATCCTTCTTTTCGCGGAACCAATCCGTTGGCTGCCTCTTTTTGTCAGGTGCGCGGCCTCGCGCTCAATATTGTTGAATGGAGATCATCATGGCGACGAAACACCGCCCCGACGCAATTGCCCTCCTGAAAGCCGATCACCGCAAGGTCGAGGGCTTATTCAAGCAATTCGAAGCGTCGAAAAGCGACAGCAAGAAACAGGCCCTCGCCAAGGAGATCTGCATCGAGTTGATGGTTCACGCGACCATCGAGGAGGAAATCTTCTATCCCGCCTGTAAGAACAAGATCGAGGATAACACGCTCGACGAAGCCTATGTCGAACATGATGGCGCGAAGATCCTCATTTCCGAAATCGCGGACAGCGCGCCCGACAATGAATTCTTTGATTCGAAGGTCCATGTGCTCTCGGAGCTCATCAAGCACCATGTCGGCGAGGAGGAAGCCCGCGTCGAAGGCATGTTCGCCCAGGCGAAGGCGGCCGGCTTGGATGTCGAGGCGCTCGGCAATCGATTGGCGGTGCGCAAGGCGGAGCTGCTCGCGCAGTTCAAGGCCAACGGCCTGCCGGCGCCGACGACCCGCAGCTTCACCGGGCACAAATTGAAGCAGGGAAGCCCTATCAGCGCCCGTTCGGCGGCCGGCGACCATGCCGAAGCCGCCGAGTAACGACTATCCGGCGGGAACGCCCGGCCTTCTGCATCGTTTGGTACTTTAGGCTGCACGGCATTTTCAGGAGGGTTTCATGGGTCGCGGCATTCTTCTCTGGCTCCTCGGGGTTCCCATTCCCGTCATCATCCTTCTCGCCCTGATCTGGCACTGACCGGAAGGCTCGCAACATGACCATGCTCGATAGCGATCGCGCGCTGCTCGGCGGCGACGAAGGCTCGGTTTCGGCGGCCTCATGGGGCGCCATCATCGCCGGCGCGGTCGCCGCGGTGGCGACCACCCTTATTCTCGTGGTGCTCGGCAGCGGCCTCGGCCTTGCCGCGGTGTCGCCCTGGTATCATTCCGGCGCCAGCGCCGCCAAAGTCGGCGTCGCCGCCATCGCCTGGCTGGTCGTGGTGCAATGGCTTTCGTCGGCTATCGGCGGCTATCTCGCCGGGCGGTTGCGCACCAAATGGACCGGCATCCACAGCCACGAGATTTTCTTCCGTGATACCGCGCACGGATTTCTCGCCTGGTGCCTAGCGAGCGTCGCAGGCGCGGTGCTGCTGGCCGGCGCCGGCGCCATTACATTGGGCGGTGCCGCGGCGGGCGCTTCTGGCGCCGCTATCGGGCGCGCCGCCGATCAAAACACCTATTTCGTCGACAACCTCTATCGTCCTGCCGCGCTGGCCGCCGCCACGCCCGCGCTGACGGACGGCTCGGGTCCAGCCGCAACGCCGATGATGCCTAGCTCGGCCATGCCGGGTTCGACTATAGGCGCCGCTGCCGATCCGCGTGGCGAGACCGGGCGCATCCTGGCGCGCGACTTCGCCAATGGCGGCGTCACCCCGGACGACAGCGCCTATATCGCCCAGCTCGTCGCTTCGCGCACGGGCATAAGCCAAGCGGAGGCGCAGGCGCGGGTCGATTCGGTCATCGCCCAGATGGATGCAGCGCGCAAGCGCGCGGCGCAGATCGCCATCGTGACGGCGCTCGCTATGGTGATCGGCGCCTTCATCGCCGCAGTGAGCGGCGCCTTGGCGGGCCGCGTGCGCGAGGAAGAAGAGGCGATGTACGCGACGATGCTCGACGCTGACCGACGGCGCTCGACGATCTAATCGGCGCCGGTCTTGCGATCGTAGGTCCGCTCGAACCAGCCGATGTCGTAGGCACCGTTGATGAATTCTTCGGTGACGACCAACTTCTGGTGCAGCGGGATGGTCGTCTCGATCCCGGCGATAACGAATTCCTCGAGCGCGCGCCGCAAGCGCATGAGACATTCGTTGCGGTTGGTGCCGTGGACGATGAGCTTCGCCACCAGGCTGTCGTATTGCGCCGGCACCGTGTAGCCCTGGTAAAGCGCGCTGTCGACGCGCACGCCCATGCCGCCCGGTGCGTGGTAGCGAGTGACGGTGCCGGGCGAGGGCGCAAAGGTGTCGGGATGCTCGGCATTGATGCGACATTCGATCGAATGGCCGGAGAGGCGGATATCCGCCTGGCGATAGCCCAGTGCGGCGCCGGCGGCGATCCGGATCTGCTCGCGCACCAGATCGATTCGGCTGATCATCTCCGAGATCGGGTGCTCGACCTGAAGCCGCGTGTTCATCTCGATGAAAAAGAACTCGCCATTCTCGAACAGGAATTCGAGCGTGCCGGCGCTCTTGTAGCCGAGCTTGGTCATCGTCTTGACCGCGAGATCCCGGACGCGCTCGCGCTCGGCGTCGTTGAGGCCGGGCGAGGGGGTCTCCTCGACCAGCTTCTGATGCTTGCGCTGCATCGAGCAATCACGCTCGCCCAGATGCACCACCGCGCCCTGGCCGTCGCCCAGGATCTGCACCTCGATGTGCCGCGGTCTTTCGAGAAAGCGCTCGAGATAGAGCGTGCCGTTGCCGAAAAAGGTCTGCGCCTCGGCTTGCGCCACGGGAAAGAGCTCGTCGAGCGCCGCCTGGTCGCGTGCCACGCGCATGCCGCGACCGCCGCCGCCGGCCGTCGCCTTGATGAGGATTGGATAGCCTACCTCTTTTGCCTCGCCGCGCGCGGCCTCGATCGTCTGCACCGCCTGGCCGCCCGGCACCACGGGAATGCCGAGTGCCTTTGCCGCGTTCTTGGCCGCGACCTTGTCGCCCATCAGCCTTATGTGCTCGACCGACGGGCCGATGAAGGTGAGGTCGTGCTCCGCGACGATCTGCGCGAAATCGGCGTTCTCGGCGAGGAAACCTAAGCCGGGATGGATCGCGTCGGCCCCCGTGATCGAGGCGGCCGATAGAATCGCCGGGATATTGAGATAGCTGTCACCCGCCGGCGGCGGCCCGATGCAGACGCTCTCGTCGGCGAGCCGAACATGCATGGCGTTGGCGTCGACGGTCGAATGGACGGCGACGGTGCGGATGCCCATCTCGCGGCAGGCGCGGTGGATGCGCAGGGCGATCTCGCCGCGGTTTGCGATCAGCACCTTTTCGAACATCGGCCGCCGGCTATTCCAGCACGATCAGGATCTGGCCGAATTCCACGGGCGTGCCGTCGCCGACCCGGATTTCGGCGACGCGGCCGGCACGCGGCGCGTGGATCTGATTCATCACCTTCATCGCCTCGATGACAAGCAGCGGCTGGTTCTCGCGCACCATGTCGCCGACCTTGACGAAATGCGGGGTTCCCGGCTGCGGTGCCAAATAGGCGGTGCCGACCATCGGCGCCTTGACCGCGCCGGCAGGCTCGGCCTCGGCGAGGGGGGCGGCACCGGCGGACGGTACCGAGACGGTCACCGCCGGCGCCGTCGGCGAATTGCGCGCGACGCGGATGCGGCGGTCGGCTTGCGCGTATTCGATCTCGGACAGGCCGGTTTCCTCGAGCAGCGCCGCCAGCGTGCGGACGAGATCGCCGTCGACGTTCAAATCGCTCTGCTTTGTCATGACGATAAGCTTTTCTGATTCAGTCGGCGGTTGGGGTGTCGAGCAGGCGGGCGATCGCCTCGAGCGCCAGCAGATAGCCCTGCGCGCCGAGGCCGCAGATGACCCCAGTCGCCGCCTGGCTTACCAGCGAGTTGTGCCGAAAGGCTTCGCGCCGGTAGATGTTCGAGAGATGCACCTCGATGACCGGCAGCTCGGACGCCTTCAGCGCGTCGAGCAGCGCGACCGACGTCGTCGTGTAGCCGGCGGGATTGATGATGATGCCGTCGGCGTTCTCGCGCGCCTCTTGGATCCACTCGACGAGCTGGCCTTCGTGGTTGGATTGGCGGAAATCGAGCGCCAGCCCGAGCACCGATGCCCGCTCCAGGCAGGCTTCCTCGACATCGGCGAGCGTGTCGCGGCCATAGATCGCCGGCTCGCGCACGCCGAGCAGGTTGAGGGTGGGACCATTGAGAACGAGGATGGTCGCGCCGGCCACGGTTTCCCCCGAAATTCCTTTCCTGGGCAAGGGTTATAGCATGCAAGCGGGGGTGGGCAAGCGCGCGGCGCGCCGGCCGCCGGCGGCTCCGGGGAGCCCGTTTCAGGGATATTAACCCGCGCTTCATAAGCTCGGCTCGTCCAGGACGCATCCCGGTCGGGAAGGGGATAAATGGTTTCGCATTCGGCGGCCGATGCCGGTTGGAATCGGGTGTCGCGCGCCGCGGCGCTTTATCGCCTGTTGCGGCGCCTGGCGCCGCCGGCGCTCATTCTTGCCGTGGCCTGCGTGCTGTTTGTCACGGCGCCGGTCGCCGGTGATTTCTCCTATAGCGATGCGCCGCGCCACGCCCTGAACGGCGCCTTCGTCAAGGATTTCATCGCCGCGTGGCCGTGGCACGATCCGGCAAGCTGGGCCGAAAATTACTATCTGCAATACCCCGCCCTCTCGATCCTGTTCTATCCGCCGCTCTTCTATTTCATCGAAGCCGCCACCTTCGCGCTGTTCGGCGTCAGCCATGTCGTGGCGCAGGGCACCGTCGCGGTGTTCTATGCGCTGCTCGGATTCGGCGTCTATCGAACGTCCAGACTCTTCCTGACACGCTACGCGGCGCTGGGTTCGGCGCTGATGTTGATGAGCGCGCCCGAGCTGGCCTTTTGGGGCCGCCAGGTGATGCTCGATATTCCCGCCTATGCGTCGTTGAGCTGGGCGGCATTCTGCTTCGCGCGATTCCTCAGGCATGACCGGACACGCGACCTCGCCTGCGCCACCGCTCTCGTGCTCGCCGCCATTTACATCAAATACAACGTCGCCTTCATCGTGCCGGTTTTCGCCCTGACCATGATTGCCGAGCGGCGCGCCGCTCCGTTCCGCGACCGGCGGGTGCTGCTGGCGGCGGCGCTGGCGGCGCTGGGGTTGCTGCCGGCGCTGTGGCTCAATCTGCGTTTCGGGATCGCGAATTTCCAGTCTGCCGCCGCGCTCACCAACGAGCTGCCGCGCTGGAGCGTCGCGGCCTGGACTTTCTACCCGACGCTGCTGCCCGAGATTCTCGGCTGGCCGGTCTTGCTTCTAGCGCTCGCCGGCGCAGCGCTTTTATTGGCGGGGAAATTGCCCGCGCTCAAAGGCTGGCCGGCCTGGCTGCTGCTCGTCTGGGTGCTGGTCGGCTATGTCGGCTTCTCGGCGATCGCGCTGCGCGCACCCCGGCATTTCCTGCCGGTAATGACGCCCTTCGTCATCCTTGCGGCCGCTTCGCTGGTTTATTTTTTGCCGCGCCGCATTGCCGGCTTGGCGGCTTGCGTCGCGGGCATTGGCACGCTGGCCTATACCCTGATCGCGGTGCCGGTGCCGGTGATCACCGGCCACCAGGCGTTGGCGGATTATGCAGCCGCTGCCGCGCCGCCCAACGCCGTGGTGCTGTTCTCGGGCTACCGCGATGGCAATTTCGTTTTCGATCTGCGGACCCATGAGGAGCGCCGCGACATCACGATCCTCCGGGCCGACAAATTGCTGTTGCGTGTCGCGGTTGAGCGACAGCGCGGCGTCGGCGAGGCCGCCTACAGCG
>Ga0209483_1000863_pt1 | contig 24633 bp, 24 predicted proteins | sample NGEPerA_FD_184508 | JGI IMG/M metagenome (GOLD analysis project Ga0209483, IMG submission 184508) | Arctic peat soil microbial communities from the Barrow Environmental Observatory site, Barrow, Alaska, USA - NGEE PermafrostL2-A... | ecosystem: Environmental > Terrestrial > Soil > Wetlands >... | reverse complement strand
ACGTAGCAGAGCTGGCGCGTCATGTAGAACGCGGTGAGCAGGGCGCCAATGGCTCCGAAGTAGAACGGGGTGCGCGAGACGCTCCACGAGAAGGCGGCGTGGAGGATTTCGTCCTTGCTCCAGAAGCCGGAGAAGAAGAGCGGGAAGCCGCTGAGGGCCAGCATGCCGACGGCGTACGTCGCGAAGGTGATGGGCATGAAGCGGCGCAGGCCACCCATTTTGCGGATGTCCTGTTCGCCATTTGACCCGTGGATGACGGAGCCCGCGCCGAGGAAGAGCAGCGACTTGAAGAAGGCGTGGGTGATGAGGTGGAACATGCCGACGGGGACTCCGCCGACGCCGAGTCCCATCATCATGTAACCGAGCTGGGAGACGGTGGAGTAGGCGAGGATACGCTTGATGTCGAACTGGGCGATGGCGACGAGCGCGCCGAAGAGAGCGGTGATGGCTCCGACCCAGGTGATGACTTGCAGCGCGACGGTTGGTGTGAGGGCGCCGGCGATTTGGGCGCTCATGAGCGGATAGACGCGCGCGATGAGGAAGACTCCGGCGGCGACCATGGTGGCCGCGTGGATGAGGGCGCTGACGGGCGTGGGGCCTTCCATCGCGTCGGGCAGCCAGACGTGGAGCGGAACCTGGCCGGATTTCCCGGCCGCTCCGCAGAAGATGAGCAGGCCGATGCCGGTCGAGACGGTGAGGCCGTAGATCGTTGTATGGAGGACCATCGCGGTGAGGGCGGTATGCTCCAGGCAGCCCGCGCCGTTATCGAAGAACAGCAGCGTACCGGACTGGTAGTAGAGCCACGCCATGCCGAGGAAGAGGCCGAGGTCTCCGATGCGGGTGACGAGGAAGGCTTTTTTTGCGGCGTTGGCGGCGGTGGGGTTGAAGAACCAGAAGCCGATCAGGAGGTAGGAGGTGAGTCCCATGATCTCCCAGCACATGAAGAGCAGGAGGAGGCTGTTGGCGATGACGACGCCGACCATGGCTCCCGCGAACAGGGCGAGGAACGAGAAGAAGCGGGTGAAGTTTTCGTCATGCTCCATGTAGCCGATGCTGTAGATGAAGATCAGCATGCCGACGAAGGTGACCATCAGCAGCATGACGGCGGTGAGGGGGTCGAGGAGCCAGCCGACTTTGACCCAGTCCGCGCCGAACTGGAACCAGTTGAGGTTGACGGTTTGTTTGACGGCTTCGCCTTGCGTGAGGACGTGTGCGAAGGCAATGACGGAGAGCGCGAACGCGATGGCCATGGACCCGATGGCGAGCGAGGCGGCGAGCTTGCGCTGTCGCTGCTTCGCGAGGGCGATGATGCCGGCGGCCAGCATCGGCAGCGCGGGTATCAGCCAAAGGTTTGTGAAGATCCAACTCATCGAGTGCGCGGGTCAGCCTTTCATGGAGTTCATCTGGTCGAGGTCGGTGTTCTTGGTGTGGCGATAGACGGCGAGGATGATGCCGAGGCCGACTGCGGCTTCTGCCGCGGCGATGCCGATGGAGAAAATCGTGAACATGATGCCGGTAAGCGCGGCGGGGTTCGGTCCGTAGCGACAGAAGGCGATGAAGTTGAGGTTGGCGGCGTTGAGCATCAGCTCGATGCCGATGAGGACGAGGATGGCGTTGCGGCGGGAGAGCGCGCCGGCGAGTCCGATGGAAAAGATCATCGCGGAGAGCAGGAGGTAGCCGGTCAGGGGGCTCATTGGGCTTTCTCCTGTGGCATTGCGACGATGACTGCGCCGATGAGGGCGGCGGTGAGGAGCAGGCCCATGATTTCGAGCGGGACGGCGTAGTTGTGCATGAGGGCGTTGCCGATGGCCTTCACAGAGACTTCCGGCTGGTCGCTTGCTGCGGTGGTGATGTTGCTGGAGATGATGGCCCAGGCGAGAACGGCGAAGGTGGCTCCGGCGACGACGAGGCCGCTGATCCACGAGGCCGAGAGTGCGGGCTCGGCGTTCGGGCCGGCGCTGCGCGTCATCATGATGGCGAAGACCGAAAGGATGGCGACGGCCCCGACGTAGACGAGGATCTGCGTGAATCCGACGAACTGCGCGCCGAGTTCGAGGTACAGCATCGCGAGGCCGACGAAGCCGAGAGTCAGCGCGAGGACGCAGTGGATCAGGTTGCGCAGACCCATCGCCGCGGAGGCTCCGATGATGGTGAGGGCGGCGAGGATGAGGAAGGCTAAGTGCAAGTTGTGAGCTGTGAGTTCTAAGTTGTGAGTTATCAGTTTTAGTCGGCGTAGCGGTAGGTGCGAACCTGGAGTTTTTGTTTGCGGTTGAGAGTGCGGCTTAGTAGATAAGCCGGGAGGATGAGGAATGCGGTGCAGACAATCCAGCGCAGGATGCCGTGCGGCATCAGGTGCCAGATGCCTACGTCGAAGACGTTGAGCAGCGTCATGGGGAGCATGAACTTCCAGGCCAGGCCCATGAGCTGGTCCATGCGCAGGCGCGGGAAGGTGCCGCGGACCCAGATGAAGGCTGCGATGAAGGCGAGCAGCTTGCCGAAGAACCAGATGTACGACGGGATCCAGGTGAGGAACGAGAACGGTGAGGACCAGCCGCCGAGGAACAGCGTGATCGCGAGGCCGGAGGTGGCGAACATGCCGAGGTATTCGCCGAGGAAGAACAGCGCGAATTTGAAGCCGGAGTATTCGATGTAATAGCCGGCGATGATTTCCGACTCGCCTTCGGGAAGATCGAAGGGTGAGCGGTTGGATTCCGCTGTCGCCGCGATCATGAAGAGGATAAAGCCGCAGAATCCCCAGGGCGTGAAGACGAACCAATGCGGCAGCCAGTGCGTGTAGACCGCCTGCATGTTGACGATGGCGACGGTCGAGAGCGTGCCCGCGGCCATGATGACGACGATGGCGGAAAGGACGAGTGGGATTTCGTAGCTGATCATTTGCGCGACGGCGCGCATGGCTCCGAGCAGCGAATATTTGCTGCGGCTCGACCAGCCGGCCATGAAGACGGCGAGCTCGATCATGGAGCCGATGGCGAAGAAGAAGAGGACGCCGGAGTTGAGGTCGGTGATGACCATGTTGCGGCCGATGGGCAGCACGGCGTAAGCGAGAAACGACGCCAGCACCAGCAGCAGCGGCGCGAGGAAGTGGACGACCGCGTCGGCGGAGCGGGGGATGATGTCTTCTTTGGTGAGCGACTTGATTCCGTCGGCCATCGGCTGCAAAAAGCCGTACGGGCCGACGCGATTGGGGCCGTAGCGGTTCTGCATGCGACCTAATCCTTTGCGCTCCAGCACGGTGGTGATCGCGAAGAGCAGAGGGAAGACGAGAAGGACTGGGACTACCGAGAGGACGGCCGATGCGATGGGTTGGAACGCGGCGGGGACGTGGCCCATCAGCCAGGCCTTGGTCAGAACGAAAACTTGATCGACCGTCTGTGCGCTCATTTTTCTGCGGCGACCCCGCTTGCTGGAGCTGCTGCCGGAGGCGCGGCGGGTGCAGGTTTCGGCGCGGCGGCCTTGGCTCGTACGGCGGCTAGGTCGGCGTCGACGGTGGCGGCTTCCGTGGGGTGGATCTCGTGGTAGTAGTCGTTCGATTTTGCCAGGCGTTGCTTGGGCCACAGCAGGTCGCTGAAGCGGCCGGTGGAGGCTTCTTCAAAGGCCACATCCATCTTGATGGCGTCGAAGGGGCAAACTTCGACGCAGATCTGGCAGCTCATGCAAACGGATACATCGATGTTGAAGCGGGCGGGGTAGAACTGCTGCTTGCCTACCGCGTCCGGCTTTTTGTCGGTGCTCTTTTCGATGAAGATGCATTGGGGTGGGCACTCTTTTTCGCAGATAAAGCAGGAGACGCAGCGCAGGCCGGCTTCGGGGTCGGTGCCGTCGTAGACCAGGAAGGGAAAATTGCGGGAGGCTTCGATGCGGGGGGCGCGCTCTTCGGGGAATTGAAGGGTGGTCAGTCGATCTTTTCCGGCGTAGCTGCCGAAGAAGTTTCGAGCTGTTTCTGCGAGGCCCTTGAGGAGTCCTTCACCCAGCATGATTCTTTGAATCCTTTTCGAAAGCGCTAAGTTCGGTCAATACACTTTACCGCATTCGTTGTGGCGCGCAGGCCGGGGCTAAAGCCCTTTCGTGGTTGTGCGTTGTTTCCGCGGGCTGAAGCCCGCTGCTACTCCGAGCTGCTACTCCGAAATGCCCGCTGCTACTCCGAAATGCCTGATGCTACTCCCGGGTTGCGGGCGCTATCTGTCAACCTCGCCCATGACGATGTCGATGCTGCCGAGGATGATGACGACATCCGCAATGTTATGGCCGAGGCACATGTCTTCGAGGATGGTGAGGTTGATGAGGCTCGACGGGCGGACGCGGTAGCGGTACGGGTTGGGCGAGCCGTCGCTGATGAGGTAGAAACCAAGCTCGCCCTTGGGGGCCTCGATGCGGCCGTAGGCTTCGCCGGGTTTGGGGCGGAAGTTGCGGATCTTGGTTTTGGGGTCGGTGAACGGGCCTTCGGGGATGTCGCGGAGGGCCTGCTGCAGGATCTTGCAGGACTCGCGCATTTCGAGCAGTCGGATCATGTAGCGGTCGTACACGTCGCCGTGGTCGCCGAGCGGGATGCGGAAGGAGAAGCGGTCGTAGATGCCGTACTTGTCGACTTTGCGCAGGTCGTAGTTCACGCCGGCGGCGCGGAGCAGCGGGCCGGTGATGCCGGCGTTGATCGCCAGTTCGCGCGAGACGATACCGATGCCCTGCGTCCGGGCCATCAGGATTTCGTTGCTGGAGAGCAGGTTTTCGAACTCGTCGAGGAAGCGGGGGAAGGCGTCGACGACCTGCTGCGTTTGCGCGAGCCAGCCCGCGGGTGGGTCGACGCGGCAGCCGCCGAAGCGCATGTAGTTGCACATCATGCGCGCGCCGGTGAGGGATTCGAAGAGGTCGAGAATTTTTTCGCGCTCGCGGAAGGCGTACATCAACGGCGTGCCGCTGGCGCCCATGTCCTGCATGAGAAAGCCGATGAGGCAGGCGTGGTTTTGCAGTCGCGTCAGCTCGGCGGTGATGACGCGGAGGTACTCGGCGCGCTCGGGGACGGTGATGCCCGCGAGGGTTTCGACTGCGAGCGCGTACGCCCAGTTGTTGGTGAGGGAGCAGAAGTAGTCGAGGCGGTCGGTGTAGGGCATGGAGCCGAGGTAGGTTTCGTCCTCGGCGATTTTTTCGTGGTTGCGGTGCAGATAGCCGAAGATGGGCTTGAGCTTGACGACGGTCTCGCCGTCGAGCGCGACGTCCATGCGGAAGACGCCGTGGGTGGACGGGTGCTGCGGGCCCATGGAGACTTCGAGGAGGTTGTCGGTGAGCGAAGCGCCGGGTGGGAGCGCGATGGCGGTTGTGCTCATACGGCGCTGTCTCCGAACTTGTTGGCGTAGTGAGCCTCGGTTTTGCGGAGGACTTCGTCGTGCGCTGTCGGCTCGTATTCGTAGTCGTCGGGCTCGACGTAGTCGCGGCGCATGGGGTGGTCGGTGAACTCGTCCCACATGAGGATGCGGCGGAGGTCGGGGTGGCCATCGAAGATGACGCCGTAGAGGTCGAAGATTTCGCGCTCCTGGAAGTCGGCGCTGCGCCAGATGGGGGTGAGCGAGGGCAGATGGACGCCTTCGGCGCGGTCCTGTGTCCTCATGCGGAGGATGACGGGGCCGGTCTTCTGCTCCATCGAATAAAGGTGGTAGACGACTTCGAGGTATCCGCCGGTGAGAGATTTCTGGACTTCTTCGACTTCGGTTTCTACACCGTCGACAAGCTTCTTCACCTTCACTTTTTGCGAGACTTCTTTGACGGGCCAGTCGACGCCTGTGACGTTGGAGCAGTAGTCAAAGCCGCGCTGGTCGCGGAGAAAAGTGGCGACGGCGAACGCGTGTTCCGGCGACAACAGCAGCGAGTGCTGCGCCGATGGGCTGGGGTTCGAGACGATCTCGATCGCGCAGCCAGGAACGTTTGCTTCGATATCTGCCTTAAGCGTTTCCAGGGGTGTCCTCGGCGGGGAGAGTGATGTTGACGAGAGGCGCGCGCCATACCTCGGGGTTTTGCGGTGGTTCGAGATCGTGCGCGCCGAATTTGGGGATGATGAACTCGCTCGGCTCGGCTGCGTTGAGGTGGCGCGGGCGAGTGGCGCCGGTGAGGGCCTGCTCGTCGATGATTTTTTGCAGCGCCATAAAGCCGTCGATCAACGCCTCGGGACGCGGCGGGCAGCCGGGAATATAGATGTCGACGGGGATGTAGCGGTCGATGCCCTTGAGCACGTTGTAGCCTTGCTTGAACGGCCCGCCGGAGATGGCGCACGCGCCCATCGAGATGACGTACTTGGGCTCGGGCATCTGGTTGTAGAGGCGGACGACCTGTGGCGCCATTTTTTTGGTGATGGTGCCGGCGATGATCATCAGGTCGGCCTGGCGCGGCGATGGGCGAAAGACTTCGGCGCCGAAGCGGGCGAGGTCGTAGCGCGCCATGGTGGTGGCGATCATTTCGATGGCGCAGCAGGCGAGCCCGAAGTTCAGCGGCCACAGCGAACTGCGGCGGCCCCAGTTGTAGAGCTCCTGCAGCGAGGTCGCGAAGATGCCCTGCTTGCCGAGCTCGGTTTTGAGTGCTTCATCCATCGCTATACCTTTTGACGTGCGATCAGGACCATGTGAGTACGTTCTTGCACCAGGCCCATGCGAGGCCTTCGATCAATAGTAAGAGGAAGACGGCCATGCCGAGGCATTCGGCCATGCCGAATCCGGTGAACGCGGTGGCAAAGGGCAGCAGGAAAACGACTTCGACATCGAAGACCAGGAAGATGATGGCGTAGAGATAGTAGCCCGGCTTGAACTGCACCCAGGCATCGCCAGAGGCCTCAAGGCCGCACTCGTAGACTGCGTTTTTCGATGGGCCGGGTTTGGCGGGAGAGAACTTTTTCGCCCATATCCACGCCAGTGCGAGGGGAGCGACGGCGAATCCGATGGCCCCCAGCAGCAGAACGACGATTGGTAGATACGGTCCGGAAGTCATAAGTTCAGGTCATAGACACGGTAGCAGATTTGGGGTTTCGATGAATCCCCTTGATCCGGCATACCTGATGAATAACACAAGAGCGTTATCGTTATTTATCAAGCAGCATTTGGCACAAAGCGTCATCCCAGTTTCCAGGCGTTATGAGCCTACCGAAGGGTCCGGAAGACGTACGATCGCTCAGATGAAGACGATGGTTCAAAGTCTGCAATGAGGAAACCTTCTCTCCGCGTTTGTTTCACACTTTCTGACTCATTGCCACTCGGTGCCTTCGGCCAAATGATCATCCGCTTTGCTTCCGCCGCTGTGTCGACATTTACGCCAGCCACAGCATTTAGGAACTTGGCAAACATGCTGCGCGCCTCCTCGTTTTCCCAAAGCATCTCGTTGGCTTTATTGAGTTGACGTTTTAGCGTGGTGAGTTGTCGACTGTTCTTAAGTTCGATGAATACTGGAAAATATGTGCCGTTTTTATGTCCGACCGCGATCATGTCGGCCCGCAATTTGTTTTCCCCGGCCTCCAAGGAGAGTTCATCCATGACGAAGATAAGCTCATCGAACTCGTGGTCGAAGCCCTGGAATGCCTGATGAAGTCGAAGTCCTCCTAGCAAGGCCTCTCGAATAAGAGACGCCTGAACCCTGTGCTCTGGCTTGCCCGCGCCGGGTGTATATTCCTTGCGGTTTGCGCTCTTCGCCCTTTCCATAGCTTCGGCGAGCCCGTTGCACTTCTTGATTTGTCTACCGTCTATGTCTTTTAGATGCCCACAAGGGTTAATGACGCTGATGGACACGGGGCGAAATCCATTCCCGAGGATCCGAACATAACGGAAATCCTTCGCTAGTCTCGCGTGCTCGGGGAGTTTCTCGCGCCACTGCTTGCCACGCAAAATTCGACTCTCAATGTGTTCTGCAATCCAGTTTTGGACTTTCGGCATTATGTGCACTCCGTGCTTTCTATTTCGGTTCCTTGTTCTCTAACTTGTCGTTAACGCCACAGAGTGGGCATTTGTTGGAGCTAAAGAATCCTTCTTTTCGTTTGCAATTGGCACAAAAAAACATCCCACACGCCTTGCAATGCTTCCAATTTCCTCCGCAGCTATGACACTTTGGGCAGACGGCCATTTCTTCTCCTCTTTCACCGCATTGGCGGTATACAGGTTCGTGAACAGATTGTTAGTCCAGGACGAACGTTTTTCCGTCCATGAGTGTCGTTACATTCTCGAATTTGCTTCTGAAACCCTCCGCGTCTTCGGTATGAATCGGAACCAGCATTTTCGGTTTCAAAGCCGCAGCCAGTCTTTGCAGGTCCTTCAATGGCGCATGTCCGCTCGAATGCGCGTAGATGAACTTGACCTCCGGGTCGCTGCGGAAGGCGGAGATTTTGTCACTCCCGAAGTAGTCGGCGTGGGTTCCGTCGAGATAGCCGAGCCACTGCGAGTAGATAACGTTGACAGGAGTTGCGGCGTTCTTGAACGCATTGATGAGACGAAAGCTGGACATCTTGCCGAAGTAGAGGAAAGCTTCAGGAGTTGCGTGTAGTTCCTCACGCTTGACCCTGTAACGATAGAGTCGCTTTCTGAAGTCTCCAAAGTAGTCTGGGTTGGCCTTGAGTTTTTGGTCCTGGCTGTAGGCGGCGAAAACTCTTATCTCGGGCCAATCCATGGCAGGCGTATTTTGAGTGATCTGCCGGAGTTGTTCGAGCACCCATGCGGTGTAGATGTCGATGACGAGGAATTTGCCGGCACGTTTGCAAGCCCGGTAGGCGGAGACGATGCGGTCGATGTTTTGCGAGGACGCAAGCAAGAACGAGATGTTCTTCTGTTGTCGAATTGTCTCGAAGATTAGGTTTTCGACCGCCGTCTCGTCAGGGAAAAGATCGTTATTGCGGCGCAGCATCGTGCCTTCGAGGAAGAGGAGATCGATGTCGCGAACAGGGCGCTGTATGAGATTGTCGAAAAGCTTTCCCTTCCGGCCGTGCGAGCGAAGATCGCCACTGTAGAACAGGCGCTTGCCTTCCGCTTCGATAAGGAAAGCGTAGGCATCGGTAGCGGAGTGGTCGACGAGATAAGGCGTGATGGTGAACTCACCAATGGTAAACGGCTGCCAGGCCTTGAAGTCGTGGAAGTCGAGCGCATATCTATCTCCACCGATGAACACCTGCGGAGCGTCGATCAGACTGCGGGCCAGCCTGCCGATGTAGACCGGAGTGCCGGGCGGCAGTGTAGCCATCAGACCGAAGTGGTCTTGGTGAGGATGGCTGACCAGAAGGGCGTCAACGATAAGGCGCGAGAGGTCTACGGGCTGACTGTCAGGGTTGAGGGGAAGGCCGGCATCAAGAAGAATCGTTGTCTTTCCTGATGAGATCTGAATACAGTTTCCACCAATTTCGTGACTGCCCTTATGAATGGTGATTTTCAATCGTGCTCTATTTCTCCGTGCTCTTTCTCACACTGAACGGACACCCTTACGCGATTCAACCTCTCTGTGCCGCTCCGCTGATGCCAGATGCCTTGAATGTACCTCTATATATTCAAAATCACGGGGTTTGAATTTACAGTTTCAGAAAATAGCTGTGGGAAACGCGAGATAGTTCAGGGGGCAGAGTGCCACGTTGGAACTAGAGGCATCTCAACTCCTCACGACCTCCCGGGCGAAAATACGCGCCATCCCAACCGAACGATTTTGTAACGATAAGTCGGCTTGTCGGTAGCGATTATCGTCGTACGGGCCATACTCCGTGAAAGCGGAGTTAGACCTGCAACACGTCTCCGTCGCGGGCGACCATTTCGTACAGCACTGGATTGACGAAGAATCCGATAAAGAGCCGCGAAACCAGGCCTGCGACGATGACGATGGCGAAGGGTTTCTGCGTGTCGGAGCCGATGCCGGTGGAGACTGCGGCGGGCAACAGGCCGAGGCAGGCGACCAGCGCCGTCATCATGATCGGGCGCAGACGAAGCAGCGAAGCTTCGCGCGTTGCTGTGCGGATGTCCATGTTTTCGAGCCGCAGCTTATTGATGTAGGAAACGAGGATGACGGCGGTTTCGACCGAGACTCCCATCAGCGCCAGCAGGCCGAGGCCCGACGAGACGCTGAAGGGCGTGTGCGTAAGTTTCAGCGCGATCAGCGCGCCGACCGGCTCGGTGAGGATGACGCCGAGGGCGATCGTGATGGGGAATTTGAAGTTGCCGTACAGGGCGAACAGGATCATGAAGATGATCAGCAACGCCAGCGGGCCGATGAACTCCATCTGGTGCTTGGCTTCGAGGAACTCGCCGTACTCGCCGCCCCACGTCAGGCGGTAGCCGGGGGGCAGCGATTTCTCGATATTGCGGATGGCTTTCTGGCCGGCCTTGACGCCGCTTTCGAGGTCGCGGCCCTCGATGCTGTACTGCACGCCGATGTAGCGCGAGTTGTTTTCGCGGTAGATGAAGGACGCGCCGGAGGCTTCGTGGATGTTCGCCAGCTCGGAGAGCGGGATTTGCTGGCCGCCGGGTGTGCCGACGAGCAGGTTGCCGATCTGCTGGGCGTTTTGGCGGAACTGGGGCTGCATGCGGACGACGAGGTCGAAGAGTTTTTCGCCCTGGATGACCTGCGTGGCAGCTTGTCCGCCGACTGCGGCCTGAACGATGGCTTCGACATCGGCGACGTTGATGCCGTAGCGGGCGATCTTGTCGCGATCAACGTCGATCAGCAGGCTGGGCTGGCCGAGCTCGCGGACGACGGTCAACTCCGTGAAGCCGGGGACGTTGGCAAGTTCGCGCTTGATGTCGAGCGCCTTGGCTTGCAGGACGTTGAGGTCGGGGCCGTAGATTTTTACGGCCAGCGCGCTCTTGAGGCCGGTGAGGGCTTCGTCGACGGCGTCTTCGGCGGGCTGCGTGTAGTTGAAGATGACGCCCGGGAATGCCTTCAACTGGTTCTGGATGTCTTCTTCGAGCTCGGCTTTATTGTGGATGCGGCCGGTCTTCCATGAGGCGTCGTCGTAGGGTTTCAGGCCGACGTAGAACTCGTCGTTGAAGAAGCCGGTGGCGTCGGTGCCGTCGTCAGGGCGGCCTAGCTCGGAGCCGACATCGGTGACCATCGGATAGCGCATCAACACGTTGCGCACCTGCGGCGAGAACTTCGCGGCCTCTTCATAGGAGACGGTGTACGGCAGCGTTGCTCGGACCCATACCGCGCCTTCGTCGAGGTGCGGCATGAACTCTCCGCCGATGAAGGGCACCAACAGCAGCGTTGCCGCAAAGATCGATGTCGCAACAACCATCGTGGCTTTGGGGTGGTTGAGGCACCAGTCGAGATAGCCGGCGTAGCGGCGGCGGACCCACTCGAAAGGCTTGTTCTCGCGCTCGTGTACGCCCTTTTTGAACCACAGCGCGCAGAGGACCGGAACGAGGGTGAGCGTAAGGATCAGCGCGCCGATCAGGGCGATGGAGACGGTGTCGGCCATCGGCCTAAAGAGCTTGGCCGAGGGGCCGGCAAGGGCGTAGATGGGCAGGTAGCCGGCGATGATGACGGCGACGGAGTAGAAGATGGGGCGGTCGACATCCTTGGCGGCGGCGAGGATGACTTCCCGCAGGTCGTAGTCCTGGCCCTCGCGCTCGCCCAGTTCGCGGAAGACGTTTTCGACCATGACGAGCGTGCCGTCGATGAGGATGCCGAAGTCGATGGCGCCGATCGAAAGCAGGTTGGCGGCGGTGCCGCTCGCGTGCAGGAAGATGAAGGAGAAAAGCAGCGCGATGGGGATGGTGAGGGCGACGATGACGGCCGCGCGAATGCTGACCAGGAAGCACATCAGGACGATGAGAACCAGGGCCATTCCCAGAATCATGTTGTGCGCGACGGTGGTGATGGTGAGTTGAACGAGGTCGCTGCGATCGTAATACGGCCGGATTTTTATGTCGGGCGGGAGGATGTGCTCGTTGAGTTCTTTGGTTTTGGCCTCGACACCTTTCAGCACGTCCTGGGTCTGCTCGCCACGGCGCATCATGATGACGCCTTCGACGGCGTCGTCGGTTTTATTGAAGCCGAATTCGCCCAGTCGCGGCGCGCTGCCGATGGTGACCTCGCCGATGTCCTTCACGCGCACGGGGACGCCGTTTTGCGTGCCGACGACGACATCGCCGATGTCGTTGGTGTCGCGCATCAGGCCGAGGCCGCGGACGTTGTAGGTCTGCCCGCCCTGCGCGTAGAAGCCGCCGCCGGCGTTGGAGTTATTGACGGAGAGCTGCTGGATGATGGTGGGAACGGTGATGTGGTAGGCGTAGAGTTTTGCGGGGTCGAGCAGCACCTGATACTGCATCGTCGTGCCGCCGAAACCGGAGTCGTCGGCCACGCCGGGGACCTGTTTGTACTCGCGCTCGACGACCCAGTCCTCGTAGACTTTGAGTTCCTGCGCTGTGCGGTCGGGGCTTTGGATGACGTAGCGGTAGACCAGGCCGGACGGGCTGGCGAGCGGCGAGAGTGTGGGTGTGACGCCGGTGGGGAACGTGACTTCGCTGAGCCGCTGGAAGACGATGTTGCGCGCGAAATAATCGTCGGTGCCGTCGTCGAAGGTGAGGATGACGTCGGAGAGTCCGTAGAGCGAAATCGAACGCATGACCTGCATCTTGGGCACGCCGTTCATTTCCACTTCGACGGGCACGGTGACGAGGCGCTCGATCTCTTCGGCGGCGTGACCGGGCCACTGAGTGATGACTTCGACCATCGGGGGCGCGAGGTCGGGGTAGGCGTCCACCGGCATGTGGTGGAACGAGATCGCTCCACCGACGGTGATGAATACCACCATGAGCAGGACCAATAGTTTTTGCCGCAGCGCAAACTGGACGACGTGGTGAATCATTTAAGTCGCCTCCTAGTGCTGTATGGAGTTGGCAAACTGGAGGAACAGGCTGCCATCACCTACAACCCTTTCTCCGATGGAAATGCCCTTCAGGATCTGCGTCTGACCGCTCTGACTATTGCCGGTCTCCACGTCGCGGCGTCCGAACTGGTTGGAGCCGGAGGCGACGTAGACGAAGGGTTGGTTGTTGTCGTCGCGGAGGATCGCAGAGTCGGGAACGGCGAGGACGTTCGACATGACTCCCGCCGTAACGGTGACGGTGCAATACATGTCCTTCTTCAACTTTTCGCCGGGGTTTTCGACCACGATGCGAGCTTGCAGCGTGCGCGTGGTGGGGTCGACAGCGGGGGAGACGTAGGAGATGCGGCCGTGGAAGACCTCGGGGTACGCGTCGGTGGTGACGGTGACGTCCTGTCCGCTGCGGACGGCGGCGAGGTCGGCCTGGTAGACGTTGGCGAGCACCCAGACATCGCTGAGGTCGGAGATGGTAAACGCCTGCGTCGAGCCGGCCTGCACGACCTGTCCCGGTGAGACGAGGCGCTCGACGACTTCGCCGCTGATGGGTGCAAGCACGGGGATGAGCGCGGACGACGGGGCGTTGGCGAGGGCGGAGGGGTTCTTGATGCCGAGGATCTTCATGCCCTGCTCTGCGGCGTTGAGGTCGGCCTGGGCCTGGGTGCGGTCGGATTCGGCCTGCTCGACATCTTTCTCGGCGTTGGCGTGGTGGGCGTAGAGGTCCTTGGCGCGGTTGTAGTTTTTGTCGGCGAGGCGAAAGGAGTCGGAGGCCTTGAGGTAGCCGTCGAGGAGTTGCGAGTAGTCGGGGCTGCTGATGTCGAGCATCGGCTGGCCGGCGGTGACGTGCTGGCCGGGGACGACGAGGATGCGGCTTACAGGGCCGCCAACTTGGGTGATGACCGGCGTGGTCTTGAACGCGTCGTAGGCGACGTTTCCAGTGAGGCGCAACGTGCGCGTGAGCTGTGTGGGAACGACCGTCACCACCTGGACGTGCGACATCTGGTCCTGCGGGATGGTGAAGAGGGTGGGGGTGGCCGACGCCGCGGCTTTCGCGGAGAAGGAGGTCATCTTGCCGGCGCCATCGTCAGAATCCGAATGGCAGCCGGCTAGGGCGAGCGTAAGGGCGAGCGCCGTCGTGCAGTGAAGCCTGCGGGTGCGTGCAATCGTCATGGGAGGCTCCTGGTTCCTACGGCTTCGCGAAGCTGTTCGATCGCGAGCAGATATGTGGCGAGCGCCTGGCGGTAGGCGAGTTGGGTGGCGCGAAAGCTGCGTTCCGAATCGAGGAAGTCGAGCAGGCTGGCGGCGCCATGGCGGTAGGCGTACTCGTCGATGTCGCGGGACTGCTTGGCCTGGTCGAGATAGCCGCCGCGATAGAGGTCGATGATGTCGTTATTGCTGCGGAGGTTTTCGTAGGCGTCGCGGACGTCGGTGAGGACCTGTCCGGTGGTGAGCTTGGCCTGCTCCTGCGCCTGGGTGATGGCGAAGCCGGTGCGGGCGATTTCGCCCTGGTTGCGGTCGAAGATGGGAATCTCCATCTGGCCGAATAGGGAGACATCGTTCATCGCGGTGATGTGGGTGTAGCTGAGCTGGCCGGTGATGTCGCGCTTGGCGATGGACTTCTGGACCCGGTACTGGCTGTCGGCCAGGGCGATGCCCTGCTGGGCGGCGAGCAGGTCGGGGCGGTTCTTGAGGGCGGCGGACTGGAAGTCTTCGACGATGCCTTTGACGGGCGTGTAGTCGAAGGAGCCGGCCACGTCGTAGTCGGCGACGATGGACTCGTAGCCGAGCAACTGGCGGAGGTCGGAGAGGCCTTGCAGGCGCGCCAGTTTCGCGGTGGAGACATCGGTCTGGAACTGGAGCATCTGCAGCTTGATCTTCAGCAGGTCGCCCTCGCCGATATCGCCGTCTTTGTAGCGGACCTCGCCGATGTCGACGGTGTTCTGGAAGCTCTTGAGGTCCTGTTCCGCGAGTGCGAGGGTGGACTCGGCGAGCTCGATGTTGATGAACTGCGTGGCCACGGCGAAGGTGGTGGTGCGTTCGCTGTCGGCGACCTGGGAACGGGTGACGGCGGTCTGGGCCTTGGCGGCGGCGAGGCGGGCCTGACGCTTTTTGCCGCGCTCGAAGAGATAGCCGACGCCGAGGTCGAACTGCGCGGTGTTGTCGAGGTAATCGGTGTTGAACTGGTTCAGGTTGAAGAGCGGAAGGAACTGCGAATCGCCGATAAGGACGGGGTTGGGGCGAAGGTTCGCGGTGACTTCGGAAGCCTGGTTCTGCTGGATGGTCGTCCGCAGCGCGAGCAGGGTGTGGTTGTGCTGGAGCGCCATCTGAATGGCGTCGTCGAGCGAAATGGTGACCGCCGCAGGTGCCTGGGCGAGGGTATGAGCTTGCGGGGGCGGCGGCGATTGCGCTGGCGGAGCTTGCGCATGTGCAAGTCCGAAAACAACCGCCGTGACAAGCAAAACAGCAAAATGCAAGCGTGGGAAGCGCATAGCAGTCGGCCTTCTGTCAGTAGAGGTGCGCTGATGGTCGTGCCCGGAGGCACGGAAGACATGCAACTATGCTGCGGGAGGACCGCGGGCGGGGACGAAGCGGGGGGTAGAAGCAGAGGGCGAAGTGAGGTATTGCGGTTCGACGCCCGGGCCGGTGGGAACGGGGGCGCAAAGGCGGACCGCGACCGCGGGTGTGTCGACCGCCTGATGGCTGATATGGCAGATGGGGCAGTTGTCGGAGGAAGCGGTCGAATCGGCGTGATGATGCCAGACCATGCTGAGCGTCGTCCCCAGCAATAGCGCAAGGATCGCCATGGGGAGTACGAGACGCCAGATTCGCTTTTGGTTGGCCATGTTCAGGGACGGTTCGAGGACTGCGTTGTTGCTACTGTGTGAGTTGCAACTGCCGCTCGATTAGTTTAGCCCCAATTCCCGCTTCTTGAATAGCGGTGCGCCGATGTATCGCTTCTGCGACGATCGCGCAGCCGGACCGGCCCCGGCTTACTGAAGGGTCAGGTTTCCGTTGTAGACAATGCCTGGGCAGCCCGTGGGTTCGGTAATGAACGCAAGGAGAGGCTTTGTCGGCCCCAGCGCAACGGCACCTGAGAATATTTGCCCGCTCAATGAAGGAACGCCTTCGATGTTGACTCCGAAGACAAGATAGTTATTTAGCGAAAGTGTCCCGCTACAGTCGCCGGAATAGGTGACAGAGCCGCTGAGAGGGTATTTCCCATCGACGTTTGGGGTGGCCGATTCCATCAGCGTTGCTTTGACGGTGAGCGAACCGGTCCCCTGTGGAGCAACCTGCGTCAAGGTCCCGGCGTAGGTGCCGCTGATGTTTGGGACTTCCATGGCAGCGAGCGGGACAGATGTTTGAGCGCAGGGGCCGCCGATCACCTGGTAGGTTCCTTCGAAGATCGGGGTTGGGTTGGTCGTCACCAGCGCTGTTATCGTGGCGACGCCACCCGCGATAGGCGCGGTGAGGCTGAGATTGCCGGCGCTGTCGATGGTTCCGCTCACCTGTATGTCGGTGTTGCTGGAAATGCAGGGCGTAATGCTGATGCTCAACGATGTGAGGGTGCCCGTAACTTTGCCATCGGTGGAAGAGAGGCTGCCGGACAGGTCCGCGATGGGACTGCCGATCAGCACCGGGATACCAGGCCCGGCGTTTCCTACCTCGAACTGCCAATTGCCGGTGACGTTGGGGAAAACCGTGGCCGGAGGCGCTGGGGCGCTGCCGCCGCATCCAACAAGAAGCGGAAGCGCCAGCGCGAGAATCTGGAGGGAAGCTGAGGGGCTGGAATTTAGGTAGCTCATGTCATTCCGTAGAACGGAGTCTACTGTCAACCCCGCGGGTTGATGTCATGGTTTCGTCAAAATTGTTTCAGCAGGAGATGTGATGGGTACCTTGCATCCCAAAGGTGATGGCTTGCATCATATACGTTGACAGTAAGTCACTCACATAGTAGCTTAGTGAGAGTCAAGACACCGGGCTAAGGCCCTGGGACAGAGGAAAACAGGTTATGGGAAAGATTATCGGTATTGATTTAGGCACAACCAACAGCTGCGTCGCCGTCATGGAAGGCGGCGAGCCGAAGGTGATCCCCAATGAAGAGGGTGGGCGTACGACGCCTTCTATCGTGGCGTTTACCAAGAGCGGGGAGCGGCTGGTGGGCACGGTGGCCAAGCGGCAGGCGATTACGAACCCCGAAAACACCGTGTATTCGATCAAGCGGTTTATGGGACGCCGGCTGAATGAAGTTGGCGACGAGTTGAAGATGGTGCCGTACAAGGTTGTGGCCAAGGGCGACAACGTGGCGGTGGTCGCGCAGGGCAAGGAATACACCGCGCCGGAGATTTCGGCGATGATCCTGCAAAAGCTGAAGAAGGCTGCGGAGGACTATCTCGGCCAGAGCGTGACCGAGGCGGTCATCACCGTCCCGGCGTACTTCAACGACGCGCAGCGGCAGGCCACGAAAGACGCCGGAAAGATTGCCGGCCTGGACGTCAAGCGCATCGTGAATGAGCCGACGGCGGCGGCGCTGGCGTACGGGCTCGACAAGAAGAAGGACGAGACCATTGCCGTGTACGACTTCGGCGGCGGAACCTTCGACGTGTCGATCCTTGAAGTTGGCGATGGCGTGATCGAGGTGAAGTCGACCAATGGTGACACGCACCTGGGCGGCGACAATCTCGACGAGCGCATTGTGGACTGGCTCATCACCGAGTTCAAGAGCGAAAGCGGCCTCGATCTGCGGTCGAAGGGCAACGAAATGGCGTTGCAGCGTCTGAAGGACGCGGCGGAAAAGGCCAAGATCGAGCTGTCGACGGCGCAGGAGTCGGAGATCAACCTGCCGTTTATCACCGCCGACGCCAGCGGGCCGAAGCATCTTGTGCGGACGCTGTCTCGCGCCAAGCTGGAGTCGCTGGTTGATGATTTGCTGCAGAAGTCCGTCGGACCTTGCAAGCAGGCGCTGAAGGATGCGGGCATCGACGCTTCGAAAATCGACGAGGTCGTTCTCGTCGGTGGACAGACGCGTATGCCGAAGATCCAGCAACTGGTGAAGGAGTTGTTCGGCAAGGAACCGCATAAGGGTGTGAACCCGGATGAGGTTGTCGCGATTGGCGCCGCGGTGCAGGCTGGCGTGCTGGGCGGCGAAGTGAAGGACCTGCTGCTGCTCGACGTAACACCGCTGACGCTGGCGATCGAGACGCAGGGTTCGGTGGCGACGCCGATGATTCCCCGCAACACCACGATCCCGACCAAGAAGACGGAGACGTTTTCGACGGCGGCCGACAACCAGAGCGAGGTTGAGGTCCACATCACGCAGGGCGAACGTCCTCTGGCGGCGCAGAACCGTACGCTGGGCAAGTTCAAGCTGGGCGGCATCATGCCGGCTCCGCGCGGCGTGCCGCAGATCGAGGTCACATTCGACATCGATGCGAACGGCATCCTGAACGTGTCGGCGAAGGACAACGCGACCGGCAAGGACGCGAAGATCACTATCACCAGTTCTTCGGGCCTGAGCAAGGAAGAGGTCGAGCGCATGGCGAAGGATGCCGAAGCGCACGCGGCCGAGGACAAGGAAGCGAAGGAGAAGATCGAAGCCAAGAACCAGCTCGACTCGATGGTGTACAACGTCGAGAAGATGCTGAAAGACGGCGGCGAGAAGGTCGATGCGGCGGACAAGAGCGACGTGGAAACGGCGCTGGCGGATGCCAAGACGACCCTCACGGGCGATCCTTCGGCGACCGAGATGCAGGCCGCGCGCGAACGCCTGCAGACCGCAAGCCACAAGCTGGCGGAAGCGCTGTACAAGGCGAACTCGGCGACTCCTCCGACCGACGGCGATGCGGCCGCGGCTGGTACTTCCGATGAACCTAAGAAAGACGAAGGTGTTATCGACGCCGAGTATGTCGACGCCGATCATAAATAAATAAGAACCGAACGTGGTTCTGAAGCGTACTAAAGGAGGAGTTGTCCGAATGGGATGGCTCCTCCTTGTTGTCTCGCACAATGGAGTGCACCAAAGTGCGCATCATTTGTGACCAATGTGTGTCCAATGGAGTAGACCTTTTGGCGTAGGATTCACGTCACACAGGAAATGAGGTAGAGCGATGAACAGTGACGGGACCGAGAACGGGCAGGCGCTCCACGGCGGGTTTGAGTGGGTTGGCATGTTTGGGTTGGGGCAGACGACGGAGATGGTGTGGCGCTGCGATGCGATGCGCGCCGGCCAGTTGTACAGCCGCACGCTGTTCGACACGCGCCAGGAAGCGGAAGAGTTCGCCCGCACGATGCGGAGTGTCGAGCCGGACCAGATGTTCAACATTGAGGCGATGAAGGCCAGCGCAGTCTGGAACTAGGCTCGGAAGACGTTGCAGGTTAGGGCCGCAGCCTCGATGAGGTTGCGGCCCTTCCTGCATCTGAACCACTGAGGTACGCGCGTGGTGAATTGGGTTGCAGTGGAAGCGATCGCGAGTTGCGGATTTGTGGTAACGAGCGCGGCAGCTATTGGGTATGCGGGGCTACAGCTTTCGAATGAGCGGAAGTATCGGTCGGTTAGCAATCTGGAAAAGCAGTTGAGTTTCTTTCTGAGCGAGCCGTTTGCGCTGGCCCGGAAGCAGTTGGCTCAGGACCGCTTGAATGCCGACGGTCTGGTGGCCTGGGATGTGACGAATCCGCCGGTGAGTGCGTTTGAGGTGCTGGATTTTTATGAGCATGTCGGGCTGCTGGTGAAGAAGGGCCACCTCGATGTCTACGACGTGTGGCACACGTTTTATGAGTGGGCGCAGCCGGTGTATGTCGATCTGCGTCCGCTGATCGAGGATGCGGAGAGCAGCTACTCGGAACACTACAGCGACCTGCGCAAGTTGATGCGGCAGATGGACGAGATCCAGTTGGGAAAGATGCATGAGCAGCATGCAAACCACTGGGCGCTGTGGACTCCCGAGCGAATTCTGGAGCACTACCGTTATGAGTTGGAGACGGGTGGAAGGCGGCGCCGGATGAACCGGTTGCAACGCAAGCAGGAGGCGCGCGAGAAGATGGATGCGCAGGGCGGCGAAGGTGGAGGCGTGAATGCCGGAGGGTAACGAGATCCATTGCTGGGCAAGGTTTATGGAGAAGGCGGCAAATCTCGACGCTTCGCGTTGAACGTGCAGCGTAGAACGTGATACGTTGAATGTGTGATCCGGTCATTCGAGGACAAAGAGACCGAACGGTTGTTCCTGGATGGTAAAAGCCGTCGCTACGGTTCGATCTCGATCGCCGCGAGGCGCAAACTTCAAGTTCTCGACAATACGCGGGAACTGGAGGATTTGCGGCAGCCTGCCGGAAATCATCTTGAAGCATTGAAGGGAAGCCGAAAGGGTCAGCACAGCATTCGGATCAACGATCAGTACCGGATCTGCTTCGTCTGGTTAAATGCGGAGCCGCACAACGTCGAAATCGTCGACTATCACTGAAAGGAAAGGAACATGGCTATACTTCGCGATCCAAACCGCCAGCCGCCGCCAATGCATCCGGGCGAGATATTGCGGGAAGAATTTATGGTGCCGAACGGGCTTTCGGCACATGCCCTAGCGCTCGCGTTGCGTGTGCCGTCAACGAGGATTTCGGAAATTGTGAACGAGCGTCGCGGCATTACGGCCGATACGGCATGCCGGCTGGCGATCTATTTCAAAACTACGGCAGCTTTGTGGATGAGTCTACAGAGCTCCTACGAACTCTCATGCATTGAGCGTGACGCGATGGAACAACTGCGCCGTGAAGTGCAAACGATGGTGGCTTGATGGCAACGACAAGAGAAAAGGATTATTACGGCACGCTGGGCGTGAAGAAGACGGCGACTTCGGAGGAAATCCGCAAGGCGTTTCGCAAACTCGCGCGCAAGCATCATCCCGATGTGAATCCCGGGGACAAGAAGTCCGAAGAGAAGTTCAAGGAGATTTCCGAAGCCAACGATGTGTTGAGCGACGACAAGAAGCGCAAGATTTTCGACCAGCTTGGTTTCTACTCGGACAACATCGATCCCGCGGCGGCGGAGGCGGCTTCCCGCGGCGGATATGGTGGCGGAGGTTTCCCTGGAGCGCAGCGTGCAGGGCGTGGCGGGCAGGAAGTCCCGTTTGATTTTGGCGGCTTCGATTTCTCCGGCTTTCAGGGTGGTAGTAAAGCGGCGCAGCAGGAAAGTGCGGGGTTTGGCGGCAGCTTCAAGGACGTCTTCAGCGGCATGTTTGGCGGAGGCGGTCGTCAGGCGCGAGGACCGCAGCCGGGGACCGATCTTGAGTACCAGGTGCAGGTGGATTTCTGGACGGCCATTCGCGGCGGCGTGACGCGGCTGGAGATTCAGCGGCAGGAGCAGTGTCCGACATGCAAGGGCCGCGCGGTGGTCGGTGGCAGCATGGAGTGCCCGGAGTGCCATGGGTCGGGGCAGGTGACACAGATGGGCGGGCGGATGAAGTTCAACATCCAGTGCCCGCGCTGCGGCGGCTCGGGCAAGGTGCAGAACGCGTGCCCGACGTGCGATGGCGCGGGCGTGCTGACGCGGCGAGAACCGCTGGAGTTCCGCATCAAGCCGGGGACGCGCGATGGGCAGAGGATTCGGCTGGCGGGCAAAGGCAATGCGGGGACCGAGGGCGCTACGGCGGGCGATCTTTATCTGATCATCAAGGTGGGCGCGCATAAGCTGTTTCACCGGGTGGGCGACGATATCCACGTCAAGGTGCCGGTAACGGTGATGGAAGCGGCGCTGGGAGCGAAGATCGACGTGCCGACGATCGATGGCAGCGGCGGCGGCGCGGGGCATACGCAGTTGAAGATTCCGCCCGGGACGCAGACCGGCCAGAAGCTGCGCATGCGCGAGAAGGGCGTTCCGAGCGCCACGCGCGAGGGGGCGCGAGGCGATCAAATTGTCGAAGTGCAGGTGGTGGTGCCGAAGGTGCAGGATGAGCGGTCGAAGGAGATTTTGCGGGAGTTGCAGAAGTTGAATCCGGACGACCCGCGGGCGGAGATGCTGGCGGGGGTGTAGCGATGGAAAACTTCACGCTGGGAAATCTGATCTTCGAATGGGACGATCGGAAAGCTGCTTCGAACATTCGAAATCATACTGTCAGTTTTCCCGAGGCTGCGACGGCGTTTCTGGATTTTTACGCTGAGATGATTCCGGATCCTGACCATTCGGAGATGGAGGAACGGATCTTGTTGTTGGCGATGTCGACGACCGCGAGATTGTTGGTAGTGGTACATGTGAAACGCGAACTGAGGTTTAGGATTATTAGTGCGCGACGCGCCAGTCCTAAGGAGTGGAGGAGATATGACGCAACCCGATTCGGACGTAGATGATATGCGCGAAGAATACGATTTTTCGAACAGTGTCCGGGCGCCCTATGCCGCTCTCGCGGGCGATGTCCATGTTGTCAGCCTCGACCCCGATGTGAGGTCCGTGTTCCCCGACTCGGTCTCGGTGAATACTGCTTTGCGGATTCTGATCAAAGCTGCGAAAAGTGTGGACCAGCCTGAGGAGTATCGGAAAGCCAGTTGAGCCGGAGCAGGTGATTTCCGCCACGATGATTATGTCAACGGTGCAGCGCATCGCTGACATAATCTTCCATCCGAGCTTCTGACGTCGCGCCTATTGCGGTATGGACGACCTCTCCCGATGGGGCGATGTAGAACGTTGTCGGTAGGCTCTCGACGGCGCCAATGGCGTTGATCATGGCGCCGCTCGTCTGGACGATGGGGTAGGTGACTCTGTGCGAGGCCGCGAAGAGCGCGGCTTCGGCGTAGGTATTGGGGTCCTGATCGACGCCGATGACGATGAGGTCGTCAGGGTGTGTGGCCTGGAGTTGCTGTAGCCACGGCGTCTCGGTCTGGCATGGGCCGCACCACGGGGCCCAGAAATTCAGGACGACGGCTTTGCCCAGGAACTTCCGCGGATTGATGGGATTGCCGCCGAGCGTTCGGATGTCCAGCGCGTCGATATTGAGTCGTTTGGGGTTTCTTGAGACGTTGGACCGGATATACAGAAACGAAATCGCCAGCAGGAAAAGAACTGCGGAAATGCGCAAACTCGACCCTTGCGACCGTCGAACGGGCGCGCGGTAGGGCTGTTCGTATTGCAGATCGTCCTGTTCCACGCGGACCTCGACGCCTGATGCAACTCTACAAGAGTGGAGCGCCGGGCGTGGTTTGGGCTATGCTGAAGGCGATGGCGACGAAGCGTAAATCCGGTGGGGCGTACATGATCTCGGCCGTGGCGGAGATGTATGAGATCCATCCGCAGACGCTGCGCATGTATGAGCGCGAGGGCCTGCTGCGGCCGGGCTTTCCGTTTGTGTTCAGCCATGTGTTTCTCCTCAGAAGAGGCTGATAGAATTGGTTGAATCGGCTCTCTGGAGACGCAATGCAAGCAGTCCTGGCGCTCGAAGACGGGCGCATTTTTCGAGGTAAAGCGTTTGGCGCGATCGTCGAACGGGTCGGCGAAGTGGTGTTCAATACTTCGCTCAGCGGCTATCAGGAGATCTTTACCGATCCTTCCTACGCCGGACAGATTGTTGTTTTAACGAACCCTCACATTGGGAATTATGGGACTTCGCCCAGCGATGCGGAATCGTCGCGTCCCTATATTGAGGGGCTGGTGACGCGGGAGTTTTCGCCGATTAGCTCGAACTGGCGATCGACCGAAGTTGCGGATGAGTATCTGGAGCGCAGCGGAGTGCCGGTGATCGCGGAGATCGATACGCGGGCCGTGGTGCGGCATCTGCGGGCGAATGGCGTGATGCGGGGCGTGATTTCTACTGCCGTGGCGGATACGGATGCTTTGGTCGCGAAGGCCCTGGCGCATAAGAAGATGGATGGGACCGACCTGGCCTCTGTCGTGAGCACGAAACAGGCATATACGTGGGACGCGGCTGACTCGCGGAACCAGACGGGCGATAAGCTGCTGCCGGTCGCGGACACGGCGGCGAAAGAGACGCTGCATGTGGTGGCGTACGACTACGGGATCAAGGAAAACATTTTGCGGATGCTGAGCCGCGAGAACTGCCGGGTGACGGTGGTTCCGGCAAGGACTTCGGCGGCGGATGTGCTGGCGATGGAGCCGGATGGGGTCTTCTTTTCGAATGGGCCGGGCGATCCCGAGCCGCTCGATTATGCGATTGCGAACGTGAGGGAGTTGCAGGGAAAGAGGCCGCTGTTTGGGATTTGCCTGGGGCACCAGATTTTCGGGCTGGCGCTGGGGGGGAAGACTTATAAGTTGAAGTTTGGGCACCATGGCGGAAACCATCCGATCAAGAATCTTGAGACGGGGAAGGTCGAGATTACGGCGCAGAACCATAACTTCAATGTCGATCCTGCGTCGCTGCCGGATGATGTCGTGCGGACGCATACGAATTTGAACGACGACACGCTGGCCGGGTTGAAGCATAAGACGGATCCGATGTTCAGCGTGCAGTATCATCCCGAGGCGAGTCCCGGGCCGCATGATTCGCATTATCTTTTCAGGGATTTTCGTAGGATGATGGAAGAGTGGAAGAAGTAACGGAGGCGGCTTATGGAGATCGATTTTCGAGCGGATCGCGAGGCGCACCTGAGGAAGTTGTGCGAAGAAATGGGCCGAACGGTAGATGACTTTGCCAATGAAGCCCTTTTGACGTTCATGGAAGACTACGAGGACGGCCGAGACGCGCAGGCGGCACTAGCGGAGGGCGGCCGGACATATACGCAAGAAGAAATGGAGCAAGAGTTTGGCTTGGAAGATCGAGTACCTCAGCGCCTCCAGAAGACAGCTTAAGAGACTCGAT
>Ga0209483_1000862_pt1 | contig 24638 bp, 18 predicted proteins | sample NGEPerA_FD_184508 | JGI IMG/M metagenome (GOLD analysis project Ga0209483, IMG submission 184508) | Arctic peat soil microbial communities from the Barrow Environmental Observatory site, Barrow, Alaska, USA - NGEE PermafrostL2-A... | ecosystem: Environmental > Terrestrial > Soil > Wetlands >... | reverse complement strand
CTCGATGGAAGGCCGCATGACCATCTGCAACATGAGCATCGAAGCGGGCGCGCGCGCCGGCATGATCGCTCCTGACGCCACCACCTTCGCCTACCTCAAAGGCCGGCGCTTTTCTCCCGGCACCAAAAGCCCGGGTGACCCATCTTCGCCGACGGCTTCATCGTCGGCTAAGGTGGGCTCGCACAATGCCAACATCGACGAAGCCGCCTGGAACCTCGCCGTCCAAAACTGGTCCGCGCTCGTCACCGACGAAGGTGCCACCTTCGACCGCGAACTCACCATCGACGCAACGACCCTCGCGCCAAGCGTTACCTGGGGCACATCGCCCGGCATGGTCACCACCATCGACAGCAAAGTTCCCTCGCTCGAAAGCGCCACCAACGAAGCCGATCGCAAGAGCTTCGAACGCGCCTTCGAATACATGGGGCTCGAACCGAACACAAATGTTGAGGACATCAAAGTCGATGCGGTCTTCCTCGGCTCCTGCACCAACGGCCGCATCGAAGACCTCCGCGCCGCCGCCAAAGTCGTCGACGGCTATCACGTCGCCACGACGGTTCGCGCAATGGTCGTCCCAGGCTCTCAGGCCGTCAAGCGACAAGCCGAAGAAGAGGGCCTCGACGCCGTCTTCAAAACCGCGGGCTTCGAGTGGCGCGAACCCGGCTGCTCGATGTGCCTCGGCATGAACCCCGATATTCTCTCTCCCGGTGAGCGTTGTGCATCTACATCGAACCGAAATTTTGAAGGCCGCCAAGGGCGCGGAGGCCGTACGCATTTGCTTTCGCCTGCCATGGCAGCGGCAGCAGCCATCACTGGCCACCTCACCGACGTCCGTACATGGAAGTTCAATAAATAAAGTTTGCCTGGAGTTGGTTGAGGATGAAGACGACTGCGACATGTCGGCATAAAAGGGCTGAAGGCCCGCTTTATACCAGCCCAGGGCGAAGCCCTGGGTTTGGATCCGGCTACGATTTGAGGGCTGTAGGCCCGACCTATAGATCGGGCCTTCAGCCCTCGATATTTTTGCGTGGCATCGTTCCTAGGGCTACGCCCTAGGCTGGAATAGGACGCGCCTTTGGCGCTAAAAACGAAACGCTCTCACGAACAACTGACAACTAAGAACTAACAACCGAGAACCCACATGACACCCATCAACACCCTCACCTCCACCGCCGCCCCACTGCCGCTGCCGAACATCGACACGGACCAAATCATCCCCAAGCAGTTCCTCAAGCGCATTGAGCGCACGGGCTACGGCGACTTCCTTTTCTACGATTGGCGCCGCATCCAGGAGGGCCCAGACACCGGCCAACCCAACCCCGACTTCGTCCTCAACAAGCCGGAGTACAAAGGTGCGGAAATCCTCATCGCCGAAAAGAACTTCGGCTGCGGAAGCTCTCGCGAGCACGCCGCCTGGGCGATCAATCAGTTCGGCTTCCGCGCGGTGATCGCTCCCACGTTCGCCGACATCTTCTACTCCAACGCCGGTAAGAATGGCATCATCCTCGCGCGCCTCACTGAAGAAGAAGTTCAAACCCTCCTCGCCCGCAGCACCGCGAATCCGAACCACAAAATCACCATCAACCTCGAAGCCCAGACCGTCACCGACGACGAAGGTTTCACGGCCCACTTCGACATCGACCCGTTCCGCAAACACTGCCTGCTGAACGGCCTCGACGACATCGGCCTCACGCTCCTCCACAAACAAAACCTAGACGACTACGAATCCAAACACGACTCAGAATTCTGGCTAGCGCCAAAGAAGTAGTCCATGACATCTGATAGGTGAACGAATGAAATTTACATTTTCTAAACTGGCGGACAAATTGGTTAGCGCTGCTAAGCTTGCCGACGCAGCGGTGCAGAAGCACGTTCCCCTCGCAGCCAAGAAGATCGACAGCATCATCGAAACCGCAAAACCGCGAATTCAAGTTGGCTTAGCTCACGTAGCCCAAGCAACGGCAACGGGTACGAGGAAAATCGGAAGAATGGCGGAACGTATTGCCGCCGACTTAAAGCAAAAAGCTGAAGCAGCTTCCTATGTCGAGGTTCCCACGAAGCCTACAGTCACGAAGGGCTTGCTCACAACTTCTACACCAACGCCATCAGCGGAACCAACCCGCATCTATGTACAAATTTGCGCTTTCGATTCATGTTTTGCCCAAGCCATCAGGGGCGGAACTTTGTGCGTTTCACATGCGTTAGCGACTGCCGCGAACGGAGAGCAATCAAAACGAAAGACGGCACCTTGTCTCTGGCATAGCTGTAGTAACGATTCCGCAACGGGCTCCATGTTCTGCAACTATCACTTCGCTGAACATATAGCGTTTAGAAATAGGCATTGCGGCAAAAAGATCAAGCACCAAAGCATTGATTCAGCAGTTCAACACGCGACGGCGCTTGCGAGCAAAGAAGGTGCAGCCTTTGCTGCCTACCAGTGCGAGCTCTGTAACGCGTTTCATGTTGGACACGACAGGGAAAACACTTTCCAGAATTGAGAAAATAATGAGCAATACCGGCAAGACCCACAGCAACGTCCTCACCGAAGGCCCCTCGCGCGCCGCAGCCCGAGCCATGCTCCGCGGCGTCGGCTTCACCAAGGAAGACCTGCACAAGCCCATCATCGGCATCGCCAACACCTGGACCGAGATCGGCCCCTGCAACTTCCATCTCCGCGACATCGCCGCAGCCGTCAAGGAAGGCATCCGCGCGGCCGGCGGCACGCCGATGGAGTTCAACACCGTCACCATCTCCGACGGCATCACGATGGGCACAGAAGGCATGAAGGCCTCGCTGATCTCGCGCGACCTTATCGCCGACTCGATCGAACTTGTCGCCCGCGGCAACAGCTTCGACGGCCTCGTCTGCATCGCCGGCTGCGACAAAAATATGCCCGGCTCCATCATGGCGCTCGCCCGCCTCGACATCCCCGGCCTCATGCTCTACGGCGGTTCCATCGCGCCGGGACGCCTGCACGTCGACGCCGACGGCAAGCCCGCCGCCGGCAACGTACCGCAGTCGACCGGGAAAGAAATCGACATCACGATCCAGCAGGTGTTCGAGGCGATAGGCTCCCACGCGGCCGGCAAAATGACCGACGCGCAACTGGAAGCCGTCGAAGCCTCCGCCTGCCCCGGGCCCGGAGCCTGCGGCGGCCAGTTCACCGCCAACACCATGGCCATGGCCGGCGAGTTCCTCGGCATCTCGCCCATCCAACTTACGGGCGTGCCTGCCATGTCCGCGGAAAAACATGCTGCGTCGCGCGAGGCTGGCAAGCTCGTCATGGACCTGGCCCGATCCGGCCTCAAGCCTTCGCAGATCGTCACGCGCGAGTCGCTCGAAGACGCCATCGCCGCGGTCTGCGCGTCGGGCGGCTCGACCAATGCCGTGCTGCACCTCATCGCCATCGCCAAGGAACTCGACATCCCCCTGACCGTCGACGACTTCGACATCATCAGCGAGAAGACGCCCTTCATCTGCGACCTTCAACCCGGCGGCAAGTTCGTCGCCAAGGACTATCAGGACGCCGGCGGCTCGCGCGTCCTCGCCAAACGCCTGCTCGACAGGAAACTTCTCCACGGCAACGCGCCGACCGTCAGCGGCAAGAGTCTCCGCGAAGAAGCCGCAGCCGCGGAAGAAACGCCGGGCCAGCCTGTCATCCGCGCCTGGGACAACGCGCTCAAATCCACAGGTGGCCTGGTCATCCTGAAGGGCAATCTCGCGCCCGAGGGCTGCGTCATCAAGGTCGCCGGCCATGAGCGACTGAACCACACCGGCCCCGCCCGCGTCTTCGACTCCGAGGACCTCTGCTTCGCCGCGATTGAAGCCGGAAAAATCAATCCCAGCGATGTGTTGGTGATCCGCTACGAAGGCCCGCGCGGCGGCCCCGGCATGAGAGAGATGCTCGCCGTCACCGCCGCCATCAAAGGCATCCCCGAGCTTTCAGACTCCGTCGCGCTACTCACCGACGGCCGTTTTTCCGGCGCGACGCGCGGCCTGATGGCCGGCCACGTCGCCCCCGAAGCCCAGCTCGGCGGCCCCATCGCCGCCGTTCGCGAAGGCGATACGATCACCTTCGACATCCCCAACCGCAAGCTAACGCTCAACGTCACCGACGAAGAAATCGCCGCTCGCCTCGCGACCTTTATCGCGCCAGCGCCACGTTACAAACGTGGCGCGTTCTTCAAATATGCCAACTCCGTAAGCAGCGCCAGCGAAGGCGCCGTAACCACGTAATTTTCTCCCTCCCTTAGCCCAAACGTCCGAGCCCCCAATGATCGAAGCCCTAAAATCCCTCCTCTCCCGCGCCGCCCAGGCCCGCCAGTCCGGCGAGGCCGCGGACGCCGAGCGCCTCTTCAAACAAGCCGCCGCCGAAGCCGCCAACGACGACGCCATCGCCCGCGCCGAGGGCCTCATGGGAGTCGCCCAGGCCCGCCGCGACAGGGGCGATCGCATCGGCGCCGCCATCTACTACTCCGAGGCCATCACTCTGCTGCGCAACGCGGAGAACAACGAGCGCCTCGGCTACGCCCTGCGCCACGCCGCCGAAGTCCGCTCCGAGCTCAACGAATTCGCCGTCGCCGCCAACCACATCCAGGAGGCCATCCGCCTCTATCGCTCTCTCGACGTCGCCGACCCGCTCGGCCTCGCCAACTCTCTCCGCGTCTCCGCTCTCAATGACGAGCGCGAAGCCCATGCCTCGTGGCTCGAAGCCCGCGCACTCTACGCCGGCGCCCGCATTGGAGCGGGCGTCGACGAAGCCAACCGTCACCTCGATCGACTTGAGCAGAAAGACTTGTCCTCCACCTCGTCCAGAAAGGTCGTCGTATGAAAAACTCCATCGACCGCAGCAACCAACATCCGCAACTCACCGGCGCCGAAATCCTCTGGGCCACGCTCGCCGGAGAAGGCACGACCACCGTCTTCGGCTACCCGGGCGGCGCGATCCTGCCCATCTATGATGCGCTGAGAAAATTTCCGACCATCCATCACATCCTCGTCCGCCACGAGCAGGGCGCGAGCCACATGGCCGACGGCTACGCCCGCGCGTCGGGACGCCCCGGCGTGTGCATGGCCACCAGCGGCCCCGGCGCGACCAACCTCGTCACCGGCCTTGCCACGGCGATGCTCGACAGCATTCCGCTGATTGCGATCACCGGCCAGGTGTCGTCGAAAGTCCTCGGCACGGACGCCTTCCAGGAAGTCGACATCACCGGCATCACGCTGCCCGTCACCAAGCACAACTTCCTCGTCACACGCGCCGAAGACATCGCGCCAGCCGTCCGTCTCGCCTTCCAGATCGCGACGAGCGGCCGCCCCGGCCCGGTCCTGATCGACATCACCAAAGACGCGCAGCAGGCCACCGCCGAGTTCAACTTCGAAGCCGCCAAGCCCGCGCCCGCACGCCCTCACCCGATGCTCCGCGCCGAGTCGCACAGTATCCGCGAAGCCATCGCACTCATCAAGCAAGCGAAGAAGCCCGTCATTCTCGCCGGCCACGGTATCGTCGAATCCGGCGCCGAAGCTGAAGTTATCGCCTTCGCCGAGTCGCAACAAATTCCCATCGCCACAACGCTCCTCGGCCTCGGCTGCGTGCCTGCGGCGCACCCGCTGCAACTCGGCATGATGGGCATGCACGGCGAGTCGTGGGTAAACAACGCCATTCAGCAGGCCGATCTTCTGCTCGCCTTCGGCATGAGGTTCGACGACCGCGTCACCGGCAACCTCGCCAGCTACTCGCCCAACTCGAAGAAGATCCACATCGAAATCGACCCCAGCGAAATCAACAAAAACGTCCGCGTCGACGTCGCGCTCATCGGCGACCTGAAAGAAGTCCTGCAACTGCTGCTGCCCTTACTCACAACTCACAACGCACAACTCACAACGGAGAACTCCCCCTGGCTCGCCGAAATCAACGCCAGCAAAGGCACCGCCGCGGTCCGCGACATCATCAACCTCCCCGACAACGGCCACCTCTACGCCGCGCACGTCATCCACGACATCTGGCGCGAGGCGCAAGCCGCAGGCCGCCTCAACGACACCATCATCGTCACCGACGTAGGCCAGCACCAGATGTGGGAAGCGCAATACTTCAAGCACGAAGCCCCGCGCTCGCTCGTCACCTCGGGCGGCCTCGGAACGATGGGCTTCGCACTGCCCGCGGCGATCGGCGCGAAGGTCGCGTGCCCTGAAAAAGATGTCTGGGTGATCGCCGGCGACGGCGGCTTTCAGATGACAGCCGCTGAACTCTCGACGATCGTGCAGGAAGGCCTCGCGATCAAGATCGCTGTCATCAACAACGGCTTCCTCGGCATGGTCCGTCAGTGGCAGGAGACGTTCTACGACAAGAACTACTCCGCCTCCCCCATCCTCTCGCCGGACTTCGTCATGCTTGCCGCAGCGCACGGCATCTCCGGCGCCCACGTCCGCACCCGCGCCGATGTCATTCCCACAGTTACGCGCGCGCGTTCATCACGAAAGCCTTTCCTGATCAACTTCCAGGTAGAGAAGGAGGATGGCGTTTATCCGATGATCGCTCCGGGCGCGGCGCTGCACGAGATGGTGCGGCGACCGCATTATGATCCTTTGCTCGAAACTGCGGAGGACCAATAGCCGCTATACATTTTTTCGGAAGTACGCATTGAGAAACATGCCGCTGTCGAACCGGTCGCTCATCCGCAAACCAGAGTGCAGAGATTTCGCAATGAGGCCGCCGGCAACGGGCACACCAATCTTCTTAGAAACCCGGCTTACGTTCAGCCGGCTGACGGTATGAATTTTGCAGCAGTGGAAACCATGTTGTTGGAAGAGAGCCGACAAACCGGCCGCGCTGAAAAAGTTGAGATGTTCAGGCGGCGTTATAAACATGTCCCTTTTACCCTGCACTCGCGCCAGCCACGAACGGATATGAGGGACCGCAATCACCGCAATTCCATTGGAGGCAAGCAGCTCGCTCATTTGACGAACAGTCGCTCCGAGATCGACGACGTGCTCCAGCACCTGGCTCATCAGCACCACATGGAAACGCCCCGCATTTGCCCGGGCAAATTCAGCAGAAAGCATTCCTGGAAGGGGGTCGTATCCGTTCATGATTCGAAATATGTCGCGGCAGTCTTTCGTAGGTTCAATCGCGGTGACATCGAACCCGCGATCCAATGCCGCGCGCGAAAAAAAGCCGTACCCCGCGCCCACGTCGAGAAATTGCGTGCCGGGTGCGACCGCCCTGCTTTCATCGGCAATTCTCGCCGCGTCCAGCACGGAGTTCGGGAATTCTCGCTCGTCCTGCAGGACCTTCTCGTACTGCTCCCTCTCGGTATGCGAAACCATGTCGCGAGAAAGCGAGGAGGTGCTGCCGGAGTAATACGCTTCGAGATATTCCGCGGCCGGCCTCGGCATAACGAACGCACTCTTGCAGGTTTTACATTGGATGAGGGGATAGGACCGGTTATCGATCGGAGATCTCTTCGTAAACCACTTCGCAAGCCGAGAGGAACCGCAAGCCAGACAAACGTCCTCCGCAATCGCAGTTGAGGTCGCGCTATCATTTTTCACGTTGAGACCCATGCTGGAAAGAACTCCGCTAAACATTTTTCGCGAGACAGTCGAACAAGCGCTGGCGCGTGAGAGATGTCCCCATATTACCGATAAATGCGCCAGCTTTTACGCCCGCAAAATCGTCCTGTCGAACCCGCTTTCCCGAGGTGCTTGTGTTTGAAAATTTCATAGCCTTGGCCCACGACAAGCTCCACTCTCTCGTCCGCGTCGCCGCAAGAGCGCCGACGGCGCGTCCTATACCAGCATGGGGCGGAACCCCATGTACGGCCCACCTCGACAGCAGAGGGCTGAAGGCCCGACCTATCCCTGCCTCAATCCCACAGGTATCGCTCGTCGAATTCAACACCATACTTCTGGAGAAGCGCTCGGAACTCATCCTGAAAATCCCGCTTCGCATGGTGAACTTCCTGCGCATCGATATACGCAATCAATGCGTTCAAATCCTTCGGGCTAACCGAGAACGCACCATACCCCTTTTGCCATTCAAACTTGGCGAGACGAGGCGACTTCATCTTCAGCCATTTGGAAGAAGACGATTTCAGATCTCCAACCAGTTCAGACACATTGCTTTTTCGGTTCAACCGAACTGCAAGGTGGACATGATCGGCCATACCTCCAACGCGATAACACTCAGAACCAGAATTCCGAACGACAGTCGCAAGATAGGAAAAGAGTTCCGGGCGCAGGGACGCGTCCAGAACCGCGACACGACCTTTCGTACCGAAGACCACATGAACCAGGACGAACGCGAGCGATTGTGGCATCGCCGCGATTATAGGCCGGGCCTTCAGCCCTCGCATTCCCTCCGCACCCGTTCATGGGGCTTCGCCCCATGCTGGTATAGCGTCGCGCCTTCAGCGCTTTCAATACTCATTGCGCGTTCTCCGCTTTCAATGCTCATCGCGCGTTCTCCGCTTTCTATACTCATAGCGCTGGCACTAACGTTTCCCCTCGGCTGCAACTCCACACCGCCGCCTGCACCCGCGCCGAAGGCCGTGCAGGCCACCACCCCTCCGCGTCCCACCGTCCCTCCACCGCCCTTCAAAGTCTTCCACCAAACCGCCGACACCATCACCCTCGTCACAAAAGAAACCGCCACAGATGAAGAAGTCGAAACCATCCTCTGGCAGCTCCGCGACGCCGCGCACGCCCACACCTTCGACAAGCTCCACATCGACCAGAAATTCATCGACGCGCGCAAGCCCATCGTCTGGTTCCACATCTACCGCGGCGCAAAATGCGCGAGTGAGAAGTACTCCAGCGGACAACCACCCTGCGGCGGCAGCTACCACGCGGCCGGCGACTACACTTTCGGCGGATACACCAACCGCGACTGGGACGACGGCCTCCTGCGCCACGCCGACGGTACCGAAACACCGCTCTGGAACCCCGACGCACCCTACACAGCAGCACCCTAAGCTTTCCGCGAGGCACACATGCTCACCAAATTAACCCGCGTACTCCTGCTTCTGTCCGCAACGCTGCTCGTCCCCACCGCTCACGCGCAGGCGCCGCCGACACCCGCGCAACTCGCCGCCGCCGCGACACCCACCACCGACGCCACATGGTGGAAGCACGCCGTCATCTACGAAATCTACCCGCGCAGTTTTCAGGACACCAACGGCGACGGCATCGGCGACCTCAACGGCATCACGCAGCGCCTCGACTACCTCCAGCACCTCGGCGTCGACGCCATCTGGATCGCCCCCATGTACCCGTCGCCGCAAGTCGACTTCGGCTACGACATCGCCAACTACGAAACCGTCGACCCGCAGTACGGCACGCTGGCGGACTTCGACCGCCTCGTCGCCGAAGCAAAAAAACGCAACATCCGCGTGCTGCTCGACATGGTGCTCAACCACACCTCCGACAAGCACCCGTGGTTCACCGACTCCGCCAGCTCGCGCACCAACCCGCACGCCGACTGGTACATCTGGAACGACGGCAAGCCCACCTCCGACCCCAAAGCCCCCAACGCGCACCACGGCCCGCACGGCTGGGTCGTTCCGCCCAACAACTGGTCGTCGCTCTTTCAGGGCTCTGCGTGGGAGTGGGTGCCCGCACGCGGGCAGTTCTACTACCACTTCTTCTACAAGCAGCAGCCCGACCTCAACTGGCGCAACCCCGCCGTCGAAAAAGCCATGTTCGACGCGATGCGTTTCTGGCTCGATCGCGGCGTCTCGGGCTTCCGTCTCGACGCCATCACCACGCTCTACGAAGACCCCACGCTGCACGACGAACCGCTCACCGGCAAGCTCGACGCCAGCGGTTTCCCCGAGTCCAACCACACCCTCACCAGCGGCTTGCCCGAGGTCAACGACGTCCTCCGCCGCCTGCGCACGATGATCGACAGCTACCCCGGCAACCGCGTCCTCGTCGGCGAAATCTACGTTCCCGCGACCAGCGACCTGCTCCAGTGGTACGGGACTCCGAGCCACCCCGAGCTTCATCTTCCGATGGACACACTCGTCGGCTTCCACGAAGAAGGCAACGGCATCACCGGCGCCAAGAACGTCGCTCTGAACCTCCCTCACTTTCGCGAGACCATCACCGAAATGGAGACCGAACTCGGCGGCCATCAGCCTCTCATCGTCTTCGACAACCACGACAACACGCGCTCCTGGGACCGCTTCGGCGACGGCGTCCACAACGCCGACATCGCCCGCATCATCGCGACGATGCTGCTCACCACGCGCTCCGCCGCGCTGATGTACTACGGCGAAGAGCTCGGCATGACCACGCAGGTCCCCACGCGTCGCGAAGACGTCCGCGACCCCATCGGCATCACCGGCTGGCCCAAGGAAAAGGGCCGCGACGGCGAGCGCACTCCCATGCAATGGAGCCCCGACGCACAAGCCGGCTTCAGCACCGACCCGCACACCTGGCTGCCGGTCGAGCCCGCCTACACCACGGTCAACGCCGCCACCGAAACCGCCGATCACGACTCGCTGCTCAACTGGTACCGCACGCTGATCGCCATCCGCCGCGACAACCCCACCATGCACGACGGCGGCATCGTCATGCTCGACACCACCAACCCCTCGGTCCTCAGCTACGTCCGCACCGGGCCGCATCCGCTGGTCGTCTCGCTCAACATGACATCGCAGCCGCAAACGGTTCACCTTGATCTCTCCGCCGCCGGCATCAAGAGCGGCCCCGTCAAGACTCTGCTCGCCGACGCGGCTTCGCTCACCAGCCTCACTACAGTTTCGGATTTCACGTTGCCACCGTACGCTTCTCTCATTGCCGAGGTTCAATAGCCCTTCGTTTTCTCTACACTCTACCCTCTACGCTCTACACTCTGAGGTCCTCATGCTCCACACATTCGTAGCCCTCGTCGAAGACAAACCCGGCGTCCTCACCCGCGTCGCCTCGCTCTTCCGCCGCCTGAACATCAACATCGTCTCCCTCACCGTCGGAGAATCCGAGCGCCCCGACACCTCGCGCATGACCATCGTCTGCGACGCCCACGAGCACGCCGCGCACCGCATCCGGGCCTCGCTCTACAAGCTCGAAACCACCGTCCACGTGGACGAAGTCAACCGCTCCGAGGCAGTCGTGCGCGAGCTTTGCCTGGTCAAGGTCGCGGCCGGACCCAACGCGCCGCACGGCCTGCATTCGCGCTCGCAGATATTCGAACTCGCCACCGTCTTCCGCGCGCGCGTAGTCGACCTCGCACCCGAATCCATCATGATGGAAATGACCGGCTCCGCTTCAAAGATTGAGGGGCTGCTGCAAGTCCTCCGCGAGTCCGGCTACACCATCCTCGAAGTCTCGCGCACCGGCCGCATGGCGATGCGCCGCGGCCACCACACCAGCCGCGTCCTCAAAGCCCTCGGCACCCCCACCGAAGCCGACCCCGAAACCGACGCCGGCCCCGACCTCCTCGACATGATGCCCGAAGACCTCGACGCTGACGACGACAAACTCCTCAACCAGTTCGAGGATGACAACGCATGACGCCTACAAACCGGGGTGACCCATCTTCGCGATGGCTTCATCATCGCTAAGGTGGGCATCGCGCAACGCGCGACCGCTCTCGCCAACACCGCAAAGCTCTTACACTAATAACTGACAACCGATAACTCGAAAGGAACCACATGGCAAAGACCTACCACGACGCAGACGCAGACCTCTCCCTCATCCAGGCGAAAAAAGTCGCCATCATCGGCTACGGCTCGCAGGGCCACGCCCACGCGCTTAACCTCAAGGACTCCGGCGTCGATGTCCGCGTCGGCCTCCGCGCCGGCTCGCCCAGCGCCAGGAAAGCCGAGCTCGTCGGGCTGCAAGTCGGCACCGTTGCGGAAGTTTCCGCATGGGCTGACGTCATCATGAACCTCACGCCCGACCAGACCGCCGCGAAGGTCTACCACGCCGAGATCGAGCCCAACATGAAGCCCAACGTGACGCTGATGTTCGCGCACGGCTTCAACATCCGCTTCCGCACGATCACACCTCCGCCCACGGTCGACGTTTCGCTTGTAGCCCCGAAGTCTCCCGGCCACCGTGTCCGCGAAGTCTTCACCGAAGGCGGCGGCGTCCCCGCGCTCGTCGCGGTCGAGCAGGACGCCAGCGGCAACGCCCTCGCCCTCGCGCTCAGCTACGCCAAGGGCATCGGCTGCACCCGCGCCGGCGTGCTCGCCACCACCTTCACCGAGGAAACCGAAACCGACCTCTTCGGCGAACAAGCCGTGCTCTGCGGCGGCACGTCCGCGCTCGTCAAGGCAGGCTTCGAGACCCTCGTCGAAGCCGGCTACCAGCCCGAACTCGCCTACTTCGAAGTCCTCCACGAGCTCAAGCTCATCGTCGACCTCATGTACCGCGGCGGCCTCGCCTACATGCGCCACTCCATCTCCGACACCGCCGAGTGGGGCGATTACGTCGCCGGCCCGCGCATCGTCACCGCCGACGTCAAGGCCGCGATGAAGTCCCTGCTCAACGACATCCAGGACGGCTCCTTCGCCAAAAAGTTCATCGAGGAAAACGAAACCGGCCGCCACGAGTTTGCCCGCATCCGCAAGGAAGAAGCCGCTCACCAGATCGAAAAAGTCGGCGCCGACCTGCGCGCGGCCATGCCCTTCCTCGACCCCGTCAAAGTTGTCGACGGCAGCGTCGTCAAAGCCTGACCCTTTGTCATTCCGCAGCGCAGCGGAGGAATCTGCTTTCCTTCGCTGCGCCACAACTCGGGTGACAAAGCTCCACCGCCTTAAACAGCAATCGCTCCCGGCAGGGAGCGATTCACCGCACAGCTTCACAATTTATGTCGTAACGATCTCCACACCGCGCCAGAACGCGACATGATGCTTCACCGTCTTCGCCGCCGGCTTGGGATCGGGGTAATACCACGCCGCGTCAGGGTTCTCCTGGCCATCGACGAGCACCGTGTAGTAGCGGGCCTGGCCCTTCCAGGGGCAGTTTGAACTGGTCGAACTGGGCTTCAGGAAAGCCCGGTTCACCGTCTCTTCGGGAAAGTACACATTTCCTTCAACTGTTTGAATCTTCTCGCTTTCCGCGAGCGTTTGACCGTTCCACATTGCCTTCGCCATAGCGTTTTTGTCCAATCTTCTCCGTCAGATGCAGCGGACGCGTTACCGGTAACGTACCCGGAGCGACCGTGCCGCGGACATTAGCCGCGTAACCAGAGTTGAGGTTACCACAACCTACGTAATTTGGGAAGTGATAACTCCGGTCGCTACAAATTCACGTAGATTCCGTCCCGAAACGGGTTTAGGCCATAGCCTCCACCAGCGGACGCGTCTTCTCCGGATCGGGCCGTTTCAGCTCCTCCGGCGCCTCTTTCGGGTTGGGCGGCCCAATCTTCCTCTCGAACGTACATTCGGGAGTCGCCGGTTCCTCTACCGCCGGCCCGCCCTTTCTCGACCGTCGCTTGGGTAACATAGCGCGGTTATTCGGACACACCAGGTACGTCCCCTCGTCGTTTGAAACCTCCACCAGGTACGCCGAGTCGCACTTCGGACAAGTCTCATTCACCAGCAACTGGTTGCTCGTAAAGTCGCACTTCGGATACTTCGTGCATCCATAAAACGTCGTATTCCGCTTCGTCTTCCGCACCGCGACATCGCTGCCGCACTTCGGACAAGGCACGTCCAACAGGTCTTGTTTCACATACTTGCACTTCGGATACCCCGAGCACGCGATGAACTCGCCGTACTGCCCGTCGCGCTGCAGCAGCGGCTTGCCGCACTTCGGGCACGGCGTATCCAGCACCACCGGCGGCTTGGTCTGCACCTTCTGCGTCAGCTTGCGGATCGTCTTGCAGGGCGGGTCTTCGTTGTAGCCGGGGCAGCTCATAAACGGCCCCCAAGGCCCATTCCGCAGCACCATCGTCCGCCCGCAGTTGTCGCAAGCCTCGTCTTCCTGATCTTCATCCGCCCCGGGCATCGCGAGGTCCGGCTTCGCGGCGTAGTTCTCTTTGGTGAAGTCGCAGTTCTCCGGCTCCACGACCAGCTTCTTGCCCTTGCCCGCGCCTTCTTCCAGCGCCTCCATCAGCGCCCTCTTATCGTTCACTTCACGAGAGAACGCCGTAACATCGTCGGTCGACGCCTTCACCATCACCGGGAAGTGAAAAGCGGTCGTGATCTTTTGCAGCGCGGCTTTCGGGTCTTTCTTGAACGGCCCCAGCCCGACCGTGATCGGCTTCTGCTTCGTAAAGTTCGAGCACGAGTAGAAGCTCCCAAACTTGCCCCACTTCAACATCAGCCGGGCCCCGCACTTCTCGCAGATTTCATCGGTCTCGATCTCTCGAGCCTTGACGTCTTCCATTTGCGTCGCCGCAACTTTCAACTCCTCCTCAAAGTGGTCGTAGAACCCATTCAGCAGGTCCGTCCACTTCTCCGTTCCGTCCTCGACCGCATCCAACTCGCCCTCCAGCTGCGCGGTATAGCCGGTCTCGAAAATGTACGGAAAATTCTTGACCAGCAACTCCGTCACGACCATCCCCATCTCGGTCGGCACCAGCTTCTTTTGCAGCTTCTTGACGTAGTCGCGTTCCTGAATGGTGTTGATGATCGAGGCATACGTAGAAGGCCGTCCGATCCCCTTCTCTTCCAGTATCTTGACCAGACTCGCTTCGTTGAACCGGGGTGGCGGCTGGGTGAACTTCTGTTGCGCATCGATGCGTTGTTTCGCAAGCGCCTGTCCATCGTTCAACTCCGGCAAACGCCTGTCGGCCGAACTCTCTTCGCTGGTCGCATCATCCGCGTTCGCATCGCTCGCATCCGCCAGCCGCTTCTCAGCGGTCGCAGCCTCAGCCGCGGCCTTCGCATCGCGCGTCGCCTTGGCCTTCTTCGCCTCTTCCTCAAAGCGCAAAAATCCATCGAACTTCAGCACGCTTCCCGTGGTGCGGAAGTCGTAACTTGCATTCGCCTTCGCCTCGATATCCACCGTCGTCTGGTCGAACACCGCCGGCGTCATCTGGCTGGTCACGGCGCGCTCCCAGATCAACTTGTACAGCCGGTACTGCTCGTCGCTCAGATAGCGCCGAATCTGCTCCGGAATAAAACGCACGTTGGTCGGTCGAATCGCCTCGTGCGCATCCTGCGCCTCTACGGCCTTCTTCGACTTGTACACATTCTCGGCCGCCGGCAAATATTTCGCACCCAGGTCCTTCGCGATGTAGTCGCGAATCTCCTGGACCGCATCCGGACTGATGCGCGTCGAGTCGGTACGCATGTACGTAATCAGACCGACCGTGCCCTCATTCCCAATCTCGACGCCTTCATACAAACGCTGCGCCACGCCCATCGTGCGCCGAACGTTGAAGCCCAGCCGCGCAGCCGCCTGCTGCTGTAGCTGGCTGGTTGTAAATGGAGCGCGCGGGTTCCGCCGCACCTCCTTCTTTTCCACCGACCGCACGCGCCACACAGCTTTTTCAAGCTCCGGCAGCACCTCGTCGATCGCCCCCTGGTCGGGAAGCGCGTTCGCAATATACTTGCCCTCTTCCGCAAGGTCCGCGACACGCAGAGGCTCGCCGTTGACACCGACCATCCTTGCCACAAACTCGGAAGTTTCGCCCGCGGGCGTCAGCACGGCGTCGATGTTCCAGTATTCCGTTGAAGGAAACGCATTGATCTCGCGCTCACGTTCCACAATCAGCCGCAGCGCGACCGTCTGCACGCGCCCGGCGCTCAACCCCCGCTTCACCTTGTCCCACAGCAGCGGAGAAATCTGGTAGCCAACGAGCCTATCCAGCACCCGCCGCGTCTGCTGCGCGTCCACCAGATTCTCGTCCACATCGCGAGCGTGGGCGAACGCCGCCTTCACGGCCTTCTGCGTAATTTCATTGAACGTCACGCGCTGCAGCGTCGCGCCCTTCTTGAGCGACGGCAGCAACTGGATCCGCAAGTGCGCGGCAATCGCCTCGCCTTCGCGGTCCGGGTCAGGCGCCAGAAACACAGCGTCGGCCTTCGCCGCATGACGCTTCAACTGCGCCACGATCTTTTCTTTTCCAGGAGACACAATCAGCGTCGGCTCAAACGTCCGCCGCTTCAATTCCACTCCGATATCGTTCTTTGGAAGGTCCATGATGTGGCCGATGGAGGCCTCCACGGTGTAGTCCTTGCCGAGATATTTCCCGATCGTCTTGGCCTTTGCAGGCGACTCGACGATCACCAGATTCTTGCTCATTACTTACAACCTCATCGTAGCGCGACACAAATCGCGTTCCGTTCTACCAATGTCAATGCACCCTAACACGCTTTGCCGAGGCGAAGTCAAACCCGCCTCCCGGCCAATACCCTGTTTGGACGCTCCAAACAGGCTTTGAAGGTTCGCAAAACTCCATGCAAACCCACGAATTCCTCATTTGTCATTTTGTTGTCAATTCCGTCCCGGCGCCGCCGGTACTCCATAGCGTGAGACGCGATGTTCCGGCCGAGTTCTCCTCGGCACACGGAGCTTCGTGCAACAGTTCTACTGGCTTCCAATCCTCGAAGAGCGCCCGATCCAGAAAGCTAATAAGGCTGCGGTTAAGGATAGGAATGTTCCAGAGAGAAGGCCAAACCGGTTGATCCTTTCCCAGGCACAAGGCATGGTCAAAGTTCCAACTGCACCTGCTATACCTGCAATCAAGCAGATTCGTGTGCCGAGAGGCCTCCGCCATATCGCAACGACAGAGAACGGAAGCAGGACGATCCACGCGGGAATAGCAAGTAGTGCTCCCGGAAAGTTATCTCGCGATGTTGTGCCTTAGACGAGCGAAATAAGGCCAAGAATCCCGGTCGGGAAATAACACACACCGATCACGATCAATAGTACAAAACCCAAAACCAACCAAATTCGACGTTGCATCAGAAGCTCCGCACATAATTCTTACCCGGCATCTGCTTCACCCGTCCCGCGAGCTCCAACTCAAACAGCGCCGTAAAAATCTCGCCCGACCCCAGGTCCGCCTCCAGCAGCTCCATCAACTCGTCGAGTTGCAAAGCCTCATCCTGCCGCAAATGCTTCATCACCAGCCGCTCATGCTCTCCCATCGGAGGCAGCGCCGCAGCTGCGTCAGTAAATAGAGATGCACTCCCGGCCCCGGAAGATTCTTTCCCCCCAACCTGCGCCTCCATCTCATCCTCCAGCGCGCACCGTACCTGAGACGGCAAATCCTCCCACACGTCCTCCCACGTCGCCGTCAATTTCGCTCCCTGCTTGATCAGCGTATTCGGCCCCCAGGCATTCTTGTTCGTCGCATTCCCGGGCACGGCATACACGTCGCGACTCTGCTCCAGCGCGCACCGCGCCGTAATCCTGGTCCCCGAATACTCCGCCGCCTCGACCACCAGCACCCCCACACTCATGCCGCTCAAAATCCTGTTCCGGACCGGAAAATTCTGCGGCGCCGGAAACGTTCCCAGCGGGTATTCCGTCACAATCGCCCCACCCTGCGCCACAATCCTTTCCGCCAGCGCCTTGTTTTCCTTCGGATAGATCACGTCGATCCCGGTCCCCCACACGGCCACCGTCTTCCCCTGCACATCGAGCGCGCCTTTATGCGCCGATGTGTCCACTCCGCGCGCCATGCCGCTCAAAATCACCAAACCCCGCCGGGCTAAATCCCGGCTAAGCATTTCGGCCATTCCAGCCCCATACGGCGTCGGATGCCGTGTCCCCACCACCGCAATCCCCGCACGATTCAGCAGCCCCACATCGCCGCGCGTCCACAACACCGCTGGCGGATCGTAAATCTCCAGCAGCCGCTGCGGATAGCTTTCATCCTCCGGCGTAATGATCGCGGCGCCCGCTTCCTGGGTCCGCTTCAGTTCTTCAAGCGCCCCAGCCCGTGCGCGCCCATCGAACACAAACTGCGCCGCCGAGGCCGGGATTCCCGTTCCTTCCAGCTCCGTCAGCGAAGCCGAAAACAGACGTTCGGCCGCCCCCAGCCGCTCGATCGCACGCCCACACCGCGTCGGCCCCATCTTTGGCGTCAACGCCAACGCCAGCCACGCCAGCCGCGCCTCCGCTTTCCCCTCATCCACTTTCACGCGAAACCTCTCTGCATGGCGCTCGCCGCAAGACTAACAGCAATCCGCCGCTCGCCTCCGCACCGCCGCAAATTTCTCATCCCATGAAAATGGCGCGCCTGCCCAGCAGAGTCGCGGCGCGGCGCAGCGCGCACAGACTTCCATTTGCGCTCCAAGCACACACAGAGGATTCCGCGACCGGCCGCGCAAATCTACGGCGCGGTAACCAGCACCCCGGGCGATTGCGGATGGTTCGATCCCGGTGTCGGCAATGCAATACCAAGTCCCTGCAATGAAATGTGGGTCGTCACCGTATCGGTGTCGGTCCGCAGCACGGTCAAGAACTTGTTGTCATCCGAGGTGATGTAGACCTTCCCCGTAGGCGACGCCAGCGACACCGAAACCGTATTCGGATGCCCATACACCAGCGCCGGGCTGCTATCGAAATTCTGTGTCGTGACTGCGCTCGATGTAGCCGGAATCGTGGCCGTCACCTGGTTGGTCTGCAGATTCACCACGCTCACCGAACCCTCAACGCTGGCGTGCTGGATGCCGTTGGCGTCTGTGTACGCTTCAACGCCATGGTTGACCACATATGCCCGGCTCCCGTCCTTCAGCACATCGACCATCGCCGGGTTCACGCCCACCGGCACGGTCGCCACGACCGTTCCAAACCCGGCCGCATCCGTGGGGTTGGCAGGATTGCATTCCGGATTGGTGACCGGCGTCACGGCATTGCACAGCGGAATGCTGATCACGCTCAACGAGCCGGGATGGACGCCATCGCCGCTGTTTAGCACCACCAACTCCACCAGCGTCGGCGCCACCACGGCCCACACCGGGTTAAGCGCCAGAGTCCCCGTCGCAGCGGTCGAGGTCGTGATCGTTGGCGTCGTCAGATCGAGCTGATTCGTTTGAACATTGATGACGGAAACCGTGCCGTCCCCCTTATTCAAAATGTAAGCGCGGCTCGCATCCGGCGCCATAACGCCGTACGTTGGATTAGTGCCGACCGTAATGGTGTTCGAAACGGCCGGAAGGCTCAGCGTGGTCTCGATTGCCGCAGCCTGCCCCGGCGCTCCCGCAGTCGAACTGCTCAGCGCGTACGCTCGCGGCGCACTGTTAATGCCGACCACGTAATTCGGAGTCGTCCCAGCCGGCCCCGAAAGCTCCTGCAACAGCGACGGCCCATTCGAACTTAACGCCGCAATCGAATTCCTGCCCAACTGTGGAATAAAGATCGTAGTCCCTGCTCCAGTGCCTGCCAGCGGAGTAATGCTGGTCGGGTCGGCGTTCGGCAGCAGCGTTGTCTGGTTCACATCGGCGGTGATCAGGTTCGCCGGATTCCCCACCTGAAACGTGTCCAGCGCACCCTGCGCGTTCACCACGTATGCCGTCGAACCCGAGTTCCCAAGCACAAAATAGCTGGGATCGGGTTGGATGGAAGGCGTCGCCAGCACCGTGTCGCCCGAGAAATCGACGATCGTCACCAGCCCCGGCTCACCCTTCGCGGGGCTCGAAACCGCGACCGCATACTTCGTCGGCTGCCCCGCCGGCCCCACCGGATTGATGGCGCTGACCACGGGCCGATAACTCGCTCCGCAACCCGCCGTAAATGCCACGAGTACCGATGCGCCCGCGAGATACGCCAAACCGGCCGCGCGCCGGACCTGCTTCCCTGCCTGATTCTCTGCTGATACCTTGCCTGTACGGTGCAAAAGATCTCCCGCGGCGGGCCGCTTTTCGCCTGGCCGCCGACATCTGATTGTAAATCAAACCCGCGTGAATAAAGCGCGATGCAGGTATAGACGCATGAATGAGCCGGAAGTGATTCGCAACATGCTCGGTAGCTCCGAAAACGCCCCTCGCACCCTCGCCGTCATCGGCTTGTCCGACAACCCCTCCAAGCCCAGCTTCTACGTCTCCCAGTACATGCAGCAGCACGGCTTCCGCCTCCTTCCCATCAATCCCGCGCTCGAGGCGGTCCTTGGCGAGAAATCCTACCCCTCATTGGCCGCTCTCCCCATCAAACCCGACATCGTCAACGTCTTCCGCCTGCCCCGCTTCATCCCCGCCATCGTCGACGAGATGCTCATCCTCGGCCTCAAGAACCTCTGGGTGCAACAAGGGATCCTCCACCCCGAAGCCGCCGCCCGCGCCGAAGCCGGCGGAATCCACGTCGTCATGGACCGCTGCATCATGGTCGAACACATGCGTCTGCGCCAGGACAATCAGCGTTAGCGGCGACCGAGGAAACGGCCTTGACACAACGTCCGCAAAGAAGAGCGCAAAGTTTCGCCACGAAACTCTTTGCGAAACTTTGCTCACTTAGCGAACTTTGCGTGAGCGCTTTTAAGGCTGTTCCCACGGCCACCCACCGTTGAAGATCACTACATCCACCTCACCCCTAGCCCGCTCCGCCTACAATGTCTCAATGAAGTTTTCGACCGCAAGCGTCCGCTGGTCCTCCCTCATTTTTCTGGGAATCTCCCTCGCCGCGCCCGCGCAAATTACCGAAGTAGGCGACGGCGGCCCCGGCCCCGTCAAGGCCGAGCACCTCACCGCGGAACTCGTGACCCTCGCCCCGCAAATCGCCGCCGGCGGCCAGCTCCAGATCGGACTCTCCCTCACCCTCGAAGAGCACTGGCACGTCTACTGGATCAACGCCGGAGACGCCGGCGGCCCACCCGACATCAAGTGGACGCTGCCCACCGGCCTCACCGCCGGCCCGCTCCAGTTCCCCATCCCCACGCGCCTCCCGCTCGGCCCGCTGATGGACTACGGCTACGAAAACCAGGTCACGTACCCCATCACCGTCACCGCCGCCCCCGGCACCAAGCCGGGCAAAGTCCACCTCGACGCCCGGGTCAACTGGCTCGTCTGCGCCAGCCAATGCTTCCCCGGCAAAGCCCACATGGGCATCGACCTCGACGTCGTCCCCGGCCCGCTCGCGCCCCCGCCGCTGGTCGGAGCCCTCGGCTCGACGCTGACCACAATGATGCCAAAGCCGCTCCCCGCCGGCATGACCGCATCCGCCACGGGCGACGCAAAGCAGATCCTCCTCACCCTCACCACCGGCAAAAAGTCGCAGCTCGCCGAGTTCTACCCCTTCGACCCCGACCAAATCTCCAACCCCGCCGATCAACCCGTCGAGCCGCTTCCCGACGGAGTAAAAATCCTCCTCCAACGCGCCTCCGATCCCAGCGGCCTCGCCACCGGTCCACCACCAGCGGTTCTGCCGAAGCAAATCCACGGCCTCATCAAGCTCAGCGACAGCGAAGCCTACGACGTAACCGTCCCCGTCACCCCGGGGACCATCGCCTGGACCGCCTCGCGCCTCACCCCCAAACCGGGCTCGCCCTCCGACACAACCGGCATCACCCTCTTCGGCGCGCTCGGCCTGGCCTTCCTCGGCGGAATCCTCCTCAACCTCATGCCCTGCGTCTTCCCCGTGCTCTTCCTGAAGGGTCTCGCTCTGGTCAACGCCTCGGGCGAAGAGCAGAAGCGCCAGCGCACCCACGGCCTCGTCTACACCCTCGGCATCCTCGTCTCCTTCTGGATCGTCGTCGGCGTTCTCCTCGTCCTGCGTGCCGGCGGAACGCAGTTCGGCTGGGGATTCCAGCTCCAGTCGCCCACCTTCGTCGCCATCCTCGCCTCGCTGATCTTCTTCTTCGCCCTCTCGCTGGCCGGCCAGTTCGAGCTCGGCCTCACCCTCATGAGCACCGGCGACTCCCTCGCCCGCAAGCAGGGCTACGCCGGCAGCTTCTTCACCGGAGTCCTCGCCACCGTCGTCGCCACACCCTGCACCGCGCCGCTCATGGGAGCGGCCATCGGCTTCGCCCTCGCCCAATCTGCATTCGTGGCATTCGGAGTCTTCACCGCCCTCGCCCTCGGCCTCGCCCTCCCATATCTCGCCCTGAGCTGGCACCCGGCGTTGACCCGCATGCTCCCGCGCCCCGGCGCATGGATGGAAACCCTCAAGCAGCTCACCGCCGTTCCCCTCTTCGCCACCGTCATCTGGCTGGCGTGGGTCTACGGCTCGCTCTACGCCCCCAACGGCACCGACCGCGAAGCCTGGCTGCTGGCCTGCTTCCTCATGCTCGCCATCGCCGGCTGGGCGCTCGGCAAATGGCCGGCGAAGCTCGGCTCGACCATCGCCGCAGTCATCCTCATCGCCATCGGACTCTTCCTTCCCCTCGCCAAGGTCAAAGTCGTCGTGGAACGCTGGCAGCCCTACACCCTCGCCAGCCTCGAAGCCGCCCGCGCCTCCGGCCATCCCGTCTTCGTCGACTTCACCGCCGCCTGGTGCCTCAGTTGCAAGGTCAACGAAGCCGCCGTGCTCAATTCGCCCGACATCGTCTCCCGCTTCGCCGCCTCCGACGTCGTCCTCCTCAAAGCCGACTGGACCGCCCACGACGACTTCATCTCCGCCCAACTCGCCGCCCTCGGCCGCAGCGGAGTCCCCACCTACGTCATCTACCCCGCCGGCAAAGCCTCCAACCCCGACGTCCTCCCCGAACTGCTCACCAAGAGCATCGTCCTCGACGCGCTGGAAAAGGACTTGAAGCTCGGGACGAAGTAGCGTTCGGCAGCGTCTGAGTGTCCGCAGCGTTTTTGCCTTCAGCGCCAACGGCGCGCCCTATACCAGCATAGGGCGCAGCCCCATGAACAACCACCCAGGAATCAAGAGGGCTGAAAGCCCGACCTATAGCTAAACCACGAGCGCGTTATGCCTTCGGCGCCTTCATCTCCAATTTCTTCTGAAGCTCTCGAATCCACCCTTCAACCATTTCAACGTTTCGATCCCGCACGCCTCCTCCAAGGTCAAGATATTGGCGGAGATCGGTAATAGCAGCCGCGTCTTGATCCATTTGTCGAAATAGGTCCCCGCGGTTACCGTATACATCCAAATATTCGGGCCTGAGCCGAAGAGACTCAGTGAAGTCAGCGAGGGCGCCATTCAGATCACCTTTCGCGCGTCGGGTGTTGCCACGGCCGTTGTATGCCTCTGGGTAGTCGGGGCTCAGCCTGAGAGCCTCGTTGTAATCAGAAAACGCCCCGTCTAAATCGCCTTTTGCGCGTCGCGTGTTGCCACGGTTGTTGTAGGCAACGAAATAATCTGGATTAAGGCGTAGGGCCTCGTTGTAGTCATTTAACGCTCCATCTAGGTCGGCCTTAGCTTTGAGCACATTGCCCCGGTTATTGTAGGCTTCTGGAAAATTAACTCGCAGCCGAATGGCCTGATCACAATCTTCAAGCGCTCCCTCGATCTCACCCTTTTCGCACCGCACGGCGCCTCGGTTCACATAAAAATCAGCTTGGTCCGGTTTGAGTACGATGGCCATTCTGTAGTCCTCCATCGCTTCGGCAATATCGCCATAGAAAAAACGTGCATTGGCTCGATTGCAATACAGGTCAGCATCGTTGGGCGCCAATCGAATGGCTTCGTTGTAGTCCTGTATCGCTCCGGACAGATCAACTCTTTTCTTCTTGACAACACCCCTGTTGTTGTACGCGTCGGCATAGTCTGGCTTGAGTCTGATCGCTTCGCTATAAAAACGGATTTGTTCATCTGGGTCAGAACTGGCGAGGCCGCGTTCGAAGTATTGCTGTGCTGTAAGTTCGTTCTCCTGGACAGGCGGAGCAGCTTCAGCCGCAGTGCTCTGCGTCGTCGCGGCCAACTGGGCAAATGCGGATGATGGATGGATTACGGCTGCGAGTGGTTTATTCAAAAAGACGTCACGCAGTGTGTCCATCGCCCTCAGGAAATGCGCATTGGGGACGCTCAGTCCGTTGTACCTTTTTATCGCAGCCAATGTACCCGTAAGCTGATCGGCAATGGCCGGTGCTCCAAAATTAAAATCCTCCAGCATTAGGGGGACGATATTGCGCTTGTTGTCCAGCGCCGTCTCGATCTCACGGCGCATTAGGTCACCAGGTTGGGCACATCGCTCAAGCGCCGACGGAGTCAGGACAATTAAAAAGTGTGCCCGCGCAAGAATATTTTGGACGATGATACTTTCGAAATCGCCACTGCCAATGCCTTCGTAGTCGATAAAGACGTCGTAACCATGATGCGTTAGATTCTGCCAGAGGGCCATCGCCCAAGAAAAGTTGGTCCGCCGATAGCTAATAAAGACGGTTTTTTCGATACGCTCCATTTTGCCGCCCTCTCCCGCACGCACAGCACAGAACTGAAAGATACCAAAAGCAGGGTCACGTGATTGTGCGATACGCCCAACCCCCGAAATGCCCACGTAGATCGGAAGAATTTCGGTCACCGGGATACGATATGCCGTGCCGGAGAGGCTCTCTTTACCAAAACGCCAGCATAAGTCTCCTTGACCACCCCAAAATCCTGTCAAGCCCCCCAGCCTGTGCAAAACCCCCAAACCCCGCATTAACAAAGGCGAAACTAATTCTCAAAACCTGGCGTGATTTATCTCCCAATTCGCTACAATTAAACCAGCACTCAAAACTCACAATGACCTTGCCCCCGCAAAACGTATCCCTTAGCGAGCTGTTGTAATGCGAAGGGGAAGCGAAGATGACGAAGTCGAAGCGAGGGCGTTACACGCTTGAGTTCAAGCAGGAGGCGGTCCGGCTGGTTGA
>Ga0209483_1000858_pt1 | contig 24703 bp, 25 predicted proteins | sample NGEPerA_FD_184508 | JGI IMG/M metagenome (GOLD analysis project Ga0209483, IMG submission 184508) | Arctic peat soil microbial communities from the Barrow Environmental Observatory site, Barrow, Alaska, USA - NGEE PermafrostL2-A... | ecosystem: Environmental > Terrestrial > Soil > Wetlands >... | reverse complement strand
ACTGGCACCAAGCGCCGTGCGCGCCTGTTGTCCGACGATCGCGACCACGGGCATGTGATCTGCCTTCGCATCATAGAGACCGGTCAGAAGATGAATCGCACCGGGTCCTGAGGTGGCGTAGCAAAGGCCAACCTGTCCCGTGAACTTGGCATGAGCGGAAGCCATAAAGGCTGCCATCTCCTCGTGCCGCACTTGAACGTAATGCATGTAATGTTTGGCCTTTTCAAGGGCTATATCGAGTCCTCCAACCCCGTCTCCGGGATAGCCGAATACGCGCTTAAGGCCCCATTCCGAAAGTCGCTTCCACACAAATTCCGATACGTTCTGGGACATCGTCGATTCCTCTTTTCCGGTTTGTGCGGCTGGGTATCAATCGTCGGGATGTGCGCGCATGAGTGCCAGGGCCGCGAGTCCCGCAAGCGCCAGACCGACAAAGCTTGGGGGTGCAGGGATGGGGGGTCCATCTATCATATTTTGCCGCCAGTTCCGCCATCCACCCATGGCGCGCGATACGCCAAAGATGTGGAAACCGACGCCAGCCACACCCATGAACGACGTGAGGCCGAGCCAGCTTCGCGTAAACGGTCGTCGTTTACGTGATGGGCCCAGCGATGCGTTCACCAACAACGCTGCCGCAATGGGCGGCATGGTGACAGGCAAATACATGGCCGGATTGTGAAACGCGCCTCGAAAATGCAGCAGGCCTGCCTCGGCGCTGGTGCCGAGCAAACTTAGCGCCGTCGTCAAGCTCAACACACGGCCGGCACTTCGACCCAATAGCTTCGGGTCTTGTGCTAGGGGAGTGTCGCGGACACGCTCCGCCAGCAGACCAAACAGACCCGCCAGACCAATGGCCGCCGGTGCGCCGAGCGGGCCGGAATAAAACAAATTTTGCCAAGTGAGACCGCCGGGTTTCTTCGTGACATTGTAGAGGTGAAACCCTGTGCCGATGAGCCCGGTCGCCGCCGTAAGCCAGAATACTTTGTTTCGCGCCGCGTGTTTCCTCTGCCTGCCATCGGTAAGGCCGTGGATACTCGCAAGAAGCGCCACGAGAGACGTTGCTATCGGCGTTACCATTGCTGGATTGTGAAAGGACCCGCGGTAATGTTCGACCGCACTGTCGAGCAATACCGATGCCGCAAGAATGCCGGAGCTGCGATTCAACCATTGCGCTGCCTTTACTGGGGGCTTACCTTCCTCTTGGAGTTGAAGCTGCCTAGATGTCATATGAGTTGCTGGCATAGAAAAATGTCGCACTCATTAAAGAGAGCATGATTCCACCAAAAGGAACCAAGCATAGAGCCATGCGGCGTGGGCCGGATGGTGCTGTGCGCCTCTGAACAACGAGAGGTACATCTATACACGCTTTTCGTTTCAACTCATCCGAGTGCGTTGAACGGCAAGTTTCCGCGCGTTTGCCCCGGCATGTGGGGAAAGCCAGCTGGCTGGGTTCGGCCTTCGACCTAGCGGACTCCATTGTCTCTAGCCTCTCAATCGGCGAGCGAGCAAATGCAATCCGGCGATCAGTCCGATACCTGCTGCGAGCCAAAACGCTGTGCGATGCCGGTCGGTAACCATTTCCCAGCTGACGCTTTTTGCCTGATTGTCAAATCGCCCATGGGCGCCGTACGGGCCGTCGACCGATTTGAACAGATTGGCCGGAGCGTTCTCGGGCAGCCTCTCGTCGGTCAGTTGCCCAGTGTAGCCGGCGGTGGCGAGATATCGATCAAGCAGACCGGGTGCAATGCGATCGGCCAGAATCGCCTTAATCGTCGGGAAACCCACCCAGATATTGCGTCGCTTGTGGAACGCGGCAAAGTAGATCGCCCTGGCGGCGACTTCGGGCTGAAAGATCGGCGCGACCGGCTTGGCTTTCTTGCCCATCTTGTTCAATGCCCAGTCGAATTGCGGCGTGTTCATCGCTGGCAGATCGACCATGCACAGGTGCACCTTGAGATGATCGTGAATGATCTCGGAGCGCAGCGAGTCGGTGAAACCCCGAATCGCGAACTTGGCGCCGCAGTAGATCGATTGCAGCGGAACGGAACGATACGCAAGCGCTGATCCCACATTCACGATCGTTCCCCGATCGCGAGTACGCATCCTTCTAAGCGCTGACATGGTGCCGTGTACCTGTCCTAAATAGGTCACTTCAGTACCGCGCTTAAATTCCTCCGCCGTGAGCTTCTCGACGGGTGCGAATACCGTCGCCATCGCGACGTTGACCCAGACGTCAATGGGCCCGAGCTCCTCCTCTGCACGAGCCGCGGCCCTGTCCATTCCAGCCGCATCTGCAACATCGGTCGGCAAAACCAGGGCTCGCGCGCCCAACGCTCGACATTCATCGGCGATCGCTTCGAGGCGCTCCTGATTGCGAGCCAGCAACGCGACATCGCAACCCTGTGCGGCGAACTCACGGGCCGTGGCACGGCCCACCCCTGCACTCGCACCGGTGATAACGACGATTTTTGGCATATGACTCTTTGCAGATAATAAGGTGTTGACAGGCCGAACCGGCTCGAGTTCTGCGTTTATGAATTCAACGCACCGGCCGACGACCTCGGCGTTCCGGTTTGTGCCGAGCGGTCGTGGACGGGACCGGCGCCGGAGAGGTTGCGAGCCGTATTGATCAGCGCCAGATGGGAGAATGCCTGCGGAAAATTACCCAACTGACGCTTGTTGACTGCATCGTATTCCTCCGCCAGTAGGCCCACGTCGTTGCGCAATGAGAGCAGTCGATCAAACAATGCTCGCGCCTCCTCATACCGCTCTTGCAGCACATAATTGTCGGCAAGCCAGAAGCTACACGCGAGAAATGCCCCCTCCCCCGGAGGCAGCCCGTCGCTTCCCTCGCTACTGTGGTAGCGCAGAACCAGACCCTCACAGATGAGGTTGCGCTCAATAGCCGCCAGCGTGCCGCGGATCCGCGAGTCGGAAGGCGGAAGGAACCCCACCATCGCGACCAGTAGGAGACTAGCATCGAGCGCGGTGCTGCCATAGGACTGAACAAATGAGTTTTGCGCGGGGTCATATCCTCGATCGCAGACCTGCGCATGAATGGCGTCGCGCACGGATCGCCAATGTTCGAGCGGGCCATTCAACTTGAACTCTTCGACCGAGCGCACCGCACGGTCGAAGGCGACCCACGCCATCACCTTAGATTGCGTGAAATGTTTGCGGCCGCTGCGGACCTCCCAGATGCCCTCATCCGGCTGTTCCCAAATGGTCTCAAGATGAGCAATGAGCGCACATTCGAGTGCCCAGCTCGCGGTGTTCGGTCCGAGGCCCGCCTTGCGTGCCACATACAACGCATCCAGAACTTCCCCGTACACATCGAGCTGAAGCTGCCTCACGGCCGCATTCCCGATCCGCACAGGCGCGGAGCCTTCATAACCCGGCAACCATGGCACTTCGTACTCTGCGACCCGGCGCTCGCCCGCCACGCCGTACATGATCTGCAGCTTATCCGGACTGCCTCCAATCGCGCGCAGCAGCCATTCACGCCATGCTCGCGCCTCATCGAGAAAGCCTTCACCAATCAATGCGTACAATGTAAACGTGGCGTCACGCAGCCAGCAGTACCGGTAGTCCCAGTTACGCGAGCCGCCGAGCCTCTCCGGCAATGACGTCGTCGCGGCGGCGACGATTCCACCGGTCTCCCGATGCGCTAGGGATTTTAGCGTCAACAGCGATCGAAGCACCGCCTCGGATGATTCCCGAGATGACTGGACTGTTGAGATCCACTCCGACCAAAAAGCCTCCGTCTGCGCCAGTGCATCCGTCGCCCGCAAAACCGCGGGCCGGGAGTGATAGGACGGGACCCAGCTGAATGAGAAGCCTATTTCCTGCCCGGCCGTCACGTCAAACTCCCCAACGGTCCGCATGTTCTCTCCGCGCAGGCGCACCGTCGTATCCAACAATACCCGATCCGGCCCTGCGGCAAATTGCAGGCGTCCATCCTCCTCACGCGAAACCCAAGGCACCATCGAGCCATAGTCAAAGCGTACGATGAACTCGGTGCGCATCGAGACTGTGCCGGAGATCCCCTTCACCAGGCGAACCAGATCCGATACCCGATTTCTGCGCGACATGAAGTCGATGACGCACACTGCCCCGTCGCTTGTCTCAAAAAGCGTCTCCAGGATCAGCGTGTTGTCTCGGTAACGTCGGGTGATCCGAGGTGCTGCGGCGATTGGCGCTATCAGCCACCGGCCGTATTGTGGCCCTCCGAGGAGCGCCGCGAAGCAGGCAGCGCTGTCGAATCGTGGCAGCCCCAGCCAATCGATGGATCCGTCGCGTCCGACCAGCGCCGCGCTCTCGCAATTGCTGATGATTGCATAGTCCTCGATGCGGTTGAATTTGGGTGCATCGGTCACAGCTCGTAGTGTCGGCCTTACGAACGGAGGCTCTCTATCAGATAACAGCGCGTCCTCAATGGCTAAACATCTGACAACGTGCAGCGTACCTCTTCTACTACAATACGTGGGTAAACGATCAAATTAGAATTCTCCACGATCGCGAAGGAGCCGCCGCCGAGGCTATGAGCATCGCCTGTCCTGACTGCGGTACGCTCCAAGAGCTGCCGCAGCTTCGCGGCGGAACGGCCGCGATCTGTCCTACCTGTGTCCGCCCGCTTGAGCGAACCAGCGGGCGCAGCCGGGGGGCGGCCCTCGGTTTCGCTGTGGCTACCTTTATCTTGCTGTTTCCGGCAAATCTAGAACCCCTAATGCGCATCTCGATCTTCGGCATCAATCGTGAAACACGCGTCGCCTCAGGAATCTTCACACTCTGGAACAACCAGTGGGTACTGTTCGCAGTGCTCGTGGGAGCCTTTGCAGTAGTGCTGCCGTTCGTTCGATTCGGGCTCCTCAGCGCGGTATTGGGTTGCTTGCGTTTCGGATGGCGCCCCGCTTGGCTTGCCCGAGTCTACCGCATCAGCCTGCAGCTAGATGTTTGGGCGATGCCTGACGTCCTTCTGCTGGGCGCTGCAGTGGGCTACAGTCGAATAGCCGCCCGGATTCCGGTGCAGATCGGCTGGGGCGGCATTTGCTTGATCTTAGCTGCGGTCAGCGCGATGTTATGCCGTGCAACGCTCGATCGGAGTACCGTCTGGAGTGCTCTTAAGGGCGAGCAGGCGTTTCCGGCCGACGGCGGGGCGGCGATTTCCTGCACGGTTTGCGACCTCGCCATCGCGGCTCGAGCAGAACACGAACGTTGCCCGCGTTGTGCGGCAAGGTTGTATACGCGCAAACCCAGTACGTACATTCGCACTCTCGCGCTGGTGATTGCAGGCTTCGCACTCTATATTCCGGCGAATATCTACCCGATGAACACGAACGTGCAGCTCGGCGAGGTGGTCAAGTATCGGATCATCGACGGAATCACGGACCTGTTTAAGGCCGGCTTCTGGCCGCTCGGCGTATTGATCTTCTGCACGAGCATCGCCATTCCCCTATTGAAGCTCTTGGGGCTCAGCTGGTTTCTGGTCTCCATTCGACGCCGCTCGACCCAGGCGCTCGTGCTGAAGACAAAGCTCTACCGGTTGATCGATGAAATAGGTCGATGGTCGCATGTCGACGTCTTCACGCTCGCGATATTCGTTCCGATGATCCAGTTCGGAGGCTTAGCGACAGCCTCGGCCGGGATTGGGGGTGTCGCCTTTATCCTCGTCGTGACACTCACCATGGTGGCTTCACGAATTTTCGACCCGCGGCTCCTATGGGATGCGGCTCAGACCGCGCGGACATCATGAGCGGTGAGCCGATAACCACGCCCCAGCGCACGATTGCTGCCGTGCGCAAAGGCCGATGGCCCGGCTGGATTTGGGCCGTTCCTCTCGCCGCCGTGGGCATCGTGGTCTGGCTGGTGGTGCGCGACATAAGCGCGCACGGCGTAGCGGTGACCGTGACATTCGAGGATGCCGCGCAGATGAAAGCGGATACGACCCAAGTGATGTATCGCGGCATTCAGGTCGGCAAGGTCAGCGAGATCTCACTGGGTAAGGATGGCGCCAAGGTTATTACACGGCTCGATATCAACGATAGATACAAACAGTACCTCAACGCCGGCACGCGCTTTTATCTCGAGGGCGCCAAGCCGAGCCTATCCGACCCCGCCTCGCTCAAAGCCATCATCGCAGGACCCACCATCCAAATGCTGCCGGGAGGAGGCTCATCGACGAGGCAGTTCGTCGGCATCACGGGCGAAGCGCCCGCACGCTTGGCCGTGTCGATTCCGTATTCCGTGACATTCAGCGGTACGGCCGGCGACCTCAAGGTCGGCGCCCCGGTCACGCTGCACGGCTTCACGGTCGGGGAGGTGAGTGCCGTTGAGCTTAGCGTCGACCCGATCGTCGGGAAGGTCGCCACCGAGGTTCGTCTCGTACTCGACCCGCTGCGTTTTCATATCCTGGGCGCAGCCCCGGTCTCAGGCAACTGGACCCCGGTGATGAACGCCGCGCTGACGGCGCTCATTCAGCACGACTTGCGTGCGCGTCTGTCGCAATCGCCGCCCTTGCTCGGCAGCCGGCAGATCGAGCTGGCGACCGTGCCGAACGCCCCTCCGGCTACGCTGCGTGCGACCGGCCAGTTCACCGAAATTCCGTCGGTACAGGGTGATAGCATCGACACTTTAGTGAAGGCCGCGGGGCAACTTCCCATCCGAGAGATCGGCGATAACGTGCGCGCGATCACGCAGCAGGTAAAGACATTGGTCTCCTCGCCAAAGCTAAACGATAGCATCGCTCATCTCGATGACGCACTGCTGCGCCTCGATCAGACGCTGCGGGAGGCCGGCCCCAAGGTTGCGCCCACGCTGCAGTCCGTACACGACACGGTGGATAGTTTGCGACACACGGCGAGCGAACTCGACCAGACCGCGACGGCAGCCAGAGTCCTCATCGGCGCGGGCCCTGATGCCCCCGACGGCAGCCTGCAACCGGCGCTGCTGCATATGAGCGAGGCCGCCCGTTCGGTGCGTGTGCTCGCCGACTATCTCGATCAACATCCCGAAAGCCTGATTAAGGGCCGCTGAATGAGCCCAATGAAACTGCTGGCGAGATCAGGTGCCACGGCCACCGTGGTGTTGCTGGCAAATCTGTTGGCTGCGTGCGCCTCGAGTCCGCCGGTACAGTTCTTTGCGCTCGAGCCGGTGGCGACCGCCGATCATCCAAAGTTGCAGTCGTCCAGCATCGTGCAAGTCACACGTGTGCATGTGCCGCCTGCGCTCGATCGCCAGCAGATCGTGCGGCAATCGGGACCCTATACGTTCGAGATTAGCGATCAACACCGTTGGAGCGCACCACTCGATGAATTAATCCGGCGCGTCCTGAGTGAGGATCTACTGCAGCTGCTACCGGTCGGCAACGTCGTCCTGCCAGAGGAGCCCGCGCCGCCCGGGGCACAGAAAGTCGTAGTGGACATACTCAAGTTTGAGGCAGATCCTTCAGGCACCGTCCAATTCGCCGGGAGCTGGTCTCTTCTGCCGTCGAACCCCAAGGAGCCACTTCACAACCGTTATGTCCAGCTGTCCGAGCGCTCGGCCTCAACAAGCTACGCAGATCAGGTGGACGCAATGAGCCGCATCCTTGAACAGTTGGCGGCGCAAATCGCCCAAGCTGTGGCGGCCGCTCATTAGCGGTACATCTGCGGGCTTTTCGTCCTGCAGGCCCGGATACACTGCGGCTATTCTGGCCTCATCACGTTTCCTGCGCCCATAGCACAGCGCTGCGCATCACGCGTTTCATTGCTGCTACCATCGATATGCATTCGATAGCGCAAGAACACGTCACGTAATAATGCCCTCGGGATACTGCTATTCCTGAAGCGGCGCTGGCCACATAAAACATGTTTCTGTTATTGTTCGCCGCTCTCCGCAACGTCGCTGTAGAGGTAAGCCGCTATATCGCGTGCACCCTGATCAGTCAGTCCGGTATTTGGCATTGCGTTACCGGGAATTACGCTTTGCGGCGAACGCAACCATTTGACGAGATTGTCCGGATTGTTCTCGAGGATCCCGGCGATGTAAGCGCGCCTGCCAAACTGCTCGAGGGGTGGACCCACCTGGCCGCGTGCGTCGTCGACGCCGGCTATGGTATGGCATGCTACACACCCATATTGTCGCATCAGTGCGGGGCCGCGATCGGCATGCGCGCCACTGATCGCCCAGTAAGATGCCGCGGCAGGACGATCGCAACCACTCAACGCAATGGCCACCACTATCGCCACGACGGTGGCATATCGCTGCACCGCCAGCGATGAGGAAGCGCGCGCAGGTGCGGGTACGACGAGCTGCGCCTCGCGCTCGGCATTGGCCATCCATAAGACGAACAGGATACCGAGCGATGTGAGATGGATGACGCTGGCCGGTATCCACATGATAATGCCGGCCAGTTGCTGGTCTTCCAGTGGCGTCAGTCCCCACGCGGCGGTGGTGGTGGCGTGCGCGCCATAAAACGGGTGGCCTGCCAAAGTCAGCAGCGCACCCAACAACCCGTTCTGTACGCCAAGTGTCGCGACAAATATCAACGTGCTTCCGTAATCCAGACGACGCCGGCCAAACGGCTCGATCACCAGAGACCAAAACATCAGCGCGGTGATAAAAAAGCAGAAGTGCTCGAGCGTGTGAACCCCTTCATTAGCTAGCGCCCAATCATAGGGACCGGGTAAGTGCCAGAACCAAAGCACCATGCTGCACAGCAGCCAGACCACGAGCGGCGACATCAGTGCATCCACACCGCGGTTCAATCCCCCGCCGATCCAGAGACGACCGATGACGCGCCGCGCCAATATCGGGAACGCCCACAGAAACGCCATGGCGGGCCGGCTCCAGACCAGAAGGGGCGCGGCTACCATCATCAGCAAGAGATGCTGCACCATATGCGCCGAAAACAGTTGATCGTCGAGCGCATCCAGCGGCGAAATCAACGCTACGAATAAGGTGACAATGCCCGCGGCGAATGAGGCGATCCGCAGAACGCCGAAGATTCGCGATCGCGCATGCGCGTGCAGCCGACGCAACCCGCACGCATAGCCGAAGACGGCCAATCCGAGACACACCAGTATCCACACTTCCCAATTCCATGGAAGGTTGGCAAATTGGCTGCTACCGGGCGTCGTAAGGCCATCAAGCGCCGGTTGGGCAAGCACCTGCAAAGCCGCTTGAGGGCCGCCGGCTGAGCTCGCAATCAGCGGCATAGCGGCACCAGGAACACGGCAGCGGTGGCGAACAACAAGCCAAGCGCGAACAAAAAGCTGGTTAGAATGCCAAACATCGCGATGAATCGCGTGCGTCCCTCGCCACGATCTAGCAGTTGATGCGCGGAGCCGGGTGCCTCATCGAAGGTGAGTCGCCAGTTTCTAAAGGAGACGAGGCCACCGACGATCGACACCGCGATACCGACCAAGCCGATCGCGAGCAGGATCGCCCACAGGTTGCTCCATATCGGCAGCGCCAAGGGCTCATCGCGCGGGTAACAGGCGTGGGCCGACAGCCCAACGCTAAATAACAGTTGCGCGTTCCATGCGGCGGGCGCAGCGGCGAGTCCAAAGAATAGGGCGGCGAGGCCGACACGATGCCGGTGCGGTGCTGGGTGTTTGATCGAGACTTGAGAGATTTCTTCGGCGGCCATGACATCACCTAAAGACGCGGTGCGATATAGAAAGTGAAAAACACCGCCAACCAGACAATGGTGATGAAATGCCAATACAGCACGCCGATTGAGACGGCAGAATGGCGATTGGCATCAAAATAGCGCAAGGCCGTCCATACGAACAAGATCATCAGAAGCAGCAAGCCGACGACAACGTGGGCTAGGTGAAAGCCGGTGATGGTGAAGTACAGCGAGCTATAGACGCCCGATGCCAGATGGAAAGGCTCGCCGGCCCACTCGACTCCTTCCAGTAAGATGAACACGATGCCGAGAACCATGGAGATCGCCAATCCGATCATCAGCTGGACTGCATTACCCCGATCGATGCCGCGTTCACCCCACCACATCGTGACGCTGCCGGCGACGAGCATGATAGTGCCGGGTATCGCCAGGGAGAGCTTGGGCATACCATGCGGCGGCCACGCGCCTACGGCATGCGATGCAATATAGAAATAACTGAACAGTAGATAAGCAAACAGCGTCGCTTCAGTCGCGATCACGGTCAGCATGCCCCACCAGCCCGATGCATGATGGGCCTTGCTGCCGACGGGTAATACGGTTCTGGAGACGCCGACTTCAACCATGACTCATGTCTCGATTTGGCTTAAGGAACGTTGGGGCCACAGCCACGCAATGCTTGCGAGCAAAGTCCCTATCAGGCACGCGCCGAGCAACCACCAGGAGTGCAGCAATGCAGCAACAAACAGGACCGCGAGCGCGAGCGCGAGCAGCAGTGGCGAATATGCATTGGGGGGCATCTTCAGAATCACGTCGGGCTCGGCGTCGAGCGAGGTCGTGCCCAGGGTCTCGCGACCTTTGTCGAGCAGAAAACCTTCTTGCGTCGAGCTGCGGTCGTCCTCGCTCTGATTGAGGCGCCCTTCCCATAAGGGATAGCGGCTCGCCACGGTTGGAATCACGGCGAAGTTGTAGACCGGCGGCGGGGAGGATGTCGACCACTCCAGCGACGGGCCGTCCCAAGGATTATCGCCCGCCGACTTGCCGCGCTTCAAGCTCACGAACACATTCACCAAGAACAGCAGCACCCCAATGGCGAATAAATACGAACCCAGTGTGACAATGAGATTCAGCGGACCCCAGCCGAGACCTTCAGGATAGGTGTAAATTCGTCGCGGCATGCCGGCCAAACCGAGAATGTGCATCGGAAAGAACCCCACATTGAAGCCGATGAACATTACCCAGAAAGTCCACTTGCCGAGCGTTTCGTTCATCAGCCGTCCCGTGAATTTCGGGAACCAGTAGAAAATACCGCCCACCACCGGAAATACATTGATGCCAATGATCGTGTAGTGCAGATGCGCGACGATGAAATAGGTATGAGTCAGTTGCAGATCGACTGGCACGGACGCTGTCATAAAGCCGGACAGTCCGCCAATCACAAACAGCAACACGAACCCCGCGAAGAACAAAAACGCGCTCGTGAATACCGGCCGCCCAGTCCAAATTGTTGCTATCCATGAAAACACGGCGACCGCGCTCGGGATGACGATAATCATGCTGGCGGCGCTGAAATACGACATCGCGATAGCGGGCAGCCCGGTCGCGAACATGTGATGCACCCACACACCGAAGCCCAGCGTCATGGCCGCCACCGTGGAAAGCGCGACCGGCGTGTACCCGACCAGCGGTCGGCGGCAAAACGTCGGCAGACCGTCCGAGACGATGCCCATGGCGGGCAGCACGATCGCATAAACCCACGGATGGCCGAACATCCAGAACAAGTGTTGCCATAGCAGCGGCTGTCCGCCGGCGCTTACGTCGAAAAAATGCGTGCCGAACTGGCGATCCATCCACAACATGAAAAATGCCAGACTCACCGCCGGCACCGCAAATAGGTTGGCTACCGAAGTGCTCAGCGTGCCCCAGATCAAAATGGGCACCCGGTTGATCGACATGCCGGGCGCGCGCATACGCAGCAGCGTGACGATGAAATTGATAGAGCCGACGGTGGTCGAAATGCCCAGCAGCACCATGCCGAGTGCGTAGACATCGATGTTGGGCCCGGGGTTGTAGGCTCGGGATGCGTAGGGCACATAGTTGAACCAGCCGCCGTCAGGAGCCTTGCCGAGCGGGAAACTGACATATAGGAAAATGCCAGCGAACAGGAATACCCAATAAGACAGTGCATTCAGGCGCGGAAACGCCATGTCGCGAGATCCCAGGAGCAGTGGCCATAGGTAGTTGCTGAAGCCTGACAATACGGGAAGCGCATACAGGAAAATCATCGTGACGCCGTGCATCGTGAACAGTTGACTGTACTGTTCGGATGTCAGGAGGTGTCCGTTGGGCTGCGCCAATTGCGCGCGCATGACCGCTGCTTCGAGGCCACCGATAATCAGGAAAAGGAAGGCGGTCACGAGGTAGCGCTTGCCGATCTCCTTATGATCGACGCTCGATAACCAGCCGGCAATTCCGCCAGGTCCTTCCCAACTTCTCCTGAGAGTCTGGGAACTCGGTGATCGATCCGTCGCGCGAGCAATGAGCGGCGCGCGAAAAGTTTCAACCTCGGCCACGACTTGGACCTCCTATTGCAACGTACTCAAATAGCCGACCACGGCCGCCAAATCCGGGCCAGACACGAGGTGATCTGGCATCTGCGCGCCGGGCTTGAGCCCCTGCGGGTCGGCAATCCAGCCGGCAAGATTACCCGGCGTGTTCGGCAGCAATCCCGCGGCGAGCGTGCGCCTCGTCATCAAGTGGGAGAGATCGGGTCCTAAAATTCCCGCCGCATCGCTGCCGCGAATGGCGTGGCACGCGGCACAGTGGGCTTGGAAGACCCTCTGTCCCGCGCGCGCCGCCGCGGATGCGGCGAGTGGCGTATCGCGCAGTTGACCGTCCTGCCACGCTCTGAACTCCCGCGGCGAATCGGCGATTAACTCCAACGCCATGCGGGCATGTTCTGTCCCGCAGAACACCGCACACTGCCCGCGATAGATGCCGGGCTTGTCTGCCTGAAGCCAGGTGACATTGGTCTGACCCGGGATCACGTCCATTTTGCCGCCGAGTTGCGGCACCCAGAAGGAATGGATCACGTCGGTGCTTGACACTTCGAAGCGCACCGGTTGCCCGACCGGGACATGAATCTCATTGGCCGTAATGAACGTGCGCGACGAATCTGCGCTGGTGTACTTAAGGCCCCACCACCATTGCGATGCGATCACCTGCACCGTCAGCGCCGGCCTGCTCGGTGGGTGAACAACGCTCGCACTAATGCTCAGTGTCCAACCCATGCAGGCGATGAGCACGACGGTAGTTATGCCGGTGCCGATGTAAATCCACCCCATGCCGCCGCCCTCCCGGCCCACCGCCAATTGGGTATCATCGGACGCTCGGCGGGTGCGTTCGTGAGACACCGCACCGAGCAAGAGCACGGCGATGACTGCAAGGACCACGATCGAGATGATCCCCAGACCCCAACCGAGCTGAGTCAGGGGATAGCCGGCCGGTCCATAGGTATGCCAATAAGACATGGGTGTTTCGGCATACGTCGTGCCCGATTGCCCGATCAACAGAGCAGTTGCAACGAGGGCGCGACTACGATTCATGGAGACGGTGTCGCTGGCAGCGGTGACGCCGGTGGCGGTGACCTTACCCCCGCTGCCGCCGGTGGTGTCACTGCCGGCGTGGACGTCGGGACCGGCGATGGCGGCTCTCCCGGATATGACATCGGCGCCGCGGGAGCTTCCGCGGTCGCAGGCGCCTCATCGGGCTGCGCTTCCGCCGACGGCACCCAGGCGGCGCCATCGTCTCGCTGAGAGCCTAGTTCGGGCGCAATGAGTTCCGCACGTTGCCCGCTGCGAGGGGTGCCGTCGACGGAATAAGTGCCTCCGAGCGACTGAATATAGGCGACGAGTTTCCAGATCTCCTGCGGCGGCAGCGCGGCACCCCAGGCCGGCATGCCTTGGGCGCGGCCGTCGTGAATGGACTGGTAGATTTGTACCGGCAAGCCGCCGTAACGCCAATAGGTGTCGGTCAGATCCGGCCCCATGTTGCCCTTCGCGTTGTAGGCGTGACACCCGGCACAGTTCATCTTGATGTAGAGCGACTTTCCCGCCGCTACGGCCTGCGCGTTGCCCTGATATGGATTCGGTATCGATCGCGCCATCGCCGCACTGTCGGTAACACCGGCAATGTGCCCCATCGGCACCGCGACAATCTCCCCTGCAGAGGGGAGCCCTGTGGCAGGAGGCCCTGCGGAGCTGCCGCCCTCGGAATGGCTGCAGGCACAGAGCATCACGCTTAATGCAATTATTCCGGGTTGCACATTTCGCATAAGCATGACGAACCTCACGGCTTCCCTTGTATGGAGTTCGTCGGCGTAGCCGTGCTGCTGCTGCCAGTGGTCAGCATGCCCGATCCGTTGCCGATCGAATCGCCGTCGATCGAGAACACGTAAAGCGTGCCGCCCTGGGCCGGAAATCCGCTCATCGACGAGTCGACCAGCGTCGTCACGCCCCCGATGCCGCTGTAGATTGCGATGTACTGGCGATGATCCGGGCCGAGATAGGTCATCGGCTGGCCGATCACGCCGGAGCCGAGTTTTTGCGACCAAAGCACTTTGCCGCGGCGGGCATCGACCGCGCGGAACCAGCCATCGGCGGTGCCGTAGAAGACGACATCGCCCGCAGTTGCCAACGCGCCGCTCATGGTCATGAATTGTTCCTTGATCGACCACACCTTCTTCCCTGTGGCGGGGTTCCAAGCCATGAATTCACCGAGATTGCCGCCCGGCGCCGCGTGACGCTGCGCGTCCATGCCGTCATAGGGGGTACTCGCGATGTAACCTGCCTCGTGATCGGTGAGATCCATGCAAATGTTGAAGATGCCGGCATAAACCAGACCGGAGCGTGGCGATGCCGCCGCCGGTTGCCAATCCTTGCCGCCAAGGTCGGTCGGACAGATGTTCTCAAGCTTGACGCCGGGCTTAGGCTCCTTTTCCTTGTTCACGATCGGCTTGCCGGTTCTCGCATCGAACCCGGTTGACCAGTTCAAATACGCAAACGGCGTTGCGATCAGCACCTCGCCGGTGGTGCGATCGATCGTATACGCATAGGCATTGCGATCGAAATGCACCAGCACCTTGCGCACCTGACCATGGATCGGCAGATCCATCAAGAGCGATTCGTTGACCGCGTCGTAGTCCCACTCATCGTGCGGTGTCGTCTGATAGGCCCAGCGCGCCATGCCGGTATCGGCGTCGCGCGCAAAAATCGTGCTGGACCACAGGTTGTTGCCCGGTCTTTGCGTCGGCACGCGCGGACTCGGATTGCTGGTGCCGTAATAGATGAGATTCGTTCCTGGATCGTAAGAGATCCAACCCCAGACCGCGGCCCCGCCGTGCTTCCACATGCCCTGTGGCCACGTGCTAATGCCGAGATCCTGGCCTTTCATCCAGCTATAGAATGGTTTGAAATCAGGGCCGATCAACGCTCGTTTGTCGGAACCCGTGCTGTAGGCCCGCCACAGTTCCTTGCCCGTATCGACATCGAGCGCCGCGATCCAACCCTGCACGCCAAACTCGCCACCGCTGTTGCCGACGAACACCTTATTGCTCACGATGAGCGGCGCCATCGTCATGGTGGCACCGGTTTCAAGGTTATCCATCTTGATTCGCCACACCTCCTTACCGGTCTTGGCGTCAACCGCAACCGTGTGGTCATCGAGGAGGTTGTAGATCAACTTGCCGTCGGCGTAGACGATGCCGCGCGTAACCGTATCGCAGCACGCCTTGCCGATCGCCAGCGGCGAGGGGTTGGGTTTAAAGGTCCATTTGATGAACGCGCCCGGCTTGGAAAGATCGAGCGCATAGGCGATGCCCGGAAACGGCGTGACCACGTACATGGTGTCGCCGACCACCAGCGGTGCGGCCTCGTGACCATGCAAGGTACCGTCGCTGAACGTCCACGCGATGCGGAGTTTCCCAACGTTGCCGGTATTGATTTGATCTAACGGGCTGTAACGCGAATTTGCGGCATCGCGAGCTTGACTATGCCACTCGCCGGGCGGATCGTTGGGCGCAAAATTGATCGTCGCGCCCGACAGATTGCTCGTGGAAGCCGGTGGCGTTACCGACGGCGCGGGTACGTCGGCAGCTTGCAAGGGGGAGTCATACGCGAGCAACAGTGCGCCCAGCGCGACACCCGCGCAGCGGCGAGTAGGCCAATACGCCGAACCTACGGCGCGTACAGAAAGCGCAGGTTTCCTTGGCGCTAGCATTCGAGAGAGGTTCCTTCTGGTGTTATGCATTGTTACCGCCCACCCATTCGGTCGCGTTCGTGATCCGTCTGCAGACCCGCAATATAATCCGCGACCGCGCCGATCTCTTCGTCAGAGAGTTTTGCCGAGATGTTTTGCATCATCCGGTTGGTGCTAAGTCGGCCATCCGAGCGGAACGCACGCAGCTGTGCTGCGATGTAACGAGAGTGCTGACCCGCAAGCCGCGGAAATGCGGACGGTAGCCCTGCACCATCCAACGCGTGACAGGATGCACACGCCGGCACGTTGATCGAGGCGATACCGTCATCGTAAATCGCTCGGCCGCGCCGCAGGGCACTCGAATCGGCTGTTTCGATCGGGCTAGCCCGAAGCATCTGTTGCGAGAAATACGTTGCCGCATCGCGTATGTCGGAGTCGGTCAGACTCATCGCAACGCCGCTCATGACGCCGACGCGGCGCTGCGCCTGAAACCCGGCCAACTGGCCCTGCAAATAGGCGCTCCCTTGACCGGCGAGCGACGGCACGTTTGGGTCGGTGCTGTTGCCGTCCTTACCATGACAGGCCTCGCAAACGTGCGCGATGAGTTCTTGCGCACGCACTTCGGGGTTCGATGGCGAGCTCTCTTGCGTGTTGGCGTTCGCATTGGACGGCGCGTTTGCCGGCGCACTGGCCGCAGCATGGTCGGGCAGCTCACCGGCACGCGCCGCGAATCCTGCTACACCAACGGCGGCAACGACGAGAATCAACATGCGGGGCGCCGACTGCTTCATGTCCTTAGTTCTATGGGTTGCCGCGACTCACGGGCTCGTCCGGATGGGTGGTAGGGGTTCGGTCGCGTGACGGGTGGTCGCTCGGCTCGATGTCTTTGCGTACCGCGGCCACCTTGTCCGCATCCACCAGCGACGCGCGGTTGCCCCATGCGTGACGCGCATAATTGACCACATCGGCAATCTCTCGATCATCGAGCTTCCAGCCAAAGCCCGGCATCGACAGTCCTGTGGGTAAGGATGACGGAGCAGCCATCTTCGAGCCCGCGAGCACCACGTGAATGACCGTGCCGGGGTTATCGGCCTGAATCGCCGCGCTGCCGGTGAGCGGCGGGAAAACCTTGCGGACGCCGCGACCGTCCGGATTGTGGCAAGCGGTGCAATTGTCGAGGTACAACGCCTGACCGCGCGCGAGTGCGGCAACGCCGAGGTCGTGCGCTTGTGGCGGTGTTTTGTCGACGGCATGCGGACGATCTTTCAGGTAAAGCGCAATCGCATTGAGATCCGCATCGCTCAAGTATTGCGTCGAATTCATCACGACCTCGCTCATGGGCCCCACCGATGCCGACTTCGCGTTCGCGCCAGTTTTCAGATACTCGACAATCTCGGCCACCGACCAGCCGCCGACCCCATCCCGGATGTTGTCGCCGAGACCTGGTGCGGCCCAGTGCATGCCTGCGTTGCCCCCTTCGAATGCCTCGCTGTGCTTCGTCCCGCCTAACCAATTGTCCGGCGTGTGGCATGCACCGCAGTGCGCTAGGCCCGCGACCAGGTATGCGCCGCGATTCCACTGTGCGGATTGCGCCGTATCGCTCTTGTACTCTCCTTCGTCGAAAAACAGCAGATTCCAGCCGAACAGGTCCCCACGCCAGCGCAGAATCCACGGCAGTTGGTTCGTCTTGTCCTTCTGAATGACCGGCGCGACCTTCTCGAGATATGCCATGATGGCGTCGACGTCGGCGCGCGTGACTTTGGTGAACCACGGATACGGGAAGGCTGGATACAAGTGGCTGCCGTCGCTACTGATTCCGGCATGCATGGCCTTGTAGAAATCCTCCTCGGTCCATTGGCCGATACCGGTATCGCGATCAGGTGTAATATTGGTGGAATAAATCACGCCGAACGGTGTTGGAATCGCGCGCCCGCCGGCAAACGCTTTGCCGTTGTTGTCGGTATGGCAAAACTCACAATCGCCGGCACGCACCAGATACTCACCGCGCGCAACTGCATCGGATTGAATGTCTTGCGCAGACGCCTGACTGCAAACGGCCAGCGCCACCGCGATAGATCCGACGATAGGCAGTGTGAAGCGTCGCGGGTGCATCACTTTTATTCTTCGTTCACACCGGAACCAGCGGCCCAGGGTTCTTGAGATAACGGTTCTTGATCGCGTCTGCGGCCCAGTAAGCAAGGGCGGCCACGGTCCCAGTTGGGTTGTAGCCGGCGTTCTGCGGGAACACACTCGAGCCCATGACGAACACATTGTGTACGTCCCACGACTGTAGGTATTTGTTCACTACGCTGGTCTTCGGATCCGCACCCATCGCGCAGCCGCCGGTGTTGTGCGTGGTCTGATAGGGAACGATCGAGTAATGGCCGACGCGCGGAATGGGATGGATTGCGCGCGGCTTCATCGCCTGCGCGATCAGCGTGGCCTTATCGGTGAGGAAGCCCGACATCTTGATCTCGTTGGGGTGGAAGTCGAAGGTCAAGCGCAGCAGCGGATCGCCGTAAATATCCCGATAGGTCGGATCAAGATCCAGGTAGGAGCCGCGATAGCTCATGACGCTGCCGTGGGTCGCAATCGATGCGCTCTTCAGGTAATTATCCGCCATTGCTCTCTTCCAGCCGGCACCCCACTTTGGCGCATCGGCGGGAAGCTGGTGCTGCAGGATCGGCCGGCCTCCTGTGGTCCATAGCGCGATATAGCCCCCGCCAACGAACCCTTGGGGGCCATGATCGAAATTATCGCCGTTGAATTCGTCGATCGCCTGGCCAAGCGCGCCAGCACCCATGAAGGGGTTCATGATCTCATCGAGGAACACATCGACCGCGGAGGTGATTTGGTAGGCGTAATTGCGCCCGACCACACCGGTGTTCGACTTCGGATCGTAGGGCCGCCCGATTTTAGAAAGCAGTAGCAGCAGCGCGTTGTGTTGCGCGAACGCGCAGGAGATGACGAGGGAGGCCGGCTGCTCGAATTGCCGGCCCTGCCTATCCACGTACGTTACGCCAGTTGCCTGTTTGCCGGTATTGTCCAAATTGATGCGAGTGACGTCGCAACCTGTGCGCAGGGAGAAGTTTTCTCGCTTCAGCAGCACCGGAAGAATCGTTGTCTGCGGCGAGGCCTTGGAATAATTGCCGCAGCCGAACCACTCGCAGTATCCACAATACGTGCATGGCCCCATCTGGACCCCGAGTGGATTCTTGTAGGCCGCCGACGTGTTCGCCGCCGGGCATGGAAACGGTTTGAAACCGATCTCCTTCGCAGCCTTGTCGAACAGCACGGTGGGATAACTGCGCTTGAGCGGCGGCAACGGGTAACCGCGCTGGCGCGGACCTTCGAACGGATTGCCGCCGACCTGGATCTGGCCCTGGATGTTCCCCGCGTTACCGGAAATACCACACACGTAATCGAAGGTGTCGTAATGGGGCTCCAATTCGGCATAGGTGATCCCCCAATCCTGGATTGTCATGTCCGCCGGAATGAAGCTCTTGCCGTAGCGCTGCTCGGTATGACTGCGGATCACGAAATCCTCGGGCAGGAATCGCCACAGCTGACCGTTCCAGTGGATCCCGCCGCCCCCGACACCCACTCCAGGAAGGAATGAGCCGAGATGGCGCATCGGCAATGCAGTCTGGTCCATCGAATTACGGAAGGTGAGCGTATCGCGCGCCGTGTCCTGGAACAGTCCATCACGAACCGCGTAGCGCAGCTCGTCCTGAATCTGGGTGGTCGCAAAATCCGGCACCGTATCGCGAAACTTGCCGCGCTCCAGCGCCAGCACCTTCAGTCCGGCCTGGGTGAGTTGCTCGGCGAGGATGGAGCCGGTCCAGCCAAAACCAACCAGCACGACATCGACAGGCTTGAGCGGGCTCGCCATGGTCAACCTTTCCGCAGCAGGGCTCCGTTGCGACCAAGAATACCGACCGTCGGTAGTGTGTAGGGCTTACCGTACTGCTCGATCTCGCTTGAATAGTTGTAGCGGGGCCCCGGAAAGCCAACCAATTTCCAACCGGCAAAATTACGGTTGCCGCCGTACATCGGATCGGCGAGGAACCCTTCGACCGTGTTATTCCATAGCATGGTGAAAAAGACTTTGGCAGGCACGTCGCTGAGTTCGATCTCGCCACTCTCCAATCCGCGCAGGACCTCGTCCTGCTCGACGCCGGGCAACAGAGCGAAGGTTTTGCCGTGATTCTTCTGACACCATGCATTGACATCGCGAACGGCCGTTTGATAGAGCTCACCGGGGGTGAGTTTGAGCTGATATCCCTGCTCCGGGATTCCCTTGGCCCACGGACCTTGCATGTACCACTTGTCTGCGCGCCCGTAGGGACCGGCGAGCTGACGATCGATAAAGACAACCACCGCCGCGCCCTTGGCACCGAGCCCGTCTTCTTCATCCGGAATCAGTCGCTCCGTCGCAGCGTCGACGAATGCACGTTCCTCCAAATTGAAAAACACCGACGCAGTGCTACCTTCGTGCGATTCCGAATCATTGGATTCATGCGAGCTGCATCCAAGCATGCCGGCCGCAGGAAGGAGCAGCGCAGCGTTGAGCAGTGATCGTCGCGTGAGCGACGAGCACTCCTTAGCACTCGTTGACCGTTTGGCATCGCGTACGGGAGAGTCTGTTTGCGCAGCCGCGCAGGATACCGCGAGAACTTTCTCAAGCATTCTAAATCTCTCTTCGCGAAGTCATCGTTCTTGCGCAGCAGGACTCGTGAATACTCGGGCCGTAGAAATATATCGTACCACGATATTGTTCATGGACAAACGGCCGTCGAGAATCAAACCCACGGCTAGAACGCATCGTGCAACAAGAATCGCTCTTAAGTTGACGCCATTGTGCATTGCGCTGGCACGTCTTTTCTTCACGCTCGATGCGTCGGGAGGTCGCGGGCGTTTCAGAGTCTGCGGAAATCGTGCGCAATGGTTGTACCGTTCCCTCCTGACCGCACTTACACGCTCGTAATACGGCGGCCGAACCAGGCGCTCGCCGATCTGCACGCTACTTCGTTCGAAGACACCGCAATGTTTCCCTTGGTGCAGCGTGTGTGATAGCGTACAGACAAGCCTAAAACTGCGCGAACTGAGCGCGCGAGATAGTCGCATGCATACCGATCTCACTGAGATGCTGCGATCCCACGAGGCTGTCTTTTCTCCTGCCGCTGATGTAACCAGCGGGTTTCCATAAGCGCCTAAATCTTTCTTGTTGACTCTCCCTCGGAGGAGTAGCGTCGATTCGTAGAAATACACAACGGCTTAGATTGATTGGTCAGCCGCTCCCAATGCCCGAGCCGTTCCACGTCGGGGGCATCGCAGTTACCCGAGTATCAGCCATGACTTTCGTTCGGCACTGGATAGATGAAGCGGGTGCGCGAAAAGCGAGTTCCTCGCGTCTCCTGTCGCGATGATCGAGCCCTCCGCTCCAAACGGATCGCCGGTGCTGATCAAGATTTCGCAAGACAGCAGTTTGAGCACCGCCGCGCGCTCCTGGATCTGGCCGCGAGCCGATTAGAGTGGCCTCAACGGCCTATGGAATACCGCAGCCGAGAATCTTATCTGACCTGTAGCGTGCAGCCATCCCAAAATTGGTACCGGCACGGATGCTAGGGCCAATATGTTGTTTGCGATCGAGGCTGCGGCGGATGAGATGGTCGGAAGTAGGCCAGATTGGTCACCAGAGTGATGAGGCGCGACAATATCCACGTTGCGCCCGCCCCAGCGGTTCTGACGATGAGCGCCACCGCGATCCGGCGCAGGAGCCGCCGATCCGCTCTGAAATTGCGCAGCGTTTTGCTTGGGGCTAGGCGGCCGACCCTACGATCCGCCCCACGAGCGAGAGATGATGCACTGAAACAATGGGACTTCGGACCGGAGCATCGAGGCATTCCCGTAGGAGGGACACACCAACAGTATTGTGCCGCGATATGATTAGCTACGTAGCATGAATAAATCGAGCTCCACTCATCACTCGCGCAGACTGACCAACGCAGACTACGAGGCGCTGGCACAGATTCGTTATGTATTAAGGAAATTCACGGGGTTCAGCGAACAAGCTGCACGCGCGGCAGGTCTGACCGCGCAGCAGCATCAGGCACTCTTGGCGATTCATGGCTTTCAGGGCCGTAAGCGCGTGACGATCGGCGAGTTAGCCGAGCGACTGAATCTGCGCCACCACAGCGTAGTAGGTCTCATCGATCGTCTGTCCGTCAAAGCATTGGTACGTCGTCGCCACGATGTGCTCGACGGACGGCGAGTGCTGATTGAGCTCACTGTCAGGGGGCGCTCAATGCTCGCGGAACTGTCGTTAGCCCACGGCGATGAACTGCGCCGCCTCGCGCCACTGCTTATTCGGCATTTGGCTCAGGTTCAGGGTAATTCGAATCCATGATGGCCTCTGCATATGGAAGGCCGCCTATACTGCCGGCGAGATCGCAAGCCTACAGTTCTCGCATTCGGACGGTAATTCAGACGTAACAGTCGAGGAATCACTCATAACAGCCGATTTCATCGTGTTGGTCCGAAGAAGGCCAGCCCGTCATAACTTCGATGCGTACGGCGTTAATCACTTGCAGTGTCTGCGTGGACTGCAGGTCAATCTTCTTCGCCGAGCTCATGCGCGCAAACATCGGCAGCTCACCGGCCAACAGGAACAACACTAGAATCGTTACGGTGACAATGCCGACGAGCGCCTCACGAGTCTGCTTTAGTAGCTCGACGGCCATGTCCGCATGAGGTGGGGATGGCGCAGGTCGCTCTGGATGACCGAGCCAGCGAGGCTGGCGGTCGACGGGGGGCACCTTCGTCATTATCTTCAGGAAGAAAACTCGACATCGCAATGGCTGAAGCGCGGTTCGGCTAAGGATGTCGATACTGCGATCAGTGACGCAGCCGGTGAGTTCAGCAGATACTCGTCGAATCGCCTCTCAATGACCCATGGCCGACGACACGCCGTTTCTGCTGAGCACGGAATTATCGATATTAGCGGTTTTGCCGCGTCGTCGCGCCGCTCTTCTGCTCATGCAAGGCCAGAATCTGCGGAAACATCGTTTCCGTGTAGAACGCCAGCGCCGGAAGACTGCTCGTCTCTACACCATTCTTCGTTGCGTAGTGCCTGATGAGCGCGTCTGAATCCGATTCATAGCGGCCGGGTTCGATCTCGACCGCCGGAAAGCTAGCGGGCTTCCGGAGCCCCGCGGTCAGCTTGATCTTCACGGCATCGAACCCCGGGTCGCTCGGGTCACAACGGATCACCTCGATCTGATCGCTGAGACCGGCTTCGACCATGAATAGCAAATACTTGAACGAGAAGGGACAGCCTTCCTTGAGGTATGCCTTTGCTTTGAACGGTTGCGGGCTCATCGTATTTACCCCAGGGCGATACCCAGCTCACGTGTGCCGACACATACACACGCTCACTGTCCTCCTTCGCGGAGCAGCAACAATAGTCCATTGTGTGGCTAGAGCATCCATGTCTAATTCCTACCGACTGATTAGCTCCGGCGTCACAGACTTGTATGGTCGAATGCCGATTCTGCCGTAGCCGGCACGGGACGGCTGACTATAACTCACGCAACGGTAAGGCGCTGCGATTAAACCGTCTGCCCGCTAGCGCACAAAGCCGAGCGCAGCACGATTCTTTGCGACTGATGTCGGCATTGAAGTGTCCGGCGTCATGACGCAAGGCACGTAGATTCCGGTCTGCTGTCACAAGGCCGGTAATCGGCCCAAACATGCGCACTCTGGTTCTCCTGTCGATTATTGGCGTCGCACTCATTTGTGTACCGGCCTAGCTCGGCTTCGAGGACGCGCATGCAGCGCCGCACGGTATTCTCGCGCACCGCGCGGATCATGATCGCGATACCACGGGACTCCAGATCTGTGCCGACGGCCAGCAGCGCGCCGTACACCGCGGGGCGTTCCTCGGCGCCTTTCGATTCTCGGCCGAGTAGCTTCCAACCGAAGTGGACCTGGGCATCCAGTTCGAGGATGCACGACCGGGAGCGGCACGCGACTGACCTTCCGCTATAAGGTGGATCTGCGCAAGATCCAGTCCCTCAGGCAAATGGCTCTGCCTCGCCTCGCGGGAAATAAAGGTCCTTGTAGCCGATGCAGACTGCGTCGCGCTCGACCGCTTCCCGGAGCCCGGACAGTGCGGCGCGCAGCGCGGCCTGAATCTGATCGGTATAGGCTTGCGCGGTGCTCGGCAGATTCTTGCGGAACCGATAGTCATAGGCTTCGTTCTGCCAGACGTTCACCGGCATCAGATTGCGTGTGGGGTTTGAGAACTCATCCCCATAGGGAGACCAGAGCGAGCCATTTCGAGCGCCGAACGGCCCAGAGCGTCGCCGCCGCGTGCGCGCGCAAGGCGAGGCGAGCGTCAGGGCCTGCGATCTGCGGTTGCCAAGGCCCTATCCATTCTGCCGTGGGCTCGAGCCACAGCTCGTCGCGTTTATCCTCGTAGATCACCCGAAGCCAGTCCAAGACATACCAAGGCTCGTGGCCCGCGACCGCCCGTAGCTTCAGCTTGATCAGCAGCTCGATCAATCGGCGGATGCGCCCCGCGTTGAAGATCAGTCCGATGCCAAACGCGGCGGCAGGAATCGATGCCATGGCAAATATCCAGCGCCACACGTGAGCACCTGCAAAGGCGTAGTCGATCAAAATAGAAGATGACGATGCCTATGGTGAGGGCAACTTGATTGATTGAAACGAGCTTTCCGCGAATCGCCACTGGCGCAATTTCGGAAATGTAAAGCGGCGCGACGAACGAGGCTATGCCGATGGCGCTGCCGACAACGAGCCGCCCGGCTATCAGCCATG